>Ga0335069_10007937_pt1 | contig 15244 bp, 18 predicted proteins | sample Lox_Sample_11_FD_206714 | JGI IMG/M metagenome (GOLD analysis project Ga0335069, IMG submission 206714) | Soil microbial communities from Loxahatchee National Wildlife Refuge, Florida, United States - Lox_Sample_1.1 | ecosystem: Environmental > Terrestrial > Soil > Wetlands | place: USA... | reverse complement strand
GTCGGTGCGCGCGCCAAGACGCACGGCGTTGGGGAACACCCGCAGCATGGCCAACAGAATCGGGCCGACGCAAAACGGAAGCGAGAACACCGTCACCCAGTGCGGGTCGCGCACGATCAGCGTCACTAGCGTCAGCACCGCGATACTCATCACCACGCCCACCGCGTAACCCATCGGAAGCGCTTCCGTGGTAACGCGGCGGTAGTAGCTGGCGATCGACGACAACACGGCTTCTGGGAGTGCTCCCTGATGTTTGCGGTAGCGCCATACCTGGATGTCGAACATCAGATCCATCCACAGCACGGCCAACAGAAATCCGCCGCATAGAAGCGGGACGGCCGTCACGCTACACCGCGCCGACGCGCCGGGTCAGGCGACGACGGTTGCCGACGCCGCGGAGATCACCACCTCGCCGCGTTCTTTGGTGCGTGCCTGCACGATGATCGTGGCGGCGCTCTCCTTCCACATTTCCGTGACGATCGTCTCGCCGGGATAGACGACGCCCGAGAAGCGCACGTCGAGCGCCTTGAACTTCGCTGGATCGTTGCCGCAGTGGCTGCGCAGCACGGCGCGGCCGACGTGACCGAACGTGCACAGCCCGTGCAGGATCGGCGTGTCGTAGCCGGCCATCTTGGCGAAGTCGGGATCGGCGTGCAGCGGATTCATGTCGCCCGAGAGGCGGTAGATCAGCGCCTGCTGCGGCAAGGTCTTCATCTCGACGACCGCATCGGGCGGACGGTTCGGCGGAACGTTCTTGGGTCCGCTCGGCCCGCGTTCGCCGCCGAAACCGCCTTCGCCGCGCGCAAAGGTTCCGAAGGTGTTGCGAAACAGCAGCGTGCCCTTCTCATCGACGGTGTCGGCGTCGACGAGGACGAGCGCGCCCTTGATCTTGTCGTAGACCGCCTTGACGATCGGCGTGGTCGTCAGCGTACCGCGAGTGGGAATCGGTGCGAACAGCTCGATGCGCTGCTCGCCGTGCAGCACCATCATCGGGTTCACCTGCATCACGTTGCCGATGGCGAACAACGCCGGGAATGCCGGAATCACGCCGAAGGTCGGCAGCACCGTGAGATCGCGCTCGTAGGTGAACTGCAGCTCATCGGTGCCGGCGCCGACACCGAGCGCGTACAGCATGACGTCCCTTTCGCTGTACACAAATGTCGTGGAATCGAGTTTCTTGCCGACGGCACTGGGATCAACGGGCATGGGTTCCTCCGTGGGCCGGTTTCACCGGCGAGGTGCGGACGTAGTTAGCCAGCAAATGCTGTGTGCGCAAGACATTCAATCTCGCGTTGACAGGTTGTGGGCTGATTCGTACAGTGCGTGCGAAATGATCACCTTTCATCGCGGCTGGGTCGTGACGGGCCTGTGCGCAGTCGGGCTAACGGTGTCGGTGTGCCGGCGGCCGGCGCAGGCGCAAACCGTTTTTACGTGGACCGATGAGGGCGGAACGGTGCACTTCTCAGACTCGCCGCCGCCCGCTGGGCAGAAATACGAGCAGCGCGATGTCGGCGGCGGTCCGGCGGTCAAGGGGCAAGCGCCACTGCCGGAGGCCAATGCGCCCGTGACAGACGGAACGACCAACGCCACTCCCGGAGAAGCCAGCGGGCCCGCGCGTGTCGTCATCACGTCGAAGGAGGCGATCCCTCGCGGTCCCGAGTCGCGCCACGTGAGCGGCGCGGTGAGGAACGTCGGCGGCCGCCCGGCCGATCGTGTGGCGGTCACGCTGCGAGTTGTCGATGCGAGCGGCGAGGAATGCACCAGCGAAGACGTCAATGTCGAGCCGACCACGTTGAACGCGGGCGAGACCGGCCGCTTCGATACGACAGTCAACAGTCCATGTCTGATCGACGGCGGCACGGTCGACGTCGACGTGCGTTCCGACTAGCGCGCTCACAACAGCGAGATCAACGTACTTAGCACCATCAACAGCATCAGCAGCAAGCCGACCGTGTAGGCGACGGTGCGGTGCGGCTGCATCTGCCGCAGGTAAAAGACGCTGTGCAGGATGCGGGCGATACAGAAGCCCCAGAAGTACAGGCGCGCCATCGCGAGCGACGGCCGGGTCAGCGAGTAGAACACTGCCGCTCCGAAGAACGGAAGGATGTTCTCGATGTCGTTGCGATGTGCCCGCCGCGCCCGCTCGATGTCTTCGTCCGGACCGGCCGGCGGCGGGAGGCCTTGCAGCGCGTAGTCCTCGGGCGTCGCGTAGTGGCCGCGACGGATGCGGATCACGCTGGTGTAGCTTCCCACCGCGACCATCTTGAGCACCAGAATCAGGTACGCGACGCCCAAGATCGAGAGCGCGGGGTACTGGGTCAGTAGGTTCATCACACAACCTCCGGGCTGCGGCCGCCTTGTAGCACAGTTCGCGTGCGAGTTTGCAGCGACCCATCATTGCGGCGAGACCGCGTAGAGCTGCCGATAGCGGCGGTAGCCGCCGATGACTCGTTTCACGTACTCGCGCGTCTCGCGGTAGCTGATCGCTTCGACGAACTCATCGCTGTCGAGGCCCGGAGATCGCCGCTGCCACTTCTCGACCGCCGCTTCGCCGCCGTTGTAGGCGGCAATCGCTTTGATCCGATCGCCGTCGAACTGTCTGATCAGTTGCGCCAAGTAGCCCGTGCCGAGGGCGACGTTGCGTTGCGGATCGCGCAACTCGTCCACGGTAACCGGCGCGCCGGCGACGCGGCGTGCGGTGCTCGGCAGCACCTGCATGAGGCCGAAGGCATCGGCGGGGGAATGCGCGTTGGGATCGTACAAACTCTCTTGACGAATCACGGCGGCGACCAAGAGCGGGTCGAGCGACGCGTGCGCAGCGGCGTCGGACACCAGCGGCCAGAACCCGAGCGGATACAGGACACGCTCACGCTCCGCGGCCGCAAGCCCGGCGTCATCGCCGAGTCGCCGAATCAGCCGAATCGCCGCGCCATCGCCGTCGACGGCGCGGTACCACTGCAGCAGTTGCCGGAGGGCGGTGCGATCGTCTGCATGGTCGCGCTCATAGGCGGCGAGCTCGTCGCGCGCCAGCGGAGACATGCCGGCACCGGTCAATTCCATCGCGCGTTCGAGGTGAAAGTCGCCGTGAGCTGGCGGAACGGGCGGCGGCGCGGGCGGCTGAATCGCGACCGGAGTCGTCGCGAGCGTTCCCAATCGACGTTCCGCCACCATCGCGTAGTAGCTGGCGGGGGCCTCGTGCGCGAGGCGTTGATAGAGTGCGTGTGCGCGCGCGACATCACCCGTGTGTTCAAGCGCGCGCGCCTGCCAGTAGCGGCCGTCGGCGCAGTCGTCCGCGTTGCGACAGCCCGCGAGCGCCGCGAAGTCCTGCGCCGCAACTGCGTAGCGGCCGTGTTGGTAGTGAATCCAGCCGATACGCCATTGCGCTTCGCGTCCGAGTCGGTCGCGAGCAACCGCGGCAAGCTGACGGTACGCCGCGATGGCCGCCTCGGCGCGGCCGGCCTTCTCGTGAATGCGGCCAATGGCGTACAGCGCCTCGTTGGCATTCTCCGCGCGCGCGAAACGGCGGCGGAACTCGACAAACGCGGCGAGCGCTTCATCGTCACGATCGCGATTCCACAAGATCGACGCGACACGAAAATGCGTGGCCGCCGCGGTCTCGCCAACTTCACGGCGCGCCGCCGCACGCAGGTCTTCGATGGCTTCGTCGATCCTTCCGAGCGACTGCAGTGCCGACGCGTGGAGATGGAGCAGCGTCGTGCGCTCCGCGGCGTCCGTCGCCTCGAGCAAGCGACGAGCGAGCGCCTCGGCTGCGGTGGCATCACCTTCCGACAGGAGCAGGCGCACTTCGTCGACAAGTAACGTTCCGGTCGGCGCCAGCTCGGGATGCGCGGCCCGCAGCCGGTCCAACTCAGTGCGGGCGTCGGTCCCAATCTGCGTGCGCGGTGCCGCGCGACGCACGGCCTGAAATCGGTTGGCCGCGCGGGCGACGTCATGGTCGGCCAGATCAAGGTGCGCCAACTCCATCTCAGCTTGGTGGGCGGTCGCGTGATCGCGGGCCGCCGCTGCGATGCCGAGGCTTACGCGCGCCGCGGCCGGCTCAGCCAGTTTGATTTGCAGGCGGCCCAAATCGAGCGCCGCCGAATCACGATGAACGCTCTCCTGAAATTGATCGACGACCCGCTGCAAGGCTGCCGCCGCCTCGGCATCACGCCCGCAGCGTTGCAGCGCCATGCCGCGATAGTAGAGGTGGTAGTCCGTCAACCCAGGATAGGTTCGCAGCAACGTTTCGAAACGGCCAGCGGCATCGCGGCAGTCCCCGCTCTTGAGCGACCGAAGTGCCGCACTGAACTCCGCGCGGCGATCCGCCGGGCTAGGCCCAGCCGTTGGAAACTGCGGCGGTGCAAGTGGTCGCGTACACGCGGCAAGTGTCGTGGCGGTGGCGAGTCCGACAAGGAGTCGACGCATCGGCAGTCCGCTAGCACATCCAGCGTCCGGCCTGAACGCTCCGCGGGAATTGACAGCGCGCAATCGCATCGGCAACAAGCGCACATGCCGTCGTTGATCCTCGCGTCCGCCTCGCCGCGCCGGCGAGAGTTGCTGTCGCAGTTGGAAATCGCATTCGACGTGGTGCCGAGCGAGGTGCCGGAGACGCCGCTTGTGGGGGAAGATGCCGATGCCTTTGCCGCACGAGTGGCGCGCGAAAAAGCGCAGCACGTTGCGGCGCAGCGACCAGGCGAATGGGTCTTGGCTGCCGACACGGTCGTAGTCATCGACCATGCCATCCTCGGCAAGCCGGTCGATCGCTCGGACGCGCGCGGCATGCTGCGTCGGCTGAGTGGGCGCGCGCATCGGGTCTTGACGGCGGTGGTTCTGCTCGGACCCGACGGCGGGATGGTAACCGATGTCGCGGTCGCCACCACCGTGCGATTTCGTGTCGTGCGCGACGACGAAATCGAGGCGTACCTCGACACCGGCGAACCGTTCGACAAGGCCGGCGCCTATGGGGTGCAAGGCGGCGGGGCGCGGTTTGTCGAGTCGGTCGAGGGATCGTACAGCAACGTGGTCGGCCTGCCGCTCGATGAGGTTCGCGAGCTGTGCGAGCGGCACGGGTTGCTGAACGTGGGTGGAATGCGGCCCGCCACATGATCGACATCGCCGACAACATCGCGCGGGTTCGCGAACGGATCGCGCGCGCGGCTGAGCGCTCGGGCCGATCGGCCGACGAAATTCGTCTGATTGCGGTATCGAAGACCAAACCGGCGGCGCTGATCGCCGCGGCCGTGCGTGCCGGTGTCGCGGACCTCGGCGAAAACTACGTCCAAGAAGCGGCGGGCAAGATTGCGCAAGTCAACGACCCAGCCGTTCACTGGCACCTCATCGGCCATTTGCAACGCAACAAGGCGGCACGCGCGGTCGAACTGTTCGCGGTCATTCACACAGTCGACAGTCTGGCATTGGCCGACGCGCTCGATCGGCACGCCGCAGCGCGCGGGCGTCGGGTCCGAGTGCTCGTGGAAGTCAACGTCGGGAGCGAGGCGAGCAAGGGTGGCGTGCGTCCGGAGCAGACTGGAGAATTGCTGGCCGCGCTGGCGGAGCGGAAGTACCTTCGCGTCGAAGGACTCATGACTGTCCCGCCGGCGGGAGACGACCCGCATTCGGCGCGCTCGTTCTTTGCGCACCTCCGGCTGTTGCGAGACCAATTTCGAGCGACGATCACGGGCCTCACGGAGCTTTCGATGGGGATGACCGACGACTTCGAGGTGGCCATTGAGGAGGGTGCAACCATGGTGCGAATCGGACGGGGAATCTTTGGAGCCAGGGAATTATGACCAAGCGGAGAGCACGTACAGCGCAGCAGCGTGGCGGGCGGCAGATCGGTTTCATCGGCGGCGGGAACATGGCGAGGGCAATGATCCGTGGGCTCGTCGGGGCCGGGTTGTACCGCGCCGATCAAATCGTCGCGAGCGATGTCGACTCCGCTTGCCGGCAGACGCTGGCGCGCCGTCTGCGGGTCAGGGCCACTGCCGACAACAGCGAGGTCATGCGTGCGGCCCCGGTGGTTGTCTTGGCGGTGAAGCCGCAGATCATCGACGGAGTCTTGGCGGGTGTGCGTTCCGACGTGACTCGCCGCCACGTGGTCGTTTCCATCGCGGCCGGGGTTCCGACCGCACGATTGGAGCGCGGGTTGGGCGGATACGCGCGGGTGGTTCGCGTCATGCCCAACACGCCCGCGCTGCTCGGCAAAGGCATGTCTGTCGTCGTTCGCGGCGCACACGCGACGGCCGCCGATGAGCGCTTGGCGGTCAGACTATTTCGAGCCGTGGGCCAAGCCCTCGCAGTCACCGACGAACGCTGGTTGGATGCGATCACTGGTCTCAGCGGCAGCGGTCCGGCGTACGTCTACCTGTTTGCCGAGGGGCTGATCGCCGGCGCGGTCGCCGCCGGTCTTCCCGCCGAATTAGCGACAACGCTGACGTTTCAAACCCTCGTCGGGGCGGCGGCGATGCTGCAGGAGAGCGGCGAAACGCCCGAACGCCTACGGGCTCAAGTAACGTCACCGGGCGGGACCACACTGGCCGGGTTGACGCAGCTGGATCGACGCGGGTTCAAGGATACCGTCACCGCCGCCGTGGTGGCAGCGACGAACCGGTCCGTCGAACTCGGTCGCGGCTGATGCCGCCTTGTGAACGGCAGTCATCAAGGGTAAACGAATCGCGCGCGACGGGTCGTCGATGTTCATTCTCGCCAACTTTCTGATTGCCCTGGCTCAGGCCCTCAACATGGTGTTGTGGCTGTACATGTGGATTGTGATCGGTCGAGCGTTGGTGTCGTGGGTGAGCCCGGATCCCAGCAACCCGATCGTTCGCTTCCTCTACCACGCTACCGAGCCGCTGCTGTATCGTGTCCGGCGAGTCGTGCCGCTGTTTGGCGGTGGGATCGACTTCTCACCCTTGATTGTGTTGGTTGGAATCTATTTCCTGCAGTCGTTCCTGGTAAGCAGTTTGGTCGACCTCGCCGCGAGCATGCGATGAGCCTGCTGGTTCTGACCTACGTGGAGGGCGCGGTACGGCTTCGAGTGCGCTTGCAGCCGCGCGCGTCACGCGATCGCATCGTCGGATTGCACGGCACGGCGCTCAAGGCGCAAGTAACCGCCCCACCGGTGGAGGGCGCCGCGAACGCGGCGCTGGAGCAACTGGTGGCGCAGGCGGTGGGGGTCGGGCGCTCCTCGGTCAGAGTTATCAGCGGTATCACGAGCCGCGAAAAGGTCGTCGAAGTGGCGACCTTGGACTCAGTGGCGATCGCGCGACGTCTCGAACGCCTGGCCACGGACAAGCCGCCGTCACCGTCTGAACTTCGTTGACAACCGAGCGGCCGGTGATTACGCTCGCCAATCAACGGAGCAGTTGATGCCGATTTACGAGTACCAGTGCCCAAAGTGTGGGCCGTTCGAACTGATGCAAAAGGTCAGCGAGCCGACCCTGAAGCGCTGCCCGACCTGCAAGGGCAAGGTGTCGAAGCTGATTTCCAACACCTCGTTCCAGCTCAAAGGAACTGGCTGGTACGTCACCGACTACGCTCGAAAGGACACCGGCGGGGGAAAGGCTAGTACGGGCGAGACGTCGAGCGCGGCGCCCAAAGAAACCCCCAAGGAATCCTCCAAATCTTCCGAAACCAAAACCAAGGAAGCGAGCGCCGCATAGCGCTCGGCCGTCGCGGTAGATTCCGCGACGGCCATTTCAGGGGACGTCTGTCTACGCAAGCCCAACCGGCGTTGCGACGTGTTCGGCCCGCTTCGCGGGGTGCTCGGCGCGCTTTTCGAGCGCCGTAATCCGCTTGCGAAGCCGATCGACCTCGGCCCGTGACGGTACATCCAGCCGGCGAACCAGCGGCGCCAAGGCCTTTTCGGCCCGCTCGGTCACGTTCGCAACCAGGCGTTCGCCCCGTTTCTCGACATCGTGGCGGGTCCGCTTCATCTGGTGCTGCAACTCCGTCCCGGCCCTTTCGAGCCGGTGCCTTAGCTCCTTCACCTGCTTCCGCGGTGCCGGAGGCAGCAACTCGATCGCCCGCTCAAGTGCCTGGCGGGTCACCTTCTCTACGTCACGGCGAGCCGCCGCCATGCGTTTGGGCAACTGCGCCATCAACCCCTTCTGCGTTCGTCTGTTGGTCATGGCTACACCTCCTTTTCTACAGGCCAAATATAACACAGTGCGTCAATCCGTCAATGCGGCGCGTCATTTTGGGTGTCGACTCGGGACCACCGGGCATATGGGGTTGAAATTTTCACTCGGAAGCAGAGTTCTTTCTTGCCCTGTCGGGGGGATTCTGGTAGCACGCCGATACTCGATCAACGCGTTCGTTTCACGGAACTCTGACGATGGTTCTCGATTTTCTGCTGGGCATGTTCTCCAACGATCTCGCGATCGATCTGGGGACGGCCAATACGCTGATCTACGTCAAGGGCGAGGGTATTGTTTCCAACGAACCGTCGGTCGTGGCGGTCCAAAAGGATGCCCGCGGCGGGCGTCGGGTTTTGGCAGTCGGGGCCGAAGCCAAGAAGATGCTCGGGCGCACGCCGGGGTCGATCGTGGCCATTCGCCCGCTCAAGGATGGTGTGATCGCCGATTTCGAGATTACCGAAGCGATGTTGCGGTATTTCATTCAAAAGATTCACAACCGCAAAGCGCTGGTACGGCCGCGCATCATCATTTGTGTGCCGTTCGGCATTACCGAGGTCGAGAAGCGGGCGGTCAAAGAGTCGGCCGAGTCGGCGGGGGCTCGCGAAGTCTATCTGGTCGAAGAGCCGATGGCTGCCGCGATCGGGGCGGGCCTGCCGATCACCGAGCCAACGGGAAATATGATCGTCGACATCGGCGGCGGCACCACCGAGGTGGCGGTGATCTCGCTCAAAGGCGTCGTATTCTCCAAGTCGGTGCGGGTCGGCGGCGATAAAATGGACGAGGCGATCGTCCAGTACATCAAGCGCAAGTACAATCTGTTGATCGGCGAACGGACGGCGGAGCTGATCAAAATCACAATTGGGTCTGCCTACCCCGGCAATGAAATCCAGACCATGGAGATCAAAGGGCGAGATCTGGTTGCCGGCGTACCGAAGACCGTTGAAGTCTCGGACGAAGAGATTCGCGACTCCTTGCTCGAACCGATCAACCAAATCGTCGATGCGGTCCGCATCGCCCTTGAACGCACCCCGCCCGAGCTGGCCTCGGATATCGTCGACAAGGGCATCGTGCTGGCGGGCGGCGGGGCACTGTTGCGCAATCTCGACGTGCTGCTGCGCGAGGAGACCGGCTTGCCCGTGGTGCTCGCAGACGACCCCTTGACCGCCGTCGTGATGGGCGCCGGCAAGGTCTTGGACGAATTGTCGTTGCTCAAAGATGTCACCATTCAGTGAGTCGGCCGTTCCAGTGGAGCGTTCGCCGGCGTGTCCGGCATCCTGAGTCATGTTGGAATTCCTCCGGAGAAATCGGATCGTTCTGACCTCCGGATCGCTGTTGCTCATTTCCCTCCTGCTGGTGTCGACCGGGGTGCGTTCGCGGCGTCGCAACGATCCGTTCGCGACGCTCTTGCTCGAGGGCATGCGCCCGCTGCAGGTGCTGGTCAGCGATGCGGTCGGCGCCGCGGCAACCGGTTGGACCCAGTACGTCGATTTGGTCAACGTGCGTGCAGAAAACGAATCGTTGCGACGGCGCGTCGCCGAACTCGAACAAAACGCCGCGCGACTCACCGAGTTGGAGGAAACCAATCAGCGGCTGACTGAGCTGCTCGGATTCAAATCCGCGCTCGAAGGCCAAGCGCAAACCGCGCAGGTCTCCGGCCGCGACCCCGGGGCGCTGTTCCAAAGCCTCACCCTCGACAAAGGTGAGCACGAGGGCATCCGCAAAGGCTTTGCCGTCCTCAGCTCCGCGGGCGTCATCGGCCAAGTCGTCTCCACCAGCCCGCACGCGTCGCGCGTATTGTTGATCACCGATCACAACAGCGGCGTCGACGCCATCGTACAGCGTAGTCGCGCCCGCGGCATTGTTGCCGGCGCCCTCGCCGACGGCTGCGTCATGAAGTACTTGCAGCGTGGAGAAGACGTGCAAGTCGGTGATCGGGTCGCCACCTCGGGACTGGACGGGATTTTTCCGCGCGGCATGCTGATCGGCGAAGTCACCAAGGTGTCGCGCAATCACCGCGGCTTGCTGCAAATGGCCGAAATCAAGCCGAGCGCGCCGTTGGAGCGACTCGAAGAAGTGCTGGTGGTGGCTCCCAACGCGCGCCTGCTCGACAGCGGCGACGCCAACAACCCACCCTCGTAGCATGCGCACGTTCACGCTCTACTTGGCCCTCACCGTTGCGGCACTGCTGGTGCAAAGCACTGTGTGGCACTGGCTCCCGCTGGGCGGTGCCATCCCGGACCTGCTCCTGATCGTGTGTGTCTACCTCGGCCTGCATCAGCACACCGTCGGCGGTGCCGTCGGCGCGTTCTTCCTCGGCTATGCGCAAGACAGTTTTTCGGGCAGCACCGTCGGCCTCAACGCGTTCGCGATGTCGCTGATCTTCACCGTGGTGTATCTGACTTCGCGCCGGTTGTGGGTCGACAACGCCATCTCGAAGATCGTCCTGGTGTTCATCGCCTCCGTGATGAAAACAGCGGTTGTGGTCGCGCTGGTCGCCGTGTTCCTCTCCACCGACGGGCTGTGGACCACCGTGAGTCGTCACCTCCCAATCGAAGCGACGATCGCGGCGGCGCTGAGCCCCGCCGTGTTCACGCTCCTCGCACGCACGCGCCGCGTGACCGCCGAAGAGGATGACGCATGATCCCGATCGCGCCGCGCGAAACGCCGCTCGCGCTCCGCCGTCGACTGGCGATCTTTTTAATCGGCGCCATTCTTGGCCTCTGCGCGCTGCTCACCCGGTTATGGGTGCTGCAGGTGATCGAGGGCGAAGAGAAACGCACCCTATCCGAGAACAACCGCATCCGCCTGCATCGCGTGCACGCCACCCGCGGCACCGTGCTCGATCGCAATGGGCAAGTTGTCGTCGATAGCCGTCCCTCGTTCGATGCGACGCTGGTTCCCGAAGACTCGCACGATCTCGCCGCCACGGTCGAGACCGTCGCCCAATTGCTCAACCAGAGTTCGGCGGAAACGCAGGCGATTCTGCACCAAGCCAAAGGTCGACCCGCGTTCCAAGAGGTCACCGTCAAGCGCGACGTGAGTTGGGACGACATGATGGCGCTCGAAACCCACCAGCTTGATTTGCCCGGCGTCAACCTGACGATCACGCCGCGGCGCAGCTACCCGCTCGGAACCAATCTCGCCCACTTGCTCGGCTACGTCGGCGAGATCGATGAAAAGCAACTCGCCGCCGACAACCGCTACCACATGGGCGACCTAGTCGGGAAAACCGGCTTGGAACGCGGGTGGGAGCCGTACTTGCGCGGCGTGGACGGCGGCGAGCAGATCGAAGTCGACGCCGTCGGCCGCAAGCTCCGCGTGCTGCGCGAAGTTGAGGAGGTTCCGGGTAACACCGTTACCCTGACCGTCGATCTTCAATTGCAGGCGGCGGCCGAACGCGCGCTTGGCGGCAACGACGGATCGATCGTCGCGCTCGACCCCAACACCGGCGAGATCCTCACCTACGTCAACCACCCCTCCTACGATCCCAACACCTTCGCTCACGGCATCAATCCGCATCAGTGGCGCGAGTTGATGAAAGACCCGCACCATCCGCTGGCCAATCGCGCGATTCAGGGCCAGTATCCGCCCGGGTCGACGTTCAAGATCGTGATGGCGACCGCCGCACTCGAACAAGGCGTGATCAACCCGTTCACCCGCATCCACTGCAACGGCGGCGTGCAATTCGGCGGACATTTCTTCCGGTGCTGGAAGAAGGGTGGCCACGGCTCCGTCGATCTGCACGAAGCCCTCGTGCAATCATGCGACGTGTTCTTCTACCAAGTCGCGCAACGACTCGGTATCGACACCATCGCGCGCTACGCGCGCATGTTCGGTTTGGGCATGCCGACGGGTATCGCACTCGAACACGAAAAGTCCGGCATCATCCCGGACACCGCCTGGAAGAAGAAGCGCTTCAACCAACCGTGGTACGCCGGCGAAACGCTGTCGGTGGCGATCGGCCAAGGCTACGTGACGTCGACGCCATTGCAGATGGCGAATCTGATCGCCACGGTCGCGGCCGGGGCGCGCTATCGGCCGCACTTTGTGAAGCAGGTGACGACACCCGACGGGGAAGTGCTCGAACAGGCGGGACCCGAACGTGTGGCCGAGCTGAGCGTGCGCGACACCACGCTCAAGCAAGTACGGGACGGCCTGCGCGATGTGGTGATGAGCGATCACGGGACCGGCAAGAAGGCACGCGTCAAGGGCATCGAGGTCGCCGGCAAGACCGGCACCTCGCAAGTGGTCAAGATCGGCGAGGTGCGCCTCAAGGCGCATCAAATGCCATGGCAGAGCCGCGACCATGCGTGGTTCGTGGCGTATGCGCCGGTCGACAACCCCGCCATCGCCGTCGCCGCCGTGGTCGAACACGCCGACGGCGGTGGCGGTGCCGTGGCGGCGCCGATCGTTCAAGAAGTGCTCACGGCGTTCTTTCAGCAGCGCGACGAGCGCGAGAAACATCGCTATGCTCAAAATCGATCGCAGACTGATCGTCCACTTTGATTGGCCGCTGTTGGCGGTCGTGACGTTGATCACCGGCTGGGGGATCACCACGGTGTTGAGCGCGACCTACACCCCGGTGCGGGCGTTCAGCGCGGTCGCCCTTCGCCAACTGATCTGGGCCATCGTGGGATTGGGGGCGCTGCTGGCGACGCTCAGCTTCGACTACCGGCGGCTGGAAAGTTGGGCGTATGTCATCTACGCGGCGGCGCTGCTGTTGCTCGTCATGGTGCCGGTGCTCGGCGCGGTCGGCGGCGGCTCGCGGCGTTGGCTGATCCTAGGTCCTGCGTCGCTGCAGCCCTCCGAGTTCATGAAGCTGGCGTTGGTGGTCGCGCTGGCGCGCTGGCTCCACCGTCTCGCCGGCGATCGAGCGCTCCCGTTGCGCGCGCTGATCCTTCCGGTCCTGCTGCTGGCACCGGCGGTGCTCTTGATCCTGAAGCAGCCGGATTTGGGTACCGCGCTGGTGCTGATCGCGACCGCCGGTAGCTTGATCCTCTTGGCCGGCTTTCGCATCCGCTACGTGCTGCTCGCCGGCGCGGTGGCGATCCCGGTGCTGCCGTACGTTTGGCATCATTTGAAGACGTATCAAAAGCAGCGCTTGCTCACCTTCGTCGATCCCATGGCCGACCCGCTGGGCGCCGGCTATCACGTCATCCAGTCGCAGATTGCGATCGGGTCGGGACAATGGTGGGGGAAAGGCTTCCTCCACGGGACGCAGAGCCGGCTGAACTTCCTCCCCGAGCAGCACACCGACTTCATCTTCTCCGTGTTCGCCGAAGAATGGGGCTTCATCGGTGCCCTGCTGCTGTTGTCGCTCTACTTGGTGCTGCTGATTCGGTGTTTCGTGGTGGCGAGCCGCGCCAAGGACAACTTCGGTATTCTGGTGGCGTTCGGCATCACCGCCACCATCTTCTGGCAAGTGCTGATCAATCTCGGCATGGCCACCGGCTCGTTGCCGGTCGTCGGCATCACGCTGCCGTTTTTCAGCTACGGCGGCTCGTCGCTGCTGGCGCTGATGGTCGGCATCGGCTTGCTGATGAACATCAGCATGCGCCGATTCACGTTCTGATCGCATCCCGCACGGAACCTGATCAACATCACCAAAAACCCCGTTGCCGGCCGGTGGGGGCGATGGTATCGACCTGACGTGCCGGCGTGAACCGGAAGGAGAAGAACATGCGCGCAGCTCTGCTGACAGGAATACTTGCCGGATTCGTCTTGGTGATGGCGCGGCCCGCAGCGGCGGTGAATTGCGAACAAGTGCGCCGCTATCTCAGCACCGGGCGTTCGGTCGAGGACGTCGCCGACACCATGATCATTGGCGTCGACGACGTGAAGAAGTGCCAGGAAGGCGATGCCGGCGGCGACAAGAAGGCTGCCGCAAAGCCGGATGCGAAACCCGAAAAGCCGCCGGCACCCAAACAATAGTTCTTCGGCGCGTCAGCCCGTCTCTCCCGGCGCGCGCGTGGTCAACGCGAGGGCGTGAATCTCGCGCTGCATCAGCGCGCCGAGCGTATCATACACCATCCGATGGCGGGCCAGCGTCGGCTTGCCGGTGAAGTCCGGCGAGACAATCGTCACGACGTAATGCCCGCCGCCAGAGGCCGCACCGGCGTGGCCCGCGTGGCGCCAACTGTCATCGGTAATTTCGATCCGCTCGATCGTCAGCCGTTCACGCAACACGCGTTCGATCGCTTCAGCCATGTTCATCGCCGGCGAGTGTAGCAACCAGCTCTCTCAAACTACAGAGGCGTGTTCTGCCCCGCGGACGCGATGAAATTTCTATTGTCAAATCCAGCGCGACGTGCGCAGTAGATCGGGTTGCAGTTGTGACGAAGCCCGCGGTTGCGGTCGCGATCGAGGATGGCGTGTATCTCGCGGCAACGGGCTCATACAACCTTGCGACCAATTTTGGTTTGCGGAGAGAGGGAGAAAAATGCAGTCGACCGGTTCGCCCCGCGTACAGTTGCTTCGAATCATATCGGTGCTCGCCCTCGCCGCCGCCGCCGCGTGCGGCGGCGCGGTATCCACACCTGGCGTAACGCAAACCGGCAGCGCGTGTCCCAACGGCCGTTGCATCGAGCTGCAGGCCAGTACGCAAGACGAGGCGACGCTCCAGTTGGCGCTGATCGACGCGCGCCCCGGCGACGTCATCATGCTGCGCGCCGGCACCTACCATCTGCTGACTCCCCTGTCGCTCGACGTCGACAACGTCACCCTGCGCGGTGAAGGGATGGACAAGACGATCCTGTCGTTTCGCGGTCAGACCCTCGGCGCCCAAGGTCTGCTGGTTACCGCCAACAACTTCGTGATCGAAGATCTCGCCATCGAAGACAGCGCCGGCAACCTGCTCAAAATCGAAGGCGCCGACGGCGTGACCGTGCGTCGGGTGCGGACCGAGTACACGAACGGCCCCGCGACGAGCAACGGTTCGTATGGGATCTATCCGGTCGAGTGCCACAACGTGCTGGTCGAGGACTCAATCGCGCGCGGCGCGTCGGACACCGGCATCTATGTCGGCCAGTCGCACAACATCATCGTGCGCAACAACCTCGTCGAGGAAAACGTCTCGGGCATCGAGATCGAAAACTCGACCGACGCCG
>Ga0335069_10007936_pt1 | contig 15245 bp, 12 predicted proteins | sample Lox_Sample_11_FD_206714 | JGI IMG/M metagenome (GOLD analysis project Ga0335069, IMG submission 206714) | Soil microbial communities from Loxahatchee National Wildlife Refuge, Florida, United States - Lox_Sample_1.1 | ecosystem: Environmental > Terrestrial > Soil > Wetlands | place: USA... | reverse complement strand
CTGCCACACCCCGAGCGGTCCGTGGATTTCATCCAGGGGCACCAGCAGCCCAGCGGCGTCTTCGTCAGCTTCGCGGGAAAGTTCAATCCCCAGGAGGACCTTGCCGTTCTCTACAACACCACGCAAGGCGTGGTGAGCCTGCGGGCGCTGGGCGCAAAACCCAAGACCGATCCTACCCACGTGTTTGACCGGTTCTTTGAGAAGGGTGCGTTCCAGAAACTCCCTTGGTACACGACAAGCTTCTTCCCGCTGGTTTATGCCGCGTTGGGCAAACCCTTCCCGGCGGAGCAGCGCGAGGCCATCACCCGCCATATGGTGGAGAAGCAGGCGGCCGATGGGTATCTCGACGATCATGTCGCCGCCACCTTTCACATGGCGCACTTCTTCCGATTGATCGGGGAGCCCACACCCCGCGCCGACGCCATGGTGAAACGGGTCCTGCGCGATCAAAAGCCGGATGGGGGATGGCACCTCAAAGCTCCCGACTGGGATGTTCACTCATGCTTTGATGCCGTGTTCATCCTCCGGCAGTTGAGCTGGAGTTCCGCCCCCTCGCGAGCGGCGATCGAGCGGGGAGCGCAGTGGTCAGCCGCCTGCCAGAATCCAGACGGCGGATTTGGCCACTATCCGCATGAGCACTCCGACATGGATGCGGTGTATTTCCAGCTCGGAACGCTCATCCAGGCCGAACTGATCCCCGGCGCCAATTTTGATCTGCCGGATGGACAGACCCTCAGTTGGGGGCACGCTATGAAACCGGGGAAGGTGTATGTATGAACCTGTCCTGATCATCCAAGGGGCAGTGGTCAGGACCGGCTCAACTTCTTCCAATCGTTCCGGATCTCCCGCGCCGCGTTGTGGCCGGAGGCACCCATGACTCCGCCGCCGGGGTGCGTGCCGGAACCGCAAAGGTAAAGCCCGCGAATCGGCGTGCGGTACCTGGCCCATCCGGGAACCGGCCGGAGGAAGTAGAGTTGGTCCACGCTCATCTCGCCGTGGAAGATGTTGCCTCCGGTCATTCCGTACTCTTCCTCCAGATCCAGAGGGGAAAGCACTTGGCGATGGAGAACTCGGCTTTTGAAGCCCGGCGCATATTCCTCAATCATGTCCATCACGCGGTCGGCATAGCTTTCTTTCAGGGCGTGCCAACTCGGGGCCGCTTCCGGCGACAGGGTATACGGCGTGTATTGGAGGAAGATATTCATCACATGTTTGCCGGTGGGCGCCAGGGTCGAGTCATAAGTTGTCGGGATGGTAATTTCCAACATGGGACGCGCGCTGGGGCGGCCATACTTGGAATCGTCATAGGCGCGCTCGATGTACTCCAGCGTCGGGCAGATATGGATGGTGGTCTTGTGGTGCGGCGCCAGGGTGGAGCCGGGGAGACAGGTAAAGTCCGGCAGTGCGTCGAGCGCCAGGTTGATCTTCATCGAGACGCCTTCGATTTTAAAGGCGCGAATCGCGGCGTGGAATTCCGGCGGTAATTCACATTCTTCCAAAAGCTTCAGAAAAGTGACCTTGGGGTCGGCGTTGGAGGCCACCAGGCGGGCGCGAATCTCTTCGCCCGTGGCGAGTGCCACGCCGGTCGCCCGGCCGTCCTTCACCAGGATCTTCGCCGCGCGCGCACCGGTGCGAATCTCCACGCCCACCGAGCGCGCCGACGCGGCCATGGCCTGGGTGACTCCTCCCATGCCGCCGCGCACAAATCCCCATAGGCCACGCTGGCCGCCCACGCCGCCCATGACGTGATGCAGCAGCACGTAAGCGGTGCCGGGGGTGTAAGGGCCGCCCTTGGTGCCGATGACCCCGTCGGTGGCCAACGCGACCTTGAGCGCCTCCGACTCAAACCACGGGTCGAGAAAATCCTTCACGCTTTGCGAGAGGATGTGCAGGTGGCCCACCCGTTCATCCGCGGGCATCTTCAAAACCCGGCGGCCCAGGCCGGCGAGCTTCCGCCAATGGCTGAATCCGCGCCCCGTGATGTCCAGCGGTGTTTCCAGCAACAGCGGCTCGACGAAACGCGCCAGGCGGTCCACATACTCTTCGTAGCGCGGGTAGCGCTCGGCGTCACGGGCGGAGAACTTGCGGATCTCCTCGCAGGTCCGGGCGATGTCCGAACCCATGATCAGGTAGCGGCCGTCAGGAAAGGGGCTGAAAAAGGCCGGGTCCTTGGGATAGACGGCAAAGCCGAATTTCTCCAGCTCTAATTCCCGCGTCACCTTTTCCTGCATCAGGCTGCAAAGGTAGGACGTGGTGGAGAACTTGTAGCCGGGGAAAATCTCCTCGGTCACGCACGCGCCACCCACCATGTGGCGACTTTCCAGCACCAGCGTGCGCAGGCCGGCGCGCGCCAGATAACCTGCCGTCACCAGGCCGTTGTGGCCGCCGCCGATGATGACGGCATCGAATTCATTGAGCATAAGACACCAAAACGTTGGGTTATAATCCCGAAGCGAGCTTATCCGAGCATGAACCGAAGACGCAAGGGTTCCGGTTGACGGAGGCAGGGCAATGTCACGAACGCAAATTCTGGCGGTAGCGATTCTGAGTGCGTGGATCATGTCCACACTGTGCATGTGGTTTGCGGCGACCAGGAGCTTTGCCACGGTCGAGCGCGTGATGAAAAGCGCGCCACCGCCATTCGTGGAGACCACCAAGCCCCTGGGGGAAGCCCCGACGCGCATGGTCATTCACTATATGGCTTCGGAAATCAATCGTACGCTCTTCTGGGGATACGGCGCGCTCCAAATCGGGTTGGGAGTAATTCTGTTCTTCCTGGTCTGGAAGCGGACGCCGCGTAGCGCCTTCGACGTCGGCGTGGTGGCGACGATGCTGGCCCTTTCGGTGGTCCTGACGCTGGTGATCACGCCGCTGGTGGTCTCCATCGGCCGGAGCATTGATTTCCTGCCTCGCACTCCCCCGCCTCCGGTCATGCCGCGCTTCTGGGCGCTGCACGGGTCATTCACGGGGCTGGACGGGGTAAAACTCGTGGCCGGGGTCGGCCTGCTCATCCGCTGGATAATCAGGAAATAGGAAACCCACGGCGCCAGCATGGCGTCTAACCAGGACATGAGCGGCCGGATATGCCCCTAAGTGCCCCCGAGGAGATTTCACAAGGCACCGTGCGGGCTTGAGAAAGCTCTATCGCAAGGGGAATCAGTTTTCACCTTACGCGGCGGCACTTGGGGCAACTTGCTTCTTCCGGTGGACAATCGCTGTGAGGATGGTGCCGACGATGGAGCCCACCACCACGGTCCACCCGATCCACAGGGTCATCTGGGGCAATACCCCGATATTGAAGAATTTTCGGAGTGGCGCCATCTGGGCGAAGGCGGGCGGCGCAACGTCATAGTGCGTTCCCCACCCGGCCCCGCCATTCGCGGTAATAGCAAAGTACATCACAATGACCACCGGAATTCGCGCCGCGAAGGCGTACCCCAACAGCGCCTTGCCCAAAGAACCCCAGGCAATCCCGGGGACGAATGCCGAACCCAGCATCAGCAAGAGTCCCAGCCCGGTGATGGCATTGGGATGGCTAATGGTAGCGCCGAAAGCAGCTCCTCCCGCAAATAGCACCACCAGGGACCCCAGCGCGAAACCGATCGCCTTGCCGGCGCTCTGCGGACCGTCCCCCGCATTCGCCAGCTTGAGGGCAAAATACGGGCCGAAGATGATAGGGAGCCAGGATATGCCAATCACCGCCCCGCCGCCTCCGGCCGCGGTGCTGAACCAGGGCGCTGGCCAGTGTTTAAGCTCGCCCACCAACCGCAGGATGGTTACCAGGAAGGTTATAACCGCCGGGATGGCGATAAGCCGGGTGATGGAAACACCTTTTTCGTCTGCCATGAAATCCTCCTCGGTTTTGTGGCCCTGCAATGTGGGTAAAATCATAGCGCAAATCTGAACGGCCGGCACAGGAATTTGAAGGTGGGGCGGGGTTACGGTCCCATGCCTTCATGCGCCGGGGACACGTCCTTTGCTATAGTATCTGCTGGTTCTATGCTACGAGAGTACCCAAAACAACCGCTGGTAGGCGTGGGCGGCGTCGTGATCTTTCGGGAGCGCGTCCTCCTGATCCGGCGGGGCAGCGAACCGCTAAAGGGCGAGTGGTCCATTCCCGGCGGCATGCTGGAGCTGGGCGAAGAGCTCACGGACGGGGTGCGGCGCGAGTTGAAGGAAGAAACCGGCTTGGATGTCGAACCTCGATCGTGCATCCTGGTTTTCGACCGAATCATGCGCGAGGGCAATCGGGTGAAATATCATTACGTCATCGTGGATTATCTCTGCCGCCGCATACGCGGACGCGTACAGCCCGGATCCGACGTGATTGACGCGCGCTGGGTGCGGCGCCAGGAACTGCCGCAATATCATCTGACCGACATGGCCACCCGGTTAATCCTGCGAGCCTTTGAAATGACGCAAGGGCGGCAATAACGCTTCATCGGAAAGAAAGGAGAATGCTTTGTGAGTGACCTGAGAGTCTGTGTCTATTGCGCGTCAAGCAAGAAGTGCGACGCGGCCTACCTGGACGCCGCCGAGCGCCTGGGACGTCACCTGGCGCAGCATCAGGCAACCCTGGTTTACGGAGGGGGCGGCGCGGGCGCTATGGCGCGACTGGCGCAAGGCGTTTTGCAGGCGGGCGGGAAGGTGATCGGCGTAATCCCTCGTTTCATGATGGATCTCGAATGGGGACACAGTGAGCTAACCAGCATGCACATTGTGGAAAACATGCGCGAGCGCAAGCACCATATGCTCGAAGGCGCCGACGCCGTGGTGGCGTTGCCGGGTGGTTGCGGAACACTGGAAGAGCTTTTCGAGACGATTACCCTGAAGCGTCTGGGCCTGTACCTCGGGCCGATCATCCTGGTGAATACGCGCGGCTTCTATGACCGCGTGGTGGAAACACTCGACCACTGCATCGCGGAGAATTTCATGGATACGAGACACCGAGATATGTGGACCACGGTGAACGAACCGGAAGAGGTCCTGAGCGCCATCCATAATGCTCCACCCTGGAGCGCCGAGAACCGCAATTTTGCAGTGCAGTAGGCCCGGCATTGCACCCGGGCAGGGGAAACGGCAAGGTACGCTCGCCGCCCCAACTTCGTTTGGGGCCGCTGCCTTCCGCTTACTGCCGACTGCCTTCTCCTCCCAGCGCCATCAGCTTAATCCTCACAAAAATCAAAAGCCCCTGGTTGTACGCTTACCGCACAACCAGGGGCCCGGGATACTGATGGGTTTGGCTATTTCCTATGCGACCTTGCTCAGGAACGGCGCCCAGCAGCGCCTTGCCACTACACCCTCTCCTTGCTAGAGAGAGGGGACCCACGTACAAGCGCGTGCTTTGCGCCTAAGCCTCAGCACCCTCGCTAAGGTTACATTCACTTTCAATCGACATGGATCACCTCCTTTCTAGCGATGGGCCGATATTAAAGCCCCCGGAAGTGGCGAGTCAAGAAAAAAAGTCGCCTTTCTTTTCAAGCCGGCATTTCCCAGTCATGGGCGGTTAAATGACGGGTTCCCATTGGTCAGGGCCCCGCGCGCCATCACCCGCGGCTCACCGAGAAGCGCGTCTTGAGGTTGGGCGCCACCTGAAGATTCAGCATCGCATCGCGGCCCACGCGGTCGACCTTTCTCCGGGCGTCGCCTTCCTCGATCTCCACCGCGCCATCCTGCCAATCGGCAGGCAATTGGAGGCTCAACTTGACGGGTTCTGCTCCCATCCCGGAAATCGCTCCGTGGACACGCGCCTTTTCATAGGTGACCGATAGGCCCGAGCCCGACCAGGACCACTGGTCAAAGGGCACCCTGGGACGAATTGAAATCCCTTCAGCATTGGCTTCGATTCCCAGAAGCCAAAGGGTCCCGTTGAGTATCTCCGAGTGAGGAAACAGAATCTGCACCGGCCAGGGCTGCAATCCGAAGAAATTGGGAATAATCCAGGTTTCACCGGGCCGGTCGGAATTGGATGGAAGGTAGCAGTCGGGGCCTGACCAGATGCCGGACCAAACCGCCGGATAAGTCCTGCCGTGGTTCGCAAGTGTGTTTGCCAGCAACTCTTTCCAGGCGCGTTCGGGGGAAACCTTGGACAGGCCCCACATCAGCGTGGAGTTGATGGAAAGCCACACCCCCCCGAATTCGGAGACCGGGTTGCCTTCGCCGCCGGATGCAAAGATGCGGCTGCCGATGGGATCTGCCAATCGCTTGGTGATCTCATCCACCAGGATGGCCTGCTGGTCTTTGTCCAGAACTCCCGAGATCAAGGCCCAAGGCTGCGGTTCCAGATATAAGTCGCCGAAGCCGAACTCGTGATCCCGGTCGCGCCACCCCCGGTTAAGGTGGCGCCCCCGCCAGCACGCGCGCACCGCCTCCGCCAGCCTGTCCGCGTGCTCGCGCGCACGCTTTTCCATGACGGGTTGATGGGCGTACCGGGCGAGTTCCGCGAAACGGCGCAGGACGTGGACCGCCATGGCACTGTTCAGGGTGGATTCGCCCTCCGCCCAGACCCGATCTATGGGAACCTTTCCCTCAAGAATGATCGAGTCGCTCCAGTCGCTGGTCCGCATCCGCACCAATCCGTGCGGGCCGTAGCCGACGTCCTCCGTCAGGTGCCGGAAGGCGCGCACGCAGTGGTCCCAAACCGGCTCCGGGCGCGTATAGGGAGGCGGCCAATAAGAACAGACTTCCGTCAAGAACTGGCGATCGCGGGTGGAAAGAATGTAATCGGAAACGGCCCACAACAACCACAAATCATTGTCGGAGGGAATAAACTCACAGGTTTCAATCAGGCCGCTGCCGACCTCCGCATAAGGAACCTCGCCGGAGGGATGGGTCTGGGCGAGCGTGAAGCGAAGAACGTCCTTGGTCAATTCCGGCGCCAGCCAGATCAGCGGTAAGGCATGCTGCAGGGTCGCGCGGGGCCCGGCGTTGACTCCGCACAGGTACTGGTAAGCTCCTCCCTGCGGAAGGGTGTGCGCGTGAAAGCCCCGGTGGTAGACCGCCCCGGAGCGGACATAGTAGGCGCTCCAGGTAAGTTCCCGATTGAGGCTGGGCTCTCCCACATCGACGGAGGGGAGGTACTTCTGCCAAGCCCGCATGCTGGCTTCAAATAACCGCTCCACGGACGGGTCGAGCGCATCCAGTTCCGCCTTGGTTTCGGCCGAAGGCGTGGCGCCGTAAGCGTACCCGAGAACCACCGAATCCCCCGGACCCAGCGTGTGTTCGGAAAAAGCGGTGAGCACCGGGGCAGGGCCGGACTTGGCGGAGCCGCCCGCCAGGAGCATGGCCGCCTGCATGGCAGGATCGTGCGCAACTGCGTCGGCCTGGGGAGAGGGCTCGATAAAGGTGGGAAGATACTTGCTCACGTAATCAAAGAACGGGGCGCGCTCCGTCATCAGCCGCGTGGGCTTGACCTCGAGGGGTTTCAAACAAATATCCGGCCGGTTGTTCACCGTGGGGCTGGGCCAGTTCAAGGCCCTTTCGCTGGTCAACATCCCCCAGGGGTGGCGGGCGATCAGGGCTCCGAGCTTCTCGTCCCAGGCGCCGGAATATCCCAGATAGAGCCGCGCTGAGATCACGTCGCGGGTTCGTTGGTCCGGATACCAGGGCAGCGCGCGGTCATAATCGATATTGTGGATGTGGAGATCCCAATACTCGACATGAGTTACTTTCTGCTCGGTCTTTCCAAGGTTCGTGATGCGAACCTTTGCCGCCAGAAACGGAGAGTCGCCATACGGGGCAAAAACCGTCCTCTCCAGGCGCACTCCCAGGTGCTCCACGGCGAACCGGTAGTATGAACATCCCCAGGTCCTCTCTACTTTGGCTTCCTTCGGCAAGCATCGGTACAAGGTGGCCAGCATCTGGTCGCCAATCTGGAGAAAGGAAATACCGCCGGCATAGGCATGCCGGTCTGGCCGGTACATGTTGATCCACCGCGGCCCGAATTCATGCGAGTAAATCTGGATCCATCCCTCGTTGGTCGCGATGGCGATAATCCGGTCGTTCCCCAGTTGGTGCCAGTGCCGGTTGCTCTTCCCGTAAAGATGGGTATCCCACGTGGCACGGGGGTCGCGGAGATGGTCGATTTCATATCGAAATGCGGGAAGGCCGTACTCATCCGCCACCCAATGCCCGAAGATCCCGCTGTCGTACGGGTCGCCCATGATTTCGCCAGGCTTGGGCTTCTTGCCCTGATTTCCCTCCGCCTGCTTCTCTTCATCCCCTGGGGTGAGAATCAGACCTCCTGCCGCAGAAGCGGACGCAACCGCTTGGGCGGCCGCCGAACCGACCAGCCCACTTGCTGTTCCCTTCAGGAAATAACGTCTGTCCATGTGCCCCCCTAGTTCACTCACCCGATCTGCCTACTGCCCACCGCTGACTGTCTACCGTATGGCGTCTGCCGCCTTCTCGTACTGTCCCGTCCAGGCCCGCCATCGGAGTGCCATCAGGTCGAGTGTCATGTGCAGGGAGTCGCGCAGGTAATGCACCTTGGTGGCGGGGCTGTGGTTCCAGCGTACCGGGACTTCTACTACTTTCCCCCCCAGGCGGTGGATCAGGAAGAGAATCTCCGGGTCGAAGCCGAACCGTTCCACCCGCTGAAGCTCGAAGGCGCGGCGCGTAACCCCGCGCCGGAAGAGTTTGAAACCGCACTGGGTGTCGTGGATGGGCAGTCCGGTGAAGATCTGTACCAACAAATTGAAGAATCGCCCTCCCCATTCGCGAAAAGGCGATTGATGAACGCCGATCAGTTCGCGCTGGAGAGCCCGCGAGCCCACCACCGCATCGGCTTTGGAGGACTCCATCGCCGCCAGCAGTTTGTCGGCTTCCCCAATGGGGGAGGAGAGGTCGGCGTCGGTGAAGAGAACCAGCTCCCCGCGCGCCTCCAGAACGCCGTGCCGGACGGAGAAGCCCTTGCCGCGATTGCAGTCGTTGCGGAGCACCCGAATCCCAGCCTGCCGGGAAGCGACTTCCACGGTATTGTCGGTCGAGCCATCGTCCACCACGATTGTTTCGACGGCGAATAGCTTGCTCCGCACATAACCCTGAATCGCCTCGAGCGAACTGGCGATGCGTCCGGCTTCGTTGTAAGCGGGGATTACGATGCTGAGGAACGGATCGGGCATGGTGGGGCAATATACCAGAAGTCAGGAGGCAGGAAACACATTTTGGCAAACGGCTTACGGTTGTCAATCATCTAGTGCCAACCGGATTCCGCGCTGGGCCAGCCGCCCTTTCCCACCAGCGGCACGAACTGGCACGGGTCGAGGCGGTGGGTGGCTATTTTGCCTCCCTGTTCCGAAATCAGTAGGAGGTCCTGGTGGTTAAGGTCACCCACCGGTGCCAGCAGGCGGCCCCCCTCCGCCAGTTGATTCAGCAGGAGGGGCGACACGGCGGGCGTTCCCGCGCTCACGATGATCAGATCGTAGGGGGCATAAGCGGGCAGACCCTCACTCCCGTCGCCGGCAATCACCTCAATGTTCGCGTATCCCAGACGCTTAAGCCGTTCCCCGGCTTCTTCTGCAAGGCGACGATTAATTTCGACGGCATACACCTTCGCGCCCAGGTGGGCGAGAATCGCGGCCTGATACCCGCTGCCCGCGCCTATTTCCAGTGCTTTGTCGCCGGGAGAGACGCTTGCTGCCTGCGTGATGGCCGCCACCATGTAGGGTTGGGATATCGTCTCGCGTTCGCCGATGGGCAGGGGACGATCGTCATAGGCCGCGCCCACCAGCCGCTCCGGCACGAATTCATGACGTGGAACCAGCCGCATGGCTTCCAATACCCGCTCGTCGCGGATGCCCCGGTCGCGAAGCTGGGTTTCCACCATCTGGCAGGCACGAACTTCGAATTCCCGGGTGGTGACCATGGTCGGCAGCGGGGAGATCCCGCGAAAATAGTCTTCTCTCAGCGCGGCGTGAAATTCAGCACGGTCACCGAGTGTGCGGGAAACTCGTAATGAAGTTCCGTCCCCGCCAGGGGCAGGGTCGAGCTTGCTGGGCGCACGCGGTCGGGGTGCTCTTCGTCATTTTGCGCCGTAATCGCTTCGGCATCAAGCGTTCGCACCTGCACATTGGCGGCAGGATTGAAATCCCTGATCCGTATCGAGGCAGGAATCGGATTCTTCCAGTCGCGATTGACCGCGAAGAGAACCAATTCGCCGCTTTCGGAGTGGCGGGTAACCAGCACGTCCAGATAGGGGACGTTGGCGATCTCCGGGGCACGGCGAACACCCGCATGGACGTTGTAGGTGCGGACCCGCGTTTGCGAAGCCACCAGCGTGTCGCCCGCATAATTCGAATAAAGCGAAAACGCCCAGCACTGCGGGGTCAAGTAAACGCGTCCACGCTGCTTGTGGATTCCGCCGAACTCGATCAGTCCGGTCATGTCGGATATGGGAACGAAATCCGCATGGCTGAGGATCATGTTCATCCAGCCCGCCGTGAGGATGGCGCCGCCGAGGTTGGCATAACTGGGCAGGTTGGCTTTCGGCGATGAAAGGAACAGCCATTCCGTAAAAGCCAATTTGACCCGATCGCGTGTGGCGGAATTGGCGTCGATCTGCGCTTTTGCGGCTGCGAGGTCGTTGCCCACCGCTATCGGTAGGGCGAATCCCGCCGCGATCCGGGCGTCCAGATCGGCGGATTTATTTACGAAATCGTCGACGCCTACCACGAAGTGCGTGGTGAGGTATGAGAGATCAGGGCCTTCCTGTTCAAGCAACTTTCCGTTCCAGTCCTGAAAATGGTCCAGGTCCGCGCCATTGGCAAAGAGCGCGGTGGAAGGGGGAACGAGATCGCGAATGGCGTGGAAGAATGTCTTATACCGGTCCGCGTACCCCTGGGGTGTTAGCCAGCCGATTTGAAAGCGCCCCCAGAGTTCGTTGCCGAGTTCGTACGCGCCAACCTCGTAAGGGGCGGGGTGCCCATTTGCGGCGCGCCGCCCGCCTTCCGTGGTCGTTGGAGCGCCCTGCAAGTATTCCACCCATTGGCGCGCTTCCTGGGGAGTGCCGCTGCCCAGGTTCAGGCAGATCTGCGCCTGCGCCCCAATCAACCGGGCGAAATTCATCAGCTCGTCAGTCCCGAATTCGTTGAAGACCGGATAGCCCCAGGATTGGTTCAGCCGGGTGGGGCGCAGATCGAGCGGCCCAACCCCATCCCTCCAGTGATAGCCGCTGGTGTAGTTGCCGCCATAGCGAAGCAACCAAGAGTGCAGGGAACGCGCGGCAGCGATAATCTCCGGATCCAAGCCGTCAACTGCGTCCGCAGGGTATAGCCTGATCTCATCGAGCGATATGCGCTGGCCCGTCTTGAGGGCGACGGCGAAGTCCACCTGGGTGAGCGGCTTTACGTGTCCCTCCGGCAGGGTGAGGCGAAAAGGTAACTTTACCCAGGTTTCGCCTTCCGGGATGTGCACCGTCGTGGAAGCCAGGACCGCATCAGGATTACCCGGTTCGCGGAAACTCAACGAGAGGTCAGTGGCGCTCTCGTGAGCGATGGCAAAGAGGAGCCCCACGTATTCCCGCTCGCGCTCGACGGGGAGATAAACAGCCTGCCGTATGCCCACCTCTTCACCCGGGATTCCCATGAGGAAGAGATAGCGCTCGGAGTTGGCGGCGTTACCCCAGCGCGGCTCGAAACGCATCCCCAGGTTGCGCAGCGGCAGCCAAGGCAAGGGCAGCCCGTCGCGGCTGGAGCGGATGAAGTCCGGCGCCGGGAAATGGTCTCGCAAGTAGGGGAGGCTGGCATCGTAGCTTTCCAGGCTGGGATTGTCGAGGAGTTGCGCGGAAACGCCGCCAAATATGGAATTGCCGATGTCCTCCAGAAAAGTCCCGTAGACCGTGCGGGGAATTCTGAACGGCGCGGTTTCGGCGGCGTGGATTTCGATGGAAGCCTCCGGCCGGGTGGTCACCTCGTAGCGAGAAACCGACTGGCCCCTAACATTTCCGGCGGCTAACATTAGGGAGAGAAAGAAACAGGTTTTAGTGTTCATTAAGTTGGGGCTTGTTGAGAAGCTATATCGCGAGCTACCTGGCGTGTATGAAGAATGCGATGGATGACGGTAATATTGGACAACACGGCGATCAACCAGAGCACCGGCGCCATGCGGTCAAAGATTGCCCCGATGATAATCAGCACCACGCGCTCCGGCCTTTCCAGGAACCCCACCTTGCACGAGGGAATCAGATTCTCGGCGCGCGCGCGGGTGTAACTGACCATGACGGAGCCAATCATGGCGACCGCCACCAGGCAGACGTAAGAATAGCGATTGATGCGGCCGTAGTAAATCAGGAGGCCAATCAGCAGGCAAAGGTCGGAATAGCGGTCCATCACCGAATCGTAAAAACCGCCGAAGGCGGTAACGCGCTTGGAGAGTCGCGCTACGCGGCCGTCCGTCATATCGAAAATGCCGGCCAGGAAAATGGTGGCCGCCGCCCAGCGAAAATACCCGTAGGCGAACAGATACGCCGCCAGGCAATTGATGACAAATCCGATGAAAGTGAGAAAGTTCGGGTTGATGCCACTGGCGGCAAAGCCGCGAACGATGGCGTCAAGTACGTAATGAAGGGTGTCTCCGATCTTTCGGGTTACCATGCTGCGGACTCGGGTTTCGGGATTCGGGGATCAGGACTGTCTTCTGAAGTTCGCCTTCGAGTTTCGCGGATTGGAGATTTGCCCTCGTCGTTCTTCCGAATCCCCTAAACCCCAATCCCGAATCCCTATCCACAAACTTCATGCCTGGTCGTAAAAGGTCAAAACAGCGCGGATTTCAAACTCGCGGGAACCGTTGGGCGTGTTCACTTTGACCGTGTCACCCGCCTTCTTGCCCATCAATCCTCGGCCAATCGGCGAGGTCGTGGAAATCAGCCCCTTGCCGACGTCGGCTTCCTCGCTCGTCACCAGGCGGTATTTGATTTCAACGTCCCTGTCCACGTCGTATAAAGTAACTCTGGAGCCAAAAGCGATACGGTCCTTGGGGATGTTGTTCAGGTTGATGAGCGAAAGGTCGGCCAGGCGGCCCTTGAGCTGGATCAACCGCGCGCTCACATAATCCTGGCGCTGCTTGGCCATGATGTACTCAGCATTTTCGCTGAGGTCGCCCAGGGCACGCGCCCGCTTCAGTTCCTTGGGCAACTCATGGTTAAGCTCGTGCTCCAGAGCTTGAATCTCCTCCTGGAGCTTTTGGACGATGGGCGAGGGCATGATGTGAATCCTGTCTCTTGGGGGTCCACCATCATTATAGGGGAAACCCGTCTCCCGGTGCAACGCCGTGAGACAGTTTCAACCCCTCGATGTTTTAGGATCGAAAAGGAGGGTGCCAAAGGAACCGGCTGAGTGTATGCTCGGTCTAACGGCCAGCCAGAGACGTCATGATTGAAAGGAGAGGCCTGAATTCTCATAGACCTGAGAGGGAGAAGAGCTATGAAAAATCCACATCTCACCCGCCCCACTCTCATTCTGCTTACCGGGACACTTCTGCTGGCAGGAGTGCACCAGGTCCAAGCTCAGCAGGCGAAACATCCCTCTTCCGAACCTTCCGCCAATAAGCCGGAGGCGTTCGGGTTCTCGTCCCAGCGGCTCGAGCGGCTCCATGCCGTCATGCAGCAGGAAGTGGATCAGAAGCAACTCGCCGGCATCGTGACCATCCTGGCCCGCCACGGCAAAGTGGTGGAAGAGAGGACTTACGGCAAAAAGGACATCGCCAGCGGGGCGACCATGACGCATGACACCATCTTCCGCATCTTCTCCATGACCAAGCCGGTCACCGGAGTGGCCATGATGATCCTGTACGAGGAGGGCAAATGGCATCCACAAGATCCGGTCTCGAAATACGTCCCGGAGTTCGCGCATATGAAGGTTTTCAAGGGCATGGATGAAAACGGCAAGATGATTCTGGAAGACCCGGCTCATCCCCCCACCCTGCGTGAGCTGATGACCCACACGGCGGGATTCACTTACGGGTTCTTTGGCAACACCGTGGTCGATAAGATGTATGTGGACGCCCAGGTGCTCGCATCCCCCTCCCTTCAGACCATGATCGAAAAGCTGGCAAAGATTCCCCTTCTCTACCAACCGGGAACCCGCTGGGTCTACAGTGTGGCGATGGACATCCAAGGGTACATCGTGGAAAAACTCTCCGGCCAGTCGCTGCCGGATTTCATGCAGCAGCGCATCTTCGGACCTCTCGGCATGAAAGACACGGGCTTCTTCGTTCCTCCCGATAAGCGGAGCCGTTTTGCCACGCTCTATGCATCAGGACCAAACGGTGAGTTGATTTTGAATCCGGCTTCCGGAGCATTCTCGAGCGACTACGCTACCCAGCCCTCCTTGGCCAGCGGGGGCGGCGGCATGGTTTCAACCGCCGAGGATTATCTGCGCTTTGCGCAGATGCTCCTGAATGGAGGCGAATTGGACGGTACTCGGATCCTGGCTCCGGCCACTGTGCAGCTAATGACGAGCAATCATCTGGCGCCCAGCCTGATGACCGGTGAATTCTCGATTGGCCCGGTGACCATGCGGCCGGGGCTGGGTTGGGGCTATGATTGCGCGGTTTACACCGACCCGCTGGCAGCCGATGAAGCGGTGGGGAAAGGCACCTTCTTCTGGTTGGGAGCGGCAGATACCTGGTTTTGGGTCGATCCTACCAGCGATCTTATCTTTGTTGGCATGACCCAGCGCAGGATCGGCCCCGGAGAGCCCGACGTGCAAGCTCTCACACAACCTGTGGTCTACCAGGCACTGGTGAAACCCCGGATGTGATTCGCCGCGTGCGGTCCGCCAACTCACAGGGATGAACGAGGTCCAGCATCCGCGGGGGGGACTCGAGGATGCAATGGTAAATCCCGAGGGAGTCCCCTGACCCCGAATCCCTAATACCGGGGTTTTCGCACCGCGTAGATGGCGACCGCGCCCAGAATGCCTGCCGCAGTGATGATTCCCCAAGCCAGGTCATAGCTGTGGGTCGCTTCGAAGATCCTTCCCGCCAGCACGGGGCCGAAGAACTGCCCCAGAGAATCGGCCATGATGATAAGGCTGAGGAGTTTTCCCAGGGCCGCCAGGCCAAAGCACTCTGCTGTGACCAGAGGGATCAGCAGGTAATCCGCTCCCATGGCAAATCCGAAAACTACAGCGAAGGCCCACAGCGCGGCCGGCTGGCGCGCCAGGAAGAGGAGGGGGATGGCCAGCGCGAGTAGGAGGTAGAACAAAGCCATCACGTTCTTCTTGCTGTAGCGGTCCACCAGGTATCCC
>Ga0335069_10007935_pt1 | contig 15246 bp, 9 predicted proteins | sample Lox_Sample_11_FD_206714 | JGI IMG/M metagenome (GOLD analysis project Ga0335069, IMG submission 206714) | Soil microbial communities from Loxahatchee National Wildlife Refuge, Florida, United States - Lox_Sample_1.1 | ecosystem: Environmental > Terrestrial > Soil > Wetlands | place: USA: Florida... | reverse complement strand
GGTTCTGGGTTTTGGGTTCCGGGTTCTGGGTTGGGAGAGAAGAGCGACGAGCTGGTATCGCTGCTGGACCTGCCGCGCTGGACCTTGTCCTGGGCCGGCGCCTCGGAGGATCGCCGGGCCGGACCCAAAACCCAAAGCCCGGAACCCAAAACCGGAAATGCCGCGCCGCCCGCGGCGCGGATTTCGATGCCGAGCGTCGTACGGTTGCCGGACCAGTGTGATCGCGTCTGGCGCGGGGCCCGCACCCGGTCCCGCAAACTGGTGCTCAACGCCGACGGGTCGCCCTGGCTGTTCTTCGATCTCGCCCGGGACCCCGGCGAGCAGGAAAACCTGGCGACGGATCCGGGCCGGCGCGCCGAGCTCGAAGAGTTGCTGGGCGCCTGCTGATTCCGCGGGGTCTCCCGGACTTCAGGCCGGCGTCGGCGGCCTCGAGGCGGCGGCGCGGAAACCGGGCGGTCGCGATCCGGACGGCACGAAGATGGAGCGGACCGTCAGCAGGAACGGAGTCAGGCGGAGCGGCTTGGGCACCTCCTGCGCCGGGGCGAATTCGGCGAGCAGCGCGGCCGGCGCCGGCTCGCCCGGCGGCTGCAGGAAGACCACCGGCAGCGCCGGCAATCCCCATTGCTGCCGCAGGGCGCGGATCTGCGCGCTGTCCTCGGCCGTGGCCCGCGAGCGATCGATCACGAGCAGCATGGGCGCCGGGCCGCCGGCGAGTGCGCGCGCTGCCGCGAGGGAATCGACCGCCCGGCACGCGAGGCCGGCGCTGGCGAGCGCGTGACCGAGGAAGGCGCGGCTGGCGGCGTGGTCGTCGACGGCCACGACCACGCCTCCCTTGAGACGCGCGGGGATCAGCTCAAACGGCGGGCGGCTGGCCGGGGGCACCGGGCGGGCGGGAAGGGCGAAGCTGAACACCGAGCCGCGGCCGGGCTCGCTTTCGACCCGGATGGCACCGCCCATCAGCCCGCAGAGGCGGTGGCAGATGACCAGGCCCAGGCCGGTGCCGCCGAACTTGCGCGTGCTGGACGAGTCGGCCTGCGAGAACGGCTTGAAAAGCAGGCCGAGCTTCGGCGCCGGAATGCCGACGCCGGTGTCCCGGACCGCGATCTCGACGAGGCCGGGTGCGCCTCCGGCCGCTCCCGCCGGCGCGGCCGCGGGGCGCACCTCGACCGAGACCTGGCCGTGCGGCGTGAATTTCACGGCGTTGTTCAGGAGATGCACGAGGATCTGCCGCACGCGGGCGACGTCGCCGGAGATCCAGGCCGGCACGGCCGGGTCGATGCAGTAGGCCAGCGTGATCCGCTTGGCGGCCGCGCCCGGCCCGAAGCCCGCGAGGGCTTCCTCGATGCACGCGGCCAGCTCGAAGGGGTGGTCGTCGAGCTGGAGGCGGCCGGATTCGATGATCGAGAAGTCGAGGATGTCGTTGATGATCGCCAGGAGCGAATTGCCGCTCGTCAGGATCGTCTGCACGCAATCGCGCTGCTCGTCGGTGAGCGGCGTCTCGAGCAGGAGGCTGGTCATGCCCAGCACGCCGTTCAGGGGGGTGCGGATTTCGTGGCTCATCGACGCCAGGAATTCCGATTTGGCCCGCGAGGCGGCGTCGGCCTCCTCCTTGGCCACCCGGAGGTGATGCTCGGTCTCGACCCGCGTCGTGATGTCGGTGAGGATGGCGATGAAGTTCTCAACGAGGCCGGACTCGTTGCGCACGGGCTGCAGGTCCAGGTGGAGGTGGCAGCGCCGGCCGTCGTGCGCGGGGCAGACCAGGTCCGCGCTGAACGATTGCGCGTTGGCGAGGGCGTCGCGCAGGCGGCCGACGGTGGACGGATCCGTGTCGGGGCTCACGAGCAGCTGGGTGAGATGGCGCCCGGCCGCCTCGGCGAGGTCGTAGCCCAGCAGGCGCCCGAAGCTGTCGTTGATCCATTCCAGGCGGCCGGTGGCATCGGTGATGGCCACGAGGTTGTCGGTCCGGCTGGCGACCATCGAGAGCTTGCGCGTGTCGGCCTGGCTCTCGCGGAGGGCCTGCTCGGCCCGCCGGCGTTCCTCGTTCTCCGCCGTCAGCCGGCGGTTGGCCTCCTCGGCGGCGCGGCCGCGGGCGAGCGCCGTCTGCGCGAGGTTGACGACAGCGCCCAGGAGCATGCTCAGGCCCAGTCCGAGCGCCGTGACGAGTTCGGGAAAGAGCTGGCGGTTCCGCTTGAGTGCGATTTTGGAGGGCGCGAGGCTGATCCGGATGCGCTGGTCGAAGAGATTGAAGACCGACTCCTCGCGGAGGTCGGTCCGCACCGGGTCCGCGGGGCCGCGCGAAAAAACGCGCTGGCCGTCGACGTCGATCGCGACCGCGTAGAGCGCCGACAGCTGCAGGCGCTGCTCGACGGATTCGAGGAGCACCGGGTAGACGAACTCGCCCAGGAGCATTTCCGGGCCGGGCCGGTCGGCGGCCGGGAGCGGAGCGCAGATGAAGAAGCCCCGTCCGCCCAGCGGCAGCGGCAGCAGGGGGGAGAACGCCGGCCGGCCGGTATCCTGCGCCCGGGCGATGAGGGCGCGCCGGACCGGGTCGGTGTCGTGGTTGTACTCAAGCAGGTGCTCGTTTCCCTGCGCGGGGAAGAACCAGCGGGTGCGATGCGCGGCGCCGATCCAGGTCAGCGAGCGCAGGGCGGGAAAGTCCTCCTGGTAGGCCCGGCCGTCGCGGTCGCGCACGGCGTCGGTCAGCTGGTCGGCGTGCGCCCAGCGTGTGGCGAGGCGCTGGAGGGACTTCGCCTCCTGATCGAGCTCGAAGTTGAGCACGGTCGCCGCGTTGTTGATGGTCAGCTGGGTCGTGGTCCGGATGAAACCCCGCTCGCGGTCGCGCAGCGCGGCCGCCGACAGCAGGGTCAGCGTGGCGCCCACCGCCATGACCGGAACCGGCAGCCAGTTGGGCAGCCCGCCGGTGCGCGCGGGATCGTCGCGCCAGACGCGGCTCAGCAGGAGATGCCCCAGCAGCACGAGGCACAGGCCGCCGAGCGGTGCCGGCCGGGAAGCCGGCGCGAGGGGGGACGCATCCGAGAGACCCAGCAGGAGCCCGACCAGCGGCGCCAGCCCGACCGAAATGACCAGGGAGGCGACCAGGGCGGTCGCCAGCGGCCGCCGCCGCGGGAGCAGGGGCACGGCCCGCCAGACCAGACAGAGACCCGACGTGGCCAGGGCCAGGGCCTGGAGGAGGGACATGCCGCCCGGGCCGGCCGCCGCCCGGCCATGTTCGAGCAATTCAGTGAGGGGCGAGGTCCAGCCGGCGGCGTCTTCCGCCAGGGCCGAGGCCCCGATGGCCGCGGGCAGCACGGCGAGCCAGGCGAAGCGGCGGAGGTTTGCCTCGAGGGCGAGCAGCACGATGCCCAGCCCAGCCAGGCCCAGCGCGAGGTCGGCCGGCATCGGCTCGGAACCCGGCCGGCTCTCCGCGAGCCAGTCGATCCAGTGGCCCTGCCCGAAGAGCACGAGAACCCCGCTGGCCGTGAGCATCGCCGCGCCGAGCCACGAGACACGGCGCAGCCAATCACGCGGTACCACTGGATTGGGGTGGGCCATCGGGGTGCGAACCTGAACTTCGGGCGGGCGGCGCCCACCCGGGCCGGCGGCCGGGGGGCGGCCTTCCGGCCCGGCTTTTAGCTAGGCGTCAGGGGTGATCCAGGGCAACGCGGATTGGCTCCGCGGTTATTTATGGATCGTAAAAGAGAGCGCCAGCGCGTCCGCCGGGAGCTTTTCCGACCGCTCCGCACCGTCCCCGTCCGGGCCGCGGGTCAGGGGGCCGGCGCGGTCGGGGGGACCGGCGGGGCTTTCGCGGGCGGCTGCGCGCCGGGTGGTTCCTCCGCCGGACGCTTGAGGGAGCGGAGGAGGTTCGTGGGCCCGAAGACGAACGCCCACGACGGCTTGGCCAGCGGCCCGGTCAGCTTCAGCTCGAGCACGCTGGAAAGCGGGCTGAGCAGGGCCCCCAGCGCGTCGGTCAGGACGAACTTGGTCTGATGCAGCGGAAACACCTTGGCCTTGAAATCCAGCGTCCGGGAGGAAAGCCGGTAGTCGCCCCGGGCGTCGATGACCGAGCCGGGTCCGGAGATCCTGACGTTGGCGAACGCGATCTTCTCGCCCTCGAGCCTGAAATCCGCGCGGGCGCTGTCCAGGCGCAGCGAGGTGAAGTTGAGCAGCGTCCTGCTGAGCAGCTCCGACAGGAGCCCGAGCAGCTGGATCTCGCCGAGGTTGCGGCCGGCGACGCTCACCGCGCCCTGGCCGTGGAAACTGTAGGGTTCGCGGTACCGGCCCTGGGCGGTCAGCGAGACGTCGAGGCGGCCGCCGACGGTCCGGCGCAGGAATCCGGCCTTGGTGCGGTCGGTCGCCGCCGGGGCGCGCGCGTTGGCCGATTCGAACGCGTCAACGGCGCCGACCGCCCGGGCGAGATCCGCGCCCAGGAGGTGCGTCTCGAAGGCCAGGGTGCCGGCCTGCGGGAGGCCGTCGAATCCGGCGCGGCCCGTGGCCGTGCCCCCGGCGAAGCCGACCACCGCGTTCGCCAGATCGAGCCGGCCGTCGCGGTAGAAGGCGGTGACCCGGGCGCTGTCGAGCGGGAAGCCGTACACCGTGAGCGGGCCGTTCGACACCAGGACGACATCGGCCCGCGCGTGGGGTCCGACCGGGCTGCCCGGGCCGTCGAGACGCCCGGTGGCCCGGACGTCGGGCGGCGCCGCCAGCCGGTACGGGGCCACCAGCGACGCGCCCCTGGGGCCGTAAAGCCGGGCCCACTCGTCGAGGGCGAGGCCCGAGTCGACGTCGAAATCCAGGGAGCGATAGGTCATGCGGGCGCGGTCGTAAGCCAGCGTGAACGAGCCGCGCGCGGATCGTCCGGCCTGCTGCGCCTCGAACGCGAGCACCTGGTAGAAATAAGGGCGGACGAACAGCGTGGCGCGCACGTGGTCGAAGGCGACGCCGCGAATGCCGGGGCGCTCGGCGTCGGCGAAGCAGAAGACGCGGGTGCGCGTGTAGTCGCGCCAGCGGCCGGCGATGTCGACGTCCGCCGCCGGCGCCGCCGCCGCGAAGTCGAAATGCTCCCAGAACCGCGTCCACGATTCCTTGAACCAGGGGGCGATGTCGTGCGGGCGCAGCCGGCCGGTGAGGAGGAACCGGAATTCGCGCGTCGCGACTTTCATCGTGTAGGAGCCGCGGGCCTCGTTGCCGCCCGCGAGGAGATGGAGGTCGGTGACGTCGACCCGGCCGCCGGCGTAGACGACATGGCCGCTGGCGGCATCGATGGTCACCTCCTGCGCCACCGCGTGGCGGACCGCGACGTCGCCCTCGGCCCGCGCCGGCTTCCAGCCCGGGTCAAAGGCGGCGCGCGCGTGCACGAGCGCGGGGGCCCCGAGCCTGACCCGGCCGGCCGTCGCGACGCCGAGCTGATGCGCGATCGCGAGCACGGGCGGGGCGATGGCGCCGTCGACGGCGACCGCGCCCTGGCGGGAGCCGAGATCGGCCTCGCCGGTGAGCGCCAGGTCCGAGCCGGCGGCGCGGATGCGCAGGTCGCCCTGCACGCGCGGGAAATGCGCCAGGTCCGCCTCGAGGGACGGCGCCTCGAACCGGACCCCCATCGCCTCGCCGCCGGAGGCGACGAGCCGCGCCGCGTTGGGAGCCAGGACGAACCGGTCGGGGATCAGGGACCCGGTCAGGTCGACCGAAACCTGGCGGGCCGCGGCCCGGCCCTCCCAGGCCACCGCGTCCGCCGCCACCTGCAGGCGGACGGGCTCGGCCGCGGAACCCAGCAACGGAAAGACCGCCAGCGCCCGGGCGCGGGTGGTCCGCAGCGGACCCAATCCGTGGAATGAATCGGCGAACAACTCGGCCCGGACGGTCGCGCCCTGTTCGTCCGCGGGCGTGAACCGGAGGTCGATCCGCACGCCCTCCCGCTGGTCGAGGACGGGGCGGAGGGCCGCCAGCCGGCGGCCGCCGGCGAGGTAGCGCCGCATGATCAGGTCGAGCATGGGCGTGGCGCTGGCGGACGGCCGCGCCCGGGGCGGCAGGTCGATCCGGCCGGTGGCGGTGATCGGGATCCCGTCGAGGCGGAACGTGCACAGCGCGACGTCGTAGGTGGAGCGCCCGAGACGAAACACGCCGTCGAGGTCGCTGACGACGGCGTCGTCGGTCCCCGAGGGGGAGAGCATGGCCGGCACGAAAAGGTCGACGCCGGTGAGACGGAGCTCGCGCAGACGAAGCCGGCCGATGAGCAGGGCCGCGAGATCGACGCGGGCGTAGGCGGCGCGAATCGTGATGATCGGGTGCGCGTGGGGCGGCGAAAAGAGCTGCACCTGCTCGATCATGACATGGCCCTTCGGATCGAACAGGGCGCGGCCGAAGCGGGCCGTGATCTGCGAATCCGCCAGCCGGCGCTCGAGGCTGCGCAGCGCGAAGGCCGGCACCGTCAGTTCGCGATGGGTGGCCACCCAGACCTGGGTCACCAGCAGCACGGCCAGGGCGATCCAGACGGCCCAGCACCCGAGGAGCAGGACGCACGAGCCGCACCAGCGCAGCGCGGGCAGCAAGGGCCGCTTGGTGTTCATGGTCGGGTGCGGAGGAGCAGGCGGGCGCCGGCCGGGCGGCGTCCGGCCGCGCCGGGTCTCAGGGCTCGTCCGTCCGGGCCGACGCGGACGGTCCGGGATCGTGCGGGCCGAAGGTGAGGGCGAACAGCGCGTCGATGAGCTTCTGGTCGGCGGCGAAGACCGCGTTGAACTCCGGCGACCCGGCGAGCTGGGTGGTCCCCCCGGTGCGCTCGGTGAAATACAGGGTGCTCGTGGCCGTCTGGACCGTGGCCCCGCCCACGAGCGAGAGCGTCGCCTCGAGCGTGTACCGCCAGGGCCGGGCCTCGCCGCCCACCTCGACCGTCGGCGGGAACGTCTCGAGTACGAAGTCCTTGGCCCGGAGGCTGCGCAGCTGCTCGAGCAGCGCCTCGACGGCCGCCCGCCGGTCGGCCGGCTCGGTCGCGAGGGCCTGCTCCCAGGTCGCGCCCTCGGCGAGCTGGCGGCTGTAAAGCACGGCCTTGCTGTTCAGGTCGGTGAGGACCAGCCCGGTGATGCGCGCCCCGGCCGGCAGCTCGCGCAGGAGGCGGTCGCGATAGTAGTTCGCGGTGACCGGCGTTTCGCGCAGGATCTCCGGGTCGACGAGGTAGACGAAGGGCTCGTTGGCGAGCTTGGCGTAGACCCGGTTTTCCCGCTCGCTGGCCACGCCGAGCAGAAGGGTGACGGTTGAGGGGGTCCCCGCCGCGGGCGGGCCGCCGGCCGCGAGCGCGCCGTGGGTGGCGAAGGTCAGCGTGATCCCGCGCTCCGGCCGGTTGAAGCCCCAGTTCTCCAGTTCGATCGCCTGGGGGGCGTCGCGCAGGAATTCCTCGGCCTGGAGCAGGTAGAGCCGTTCGATCAGGCGCCGGACGTGGGCGAGGTCGGCCGGCTGCGTCTGCGGGGCCTGGTTGGGCAGGCGCGTGACGATGCGCCACGGGTCGGTGTCCTGGGGCTGCTGGCCGGTTTCGAGCCGCTGCAGGGTCAGTTCGGGCTGGTTCGGCGCCGTCAGCGTGATCGCGGTCAGGGTGCGGGAGTCGAACGCGAGCAGATGCCGGTCGCGGAGCTGGTCCTGGGCGTTGCGCAGCACGGCGAACAGGCTGTCGGGCACCGCCACCGTGAACACGGGCGCGCGGTCCTCCATCTTGGCGTAGTAGTCGGTCGATGGCTCGGGCGCGGCCTCGCCCGGCGCCGGCGCGGCGGCGGGCGGCTTCGGCTCGGCGCCCGCGGGAGTGACGGCCCCGCCGAGCAGGAGGGTCTCGCGCCGCCCGTTTCCCTCGAGCGTGACGCGGAAGGCGGGATTGGCCAGGCCGGTCTGGTCGGCCCCGGCCGCCGCCGGCTCGACGAACGCCCTGGCGCGGAGCGCGTCGAGGCCGTTGATCGCGAGCTCGACCTTGGTCCGGTCCGCGCGCGTCAGGATCGGGGCCTCAAAGAGCCAGGCCGGGCCGTCGCGGCGCAGGCGGATGCGGAGATTGGCGGAGGCCGCCGTCTGCAGGTTGAAGGAGCGCACCTCGAAGAGCGGGATGTTGAAGACGGTGTCGGCCCGGAGCTGGTCGAGGGTGAGCGCCAGGCTGTCGGCGAGGCTGCGGCCGACGACGTGGATGCGCTGGCCGTCCGGCGACAGCACATAGAGGCGGTTGCCGACCTTGGTGGTGTCGCCGATCCTGAGCGTGCTCGTCGTGAGCGGCGTCCCCGCGCCGGGCACCCCCGCGGTGAACGTCAGCGTCAGCTGCGGCTTGTCCAGCCCGTAGTCGGCGAGCGAAAGGCCGCTCTTGGCGAGGTCCTTGACGAGGAAACTGGTCTCGTGTTCGAGGAACATGAGCTCGTTGAGCATGCGGCTGACCGCATGCGCATTCGCGGGCCACTCGATCGGCCTGGTGAGCATCCAGCCCTCCGTGCGCTTCTCGAGGTGGACGGGCGCCGCGAGGCGCCCGCCGGTGATGTCGAGCGACTGGATCGCGGCCGCCTCGGGGCCGAGCACGCGGCGCCGGATCTGCTCGATGCCCTCGTCGGTCTGCCACCGGCCCACGAACGCAAAGATGAAGAAGAAGAGCGCGGCGTTGAGGAAAAGCAGGACGAGCGTGAATTTGGTGCGCATGGGACTCAATGGCGCCGGGTCCAGGTGACCATCGCCCCGAGGAGGGCGACGGCGCCGGGGAGCAGGAGGAGCAGACCCAGCCGGAGCTTGGCCAGTTCCTCCTGGGACAGGGATAACTGGAAGCGCTCGATCGGGCGCGGGGGGATGTGGAGCTGGTCGTCGCGGTCGACCGCCCAGTTGACGGCGCTCAGGCACAGCGCGAGGTCGCCGGAATCGCCGAGGCGCCGGTTGGCGAAGACGTCGCCCGAGCCGATGATGACCAGGCGGCCGCCCGGCACGCTGAACGGCAGCGCGCCGGCCGTCACGCGCTCGGAGGACGCCGCGACGCCGAGCGGGCCGCGCAGGTCGGAGCCCTCGGTGAACGCCGGGGGCGTCTGGAGGCGGTAGCCGAACTCGCCCCACGAGGTGGGGGATGAGGCGGCCAGCACGCTCACCTTGAGCGCGGTGTCGCGCGGGCGGTCGGGGTCGGGCCGGATCGAGCGGGGCGGGCTCATCCGCAGCGGGTACCGGTACTCGACGAGGATCCGCGTGATCGGGCTGCTGCCGTCGATGTGGCGGATGATCAGGTCGCCGCTGTCCGTGATCACCTCCGGGTTCGTGTCGTAGATGACGTCGTCGTCGACGCGGACGCCCCAGTCGTAGAACAGGTTGTCGAGCGCGGGGTCGCGTCCCGGGTCGAGGGTGATGATGAGGCGCCCGGCGCGCGTCGAGAGATACTGCCGGAGCAGCTCCTCCTCGACCGGCTGGAAGCGGACCTGGGGCGAGCAGATCATGATCAGATCGGCGTTCTCGGGCACGCGCTTGGTCAGCGAGAGGTCGAGGCCTTCGAGTTCGAAATTGCGCAGGCGCAGCTGGCCGACGAGTCCCGACAGGCCGCGGATCGGGCTCACGTCGTCCGGGCTCATCTCGCCATGGCCGGCGAGGAAGTAGATCTTTTTCTTCACCGGATTGGACACGTCGAGGATGGCGGCCGTGATCACCTGCTCGCCCTGGAACGCCTCGCGGCGGCGGTCCTTGTACTTGTAGAGCTCGTTGAATGGCACCACCCGCCGGTTGTCGCCGCTGATGAACAGGATGATATCCGCCTGTTCGATGCCGAGCCCCTCGGCCTCGCGGCGGCGCTGGTAGACGTCGAGGTAGTCGACGCTGATGGGGCCGGCCTCGCTCGCCTGGGTGGCGTACAGGTACTCGCGCAGCAGGTTCTGCACGTCGCGGTAGGCCTGGACGGCGTCCGGGTTGTCGGAGTCGGGCGTCAGGGTGACGACGATGCGGACGGGCCGGCGCAGCTCATGGAGGTAGGAGAGCGTCTCCGGCGAAAGGGAGTAGCGGCGGTGCTGGCTGAGATCGTAGCGCCAGTGGAAATGGAGGGCGAGGTAGTTGAGCCCGCCGAAGAGGGTGAGGAAGAGCACGCCCTGCAGGATGAGGTTGATCGTGCGGACCCAGCGGGCGGTGCGGTAGCTTTCGATCGGAAACATGGCGGCTCAGTGGTGCAGCTGCCGGACCTCGAGGCCGAGGATCGTGAGGATCAGCGTGAGGGTCGTGCCGGTGCCGTAGAAGAACAGGTGCCGGGTGTCGACGATGCCGCGGCTGAAATCGTCGAGGTGCTGGAACACCTGGGCGTAGTCCAGGGCCGTCCGCACCGGCTGGAAGACGGGGAGCTGGAGGAGCTGGACGTCCTGGGCCAGGCCCACGCCGAAGATCAGGGCGGCGAGCATCACCATGGTGAGGACCGCGGCCACCGCCTGGTTGCGGGCCAGCGCGCTGGCGAACACGCCGATGGCCACGAACAGCAGGCCGGAAACGGCGACGTAGAGATAGCCACCCGTGAGCGTGCCGGGATCCAGCAGCCGGGGATCGGCGGCGAACCGGTGCAGGACGTAGAACAGGCCGCCCGTCGAGCCCCAGAGCAGCAGGTAGAGGAAGTAGACGGCCCCGAATTTGCCGAGCACGACCTCCGCCGTCGTCACCGGGGTCGTGAGCAGGGTCTCGAGCGTGCCCAGCCGGCGCTCCTCCGACACGCTTTTCATGGCCATGAGCGGGACGAGGACGAAGACGAGCAGCAGGGACGAGCGGAAGAACTCGTGCGCCGGCGAGGTCTCCTGCGGCAGTCCGCTGTAGTACTCGAGGATGCCCGTGAACAGGAATCCCGTGGCGAACAGGAAGAGCACCGCGGCGATGTAGGTGCTCGGGTTGGCGAGCAGCATTCGGATCTCGTGGCCGAGGATCGTGAAGAAATGGCGCATCGGGCGAGGAGAGCGAGGGACTAAGGGACCAAGGGACCCAGGTGCCGGGGGATCGGGGCGCAAGCCGGGGAAGGGAGCGCGCGCCCGGTGATTCCCCGCACGCCGCGAGGGTTCGCCGCTCCCTTGGTCCTTTGGTCTCTTTGTCCCTTGGTCCTTTGGTCCATACTCAAGTCGCGTCTTTTTGAATCTGTTGCCGGGCCCCGCGTTGCGGCAGGTCGACGATGTCCCAGCTGCGCCGGGTGGCGGCGAGGAAGACGTCCTCCAGGGTGGGCTGGATCCGGCTGAGGGCCCGCACCCGGAAGGCGTTGCCGGCCAGGGCCTGGAGCAGGCGCTCGCCGAGATCGTCGTCGTGCGGGGTGACCAGGGTGACGGCGCGGAAGCCCGCCTCGTCGGGCCCGGAGGACGACTCGATCTCGAGCGCGGCGTCGACCGCGGCCAGCAGGGCGGGCAGCGCCGCGGGATCCCCGGCGATCTCGAGGGCGTAGTGCGAGCGCCCGAGCACCGCGCGGCGCAACTCGGCGGGCGTGCCCTGCGCGACGAACCGCCCGCCGTTGATGATGAGCACCCGGTCGCAGGTCGCCTCGATCTCGGGCAGGATGTGGCTGGAGATGATGACGCTCATCCGGCCGCGCAGGCCGCCGATGAGGTCGCGCACGATCAGGATCTGGTGCGGATCGAGGCCGATCGTCGGCTCGTCCATGATGATCACCTCCGGGTCGCTCAGGATGGCCTCGGCGATGCCGACGCGCTGGCGCATGCCCTTGGAGAGCTTGCCGATGATCCGGTGGCGGATGCGCTTGAGGTCGCAGCGCTCGAGCACCTCGTCGAGGCGCGCGCGGAGGCGGTCGCGGGGGACCTCCTTCAGGCGGCCGCGGTAGTGCAGGTACTCGTTGATCCGCATGTCCTCGGGCAGCGGGTTGTTCTCGGGCATGTAGCCGATGTGGCGCTTGGCCTCGTCCGGCCGGGAGGCCACCGGAATTCCGCAGATGCGCACGATGCCGGAGGTGGCGGGCAGGAATCCGGTGAGGATCCGCATGGTCGTGCTCTTGCCGGCGCCGTTGGGCCCGAGGAGCCCGACGATCTCGCCGCGCCGCACGTTGAAGCTGACGTCGCTGACCGCCGCCACGCCCCCGTAGGTCTTGACCAGGTGTTCAACCTCGATCGTGAGCGGGGGCGGGGCTGGGTCGGCGGGGGGCATGCGGAGCGGGGAGAGGAAAGGCCGGGCCGGGTCAGGCGGATGGCATGTTGAGGCGCCAGGCGGCGGCGAGGCCGCGCAGGGTCAGATCGGGCACGATCGTGAAGGAGCGATGCAGGGTCCTCTCCAGTATCCCCGCCGTGCCGCCGGTGGCGAGCACCTTCGGGCGCGGCTCGCCCCGGCGCGCGAGCTCCGCCAGGACCGCGTCGAGCAGCGCCGCGATCATGCCGCCGAAGCCGATGACCGTGCCGATGCGCATGGCCTCCTCGGTGGAGCGGCCGATCGCGCCGGCGATCTCGAGCGAGTCGTCGAGCAGCGGCAGCAGCGCGGTCTGCTCGTGCAGGTAGCGGCGCATGACGTCGACCCCCGGCGCGATCACGCCGCCCTCGTAGCCGCGGGAGCGGGTGATGATGTCGAAGGTCACCGCGGTGCCGAGGTCGATGACGACGGCCGGCGCGCCGCAGACGACCTGGGCGCCGGCGGCGTTGGCGAGCCGGTCCTGGCCGATCTCCTGCGGCTTGGGGTAGCCCAGGGGCACGCCGAGGCGTTTGTCGGCGGTCAGCTGGAAGACCGGGCGGGCGAACCGGTGGCCGGACAGGATGTCGCCGAGCACGCGGCTGACCGCCGGCACGACCGAGCAGAAGGCCGCCCCTTCGAGGCCGGGCTCCTCCGCCGCGAGGCGGTCAAGCACCGGGCCGAGCCCCTCGGACGGATGGTCGAGCTTGCGCGTCGCCAGCGCCCGCAGCTCCCGCGCCTGGCCGTCGGCCACGACGCCGTAGTGGGTGTGGGTGTTGCCGATATCGATGCAGAGAAGGGCCATGGCAGAGGTCTATGGCTGGCGCGGCGCGGGGCAAGGACGCGCCGGGGCGGGGAGGCGTTGAAGAATCGGCATGGCGGGAGCTAGCGGTGCTCGAGGGTCACCTCGCCGGCCCGGAACCGCTGGGGCCGGCCGTTCTCGCCGCGGATGAGCAGCGAGCCCTCGTCGTCGACGCCGCCGGCCACGCCGGTCACGCGCCGCCCGCCCTGGACCAGCGTCACCGTCCGCCCGCGCAGGAGATCATAGCGGTTCCAGAGATCGGCGAAGGTGTCCCGGTGGCCGTCCTCGACGAATTGCTCGTAGGCGGACAGGACCCGGCCGACGATGGCGGCGGTCAGGCGGTTGAGGTCGAGCGGGCGGCCGACGCGCGCGGCCAGCGTGGTGGCGCGGTCGGCGATCTCCGGCGGCAGGGCGCCGGAAGGGCAGTTGACGTTGAGGCCGAGGCCGAACACGAGGTCGCGGATCTGGTCGGCGTCGACGCGCGCCTCCGTCAGCATGCCGCCAAACTTGCGGTCCCCGAAGTAGAGGTCGTTGGGCCAGACGATGCCCGGCGGGACGCGGCAGAAATTGGCGACCAGCTCGCACAGGTTCGCGCCCATCCACAGGGTGAAGGTCTGCATGCGGCCGGGCTCCAGCCGGGGCCGGAACGCGAAGCTGGCGTAGAGGTTGCCGTTGTCGGCGCTATGCCAGATGCGGCCGAACCGGCCGCGGCCCAGCGTCTGCCGACGCGCCAGCACCGCGAACGGGACGCGCCGGCCCGCGGCGAGCTGGCGCTCGGCCTCGTCGTTGGTGCTGTCGACGTCCGCCAGGCACAGGACGTCCGGTCGCCGCAGCCGCGGCCGCAGGTGCGCCAGCACGAGGGGCAGATTCAGGCCGGCCGGCTGGCGGGCGAGCCGGTAGCCGCGGCGGCGCACGGCGTCGAAGCGGAAGCCCTGCGCGCGCAGCCGCCGCATGTGCTGCCAGACGCCCACCCGGCTCATGCCCAGCTTGGCCGCCAGCGCGCTGCCCGAGACGTAGCCCGACCGGCGCGCGAGCAGCTCGCGCAGGATCACCACCTCGGGGGACGTCATGGCTGCCAGTCGAGGCCGATGTCGACCCAGATGCTGTGGTGGACGAGCGCGCCCGCGGACACGAAGTCCAGCCCGAGGCCGGCGAGCCGCGGCAGGGTCCGCAGGGTGATGCCGCCGCTGGCCTCGGTGAACGCCCGCCCCCGGATGAGCGCGACGGCCCGGCGCAGTTGCGGCACGGTGAAGTTGTCGAGCAGGATGACGTCGGCGCCGGCCGCCAGCGCGCCGGGGATCTGGCCGCACCGGTCGACCTCGACCTCGACCGGCGCCTCGGGCGCGAGCCGCCGCGCCGCCGCCACGGCCGCCGCCAGCGCCGGGGAGGGGCCTTGGACCCGGGACCTTGGACCCTGGACGTTGGACCTTGGCACTTGGAACCTGCGGTGCTGGGCGCCGCCGGCGCCCAGCACCGCCAGATGGTTGTCCTTGAGCATCACCCGGTCGAACAATCCGAGGCGGTGGTTCCAGCCGCCGCCGCAGGCGACGGCGTACTTCTCGAGCATGCGGTGGCCGGGCGTGGTCTTGCGGGTATCCAGCAGGCGGGTGCGGCCCGGGCCCAGCGCGTCGACGTGGCGGCGGGTGTGCGTGGCGATGCCCGCGAGGCGCTGGAGGAAATTGAGCATGGTCCGCTCCGCGGCGAGGAGCACGCGCACGTCGCCGTGCAGCGTCGCCAGGCGACCGCCGGCCGGAACGGAGGCGCCGTCGCGGATGCTGGATTGCGCCGCCGCCCGCCCGCCGAAGACGGACAGAATCAGCGGCACCAGCCGCAGCCCGCAGGCGACCAGCGGCTCGCGGGCCACGAGAGCCGCCGCCCCGGGCCGGGCCGGCGCCTGCAGGCAGGCCGTCGAAAGATCGCCGGTCCGCGGCGGATGGCGCCAGAGACCGAGCCCCGCCAGATCCTCGTCGCGTGCCGCCTCGATCAGGCGCCGGAGATAGGCGACGTCGAGATCATCCCAGTGGAGACGTTGGATGAGCTGTTCGGCAATGGATGGTCGCGGCGCGGGCGGCATGTCGGAAACCCCGGGGCTGGCCGTGGGATCAGAAGCGAAGCGCGGGCGTTGGGCAAATGTCATTTGGCCCGCGGAGCGTGGCGGCGCGAATCAGAACTTGAACGGCCGGCCGGCGTGGCCGTCCCGGGGCACCGCCGATCCAGCGCCCCAGCTCGTGGCCGCCGAGGTGACGAGGCGGATCAGCCTCCTCCCGTCGGCTGCTACCCACCTGATCGATGAGACGCTCCGTTGGCCCGGTTTTCAGAGGCCAGAGAGGTCCGTGCCACGCGAA
>Ga0335069_10007933_pt1 | contig 15247 bp, 15 predicted proteins | sample Lox_Sample_11_FD_206714 | JGI IMG/M metagenome (GOLD analysis project Ga0335069, IMG submission 206714) | Soil microbial communities from Loxahatchee National Wildlife Refuge, Florida, United States - Lox_Sample_1.1 | ecosystem: Environmental > Terrestrial > Soil > Wetlands | place: USA... | reverse complement strand
CGCCTCGGCCGCGGCCACCAGGCCGTCGACCGATTCGGGCTGGGAGAGGTTCGCCGGCGCGATCGACGCCCGTTCGCCAAGCTCCTGGCGCAGCGCGGCAAGCGCCTCCTCGCGGGTGCCGGAGAGCACGACGTGCGCGCCTTGCGCATGCATCCCCCGCGCGATCGCCCCGCCGATGCCGCCGCTGGCCCCGGTGACCAGCGCCATCTTGCCGGAAAGGTCGAACATCCGCGGCTCCTAAAGGCTCTTGGCGAAGGCTTCGAGGTCGGCGGGCGCGTTCAGCGCCACACTGTCTGCGTCCGCAGCGATGCGCTTGACCATCCCGGTCAGCACCTTGCCCGCGCCGAGCTCGGCGAAGCGGGTGACGCCCCCCTCGCCCGCCAGCCACTCGACGCTTTCGCGCCAGCGCACCCGGCCCGTCACCTGCTCCACCAGCTGACGGCGAATCGCCTCCGGGTCGTTGGTCGGCCGGGCGGTGACATTGGCGACCAGGAACGCACGAGGCGCGGAGATGGTCACCGCCGCCAGCGCCTCGGCCATCTCGTCGGCGGCCGGCTGCATCAGCGGGCAATGGAACGGGGCCGAGACGTTGACCGGGATCGCCCGGGCGCCGAGCTCCTTGGCCTTCTCGATCGCCTTCTCGACCGCCGCGGCGGTCCCTGAGATCACGACGTTGCCGGCGTTGTTGTCGTTGGCCACGGCGCACACGCCGACCTCGGCGCCCGCGGCGGCGGCGGCTTCGGCAAGCGCGACGTCGGTCTTCGGCCCGATCAGAGCCGCCATGGCCCCCTCGCCCACCGGCACGGCGCGCTGCATCGCCTGGCCGCGGCGCTTCAGCAGGCGGGCAGTGTCCGCCAGAGTCAGCGCCCCGGCCGCGCAGAGGGCGGAGTATTCGCCGAGCGAATGGCCGGCGACGAAGCTGGCTCTCTCGATCGGCGCGCCGAACTCACGCTCGAGCGTCCGGGCGACCGCGACGCTGACGGCCATCAGCGCCGGCTGGGTGTTCTCGGTCAGCGTCAGGGTCTCGATCGGGCCCTCGCGCATGAGCTTGGCGAGCTTCTGCCCCAGCGCGTCGTCCACCTCCTCGAACACCTCGCGGGCGGTCGCGAACGCTTCGGCCAGGTCGGCGCCCATGCCGACGGCCTGACTGCCCTGTCCTGGGAAGATGAAGGCGAGACTCATGCGGCGGCGGCTCCTTGGGCGGCGAGGGCTCGCGTGGTTAGGTCAGATGCGCGCCCGGCTCAAGTCGCGCGGCGATTGCGCTGGCGGAGCCTGCCGCACGGCGGTAATGGCCGGACGAGGGACGTGTACCCACGGGAGACTTTTTCATGAGACATTTGACCCTGGCCGCCGCGGCGGCCGCCGCGCTCATTTCAGCGCCCGCGCTGGCCGCGCTGCCGGTCGGAGCCAAGGCCCCGACGTTCACGGCGCCCGCCTTCCAGGCTGGCAAGCCGTTCACGTTCGTGCTGGCCGACGCGCTGAAGAAAGGCCCGGTCGTGCTCTACTTCTTCCCGGCCGCGCACACGACCGGCTGCAACATCGAGGCGCACCTCTTCGCCGACGCGATCGACAAGTTCAAGGCCGAGGGCGCGACGGTGATCGGCGTGACCGCCGGGAACGTCGACCAGCTGGCCGCCTTCTCGACCGAGACCGAGCACTGCTCGGGCAAGTTCCCGGTCGCCGCCGACCCGAACGCGGTCATCGCCAAGAGCTATGATGCGACGCTGGCGATGCGCCCCGGCTGGTCGGACCGCACGTCTTACGTGATCTCGCCGAACGGCCAGATCCTGCTCGCCTACTCCGACCTGAAGCCCGACGACCACGTCAGTCAGACGCTGGACGCCGTCACCAAGTGGCGGGACGCGCACAAGCACTGAATCAAGCCCTCATCCCGGACGACCCCAAGCGGCCTTCCGGGATGACAACCAAACTTGCCTTCCGCAGCCCGTTCCCCTATAGCGCGCGGCTCCATACGGAGAGCGGTCTTTCCGCGGAGCGTCAAAGGGTTCGGGAGCCTCCCGGCCGCCGCGTGAAAGAGCCATCGTGACGGAGCGTCTTCCGCCGCCCCGCGCACGCCGCCCTCCCCGCCGGAAGGAACGCGAATGGCGTATTACGAGCACGTGCTCATCCTGCGGCAGGACATCTCGCCGCAACAGGCCGAAACCCTGAACGAAGAGCTGAAGACCCTGATCGAGGGTCTCGGCGGACACATCGCCAAGATCGAGTACTGGGGTCTCAGGAACCTGATGTACCGGATCAAGAAGAACCGTAAGGGCCACTATTCGCTGCTGGCGATCGACGCGCCGTCCGATGCGGTCAAGGAGATGGAGCGCCAGCTCTCCATCAACGAGGACGTGCTGCGCTACCTGACGCTGCGCGTCGACCACCTCGACCTCGAGCTCTCGCCGGTCCTCGCCCGCCGCGATCGCGAGCGCGAGCGCGAGCGCCGCTTCGACGACGTCCCGGTCTGAGCGGAGGAAGGAAGACACTATGAGCGACATCTCCGCCCCCGAGGCCCCGGCTGCTGGCGGCCCGCGCCGCACCTTCATGCGCCGCCGCAAGGTCTGTCCGTTCTCCGGCGCCAACGCCCCGAAGATCGACTACAAGGACGTCAAGCTGCTGCAGCGCTACATCTCCGAGCGCGGCAAGATCGTGCCCTCCCGCATCACCGCAGTCTCGGCGCTGAAGCAGCGCGAACTCGCCAAGGCGATCAAGCGCGCGCGCTTCCTCGCCCTGCTGCCCTACGTCGTGAAGTGAGGCCAGGCCGATGAAAGTCATCCTGCTCGAACGGGTCGAGCGCCTGGGCTCGCTGGGCGACGTGGTCACGGTGAAGGACGGGTTCGCCCGCAACTTCCTGCTGCCGCGCGACAAGGCGCTGCGCGCGACGACCGCGAACCTGAAGGTGTTCGAGACCCGTCGCGCCGACCTCGAGGCCGGCAACGCCAAGGCCCGCGAAGCCGCCGCCAAGTCCGGCGACAAGCTCGACGGCTCGTCCTACGTGATGATCCGCCAAGCCGGTGAGAGCGGCCATCTCTACGGCTCGGTCTCCGGCCGCGACGTCGCCGACGCGGTGAACGCCGAAGGGGGCAAGGTCGACCGCTCGATGGTCATCCTCGACAAGCCGATCAAGACGCTCGGCATTCATCCCGTGCGGGTGCGTCTGCACCCGGAAGTGACGATCACCGTCAACATCAACATCGCCCGCAGCCAGGACGAGGCCGAGCGCCAGGCCAAGGGCGAGAACGTGATCACCTCGGCCTTCGAGGAAGATCGCGCGCTCGACGCCGAAGCCGCCGCCAACCTGCTCGAAGGCGGCGCCGGCCAGCAGGTGCTGGAGCACGAGGAGTTCTAGCCCTGAACGTTTCCCGCGCCTGCGGGGAGCGTCGCGAGCGCGAAGCCAGGCGACAATAGGCGCGTCGCTGACCTTCCCGGTCGGCGGCGCGGCGGGGCGCCTTTCCGCAAGAGGGGGAGCGCTCTTCAGCCGAGCTTTCCACAGCCCGCGGGAAATGTGTGGAGCGTCAATCTGCGCGCCTGCGCTCTTCCGGCGGGGTAAGCTATCAGTCTTCGAATGGCCCTCGCCCCAGCCCTGGATTTGCGACCCGCTCCCTCGGACGCCGGTCCTCCTCATGCCCCTGCGAATATCGAAGCCGAGCAGGCGCTGCTTGGGGCGCTGCTCTATGACAACGGCGCCTACGAGCGGCTGAACGACGCCCTGCAGGCCTCGCACTTCTACGAGCCGTTCCACGGGCGGCTGTTCGCGGCGGTCGAAGCCCACATCCGCCGCGGGCAGCTGGCCGACCCCACGCTGCTGGCCCAGCAGTTCCAAAGCGATGCGGCGTTTCAAGAGCTCGGCGGCGTGCGCTACCTCGCTGATCTGGTCGACCGCGCCCCGCCGGCGGCCAGAGCCGCCGACTACGGCCGCGCCATCCACGATCTTGCGCTGCGTCGCGAGCTGATCCGTATCGGCGGCGAGATCTCGGTGAGCGCCCAGGTGACCGACGCCGACGTCACCGCGCGCGACCAGATCGAGGCGGCCGAGCAGCAGCTCTACACGCTCGCCGAGACCGGGACCGCGTCGGCCGGACTGCTCGGCCTCGAGCACGCCCTCACCCGCGCGGTCGAGATGGCGGCCGAGGCCTACAACCGCGACGGCGGCCTCTCGGGCCTCTCGACCGGCATCTCCGACCTGGACGCCAAGCTGGGCGGCCTGCACCCGTCCGACCTGATCATCCTCGCCGCACGCCCCTCGATGGGGAAGTCTTCGCTCGCGGCCAACATCGCCTTCAACGTCGCGCGCCGCTACGCCTGGGAGCCGCAGCCCGACGGCAGCCGCAAGACCGTCAACGGCGGCGTTGTCGCCTTCTTCGCGCTCGAGATGTCGGCCGCCCAGGTCGCCATGCGCCTGCTGGCCGAGGTGAGCGGCGTGCCCTCCGACCTGATCCGCAAGGGCGAGATCACGGCCGCCGAGTTCGGTCGCATCCGCGACGCGGCGACCGAGATCCAGGAAGCGCCGCTCTTCATCGACGACAGCGGCGGCATCCCGCTCTCCAAGCTCGTGGCCCGCGCGCGGCGGCTGAAGCGGACCACCGGCCTCGACCTCATCGTCATCGACTATGTGCAGCTGGTGACGCTGGGCGCCGGCTCGCGGGTGGAGAATCGGGTGCAGGAAGTCAGCCAGATCACGCAGGGGCTGAAGGCCCTCGCCAAGGAGCTGAACGTGCCGGTCGTCGCCGCCGCCCAGCTCTCGCGCCAGGTGGAGAACCGCGAGGACAAGCGCCCGCAACTGGCGGACTTGCGGGAATCGGGCTCGATCGAGCAGGACGCCGACGTCGTGATGTCGATCTACCGCGAGTCGTATTACCTCAGCCGCACCGAGCCCCGCGAAGGCACCGAGGAGCACCTTGCCTGGGCCGAGAAGATGGACCGCATCCGCAACGAGGCCGAGATCATCATCGGCAAGCAGCGTCACGGCCCGATCGGCACGGTGAAGCTGCACTACGACGAGAACATCACCAAGTTCTCGAACCTCGCCCGCGACGACCGCTACCCGGAACGTCGGTAAGCGCGACGGCGCTCCCTGGAGGGGAGCGCCGCCGGGCGAGGCTAGCGCCTGATTCGTTCGGAAGGCTCTACACTTCTGATTCTGGAGCACGATTCAGGGGTCAGGTGTTTCCACCTGACCCCATCGAGCTCTAGTGGAGGCCGCCCATCGAGGCTGCGCCGGTGGCCACGGCGCCGACCATGAGCATGCCGACGATGATGCTCAGCACAACTGCGATCAGCACGTAGACCAGGATCGAGACCACGATCGTGACTACGAAGTATCCGACGGTCTTGTCCGCCGGCGACTTCATCAGCTTCGGAAGCCCGAGATACATCGTGTAGAGCGTGTAGATGTAGCCCGCGAGCACGACCAGTCCGCCCAAGACCGGGATGACATTGGCGATGCCAGCCACCCAAACCGCCGTGTTGGCGTAGATCGCCAGTTTAAGCGCCTGGATCTGGCTCTTCTGCGCCCCGAAGCTGGGGGCGAGCGCGTCGATGATCAGCGCGACAATGAAGCAGCCCACCAGGTTCAACGCGTAGCCGAGCACCGCGCCGATCAGCGCGGCGACAATGAACATGTGCACGAACAGCAGCGACGAGACGAGCGACGCCAGCGCGGGGATGGCCGCGAGGATGCACGCGTAGCCCATGTAGAGACTGCCGACCGACGCGGCCTCGCCATCGATGACGTCCCACTCTGCGGCAGGCTTCATCAGCAAGTTCTGGACGCGCGACACCAAGCCTGTGGTTTGGGGGACCCCCGTTACCGACATTCCGCCCTCCTGGGTGACCTGAGTCTCGGGACGCTAGCCCAAGTTAGGCAGACTGACGAGCCGTTGTTACGCGACCGCGATCCTCAGCTGTGCGCGAGCGCGGCAAGCCTGTCTGGCCCGACCGCCGCGACCGCGGCTTTCAACGTGTCGATCGGCACGCCAGAGCCGTCGGCCTCGATGCTGAAGCGGTTGGCGACCACCACGGTGTACTCGCCGCTCTTCGACTCGTTGTCGTATTGCTCGTGGATGATCTGGCCGTTGATGGTCTGGGTCTTGTCGTAGCCGGTGGCGGTCTCCTTGTCCGACTGCACGTTCATCGCCCCGGCGAACGCCGCCAGGCCGCCGATGGCCGCCAGGTCCGTGACCTTCAGCGTGATGTGCGCATCGCCGCTCTGGTAGGTCGCTTCGGCGTCGGAGGCGCCGATGCCGGCCGCGCCGCCGGAGGAGGCCGACACCTCGACGCGCGGCGCGCCGCCGATGTTGTCGGGCAGCAGCGCCTTCAGCTGCTGCGGGTCGATCGCGTTGACCTTGCCGTTCGCGCCTCCGCCCTGCGCGGCCTTGATCGATTCCTCCGCCTGCTGAGCGCCCGCCCGCAGCTTGCCGAGGTCGATCGTCGCCCCGTTCGGCCCGGCGCCGATGTGCACGCTTCCGAGCGAGCCCAGCTGGCCAGGCGAGGTCACGCCGCCGGTCATCATGCCCACCGCAGCGACGCCGCCCGCGATCGCGCCGCCGACCACGAACACCACGATCGCCAGCACCACGACGACGATGGTGTAGACGACCGACTTGTCCCCCGGCGACTTCATCACCTGGCCGAGGCCGAGGTAGAGCAGGTAGAGGCTGTAGAGCCCGACCAGCGTCAGCAGGGGTCCGACCCAGGGGATGATCAGGAAGATTCCGGAGAGCCAGGCCGCGGTCCAGCTGTAGACCGCCACCTTCATGGCCTGGATCTGGCCCTTCTCGCCGCCGAAGCTCGGCGCCAGCGCGTCGATGATCAGTCCGATGACGAAGACGCTCGCCAGCGAGATGACGTAGTAGACGATGCCGCTGATGACGACGAAGACGGGGTTCGACGTGTAGCAGACCGACAGGAAGCAGTGCGGCATCAGGCCGCTGACGATTCGCGCCGCCGCCGGCAGGATCGCCAGGATCGCCGCATAGCCGAGGAACAGAGACTGCGTCGTGGCATGCTCGCCGGCGATCACGTCCCACTCGGCCTTCGGGCGCATCAAGATGTTGATCGCGCGTGCGAAAAGGCCCTGCGACCGCGGCTGCTCGACGACGCTCATGACCGTCCCCCAATTGAACTGCAGGGACGCTATCCGAACCGCGGCGCCCGGCAAGATCAAAGTTCCGAGAAGCGCCGCTCTTCGGACGGCGCGCCGCGCCCTTATCTTAGGCGCCGCCGAAGGAGCTGAGTCGGGAATGGCGCGGGACAGCGCGGTCTATGTCTGCCAGTCATGCGGGGCGGTCGCCGCCAAGTGGGCGGGCCAGTGCGTCGCCTGCGAGGCATGGAACACGCTGGTCGAGGAGGTCGGCGCCCGCCCGCCTGGCGCGCTCGCGCCGGCCAGGGGGACAAAGGGGCGTGGTCTTGCGTTCGAGGGCCTCGAGAGCGCGACGGCGCCGGCGCGGCGGCTGGTCACGGGCCTCGAGGAGTTCGACCGCGTCTGCGGCGGCGGCGTCGTGCCCGGCTCGGCGATCTTGATCGCCGGCGATCCCGGCGTCGGCAAGTCGACGCTGCTGTTGCAGGTCTGCGCCGAAGCAGCCCGCCGCGGCGCGGCGTGCGCCTACGTCTCGGGCGAGGAGGCGGTTGAGCAGATCCGCGCCCGCGCGCACCGGATGGGCGCCGCGGACGCGCCGGTTCGGCTCGCGGCCGAGACGGCGCTGCGCGACATCGTCGACGGCCTCAAGCGCGAGCCGTTCGATCTGGTGGTGATCGATTCGGTGCAGACGCTCTGGAGCGACATGCACGAGGCCGGGCCGGGCTCGGTGACCCAGGTGCGCGCCTGCGCCGGCGAGCTGGTGCGCCTGGCCAAACGCCGTGGCGTCGCCATCATTCTGGTTGGCCACGTCACCAAGGACGGACAGGTCGCCGGTCCTCGCGTCGTCGAGCACATGGTCGACGCCGTGCTGTCGTTCGAAGGCGAGCGCGGCTATCCGTTCCGTGTCCTGCGCGGTGTCAAGAACCGCTTCGGCGCCACCGATGAGATCGGCGTGTTCGAGATGAGCGATGCGGGCCTGGTTGAGGTCAGGAACCCGTCGGCGCTGTTCCTGGGCGAGGGCGGCGAGCGGGCGGCGGGCTCGGTGGTGTTCGCCGGGATCGAAGGCTCGCGGCCCGTGCTGGTCGAGTTCCAGGCGCTCGTCGCGCCGTCCGCCTACGGAACGCCTCGTCGCGCCGTTGTCGGCTGGGATTCCGGGCGTTTAGCGATGATTCTTGCGGTGCTCGAGGCCCGCTGTGGGGTTGGATTCGGCACGCGTGACGTTTACTTGAACGTCGCCGGCGGCCTGAAGGTGACCGAGCCCGCGGCCGATCTGGCCGCGGCTGCGGCGCTGGTGTCTTCGGCCCTGGAAGCGGCGCTGCCGCAGGACTGCGTGGTGTTCGGCGAGATCAGTCTTTCGGGGGACGTCCGGCCGGTGTCGAGAACCGAGATGCGCCTGAAGGAAGCCGCCAAGCTCGGCTTCAGCCGCGCGCTCGGACCGCAGGGAATCGCCGAGACCGCCGGCGTGCGCCAGGCGCCGGTCGCGCGGCTCGCGGACGCCGTCGCCCGGATCGGCGGCGAGGCGTGGGACGACGACCGTCCATGAGCCTCTTCGACCTCGCCGCGGGTCTGCTGCTCATCGTCTCGGCGCTCATCGGTTGGATTCGCGGCGCGACGCGCGAGGTGGCGACCGTGCTGGCCCTGGTCGCAGCCGCGGTGGTCTCGCTCTTCGCGCTTCGCTACTCGGGCCCCGTCGCTCGGCACGCTATCCACACGCCCTGGCTCGCCAACATCGCCGCGATCCTGATGGTGTTCGCGGCGGTCTACATCCTGCTGCGCGTCGCCGCTTCGGCCGTGACCCGGCGTATTCATCAGACGAGCGGGCTGGGCGGCGTCGATCGCACGATAGGCGCCGGCTTCGGCGTGGCGCGGGCGTTGGTCGTGTTGGGGCTGGCCAACCTGACGATCAACGCGATCGTACCGGCCGACCGGATGCCGGCATGGATCTCCGGCGCGTTCCTGTATCCGGTCTCGGCGCTCTCGGCCTCCGCGCTGCGGTCCTTCGCGCCGCAGGGCGCGCGCCTCGCCAAGGAGGTCGCTCCGGTCGTCGGCAAGGCCATCGTCAGCGACGACAATTCGACCCCCGCCGCGCCCGAGCAGAATCGCAGCTACAATGCGGCCTCGGACGACGCGCCGGGGCTGCGCGTGGAGAAGACACCGTGACAGCGGATCTGGCTTGGCGCGACGACGACCGGCTCCGGCTGGAGTGCGGCGTCTTCGGCGTGTTCAACACCCCCAACGCCGCGCAGGTGGTCGCGCTCGGCCTCCACGCCCTGCAGCACCGCGGCGAGGAGGCCTGCGGCATCGCCTCGTTCGACGGCCAGGGCTTCTACACCGAGCGGCACATGGGACACGTCGCCGAGTCGTTCTCGGGCGCCGACCTCGCCGAGCGACTGCCCGGCGCCTACGCCATCGGCCACACCCGCTATTCCACCGCCGGGGCCTCGGTGCTGCGCAACGTCCAGCCGATGTTCGCCGACCTCGAGGCCGGCGGCGTCGCGCTGGCCCACAACGGCAACCTGACCAACTTCCTGACCCTGCGTGAGCGGCTGGTCTCCGAGGGTCACATCTTCCAGTCCACCTCGGACTCCGAGGTGATCATCCACCTGATCGCGATGTCGCGAAAAAGGCGCTTCATCGAACGCTTCATCGAGGCGCTGTCGCAGATAGAAGGCGGCTATGCGCTGGTGGGCCTGACCAACAAGAAGCTGGTCGGCGCGCGCGACCCGCTGGGCATTCGCCCGCTGGTGCTGGGCGACCTGAACGGGCGACCGGTGCTGGCTTCCGAGACCCGCGCGCTCGATATGGTGGGGGCGAAGTTCGTGCGCGACATCGAGCACGGCGAGATCGTCGTCGTCTCCAGCGATGGCGTGGAATCGATCAAGCCGTTTCCGGCCGCGAAGGCCCGACCCTGCGTGTTCGAGTACGTCTACTTCGCCATGCCGGACTCGGTGGTGAACGGCCGCTCGGTGTACGACGTGCGAAAACGGATGGGCCGGCGGCTCGCGGAGGAGAGCCTGGTGCCCGCCGACGTGGTGGTGCCGGTGCCGGACTCTGGCGTGCCCTCCGCGCTCGGCTTCGCGCAGGCCGCGGGCCTGCCCTACGAGATGGGCATCATCCGCAACCACCACCTCGGGCGCACCTTCATCCAGCCCAGCCAGGACGCGCGCGAGCTGTCGGTGCGGATGAAGCACAGCCCCAACCGCGCCGTGCTCGCCGGCAAGCGGGTGATCCTGGTCGACGACTCGATCGTGCGCGGCACCACCACTGTGAAGGTGGTGAAGATGGTGCGCGACGCCGGCGCCAGGGAGGTGCACCTGCGTTCCGCCTCGCCCGCGATCCGCTTCCCGGACTTCTACGGCATCGACATGCCCGATCGCGAGCACCTGATCGCCGCCAACATGACCGTCCCGCAGATGGCCAAGCAGTTCGGGGTCGACAGCCTGGCGTTCCTGACGGTGGACGGGCTCTACTGGGCGATGGGCGCGGGACCGCGCGATCCCGCCTGTCCGCAGTTCACCGATCACTACTTCACCGGCGAATACCCGACCCGTCTGCTGGACCGCGAGATCGCCGAGGGCCGCAACGAGCAGGTCGAGCGCCAGCTCTCGTTCCTGGTCGACGCCTGAATCTTTCCCCCGGAGGGGAAGGGTTTTGGATCGGCGCTCGGCGCCCTAGAAGCCGCCGATGGACAACGACAAACCGCTCGCCGGCCGCATCGCCCTCGTCACCGGCGCGACGCGCGGCATCGGACGCGCCAGCGCCCTCGCGCTCGCCGGCGCCGGCGCTCACGTGATCGCCGTCGGCCGCACCCAAGGCGCGCTGGAGGAACTGGACGACGCGATCGTCGCGGCCGGCGGCCATCGCCCGACCCTCGTTCCTCTCGACCTCACTGACGGCGACGGCATCGACGCGCTGGGCCTCGCCATCTTCCAGCGTCACGGCCAACTCGACGTGCTCGTGCACGCTGCGGGGATGCTGGGCGGGCTCTGGCCGGTGGCGCACGTCGACCCGAAGCTCTGGGACCGGGTCGTAGCGACCAACCTCACCTGCGTCTACCGTCTGATCCGTTCGCTCGAGCCGCTGCTGCGGCGGGCCGGGATGGGTCGCGCGCTCTTCCTCACGTCCGGCGCGGCGACGCAGCCGCAGGCGTTCTGGGGAAGCTACTCGGCGACCAAGGCCGCGCTCGAGGCGCTGGTGCGCTGCTGGGCCGACGAGATCGAGCATACCAACGTGCGGGCGGTGCTGGTGAGCCCAGGCCCGATGCGCACCCGCATGCGCGCCGAGGCCTTCCCCGGCGAGGATCCGGACGCCCTGCCCGACCCGGCCGAGATCGGACCTATGATCGTGGAGCTCGCGGCCGCGAACGACCTCGGCCTGCCGACCGCGACGGTGCGCTTTTCCGACTGGAAGGCCCGGATCCCGACGGCTTCCCCGACGGCTTCCCAGGCGGCTTCCTGACCGACTTGCCCCTCGCCGGCGGGCGGCGGCTGGGACCCGCACTGTCGGCGTAAGGGTTGGCGCCCGCCTTCACCGTCAGGCGCATGGGCACACCCGGTAGGTCGAAGCTCTGGCGGATCGAGTTGATCAGGTAGCGGCGGTAGCTGTCGGGCATCGCCGCCGCGCGACTGGCGAAGAGCACGAACGTCGGCGGCCGCGCCTTGGTCTGGGCGATGTACTTCGGCCGCACGCGCTTGCCGGCCACCATCGGCGGCGGATGCCGCTCGACCGCAAGCCGCAGCCAGGTGTTGAGGTCGGAGGTCTTGACCTTGGTCGACCAGTCGGCGTGGGCCTTGGCGACCGCCGGCATCAGCCGCTCGAGACCGCGACCGGTCTCCGCCGACAGCGCCACCAGCGGCGCGCCGCGCAGTTGCGGCAGCATCCGCTCGGCCGTCTCGGAACACGCCGCCAAACGCGTGGCCGGCTCCTCGATCAGGTCCCACTTGGCCAGCACGAAGACCAGCGCCCGCCCCTCGCGCTCGACCAGATCGGCGATCTGCAGGTCCTGGGTCTCGAACGGGTGGGTCGCGTCCATCACCAGGATCACAACCTCGGCGAAGGTGATCGCGCGGATCGCGTCCTGGGTGGAGAGCTTCTCGAGCGCCTCGTTGACCCGCGCCTTGCGCCGCAGCCCCGCGGTGTCGACCAGCCGCACGCGTCGGCCCTGCCAGTCCCAGTCCACCGAGATGGCGTCGCGGGTGATCCCGGCCTCAGGCCCGGTCAGCAGGCGCTGGTCGCCGATCAGCGCGTTGACCAGCGTCGACTTGCCGGCGTTGGGGCGTCCGACGATGGCGATCCGGAGCGGCGCCTCGCCCGCCTCGGCCTCCGCCGCCTCCGACGCGGGCCGCGCCGCATCGATCGCCTCGTAGAGCTCGCCCAACCCTTCGCCGTGCTCAGCGGAGATCTCCACCGGCGCGCCGAAGCCGAGCGAGAAGGCCTCCAGCGCGCCGGCGTCGCCGGCGTGGCCTTCGGCCTTGTTGGCGACCAGCACCACCGGCTTGCCGCGCCGGCGCAGCAGGGCGGCGAACGCTTCGTCGAGCGACGTCACGCCCTCGCGCGCGTCGATGACGAAAAGCACGACGTCGGCCTCGTCGAGGGCGCGCTCGGTCTGGGCGCGCATGCGCGCCTCCAGGCTCTCGTCCGTCACGTCCTCGAAGCCGGCGGTGTCGATCAGCTCGAGGTCGAGGTCGCCGAGCCGCCCGGTCCCGAACCGGCGGTCGCGCGTGACGCCTGGCCGGTCGTCGACCAGCGCGAGCCTGCGCCCGGCCAGGCGGTTGAACAGCGTCGACTTGCCGACGTTGGGCCGCCCGACGATGGCGATCCTGACCATCCGGGCGGCGTCCTACCTCACCGGATGGCGATCAGGTCGGCGGTCTGGCTCACCACGTAGATCATCCCCCCGGCCGCGATCGGGCTGATCAGGGCGTCGTCGCCGAGTTTGAGCCGCTTGACCACCTGCCCGCTCTTGGCGTCGAGCGCGACGGCCTCGCCGTGGTCAGAAACGGTGATCAGCCGGTTGTCGGCGAGGATCGGGCTCGACCACACGTCGCGGCCCCGCCCCGGCTTCTTGCCCTTCTTCACCGGGCCCGGCGCGTTGAGGTCGGTCACCCAATAGAGCTGGCCGGAATCGCGCGCGGCGCAGATCACGTTGCCGTCCTGCCCCACGGCGAACACCACGTCGCCCGCGGCCCAGGGGCTGGTGATGCCCGAGAGCGGGATCTGCCAGCGCACCTGGCCGGTGCGCAGATCGGTGGCGGCCATCACGTCGGCGTGGCTGATCGCGAAGACGTCGCCCTTGTAGATCACCGGCCGGCCGGCGATGTCGCGGATCTCCGACAGCGCGTTGGTGCGGGTCGTGCGCGACAGCGGCTGGTTCCAGAGCTCGGTGCCGTTGTCGGAGCGCATCGCCACCAGCTCGCCTGACGCGAACGAAGCGACCAGCGTGCCGTTCGACACGGCCGGGCTCGAGGCCACCAGCATGCGCGCCGGCTCGGTCAAGGCCTGATAGGTCCAGTCCGGCGTGCCGGTCTGCTCGTTGAAGGTCAGAAGCTGATCGTCGACGTCGACGACATAGACGCGGCCGTCGGTGACGGTGGGCGCCGCGTGGATCGGCGCATCGGTCCGCGTCACCCAGCCCACCGCGCCGGTCTGCGCGTCGACCTGGGCCACCAGCCGAAAACCCGACGAGACGTAGAGCTTGCCGTCGGCGAAGGCGATGCCGCCGCCGTAGCCGTCGCGCTCACGCTTGCCCGTCGGCTTCAGGCTCGCGCGCCAGAGTTGGGCGCCGGTCTGCGCGTCGTGCGCGGATACGACTGCGCCGGCGTCCATCACGAACACCTTGCCCTCCGCCACGATTGGCGTCGCCATCACGTGCGAGTGCGCGCTCGACTTGAGCCCGATGTTCCGCTTCCAGACGACGCGGAAATCGGGCGCGGCGTCGACGTTCTCCACTGACTGCTCGAGGGTGCCGCCGGGCAGCGGCCAGTCGGCCTGAGGAGCGGGCGGCGGCAGGAAGAAGTCCTGGCCTTTCAGCGATTCGGAGACCTTGAGCTGGTCGTTCAGCTCCAGCAGCGAGATGCGGTTGCTCTCGTCCCGCACCGGCTTAGGCGGCGCGCGGAACGGGTTGGACACCGTGTGGCAACCCGCCAGGACGGCGACGACGGCGAGGACGCTGGCGGCGCGGCGAGGCGTCATTGGGCGGCTCCGGCTGGCGATGAGGGCGCCGCGGCCGGGCCTTGAGGCGCCGCAGGCGTCGGTCCGACCATCGGGACCACTGGCGGCGGCATTGTGGCGGCCGCTTTCGCCGCGGCTACGGCCGTCGACGCTTCACCGGAATCGATGAGCACGATCGCCATCTGGCTACGCTCGCGCATGTCCTGCGTGGCCTGCAGATTGAGACCGATCACCTGGAAGTCCTTGCGTGCGTCGGCTGTCTTGCCGGCCATCAGCTTGGCCATCGCCAGCGCCTCGCGGGCGTAGATCGCGTAGGGCCGGTCGGCGGCCAATAGCGGGTTGAGCCGGGTCTGCAGTTGCGGCAGCGGCGCGGTGTCGAGCAGGGCCTCGGCCGCCTTCAGGCGCGCCAGGTCGCCGACGATCAGGTTTGGCGCTCTGGCGGCCGCCTGGTCGTAGAGCTTGGCCGCGCCGGTCGAATCGCCATCCCGCAGCTTGAGGTTCCCCTCCTGCATCAACGCCAGCGTCGCGTAGCCCGGCGCGCCGGTCTTGCGGACGGCGTCGAAGCCTGCCAGCGCCGCCTTCTGGTCGCCGTCGCCGAGCGCGTCGACCGCCTTCTGATAGGCCGCCGCCGCGGTGGCGAGATTGCGGTCCTGCCAGGACGTGTAGCCCCAGAACCCCAGGTAGGCGGCCAGGACCAACGCCAGAACGCCGATGACCCAGGGCATCGCGTTGCGGATGAGACTGACAGCGCGATCTGAGCGCAGCTCCTCATCGACCTCGTCAAACAGATCGACCAATAGCAACTCCGGAAAAGGCGGGCCGACGAAAGAGGCGCGAACCTATCGTCCGTCGCCCGCGCAAGCAACGCGGCCCTTTGAGCGCGCGGCGCGTGGCAGGCCGGGTGGGGGTCGAACCCACGACCACTCGATTAAAAGTCGCAGAACAGGCCCTCACGGGGCCTCGCAAATCATAACGCCCTGCCCCCTCCAAGTCGCT
>Ga0335069_10007932_pt1 | contig 15247 bp, 16 predicted proteins | sample Lox_Sample_11_FD_206714 | JGI IMG/M metagenome (GOLD analysis project Ga0335069, IMG submission 206714) | Soil microbial communities from Loxahatchee National Wildlife Refuge, Florida, United States - Lox_Sample_1.1 | ecosystem: Environmental > Terrestrial > Soil > Wetlands | place: USA... | reverse complement strand
GCAGGTTGTTGATCAGCTTCAGCAGCCGCAGCGCATTGCTGCGAACCGTCTGGAGATAGCTCCGCTGCAGCTCGGAGAGCGCGCCGAACTGCCCGCCGAGCAGCGCCTCGACCGGAGCCAGCAGCAAGGTCAGCGGTGTCCGCAGCTCGTGATGGACGTTGGCGGTGAAGCGGGACTTGGCTTCATCGAGCTTCTGGAGCTCGTCGCGCGCCTTCTCGAGATCTCTGCGCTGTTGAAAGTCGGAGAAGCGCAGGCGATCGAGGAAGGCGCAGCTCGCGACCCCCTCCCCCGCTGCCGCAACGAGGAAGAACAGACTGACACCGAAGTTCCTCCAGCTCGCGTCTCCGTCGCGGACGATTACGGCGCCGACCAACCCGCCGACCACCGCCGCAGCAATCAACATGGCCTCGCGAGCGGAGAGTGGGAGCAGAACTCCCATGCCGCAGAGGAGGAGGATCAGGCCCGCGTAATAGCGACTGCCGCCACCCTCGGTCACGTAGATCATCGAGATCATGCCGGCCGCGAGGCTGAGGCAGATCAGTACTGGGAGACGCGAGCGCGGGTCTTCGAGAACTGTGCGTAGATGGCGAGCAGCGTCGTCGCGAGCAGGCACCGCACCGTCAGGAAGAACGCGAAGTCCTTCGAATAGACGGCCCAGTCGAGCGCGACGAAGATCGCGTTGATGACGAATCCGACGGCCGCGCCCATTCGTACGTGATGCGGCAGCCGGTCCGACGCCAGATGCGTGCGGTACTGCCAGTAGAGCGCGTTCGCCTGGCTCGAATCGCTCGTAGTGCCCCCGGTGCCGCACCAACGGACGGCTCCGAAAGCAACAGAATGGCCGGCGTTCGACGGGGCTTGAGGGCGAGTGGCCGGCAGCCACTCGCGCAGGACTCACCCGAGCTCGCTCTTGAACAACCCTTTCACGCGCTTCCATGCATCGTCGGCGGCGGTCTTCTGATAGGTCGCGCGCTGGTCGCAGAAGAATCCGTGGTCGGCGTCGGGGTAGACGACCACTTCGTGCTTCACGCCGGCCTTCGCGAGCGCGGCGCGGATCGCGTCGACCTGCGGCTGCGGGATCAGCGCGTCCTTCTGGCCGAAGAGGCACACGATCTTCCCGCGGATCTTCGGCGTGCGCGACATCGTGGACGTAGCGCCGCCCGGACCCTGCGGTGCGGCGATGCCGCCCCCGTAGAAACTCGCCGACGCCGCTACGTCGGTCTCGCATGCGGCCAGGTACGTCATGTGACCGCCGATGCAGAAGCCCATCGCGCCGACGCGGCCGTTCACGTCCTTGCGCCCCCGGAGCCATGCGATCGCGGCCTGGCTGTCCGCGATCATCTCGTCGGCCTTGAGCTGCGCGAGCAGCTTCATGCCGCCGGCCATCCCCTTCTCGTCGTAGCCGTACTCGACACCGGGTCCCGTCCGGTGGAAGTAGTCGGGTGCGAGCGCGACATAGCCCTCGCGCGCAACGCGCTCTGTCACGTCGCGGATGTGGGAGTTGATGCCGAAGATCTCCATGAAGACGAGCACCGACCGGGATGCGGACGCGTTCAGTGGTGATGTCCATGACGAGAGCCTCCGTGCGCGCGCAGAGTGCCCCGGAGCGGCGAGGCGAGTCAAGCGTGCAGACGCGGCATTGGAGGCAGCCCGGCGAGCACCTCGGCCTCGTGCCGCGCGAGCTCGTCGAGCCTCGCCCGCACGACCTCCGGCGTCGCGAGCTGCGTGGCGAGCGCGACGAAGATCCCGTGGTGGCGCGCCTCGCTCGCGAGCAGGCCGCCGTAGAACTCGCGCAGCGACGCGTCGGGCGCGTGCTCCGCGAGCAGGCGGAAGCGCTCGCAGCTCCGCGCCTCGATCAGCGCCGAGCAGAGCAGCGAATCGAGCAGACGGTCCGGCTCGTCCGCGCGCGCCGCCGCGCGCAGTCGCCCCGCATAGGGACTCGCCTTCAGCGGGCGCAGCGAGAGTCCTCCCGCCGCCAGGCGCTCGAGCACCTGCTCGAAGTGCACGAGCTCCTCGCGCGCCAAGCGCGAGAGCGGCGCTGCGAGAAAGCCGTGCTGCGGGTAGCGGAACATCAAGGTGACCGCGTTGCCCGCCGCCTTCTTCTCGCAGTGCGCGTGGTCGAGGAGCACGAGTTCGAGGTCGGCGAGCGCGCGCGCAGCCCACGCGGGCGGAGTGGCCGAGGCGAGCGACAGCACGGCGCGAGTGTAGGCGCGCCCTCGCGCGGCGCGTAGAATGGCTCCGTGCAGTACCGAGCGCTCGGACGCAGCGGGCTCTTCGTCAGCGAGATCTCGCTCGGCTCGTGGCTCACGCTCGGATCGAGCGTCGACCGCGCGGCCACGCGCGACATCGTCCACGCCGCCTACGACCTCGGCATCAACTTCTTCGACACGGCCGACGCCTACGCGAACGGCGCGGGCGAGGAGGCGCTCGGCGCCGCGCTCCAGGGCTTCCCGCGCCGCTACGTCGTGATCGCGACCAAGTGCTTCTTCCCGATGTCCGACCGCCCGAACGACCGCGGGCTCTCGCGCAAGCACATCGTCGAGAGCGTCGAAGGCTCGCTGCGGCGGCTCGGCACCGACTACATCGACCTCCTCCAGTGTCATCGCGCCGACCCGCGCACGCCGATGGAGGAGACGGTGTGCGCGTTCGAGGACCTGATCCGCCAGGGCAAGATCCTCTACTGGGGCGTGTCGGAGTGGCGGGCCGAGCAGATCGTCGACGCCTGCCGCGTCGCCGACGCGCGCACCGCCTATCGCCCGATCTCGAATCAGCCGCAGTACTCGATCCTGCGCCGCGGCATCGAGAAGTCGGTGCTCCCGACCTGCGTGCGGGAGGGCCTCGGTCAGGTGGTGTGGAGCCCGCTCGCGCAGGGCGCGCTGACGGGCAAGTACGCGGGCGGGCGCGTGCCGCCGGGCTCGCGCGCGGCCGACGATCAACGCAACCGCTTCATGAGCGACTTCCTCGAGCCGGGCGAGCTCGCGCGCGTCGAGTCGCTGCGCCCGCTCGCCGACGCCCACGGCATCACGATGGCGCAGCTCGCACTGGCCTGGTGCCTGCGCGAGCCCGGGGTCGCGAGCGCGATCGTAGGCGCGACGCGCAAGCAGCAGCTCGAGGAGAACGTGAAGGCGTCCGGCGTGCGGCTGTCCGAGGACACGCTGGCGAAGATCGACGCGATCTACCCCGCGTAGCTCGCGAGCGCGCTACTTCCGCGCAGCGCGGTAGTACTTCGGCGTCGGCTCCGCGTCGCGCTCGGGGTGCGGATCGGAGAGGCGGCGCAACGCCTCCTCGCGATCGGCCCGATCGAGCTCGCGCGTGCTGGTGCAGAACTCGACCAGGATCCCGTTCGGATCCTTCGCGTAGATCGACGTGCACCAGCCGTGGTCGATCTCCATCACGTCGACGCCGTGCGCGAGCCAGCGCTCGCGACGCCGCGCGATGTCGTCGAGGTCGGCGGCGTGGAAAGCAATGTGGTTCGCCCAGATCGGGAGGCCGAGCGCGGTCGAGATCGCCGGCGACCAGTCGGGCGCGAGATCGGGATCGTGGAAGTCCCACAGCGCGAACATCTGCCCGTCGCCCGTGTCATAGAAGAGATGCTTCGCGAAGCCGCGCTCGCCCGCCGGACCGACCTGCACCTTCACGAGCTCGAAGCCCATCGGGCCCGTGTAGAACTCGTGCGACGCTTTGACGTCGCGCGTCGCGACCGCCACATGGTGGAAGCCCATGCCGCACCTCCTCGCTCGACGTCCCCAGGACGCGAGCCGCTCCAGCTTGACACGAACCCGCCGAATGCGCAGCCGGAAGCTGCCCCCTACTCTGCCGCGACCCCCGGCGAAAGCGACCGATGGCGCGCCGACTCCTGATGCCGGTCCTGCTCGTGCTCGTTGCCGGCTTCGCCTGGTGGCGCGGCTGGTTCGACGAATTCGACGTCGAGCACGTGAGCAGCCTGGTGCGACAGGCCGGCGCCTGGGGCCCCGTCCTCTTCGTGGTGCTCTGCGGCATCGGCAACGGTCTCGGCGCGCCGGGCTTCTTGTTCGTGCTGCCGGCGGCCGTGCTGTGGCCGGCGTGGGAGGCCTTCTTGCTGGTGTGGGTCGGGTCGATCGCCGCAGGGCTGGTCGGCTATGCCTTCGCCCGCGGCGTCGGCCGTCGCTTCGTCGAGGCGCATCTGCCGCGGCGCCTGCTGGCGCTCGACAAACACCTCGGCCGCCGCGCCGTGCGCAGCGTCGCGGCGCTGCGCCTGACGCTCTTCCAGGCGACGCCGGTGCACTGGGCGCTCGGACTCACCAGCGTCTCGCCGCGCGATCTGCTGATCGGCTCGGCGATCGGCTTCGCGCCGCCCGCCGCCTTCTGGACGCTGGCCGGCGGCGAGTTCGTCGACGCGATGGTCGAGCGACGCCCGGTGGTGTGGTTCGCGCTCGCGGCCCTGATGCTCGGCGCGGTGGCGTTGCCGGTGTGGCTCAATCGGCGCGCGGCGCGTCACGACTCGGCGCCCTCCTGACCCGCTCCGCCGGCCATGCGCCGGTGGAAGATCCGCAGACTCTGCGGCGCGTCGGGGTCGCTGACCGGCGTGGTGAAGCGGTGCGGATCGGGCGTCGCGGCCGACGGCGAGAGCGACGGCACCTGGTTGTAATGCGTGTCCTCCACGGGCAATCGCTCCTCGTCCCAGCGCGCGCGTGCGAGGAAGCCGCGCAGCTCCGCGAGGCTGCGGGGCCAGCGTCGACGCGGGATCACGACGTCCGGCTCGAGCGCGCGCTCGCGCGCGAGGTCGCCGCCCGCGAGCCCGACGATCACGCGGCTGCCGAGGTAGAACATCAGCGGCTGCGCCTCGTAGTTCGTCGCGATCAGCAACGCCGAAGGATCGGCGTACCGCTCGCGCAGGCGCGCGACGACGAAGTCGAGCGGACCGCGAACCGGAGTGCGGAGCTCGACGACGTGCCCGGCGATCTCGCCTCGTCGCGCCGCGAGCGATCCCGTGACGAGCAGCGCGATCGCGGCCGCCGCGGCGCGGCGGAGCCCGCGCCGCGACTCCGCGAGCAGGCTCGCGCACGAGAAGGCGTCGAGCAGGAAGGAGAGCGTCAGCGCGGGGGAGAGCGCGACGAAGTAGCGCTCGTAGACGAGCGGGTCGATGCACCCGAAGGCGGCGTACGCGGCCGCGAAGCTGCACAGGCGCGATGCCACCGCGCGCGCCGTGCGCGTGGTCTCTCTCGCAGTGGGCGAAGCGCGTCGCGCGAACACGAACGCCGCGACGCGCGCAGCGATCGCCGCCACGAGCCACTCGTGCCGCGCGAAGTGCGCGAGCACGGCGCCCGCGTTCGCGAGCCAGCGCGCGACGCCGGCTCCCTGCGCCTCGGCGAAGCGCGACGCGACGCCGAACGTCTCGAACCAGACGAGCGCCGGCAGGGTCAGCGCGGCGCCGGCCGCGCAGGGCGCGAGCGCGCGGAGGACTCGCCGCGCGCGCCCAGCACCGTCGCCCGCGCGCCAGGTCACACGCGCGGCGTCCGCCGCGCACCACGCGAGCGCGGGGAACCAGGCCACGGAGAAGACCTGGAAGAGGATGGGGAAGAGCAGCGCGGTCGCGACCGCGTCGCGTCGCCTGGCGCGGGCGTGCAGCACGACGGAGCGCAGGTGCACCGCGAGGAGCGCGCCGAGCACGAGCACGAGCAGCGCGTAGTAGCGCGCCTCGCGCAGGTGCAGCAGCAGCGAGATCGAGACTGCGCAGAGCGTGATGTAGCTCGCGGCGAAGAGCGCGCGCCGTCGCTGCGGCAGCGCCGGCAGCACGCCCCAGAGCCACACCGCAACCCCGAGCGCGCCCGCGAGCGCGAACGGCAGTCGCACGCGGAAGGTGCGCTCGTGCGGGTCGTCGCTGCCTCGCGCCCACCACACGCCGGGCACCGCGAAGTAGTAGTCGCCCCACGGCTTCCCGATGTAGGCGTCCCGCGACTCCTTCACGCCGACCGCGAGCGGCGCGCCGAACTCGTAGAGCACGTTGCGCGGTCCGTGGACCTTCGGGTATCCGACCTCGAGGATGCGCGTCGCGAACATCGCGGTGTCGCCCTCGTCGTGCCAGAAGAGCGGCGACGAGAGACCGGGCAGCAGCATGCCGGCGAAGAGCGCGAGCGCCGCGGCGCACAGCAGACTCTCGACCACGGCGCGGCGCATGCGCGCGCGAGTGTGACGGCGGCGGGCGCGGCGCGCCCGCGTGGATCAGCGGCCGCCGCCTCCGGCGCCCGGCGTGCCGCCCCCACCGCCCGGCGGAACCTCGTTCACGAAGACGCCCCTGCAGTTCGCACCCGGGCTCTCGCAGCCCGTGCGCTGGAGACCCGGCAGCTCGGCGGGCGAGGTCGAGAACGCGGCCGGCGGCCCCGCGGCCACGTCGGGCGCGACCGGGAAGTGCGGACCTAGCGCCGCAATGCTGACCGGCGGACATGCGTCGGGTCCCGCCGGGAGTCGGTCCTCGTGCGCCTTGGCCAGGTAGAGCGGTTCGTCAGGCTTCGCGATCACGCACTGCTTCGGATCCGCCGTGAGCGTCTTGCCGCCGCGCTCGACCGGCAGCGGCGCGTCCCACTCGCAGAACATCGCGTAGCCGCCGGCCTTCTCCGAGAGCACGTAGGCCTCGGCGTCGCCTCCCTGCACGCGCGCCGCGGCGGCGCCGGCAGCCAGGCGCGCGGCGGGCTTGCCCTCGCGCGCGTCGATCACGCGCACCGCGCCGCGTTGCAGCGTGGTGTCGGGCGTGCCCGCGGCGGTCGTGCCGAGGCGCAGGCTCGAGTTCTCGCCCACCTGAGCCAGCAGGTCCTCGCCGAGCAGCAGCCCCGCGCTCGATCCCGGAGTCGTCACGACGCTCTCACCGGAATACACCGGATCGCCGCATGCGAGCGGTCGCGACGCGCCCTCGCGCACGGCCGTGGCCGTCCCGGAGAGCGAGGTCACCTGCCCGACGGCGGCCTCGTCGGCCGACGCCGCGAGCGGGAGCGCGAGCGCTCCGAGCAAGAGTCCACGTGTCCAGCATTTCCGCCCTGCGCGCATGGCTCGACTCCTTGGCTATTGGGACCAGACCACCGTGAGATATCCGCCCACGACGTGGCGCTCGTAGTCGAAGGGGTCCGCGTTCGAGTTGTCGTCGACGTAGCGGTAGCGGCCGCTCAGAATCAGCCAGTCCGTGATCGGGCGTTCGAGCTCCACCTGCGCGGTCCAGATCTCGTCGTGGCGGTTGCCGTGCGGATCCGGCTTGAACAGAGGCGGAGCCTCCGTGAAGCTCGAATTCCGACCGTACGCCTGGTAGTCGAAGCCGCCCGAAAGATCGAGCGCGAAGCGCCACGGCAGCTCCTGACGCACGCCGGCGTAGGCGCCGCCCGTCGCGTAGTCGTTGTCGCTGCCGTCGGCGCGGTAGGCGCCGGCGTCGACACCGGCGCGTAGCGTGGTGCCGCTCTTCAACGGCAGCAGGTGCTCGTAGCCGGCGAGGTATTCCCAGCCGTCGCGGCTCACCTTGTTCTCGTCGAGCTGCGTCGGATAGAGGTAGTCCTGGTAGCCGACGCGGGTCCACAGCCGGCCGGAGCCCGCCTCGTCGAAGCCGCGGTAGTAGGAGAGCTCGCCGCCCGCGTGCCGGAGATAGGGATCGAGATCCTGCCAGGCGTAGCCGGCGTAGGGCTGGAAGCGCAGGAAGCTGGCGTCGTCGACGCGGCGGTCGAAGTAGATCGAGACGGTCGGATACTGGAGATCGAAGTCGGTCAGGTTGAACTGCGCGGTGCCCTGGTAGCCGCCGATCACGCCGACGGCCCAGTCGTGGTTGCGGAAGGCCTCGTAGCCCACGAGCACCGACCACGCGCCGCGCCCGTCGTCCTTGCGCGAGATGTCGCTCGGCAAGCCGACGTTGTCGCCGCGGAGCACGACGTTGCTGTCGTACTCGATGCCGCCGCGCGCGCGCAGCCAGAGCTTCCCCGCGACGCCGCCCGCCTCGAGCGAGGCGAGCGCCTGCGCCGCCTGCTCGCCCCACGCACCGCCGGCCGCCTGCGCGCGCTCGAGCGCCTCGCGCGCCTTCTCGCGCTCGTTCGCGCGCAGCCACGCCATGCCGGCGTAGTAGGAGGCATAGGGATCGGCGGAGGGATCGAGCCTCGCGGCGCGCTGGAGCACCTCGGCGGACGCTCGCTGCTGATCCTTCTCCGCGAGCAGCAGTCCCTCGTAGAGGGACACGCGCGCGTCGTTCGGCGCGAGCCGCTTCGCGTCGACGAGCGCGCGCTCGGCCTCGACCCGGTTGCCGAGGTGGTACAGGGCCATCAGCTCCTCGACGGCGACTTCCGCATCGTTCGGCGCGAGCCGCTTCGCGTCGGCGAGCGCGCGTGACGCCTCGTCATACCGCTTGAGATCGAGCAGGCAGCGGCCCTCGACGGCCGCGGCCGCGGCGTCCTGCGGCGCGAGCTCGCGCGCGCGGCGCGCCGTCGCGATCGCGTCCTCGCAGCGGCCCTCCGCGGCGAGGCGCTCGGCGCTCATGCGCAGCACCAGGGCTTCGTCGGCCGCGTGCGCCGCGCCGGCGATCGCGAGCACCGCGCACAGCGCGGAGAGAGATCGTCGGGGAGGCGACATCACGAGCGAACGCGAGCGCGAACGGCGAGCCCGCAGAGGCCCGCCACGAGCAGCAGACCGGTGGTCGGCTCGGGGATCGCAGTCAGCGCGATCGCGATGCGTAGCTTCGGCAGCGGCAGCACCGTGGAGCCGTTGCTGTTGAACGTGATGAGCTGTTGCAGGAAGTAGGGAACGTTCACGACCTCGCGGTCCTGGGAGCCCAGCGGGCCGAGCCGGATCGCCGGGTAGTAGATCGTCCCGAGCGACGGAGCGGAAGTCTGGAGAAGCACCCACCCCGAGCTCGAGTCGACGCGCAGACCGACCTTCGTCGGGTCGTAGGGCACGTCCTTCTGCTGGCCGTTCACCTCGAACGTGCGCGGGTCGATGCTCGTGAAGACGAGCCAGACGACCGAGTTCGCGAAGTTCTGCTCGCTCTCGGCGGTCCAGCGGGAGGTCACATCGAAGGGCGTGACCAGGTCGCTCTGCGTCAGCCTCAGCGAGCCGATGTCCTGGTTCACGATGTCGAGGTTGCCGGTCGTCTCGGAGATCGGCGCGTTCAACAGGCCGATGCCGGCGGCCTGCGCGGCGGACGCGGAAGACGCCGAGACGCCCCAATGCTTGCCGGTCGAATCGGTCGGACCGTCGAAGGTGAGGCCGATGGTCCCGCCGAACGCGGCCGCGGCCGAGAGGAGCTGCGCGCTGGCGGCCAGGAGCGCGAGGGCAAACGACCGCAGCGGAAAATAAGGCGAAGGGCTCATGCCCTTAGGTGTCGAGCAAGGGCAGAATGTGGCATCCCGCGGGTGGGATCGCGTAACAACGGGAACGGCCCGACGGAGCTAGCGCACGACGATGCGCGCGGGCCGCTCGAAGCGCTGCTTGATCTCGCCGCCGTCGCCCGGCCGCTGCTTCCCGAGCGCACCCGCCGCCTCGAGCCAGTCGAGCAGCGCGAGCAGGTCCGAGTCGAGAGCTCGCACGCAGCCGAGCGAGACCGGCTTGCCGAGCAGCACGCGCCGGGCGCCGCCGTGTAGCGCGACGCCATCCGGTCCGAACGTCAGCTTCGCGACGCCGAGCGGGCCGTCGCTCGAGGCCGCAATCTCCTTCGCGCCGCGACCTCGCGCGATCATCCCGGGACTCCAGCGCGGGTTTCGCACGACCTGCTCGATCGCGAAGTTGCCGGCCGGCGTGGGATGCGCGGGCGACCCGATCACCACGCGGAGCTCCGGACCGGGCCGGTCGGCGCGCAGGTCGCGCGACTCGATCACGAAGCGATCGCGATCGAGCACGAGCAGGATTCCGGGGTCGGCGGCGCCCGTCAGCGCGCCGGCAACCCATGCGAGCAGCAGCGCGGCGATCCAGCGCATTCGGCGCGGCGAGCCGTCGCCGGCGCGCCCGCCCGCCCTCCGCCTTCGTCTTCGAGTCGCGCTCTGCATCGAGTCGATCGTGGCCCGTCCCCGGAGTCGGGTGTCGCCGCGCTCGAGACCGGTCCGGGTTCCGCCGAGAGGAGAAACTCTTGCCGCGACGAAGGACTCTATGGAACGCTGGAAGTCGTTTCGAGACCCGGTGGAGCGGGGAACGCTCCAGGTTCGAGGCCCGATGAAGGGGATGCGGTCGTTGCCGTTGGCGCTCGTTCTCTGCCTGGTCGCCGCGTCCGCGCGCGCGGGCCAGATCTCCGTGCAGTTCGACTTCCGCGGCAGCTCGGTGTCGCTGCTCGGCGGGCTGATCCAGGTCCCGCCCGACGGAAGCATCACTGCAGCCGGCGGCACGCTCGTCGCGAGCGGACTCGGAAGCGCGGCGCCGGTTGCGGGTCCCGCGGCGCTCCAGGGCTTCGGCATGGCGGCCACGCTGAATGCCCTGACCTTCGGCAACACCATCACGGGCAATCCTTCGCTGACACAGCTCGGCGGCGCGGGTGGCTCGCTCACGGCCGGCCTGGCGCAGGTGCTCTTCGCCTCGCCGATGCACGTCGCGCTCGCGGGCGCGATCAATTGTTCTGGACCTTCGTGCGCGATCCTCAGCCTGCCCCGCGCTCTGACCGGCACGCAGCTCCTGACCCTCGCGGCGATGCCGATCGCGAATCTCGCGAGCGTCGGCAACGCGCTCATCAACGCGACCTACGCGATCACGCTCGGCGGCCTCACCGGCTCGCTGCACCTCGTCGGCACGGAGGTCAGCCGCAGCTACGCGCCGGTCCCGGAGCCGCACACCGCGGGCCTCCTCGCGATCGGGCTCACCTTGCTGGCCGGCTGGCGCGCCGCACGCTCGCGGCGCTAGGAGGCCGACTCGAAGGAGTCGGCCGACGCGCAGCGCGGCGAAGCCGAGCGAACGCCGGCAGCCCGAGCGCGAGCGAATAGCTCGCGCGAAGGTCCGGCAAGGGCTAGCAGTCTCGGCGTCGCGCCACCGTCCGGGAGACGCGCCGTCGCATGCCCACCGACCTCGCCGCGCTCGATCGCGAGCCCTATATCAGCCTCGTGACCTTCCGTCGCACCGGCGCCGCCGTGCCGACACCGGTCTGGTTCGCGGCGCGGGGCGGTCGCCTCTACGTCTTCACCGAGTCGCGCGCCGGGAAGGTGAAGCGCTTGCGAAACGACGCGCGCGCCCGCTTCGCGGCCTGTAGCGCGCGGGGGCGCGTCCACGGCGACTGGCACGAAGCGCGAGCGTGCGTCGTCGCCGACCCGGCGGAGGAGCGCGCGGCCTACGCCGCGCTGCGCGCGAAGTACGGCTGGCAGATGCGCCTCCTCGACTTCTTCTCGCGCCTCGCCGGACGCATCGACGCGCGCGCGGTGCTCGAGATCGAGCCCGTGTCGGAGAGCCGCGCGTGAGCGACGCCCACGTGCGCGAGACCTTCGAGGGCGGCGTCGCGACGCTCGAGCTGCATCGCCCCGAGCAGCGCAACGCCTTCAGCGGACGCATGGGCCGCGAGCTCGGCCTGGCCTACCGGCGCTGCGACGCGGACGACGCGGTCCGCGCGATCGTGCTGACCGGCGCGGGCGACGCCTTCTGCGCGGGTGCCGATCTCGGCCCCGGCGCCGACACTTTCGAGTCGCCGACAGACGTGGACTTCAGCGCCGCGGCCGTCGACCCGCCCGCATTCGCCTTGCGCAAGCCCGTGATCGCCGCGGTCAACGGCCACGCGATCGGGCTCGGGCTCACGCTCGCGCTCCAGTGCGATCTCCGCATCGTCGCACTCGAGGCGAAGCTCGGGATCGTGCAGGTGCGGCGCGGCGTCATGCCGGACGCCTACGCCCACTGGACGCTGCCCCGCATCGTCGGGATTGCCCGCGCCGCCGATCTGCTGCTGACGGGACGCCGCTTCGAAGGGACGGAGGCCGTGTCGCTCGGGATCGCGAACCGCGCCGTGCCCGCGGCCGAGGTGCTGCCGGCGGCGCAGGAGATCGCGCACGACATCGCCCGCCACACCGCGCCGCTCTCGGTCGCGATCGCGAAGCGCCTGCTGTGGGAGGGCCCCGACCTCTCGTGGCAGGACGTCGGGCGCAAGGAGACGGCGCTCCACCGGGTACTGATGGGACGCGAGGACGCCCGCGAGGGCGTGATGGCGTGGCTCGAGAGGCGCGACCCCCGCTGGACCTTGCGAGTCTCGCGGGACTGGCCCGACTGGCCGACGTAGCATCGCCACAGCCAGCGCTTCAGCTCGGAACGCGGCCGGCCGATGACTTGCGGGCCCACGCATGCACTCGGGAGGAACACGCATGCTCGCTCGCACTCGCAGCTACGTCGCGGCGCTGACGGTTGCCGCGCTCATCACCAGCCTCGGCACGCCGGCGCTCGCGAACGGCTTCGGCACGAACGACGAGACCGCCGCCTACGAGGCGTCGGTGCCCGTGGTGCTCGACGTGCTGGTGCTGCGCCCGATCGGCCTGCTGATGACCACCGCCGGCCTGATCGTCTACGCCTTCCCGGTGCTGCCGTTCACGGCCGTCACGCGCCCGACACAGATCTGGAAGCCCTTCGGTCCGCTGGTCGCGACGCCCGCCCGCTACACCTTCAGCGATCCGCTCGGCTCGCATCCGGTCGGGGAGAATCGCGTCGTCGATCAGTGACGCGCGATCGAGTCGCCAAATAGAGAGGCACGCCGAGCGCGAGCGGCAGCAGGCCGACCCACGCCAGGGATCCCGCGTAGCGGAGCGCCGCCTCGAGCATGAAGAGGCTGCTCGCGCAGAAGACGATCGGCATCAGCGGATAGCCCGGCACGCGGAAGGGTCGCGGCGCCGCCGGCTCTCGCCGCCGCAAGGCGAGCAGCGCCGCGCCCGTCGCGATCATGAAGAGCCAGAACGCGGGAGCCGTGCCCGCCACCAGGGTGTCGAAGCCGCCGCCGAAGCGCTGCCACGGCATCCCGGGCAGTCCGACGGCCGCGAGCGCGGCGTCGAGCCCGTCGCGTCCATGCCGCGTCCCGACCGCGCCGATCCAGAGCAGTGACACCGCCGCCTGCGCGCAGAGAGCGCGCGCCGGCACCCCGGAGCGCGGGCTCCAGCGTGAGAGCGCGCGGAAGGCCTCGTGATCGCGGCCCGTGCGCGCATAGACGCGCGCACCCGTGAAGACCATGCCCTGGATCGCGCCGAGCGCCGAGATCATCACCAGCACGCTCATGACGTGTCCGGCGGCCGCGCCGAGGCCGTGCGCGAGCACGTCGGCGGCCGGCGTCGACGCCGCGCGAAGTCCGTCGAAGCCGAGCGCGCCGAGGTACGCGGCATTCACCAGCAGGTAGAGCACCGCGACCACGCCCGTGCCGAGCATCAGCACGCGCGGGACGTTTCGCTGCGGATCGCGCACCTCGGACGCGACGAAGGCCGCATTGCTCCAGCCGCCGTACGCATAGAGCACGAGCACGAGCGCGAAGCGGACGTCGCCGCCGGGCGCCGGCGCCGCCGCCTGCGCCGGCGCGCCGCCGCGCGCCATCGCGAGCGCCCCGACGCCGAGCACGCCGGCCAGTCCGACCAGCTTCGACAAGGTGAGCGCATTCTGGACGCGTCGCCCCCAGGTGACACCGAGCAGGTTGCAGCCGGTCACCGCGACCACGGCGGCCGCGGCGATCGCGGTGGAGTCGCCCGCGCCGAAGAGCGCGACGGCGTAGTCGGCGAACACGTAGGCCATCGCGCCGATGCTGCCGGTCAGGATCGCGACGAGCTGCGCCCAACCGAAGAGGAAGCCGAGCCACGAGCCGTACGCGCGCGAGAGATAGACGTAGTCGCCGCCCGACTCCGGCCAGGCCGCCGCCAGCTCGGCGTAGCAGAGCGCGCCGACGAACGAGAGCAGCCCCCCGAGCGCCCACACGCCGAGCCCCGCCCATGGGCCCTGCACGTTGCCGAAGACGGACGCGGGCACCTTGAAGAGGCTCACGCCGACGACGATCCCGACGACCACGCTGACGCCGTCCCAGAGCGAGAGCCGTCCGCGCGCGTCGCTGGTCACGAGCCCTCGCCTCCGCAGTGCGACACCAGCCAGCGCCACGCGTCGCGCGCGCCGGTCTCCTCCGGCTCCGCGCCGCGCAGACGCTCGCCCGCGCGGCAGCGCGCGAAGGCCTCGAGCACCGGCAGGAACGCATCCCCGTTCGCTCCTTCGCGCGCCGCGGCGAGCTCGCGCGCCGCGCGCGCCGGCTCACCCGCCGCGAGCGCGGCGACCCCGAGCGTGCGGCGGTGCGGCGCCGCTGGACGTCCGTGCGCGACCGCGGCCTCGGCGGCGCGCGCCTGGTCGTCGGTCACGCCGAGACGCCAGGCCGCCGCCGTCGTGAGCCCCTGACCGAGCAGGGTGTCGACGCCAACGAGGCGCTCGCGCGCGCCGAGCGGCGCCGCGCGCGCGGCCTCGCGGATCATGCCCTCGGCCTCGAAGTAGCCGAGCGTCCGCTCGCGCATCGCGGGGGGCCAGAGCGAGCGGATGAACGCGCTGTCGCGGAAGCGCTCGCGCGCCGCTGCGACGTCGAGCCAGCCCTCGAAGGTCGCGCGCGCGTCGGTCTGGAGCCGCGACGACAGCCGCTTCGGCCAGTCGTCGGTCAAGGGCGGCGTGTCCGCGCTGCGCGCGCGCAGCCAGTCCGCATCGGCGAGGAAGGTGGCGCCGAGCTGCTCCGGCCGCTCGAAGCCCGTGCGGCGCAGCTCGGGGAGCACGTTCGGCAGCTTCCACTGGCGCGCGAAGGCCGCGTCGTCGACCGGACTGCGCAGCCCGCGCGAGCCGACCAGCATCCAGTCGAGATCGTCGCCCGCCCACAGCGAGCAGTCCTCGAAGACGTCGCAGAAGGCGTGCACGATCGCGAGCGCATCGCTCTCGAGCAGATTGTGGACCGGCAGCCACCAGGTCACGAAGCCGCCCTCCGAGAGCCGCGAGCGCAGCAGCTCGAAGTGCTCACGCGTGTAGAGATCGACGACGCCCGCGTTCTTCGGCGGCGGCGGCTCTCCCGTGATCACGTCGTAGTGGTCCTGCGAAAGGCGCAGAAAGTGGCGCCCGTCCTCGACGTGCACGTGCACGCGGGGATCGCGCAGCGGGTGCTCCGAGTCCTGTGGGTAGAGGAGATCGGAGAGCGCGAGCACCTCGCGCGACGTGTCGACCACGTCGATCGACTGGAGCCAGGGCGTGTCGACCAGGGCCTTGGCCGTCGAGCCCATCCCGTAGCTGATCAGCAGCGCGCTGCGCGTGTCGGGCTGGACCGCCAGCGGCCACCAGGCGAAGAGCTTCATGTAGCGGCGCG
>Ga0335069_10007931_pt1 | contig 15248 bp, 16 predicted proteins | sample Lox_Sample_11_FD_206714 | JGI IMG/M metagenome (GOLD analysis project Ga0335069, IMG submission 206714) | Soil microbial communities from Loxahatchee National Wildlife Refuge, Florida, United States - Lox_Sample_1.1 | ecosystem: Environmental > Terrestrial > Soil > Wetlands | place: USA... | reverse complement strand
GCCTATCTTACCAGGCTCGGCCAGGCGAACGAGACCGGCCTGCTGGTGCCGGGGCTCGGGCTCGAGACATTCCTCGACCTGCGGATGGACGAGGCCGAGCGCAAGGCGGGGCTGGAAGGCGGCACGCCGCGGACCATCGAAGGCCCGCTCTATGTCGCCGGCGCTCCGCTGTCGAAACACGAAGCGCGGCTCGACGACGGCACCGAGCAGGGCGAGGTGCTGTTCATGGAAGGCCAGGTGCGCGACGTGAACGGCAGGCCCGTGGCCGGCGCCGTGGTCGATGTCTGGCATGCCAACACGCGCGGCGGCTACTCGTTCTTCGATCCCTCGCAGGCGAAGTACAACCTGCGCCGCCGCATCGAGACCGACGCCGAGGGACGCTACCGGTTCCGCTCGCTGCTGCCCTCGGGCTATGCCTGCCCGCCCGACGGGCCGACGCAGCAGCTGCTCGACCAGTTGGGCCGGCACGGCAACCGTCCGGCGCATATCCACTTTTTCGTCACCGCGCCGGGCCACCGGAAGCTGACCACGCAGATCAACATCGACGGTGATGCCTTCCTGCACGACGACTTCGCCTTCGCCACGCGCGACGGGCTGATCCCCGCCGTGCGCCGCGTGACCGACGCCGAGGCGGTGCGGGCGCGCGGCCTGAACGCCCCCTATGCCGAGATCGGCTTCGACTTCGTGCTGCATCCGGAGAGTGCCGCCGCGCCGGATACCGTGGTGACCCGGCCGCACGCCGAAGCCGTCTGACGGCGTCCTCCTGCCCCGGCCGTGCCCGCAGCCGGCCGGGGCCAGCAGCCTTTCTCCCCGACCCGAAGGAAACCATCCGATGCCCGATACCGGGATCGCCGTACCGGCCGGCCTGCGCACCGATCTCGCGATCGTTTCGATCGAGAGCACTATCGTGGATGTGCCCACGGTGCGGCGGCACAAACTCTCGCAGACCTCGGTCACCGCGCAGAGCTACGTCATCGTGCAGATCCGCCTGGCGAACGGCGCGGAGGGGATCGGCGAGGCCGCCACGCTCGGCGGCCCACGCTGGAGCGAGGAGAGCGTCGAGGCGATCAAGGCCAACATCGACGCCTATCTGGCGCCCGTGCTGATCGGCCTCGGCGCCGACCGGCCCGCCGCCGCCGGCGCGCGGATGGACGCTGCCGCCAAGCGCAACAACGCCGCCAAGGCGGCGATCGAGACGGCGATCTTCGATGCGCTCGGCAAGACGCTCGGCGTTCCGGCGGCCCTGCTGCTGGGCGGCGTCGTGCGCGACCGCGTGCCGGTTCTCTGGACCCTCGCTTCCGGCGATCCAGGACAGGAGGTCGAGGAGGCCGAGAGCAAGCTCGCCGCGCGGCTGCACGACACGTTCAAGGTGAAGATCGGCGCCTTGACGCCGGAGGCCGATCTCGCGCGCCTGCGCCGGCTGGCGGCGGCGCTGGGCGGACGGGTGCGGCTGATCGTGGACGCCAACCAGGCCTGGGACGAGACGACCGCGCTGCGCTGCCTGCCCGCACTCGCCGATCTGGGCGTGACGCTGGTCGAGCAGCCGGTGCCGGCATGGAACATCGCCGGCCTCGCGCGGCTGCGCGCGCGCGCCTCGGTGCCGTTGCTGGCCGACGAATGCGTCTTCACGGCGCACGATATGCTGGCGGTGGCGGCGGCGGGCGCGGCGGACGCCGTGTCGCTGAAGCTGGTGAAGCACGGCGGCCTACTCGGCCTGCGCCAAGTCGCTTCGGTGGCCGAGGCGGCGGGCATCGGGCTCTACGGCGGCTGCCTGCTGGAAAGCTCGATCGGCGCGGCGGCGCATCTGCACGCCTTCGCGGGCCTGCGCGACCTGGCCTGGGGCTGCGAGCATTTCGGGCCGCAGATCCTGACCGACGACCTGGTGGCCGAGCCGCTGCGCTTTGCCGATTGCCACGTGCACCTGCCGGACGGACCCGGGCTCGGCGTGACGCTCGATCGCGACAAGCTGCGCCGCTACAGGCGGAATTGAGGGAGGCGGAAATGCTCTACCATGTCCGCATGATCGTCCATCCGGCGCGCGACATGCCCGCGGCGGAGTTCGAAAGACTGAAGGCCGCGGAGAAGGCGCGCGCCGAGGACCTGCAGCGCGCCGGCGCGTGGCGGCATCTGTGGCGCATCGCCGGCGCCTACGCGAACTACAGCATCTTCGACGTGCCCGATCACGACGCGCTGCACGCGATCCTGTCCGCGCTGCCGCTGTTTCCGTTCATGGAGATCGAGGTGACCCCGCTGGCGCGGCATCCCTCCGCGATCGCCTGAGCCCGGCGCAGGCCGCTGCCGGTTGCGGCGGAACGGCCGCGATGGCAGGGGATCGCGGTGGCGCCGGCCGCGATCCCCGACAGCCTGCCCGAGGTCGCCATCACGATGCTGAATGCCCTGGAGCGCCCCGTCGCGCCGCCGTCTGAGGCACGGTCCGTCCTTGCGGAGCTTGGCCCTGTCTATCTGGCCAACGGCTTCATCGGCTTTCTTTTCGCCGCCACGGGACCGCTTTCCATCGTCCTGTCGGTCGGCTCCGCGGGCGGGCTCTCGCAGGCGCAGCTTGCCTCCTGGGTGTCCGGCGTGTTTTTCGTGAACGGGCTCATCACGCTGGCGATGAGCCGGGCATACCGCACGCCGCTGTGCTTCTACTGGACCATTCCGGGCACCGTGCTGGTGGGGCCCGCGCTCCAGCATCTCCCGTTCGCCGAGGTGACCGGCGCCTTCTACGCGACCGGCGTGCTGATCCTCGTCCTCGGACTGTCGGGCTGGGTCGGGCGGGCGATGCGCGCGGTGCCGATGCCGATCGTCATGGGCATGGTCGCCGGCGTCTTCCTGCGCTTCGGCCTGGATCTCGTGCGCGCCCTGCACAAGGACATCGCGGTGGCTGCGCCCATGGTCGGGGCGTTCCTGCTGCTCTCGGCGGTGCCCAGGCTGGGGCGGCGTCTGCCCCCGCTGATCGGCGCGCTGATCGTCGGCGCGCCCATCGTCGTGTGGCTCGGCCGGGCCCACGGCGCGGCGCTGGGCAGCCTGCAAGTCGCGTGGCCCATGCTGCAAACGCCTTCCTGGTCGCTTGCCGCCATGATCGAACTGGTCGTGCCGCTGGCTATCACCGTCCTTGTCGTCCAGAATGGGCAGGGCATCGCGGTGCTGCACGCGGCGGGCCACCGCGTGCCGGTCAACGCCATGACCGTGATGTGCGGCATCGGCTCGCTGCTCGCCGCCGGCGTCGGTGCGGCCAGCACCTGCCTCACCGGTCCGACCAACGCGCTCCTCACACATGGCGGCGAGCGCGGCCGGCAATACACAGCGGCGATCGTCACCGGCGTGCTGTCGATCGTCCTCGGCCTGGTTGCCCCGGCCGTGACCGGCCTGATGCTCGCCACCCCGAAGGCCTTCATCACGACGCTCGCAGGGCTCGCCATGCTGCGCGTGCTGCAGGGCGCCTTCGTCACCTCCTTCAAGGATCGGTTCGCGCTCGGCGCCCTGGTCGCCTTCCTCGTCACGGTTGCGGACCTGCCGCTGCTCAACATCGGCGCGGCCTTCTGGGGACTGGTCGCCGGCATCGCCGCGTCGTGGCTGCTGGAGCGGTCCGATTTCCGCGCAATGCGGCACGCCTGGCCGCCGGACGCGGACAGACCTCCTGCGCAATAGGCAGCACCCGATCGGCGTCAAACAGCGACGGCGGCGCCGTGCGGGCCGGGAGGCTGGATCGGCAGGGAGCGGCGTCCGGCAATCCGGTCGGGTGGCGGGCCGATACTCGACGATGCCGGTTGCCTCGAACACGGCATCATCGGCGGCCATGCGCTTCCGGCCGCGAATTTGCCCGCGCCACGGCAGCCGCCCACCGGGCCGGCGTCAAGCCGTAGGCGCGCTTGAACTGCCGGGAAAGATGGCTCTGGTCCGCAAAGCCCGCTTCAACCGCGGCTTCGACAAGGGACGCACCGCGCGCGATCAGCCGGCGGACCTGGTCGAGTTGCCGCATCGTGCGGAACCGGCTGGGGCTTGTTCCGAACGCGGCCCGGAAGCCGCGCGCAAGCGTCCATCGGTCGAGCCCGGACAAATGTTCGAGTGCCGCAACAGATGGCCACACGGCCGGCTGGGCGGCGATCCGCTCCCGCGCGGCCGATAGCGCCCGCAGCGGCAATGCGCCGGACCGCTTCGTGGCCGTGCCCGACGCCGCAGCGAGCAAGTCGGCGATCGCGTTCACCGCTTCCACCCGGGCCAGTTCGTCGAGCGGCGCCTGCATATCCAGGATGGCGGCCAGCCGGGCGCGGTGCCCGGCGGCGAGGTCGGGCACCGGATCGGCCACGAACGGCAGCGGAGATCCGCCCAGGCTTTGCTGCACCAGGGCGGGATCGACGTAGGCGATGCGGTAGCCAAAGCCGTTATCATCGCCCGGCACGCCATCGTGCAGCTCGTCCGGATGCAGGACGTGGCACTGGCCCGGCAGGCAGCGACGCAGTTCGCCGCGGTAGTGGAACTCCTGCACGCCCGCGAGAGTGATGCCGACGGCGTAGGTGTCGTGACGGTGCGGCGCGAAGGCGCGGCCCGGAAACCACGCTTGGAAACGCTCGACGCCGCCGCTCGCGACCTCAGCCCGCAGGCGCGGGGAGTTCCGTGCGGTCCCGCACAATCCTTCAAGACAATCACGGCCGCGCACGGCGAAGGTATCCCGCATCGGGCGACAGACTACAGGATCGACGATGGATCAGCACGGACCATCCCTGGCAGGCATCGGGGCGCTGCTGCTCGCCTCCGCCGCGCTCATGGGCAGCCCGGGGCCGTCCACCGTCAGCGTCACGGCGGTCGGCGCCGCTTTCGGAGTGCGCCGATCGCTGGGCTACGCCCTCGGCCTGATCGCGGGCACCTGCCTGGTCCTGTTCGTGGTCGCGACCGGCGTGTTCGCCCTGGTGGCGGCGGCACCGGGCTTGTCGCCGCTGCTGACCGCCGCGTCCGCAGCGTACATCGCTTATCTTGCGATCCGGATCGCACGGGCGCCCCCGCTTCGGAAGGAAGGACCGGCCGCGGGCGTTCCCTCCTGCGCTGCCGGCCTGCTGCTCGCGGCAGCCAACCCAAAGGCCTATGTGGCCATTGCCGCCGTGTTCGCGGGATCGCACATCGGCGGCCTCTCGCCGGCCGCGGAGATGGCGGCGAAGATGGCGCTGCTGGCCTGCATGGTCGTGCTCATCCATCTCGGCTGGTTGTGCGCCGGCGCATCGCTCTCGCGCGCGCTGAGCGACCGGGTCGCGTCCAGATCGGTCAACGTCGCGCTTGCCATCGTTCTGGTCGTGACGAGCGCGCTTGCGATCCTGCCGTGGTGAAGGTTCCGCGTGTCGGAGGTGCCGGACCTGCCGATCGCCGGCGAGGCGGTGCGCACGCCGTCGACGCGCGACGGTCCACGCCGGGCCAGAGTCCATAGACGCCCGCCCGGCCCCCTCCTTGACGCATCCGCTCGGGATGGGTTCCGGCGCGCACGGCTCGCCTCCGCCGTCCAGCGAAGCGATTTCATTTCGTTCGTCTTGTTTAGTTGACATGCTTAGTGATCGGTGGTCTGCTAAACTCCTGCGCGCACGGAACGGATCCGCTGCGCTGCAGCAATCGCTTGTGCGGACAACAAGGCCGGCACGGTCCGGCGCAAATGGAGGAGCGGACATGAAAAAGACGGTGTTTGCAGCGGGCTGCGCCTTCGGCGTGGCGCTCGCCGCGCTCGCCGTGCCGTGCGCGCCGGCCCATGCGCAAGGGAAATCTCTCACCCTCTGCTGGGCCGCCTGGGACCCGGCAAACGCGCTTGTCGAGCTCGGCAAGGACTTCACGGCCAAGACCGGCATCGAGATGAAATACGAGTTCGTGCCGTGGACGAGCTATGCTGACCGGTTCGTCAACGAGCTCAATTCGCACGGCACGCTCTGCGACGTGATCATCGGCGACAGCCAATGGATCGGCGGCTCGGCGGAGAACGGGCACTACGTCAAGCTGAATGATTTCTTCGACAAAGAACATATCAGCATGGATGCCTTCATTCCGGCCACTGTCGTCGGCTATTCGGAATGGCCGAAGAACACGCCGAATTACTGGGCGCTGCCGGCGATGGCGGATGCGGTGGGCTGGACCTACCGAAAGGACTGGTTTGCCCGCCCCGAGCTGCGCGCCGAGTTCAAGCAGAAATACGGCCGCGAGCTTGAGCCGCCGAAGACGTGGGACGAATTGCTGCAGGTCTCGAAGTTCTTCAGCGGCCGCGAGATCGACGGCAAGAAGGTGTATGGATCGTACATCTTCACCGAGCGCGGATCCGAAGGCATCACGATGGGCGTGACCAACGCCTTGTACGTCTATGGCTTCGAGTACGACGATCCGAAGAAGCCCTATCACATGCAGGGCTTCGTCAATTCGCCGGGCGCGGTGAAGGGACTCGAGGTCTATAAAGAACTTTATAAGTGCTGCCAGCCGCCGGGCCTGACCAACGCCTACATGCAGGAGGGCCTGGACGCGTTCAAGTCGGGACAGGTGGCGATGCAGATGAACTGGTTCGCCTTCTTCCCCGGTCTTTACAAGGACCCGAACGTGGGCGGTGACAAGATCGGCTTCTTCGTCAATCCCGCCGGTCCCGCCGGCGACTACACCCAGCTCGGCGGCCAGGGCATTTCGGTCGTCTCCTACTCGAAGAACCGCGACGCGGCGCTTCAATACATCAAGTGGTTCGCCCAGCCGGCGGTGCAGCAGAAATGGTGGGATTTGGGCGGCTACTCCGCGCTGAAGGCGGTGGTCGAGGCGCCTGGCTTCCTGAAAAGCGCCCCCTTCGCCCCCGACTTCCTGAAGTCCATGGCGATGGTGAAGGACTTCTGGGCCGAGCCGCTCTATGTCGATCTGCTGCTCGACATGCAGAAGCGCGTGCATGACTACGTGGTGGCCGACCAGGGCACCGCGCAGCAGGCGCTCGATCTGCTGGTGAAGGACTGGGTGAAAGTCTTCAAGGACGAAGGCAAGGCAACCCAGTAGTCTTTGCCCGGACCTGCCCTCCCTTCCCGTTCGCGGAAGGGAGGGCGCCGGGAGGATCGCACCGATGTCGCTGACGGCGGACAGCACCAGAAGCCTTGCAGACCGCGTCGCCGCCACCACCCCGGCGCCGATGATGCGCCGGGTGCGGGGCTTATCCGACCGCTCCCTGGCCTGGCTTTTCATCGCCCCAGTGATGGTGCTGCTCCTCGCGATCAATATCTTTCCGCTCATCTGGACCATCCGGCTCAGCTTCACGAACTACAAGTCCAACCTGCCGAACGCGGCGCTCCGCTGGATCGGTCTCGCGAACTACAACGACATCCTGACCGACGACGATATTTGGGCGCGGATGCAGACGACGGCGCATTTCGTCATCTGGACCATCGTGCTGCAGGTGCTGTTGGGCTTCGGGCTGGCCTTCCTGATCAACAAGAAGTTCCGCGGCCATGCCTTCTGGACCACGGCGATCCTGCTGCCGATGATGCTGTCCCCGGCGGTGGTCGGCAATTTCTGGACCTTCCTGTTCCAGCCGCAGATCGGCCTGTTCAACTACGTTGTCTCGTTCTTCACCGGGATCGACCCGCACTCCTTTCAGATGATCGGCGACGTGCGGCTCGCGCCCTGGACGATCGTGCTGGTCGATACCTGGATGTGGACGCCCTATGTCATGCTGATCTGCCTGGCCGGGCTGCGCTCTATCCCCGAGGACATCTACGAGGCGGCGGAAGTGGACCGCGCCTCGGCATGGCGGCAGTTCTGGACGATCACGGTTCCGATGGTACTGCCGTTCCTGATGCTGGCGGTGCTGTTCCGCGGCATCGAGAACTTCAAGATGTTCGACATGGTCAACCTGCTGACCTCCGGCGGGCCCGGTTCGACCACGGAACTCGCCTCGATCACGCTGAAGCGCGAGGCGTTCGAGAAATGGCGCACCGGCTATTCCTCGGCCTTCGCCATCATCCTGTTCGTCACCATCTTCGGCGCCGCCAACGTCTACGTGAAGGCGCTCAAGCGGGTGAAGCAGCGGTGAGCGCGGCGGCCCATTCCGTCGTCGAGGCATCGCCGCGCGCCAAGACGGTCGCCGGCACGCTGGTCGTGCTCTACGCGGTCGTAACGCTGGTGCCGCTGCTCTGGATCGGCGCGACCGCGTTCAAGTCGGGCCCGGACTCGATCTCCTACCCGCCGAAGGTGGTTTTCGAACCGACGCTGGAGGGCTGGGTCAACCTGTTCACCGTCCGCTCGCGCCAATCGCCCGAGTTCCTGCACAACCTGCCGCCGCCGACCACCTGGTGGGACCGGCTGGTGCGCTCGCACGACATGGTCATCGCGGGCCCGTCGAAGGTGGTACAGCGGTTCGGCAACTCGCTCGTCGTCGGGTTCGGCTCGACGTTCCTCGCCGTGCTGCTCGGCACGCTCGCCGCCTATGCCTTCTCGCGCTTCCGCATTCCGCTCGCCGACGATCTGCTGTTCTTCATCCTCTCAACCCGGATGATGCCGCCGATCGCGGTCGCGATCCCGATCTACCTGATGTACCGCCAGCTCGGCCTCACCGACACGTGGCTCGGGCTCATCCTGCTCTACACGGCGGTCAACGTCTCGCTCTCGGTCTGGCTGCTGAAGGGATTCATCGACGAGATCCCGCGCGAATACGAGGAAGCCGCCCTGGTCGACGGATACACGAGGCTCCAAGCCTTCCGCCGCGTCGTCCTGCCGCAGGCGGTGACCGGCATCGCCGCAACCTCGATCTTCTGCCTGATCTTCTCCTGGAACGAGTATGCCTTCGCGCTGTTGCTGACCAGCGGCAACGCGCAGACCATGCCGCCCTTCATCCCCTTCATCATCGGCGAGGGCGGGCAGGACTGGCCGGCCGTGGCGGCCGCCACGACGCTGTTCCTGATGCCGATCGTCGTGTTCACCGTACTGCTGCGCAAGCATCTGCTGCGCGGCATCACCTTCGGGGCGGTGCGGCGGTGAGGCGGCTGTTCCGCCGCGGCCCGTGGGAAGCCGCCGCCGTGGCGATCATCGCGGCGGGGGTGGTCATGCTGATGCAGCCGGTCTCGCTCACGCTCTACGGCTGGTCGTTCGCGACCATGCTGACCGGGGTGGTGGTATTCACGATCGTCTCCAAATTTCCGGCCTGAGCCATGGCCGAGATCCGCGTCGAGAACCTGCACAAATCCTTCGGCGGCTTCGTCGCCGTGCGCGACTCGAGCTTCGTCGTGGAGGACGGAACCTTCTTCTGCCTGCTTGGCCCGTCCGGCTGCGGCAAGACCACGACGCTGCGCATGATCGCGGGGCTCGAACTGCCGACATCGGGGCGTATCCTGCTCGGGTCCGAGGACGTGACCGGCCGGCGCGCACGCGCGCGCGACATCGCCTTCGTCTTCCAACTTTTCGCGCTGTACCCGCACATGAGCGTGCGGAAGAACATCGCCTACCCGCTCGTTTCGGTCGGCATGCCCCGTTCCGCGGTGCGGACGCGGGTCGAGGAGGCGGCGCGCATCCTGCAAATCACGGGGCTGCTGGACCGCAAGGTGTCGGGCCTGTCCGGCGGCGACCGCCAGCGCGTCGCGCTCGGCCGCGCCATCGTGCGCCAGCCCAAGGCGTTTCTGATGGACGAGCCGCTCGGCGCGCTCGACTCGGAGTTCCGGCACGTCATGTGCGGCGAGTTGCGCGCGCTGCACGAGCGGCTGCGCGCCACCACCGTCTATGTCACCCACGACCAACTGGAAGCGATGTCGCTCGGCGACCGCATCGCCGTGATGAACCACGGCGTGGTCGAGCAGATCGGCACGCCGCAGGAGGTGTACGACCGTCCGGCGAGCCTGTTCGTCGCGGACTTCATCGGCTCGCCGCCGATGAACCTGCTGCCCTGCCGCGACGCCTTGGCGCCGGGCCAGCGCGCGCTGCGGCTCGGCGAGTGCGACGTTCCGATCCCGGCGGCGCGCGAGGCGCTGCCGATGGGCGAGCGCGTCCTCGGCGTGCGTCCCGAACATGTGCGCCTGCGCGACGACGCGCCGCTGCGCGGCGAGGTCTACGGCACGGAATATCTCGGCACCACGCAGATCGTGACGATCCGTACCGCGCAGGGCCTGGTTCGCGCTCGGCTGGCCGCGAGCGAGATCGTCCAGGTCGGCGCCGCCGTTGGCCTCGCTTTCCGCACCGAACGGCTTTCGGTGTTCGACGCCGCGAGCGGCCGTGCGGTCCGCACCGCCCTGGGCGACGCAGCGCCGGTGCTGGAGCAGGCGCATGGCTGAGATCCTGATCAGCGCGGTGAGCAAGCGCTTCGGCGATGTGCAAGCCGTCGCCGACCTGACGCTCAGCGTGCCCGACGGCAGCTTCACCGTCCTGCTGGGCCCCACCGGCGCCGGCAAGACCACGACCCTGCGCCTGGTTGCCGGACTGGAGCGCCCGGATGCGGGGCGGATCGCGATCGGCGGGCACGACGTGACCGCGGCGCCGCCCGCCTCGCGGGACGTGGCCTTCGTGTTCCAGCAATACTCGCTCTATCCGCACCTTTCGGTGTTCGAGAATCTCGCCTTCCCGCTGCGTGCGCCGGCGCGCCGCCTGCCCGAGGCCGATATCCGGCGCAACGTCGAGCGCGTCGCGGAATTGCTGCGCATCGATGGAAAACTCAACGAGCGCGTCACCAAGCTATCGGGCGGCCAGATGCAGCGCGTCGCCCTCGGCCGCGCGCTCGTGCGCGCCCCGCAGGCCTATCTGATGGACGAGCCGCTGTCGTCGCTGGACGCCAAGCTGCGCGCCGACCTGCGTATCGAACTCAAGCGCATCCAGCGCGACCGCGGCGCCACCATCCTGTACGTCACGCACGACCAGACCGAGGCGCTAACGCTCGCCACGCAGATCGGCGTCGTCGACCGTGGCCGGCTCGTCCAGACCGGCACGCCGCGCGAAATCTACGAGGACCCGGTGAGCGCCTATGTCGCCTCCCGGCTCGGCAGCCCGCCGATCAACCTGGTTCCGCGCCGCGCGTTTCCCGGCCTGCCCGCGCCCGACGGTGCGGCACTGATCGGCGCGCGAACCGAGCACCTGCAAATCCGGCGCGCCGCGAGCGGACGGTCGGATGGCGGCGCGGTCGGCGCGGTCACGCGGGTCGAGCATCTGGGGGAGCAGGACCATCTGCACGTGCGGATCGACGGCGCCGACCTGGTGGCGCTCGCGGACCCGGAAGCCGGCCTGCACGCGGGCGAGACGGTGCAGGTCGGCCTGCTCGCGCCGATGTTTTTCGACCCTGACGGGCAACGGGTGCGGGCATGACGCCGGACAGGCTGCAACGGCTGCTGGTGGAGGTCGCGGAGACGGTCGTGAGGCACGAGCAGGAACTGACCGCGCTGGATCAGGCGATCGGCGACGGCGATCACGGGCTCAACATGAAGCGCGGCTTCGTCGCGGTGCGCGCCAAGGCCGAGAGCCTTTCGGCGCAGCCCCTGCCCGACGCGTTGCGCGCGGCGGGTATGGAGCTGGTGATGACAGTGGGCGGGGCGTCCGGCCCGCTTTACGGCACGCTGCTGATGACGCTTGGCAAGGAACTCGCCCCGGACGGCTCGAACCTTCCCGCGGCCTTCTCGGCCGCAGTCGCCGCCGTGATGGCGCGCGGCAAGTCGCAGCCGGGCCAGAAGACGATGCTGGACGTGCTGGCGCCGGTGCGGGACGCGCTGGCCGCGGGCGGGCCGGGGCTGGCGGCGCGGCTGCCGGAGATCGCCGACAGCGCCGCGGCCGCCACCGTGCCGATGCAGGCGACGCGCGGCCGCGCCTCCTTCCTCGGCGAGCGCTCGATCGGCCATCTCGATCCGGGCGCGCGATCGTCGGCGCTGATCGTCGCCGCTGCCTGTCGCGTGCTGGAGGGCTGAGCGTGGCGAACGTGGGCATCGTCATCGTGTCGCATTCGCCGAAAGTGGCGGAGGGGGCCGCGGACATGGTGCGGCAGATGGTCGGCGACAGCGTCGCGCTCGCCCATGCCGGCGGCAATCCGGACGGCGGCCTCGGCACATCGGTGCCCGCCATCCTCGCCGCAATCGAGGATGCCTGGACCGAGGCCGGCGTGGCCATCCTGGTCGATCTGGGCGGTGCGGAGACCAACAGCGAGATGGCGGTGGAACTGCTGCCCGACGACAAGCGCGGCCGCGTGATCGTCTGCAACGCACCGATCGTCGAGGGCGCGGTGATCGCCGCGACCGAGGCCTCCAGCGGGTCACCGCTGGACGAGGTCCGCCGCGTCGCGGAGGAGCTGTCCGCCGGATGAAGCAAGACGCCGTCTCCGGCCATGCCGAGCTGATCAACGAGGTCGGGCTGCACGCCCGTCCGTCGGTGAAGCTCACCCAGCTTGCCAAGCGCTTTGCATGCCGGGTCGAGATCGCGATCGATGCCGCCGGTCCCTGGGTGGACGCGAAGAGCCCGGTGAAGGTGATGCGCGTGAAGGCGCCGCGCGGGGCCACCGTGCATGTGCGCACGGCGGGGCCGGACGCGGAGCCGGCGCTCGCCGCCGTCCTCGGCCTGATCCGCGACGGTTTCGGCGAAGGCCATGCCTGAGCGGCGCCTTGTGGGGCGCAGCGCCGCGCCGGGGCTCGCGCGGGGCGTCATCCGCGTGCTCGGCGTGCCGCGGCATTCGGAGACGCCGGCGGGCACCCCGCGGGAAGAGCATGCCGCGCTGCAGGCGGCGATCGCCACGGCGATGGCCGAGCTCGAGGCGTTGCAGAGCACACTCACCGGCGATGCGGCCGACATGCTCGCCTTCCAGGCCGCCATGCTGGGCGACGAGGAGCTGGTCCGCCCGGCGCTGGCGAGGATTGAGGCGGGCGCTTCCGCCACCGCTGCGTGGGGCGCCGCCATGGCGGCCGAGATCGCCGGTTACGCCAGTGCGGAGGACGAGAATTTCGCCGCCCGTTCCGCCGATCTGCAGGACATCCGCGACCGCGTGCTGGCACATCTTGCGCCGCCAGCGGAGAGCGCCCCGATCGCCGGAAATGCGGTGATCGCGGCGCAGGATCTGCCGCTGTCCCGCTTCCTTGCCATCGACTGGGCCGCCGGCGGCGCCATCGTGCTGACCGAGGGCAGCCCGGCAGGTCATGTCGCCATGCTGGCCCGCGCCCGCGGCGTGCCGATGGTGGTCGGCGTTGGCGGCAGCCTCGATGCGCTGGAGGGCCGGGAGGTGCTGGTGGATGCGGCCGCGGGCGAGGTGGTGCTCGATCCCGGCGACGCGAGCCGAAGGAAGTTCAGCGTCCGCAGCGGCGCCGAGGCGGCGGAGGCGGCCGAACACGCGGCCTTCCGCCTGATTCCGGCGCGCACCGCCGACGGCACGCGGATCGCGGTCTGCCTCAACATCGCCTCCGTCGCCGAACTCGACGGCCTCGAACCTTCGATCTGCGACGGCATCGGCCTGGTCCGCACCGAGCTTCTGTTCCACGGTCCCGGCGGCCTGCCGGACGAGGCGACGCAGGTCGCGGCGTATCGCCGCATCGCCGAATGGGCCGAGGGGGTGCCGGTGGTTATCCGCACGCTGGATGCCGGGGGCGACAAGCCGATACCCGGCATCACGGTCGATGGGGAAAGCAACCCGTTCCTCGGGCTGCGCGGCCTGCGCCTTTCGCTGCGCCGGCCCCGGCTGTTCCTGACCCAGCTGCGCGCGCTGGCGCGTGCCGCGGCGTTCGGCGAGGTGCGCGTGATGCTGCCGATGGTGACCGCGCCCGCCGAATTCGAGGCGACACGGCGCCTGCTCGACACCGCGCTCGCGGCTCTGGAATCCGAAGGCGCCGCGTGCCGCCGCCCGAAGCTTGGCATCATGGTGGAGGTGCCCGCCGCCGCGATCGCGATCGAGGAGTTCGAGGCTGACTTCTTCTCCATCGGCTCCAACGACCTGACGCAGTATGTCACCGCCTCGGGCCGCGACATCGCCGCGGTCGCCGAGCTTGCCGATCCGCGCAGCACGGCCGTGCTGCGGCTGATCGCCCATGTCGCGCGGCATGGGCGCGAGAGGGGCCTGGACGTGAGCCTGTGCGGCGATGCGGCCGCCGACCCCGCGCTGGTGGGGCCGCTGCTGCGGGCCGGGCTGCGCTCGCTTTCGGTGGCGCCCGCCGCGGTCGGCGCCGTGAAGCGCGCGATTGCCGCCGTCGATCTGCGGGAAGCCACGACATGAACGACGCGCCGGGCACCGGCGCCGTCGCCGCCTACAAGCGGGTGCTGCAGACCGTCTGCGACAACCGGCCGTCCGGCACGCGCGGGCGGCTGGCCGAAGCGCTCGGCACCAACCGCTCGTTCGTCTCGCAACTGGCCAGTCCGGCCTATGCGATGCCGATCCCGGCGCAACACCTGGAGACGATCTTCGAGGTCTGTCATTTCTCCGCGTCGGAACGTGCCGCATTCCTCGACGCCTACGACCGCGCGCATCCCGGCCGCCGCGAGACCGGCGACGATGTGCCGCGCCAGCGCCTGGTCACGATCCGCGTTCCCGATCTGGGCGACGCCAAGCGCAATGCGCTGATCGAGGAGGCGCTGAACGAAGCCGCGCGGACTTTCGTGAAGCTCGCCAAGGGGAGAAGCGAATGAAGAAGCTGATGAACGGCGCCGAAACGATCCTGCAGGAGAGCCTGGACGGTTTCGCAACCGCGCACGGCGACATCGTCGCGTTGGGGCCGGAGCGGAAATTCGTCCGCCGCCGCACGCTGACCGAGGGGAAGGTGGCGCTGGTCTCCGGCGGCGGTTCGGGGCACGAGCCGCTGCATGCGGGCTTCGTCGGGCGGGGCATGCTGGACGCCGCCTGCCCAGGCCAGGTCTTCACCTCGCCCACGCCGGACCAGATGGCGGCGGCGATCGAGGCGGTGGATACCGGCGCGGGCACGCTTCTCATCGTCAAGAACTACGAGGGCGATGTGATGAACTTCGAGATGGCGGGCGAGATCGCGGGCGCCGCCGGCCGGCGGATCGCGACGGTCCTGACCAACGACGACGTCGCCGTGCCGACCTCCACCTGGTCCACCGGCCGCCGCGGCGTCGCCGGCACCCTCGTGGTCGAGAAGATTGTCGGCGCCGCTGCGGAGCAGAGCGCCGATCTCGACGCGCTGCGCACGCTCGGCGAGGAAACCAACGCGCGCACCCGCTCGATGGGCGTTGCGCTGACCTCCTGCACGGTGCCCGCCGCCGGCAAGCCGACCTTCTCGCTCGGCGAGGACGAGATGGAGGTCGGCGTCGGCATCCACGGCGAGCCCGGCCGGCGCCGCACGAAGCTACGGGAAGCC
>Ga0335069_10007929_pt1 | contig 15254 bp, 15 predicted proteins | sample Lox_Sample_11_FD_206714 | JGI IMG/M metagenome (GOLD analysis project Ga0335069, IMG submission 206714) | Soil microbial communities from Loxahatchee National Wildlife Refuge, Florida, United States - Lox_Sample_1.1 | ecosystem: Environmental > Terrestrial > Soil > Wetlands | place: USA... | reverse complement strand
CCGTGGAGAGGCCGAAGAACACGTCCGCGCCCTCCAGAGCTTCGCTCAGCGTGCGCGCCGAAGTTTTGGAAGCGTATCGCGCCTTGTAGGAGTTCATGTGTTCCGTGCGGCCTTCGTAGATGACGCCCTTGGTGTCGCACATGACGATGTTTTCCAGGCGTACGCCGAGGCGGACATAGTGGGCGGCGCAGGAGATCGCGCTCGCGCCGGCGCCGTTGAAGACGACCTTGATGTTGGCGATGTTCTTGCCCGCGATTTCAAGGGCGTTGAGGAGTCCCGCGCCGCTGATAATCGCGGTGCCGTGCTGATCGTCGTGAAATACCGGGATATTCATGGTGCGCTTGAGTTCTTCTTCGATGTAGAAGCACTCGGGCGCCTTGATGTCTTCCAGATTGATGCCTCCGAAGGTCGGCTCCAGAATCTGGCAGGTGCGGATGATCTCGTCGGGGTCCTCGGTGTTCAGCTCAATGTCGAACACATCGATATCGGCGAAACGTTTGAACAGAACGCCCTTGCCTTCCATCACCGGCTTGCCGGCCAGAGCTCCAATGTTGCCCAGACCGAGAACGGCGGTTCCGTTGGTGATGACCGCCACCAGATTGCCGCGCGCCGTGTACTTGTACGCCAGGCCCGGATCGCGCTCGATTTCCTTGCAGGGAATGGCGACGCCCGGCGTGTAGGCGAGACTGAGGTCCCGTTGGGTGTGGCACGGCTTGGTGGGGGTGACGGACACCTTGCCGGCGGGCGGCGAGGAATGATAGTCGAGAACATCTTCTGGGCGAATTTTTATGGACATAGAGCCGGATCTTTCGCCGACAATTATAACGCGAGGTCCTAATTATTTCGCTTGTTCGCCGGTTGACTCCGGCCTGCAACCCCTTGAAAGAGTTGGGCTTAAGCGGCGGCCAAAAAAGGCTCCAAAAAGCCCCGACAGAGGGGCGCTGGGCGCCGATAAGTCCCAATAGATGAAGCCAGCTCCCGAGGCCAAGCGGAACGAGGCGCGGCGCCGCCAGTTGCATGCCCTGGAGAGCGTGGGCGTGCTGGCGGCGGGAGTGGCTCACGATTTCAACAATTTGTTGCTGGGCGTGATTGGCAATGCCAGCCTGGCGCAACAGATTCTGCCGGCGGACAGCCCCGCTTCGGAGCTTCTGGACGGCATTGTGAAGGCCGGCGAACAGGGCGCGCACTTGACGCGCCAGATGCTGGCTTATTCGGGCCGCGGCGACTACCGCTTGGAGCAGGTGGACCTGGCGGAGCTGACGGGAGAAGCGGTAGCCGCCCTGAGGCCGTCACTACACCGGGGCGTCGAGATCCTGCTGGAGGCGCGCGCGGGACTGCCGGCGGTGCACGGGGACCGGGCGCGGTTGCGCGAGATGCTGGTGAGCCTGATTCGCAACGCTGCTGAAGCCACGGGCGCCATGGGCGGCCCGGTGTTCGTGCTGGCGGCGCCGATGCGCGTGGACGGGCGTGTCCGGCGGCAGAACCCCGCCGCGGCCAATCTGGAACTGGGCCGCTACGCCACTGTGGAAATACGCGACCGGGGATGCGGCATGAACGCCGCCGTGCGGGCGAGAATCTTCGAGCCGTTTTTCACCACGAAGTTCGAAGGCCGCGGCCTGGGTTTATCCGCCGCGCATGGGATTGTGCGCGCGCACCGCGGCGCCATCCTGGTGAAGAGCGCGCCGCGCCGCGGCTCCCGATTCACCGTGCTGCTGCCCGCGTTCGGCGCGGAGGCGGACGCCAAGCGCATCCGGTAACGGGGCGCCGCCCACGGCTCAGCGGGCCTGGGGCGCGGCGGAACCCAGAAGCCTATCCAGATTGCCGCCGAAGATGGCGTGGGCGTCGCGCGTCCCGATTCCGAGATCTTCGAGCGCCCTCTCCTGAGCTTCGAAGACCTCGGCATTCCAGCCACGCGGAAAGAAGGAGGAATCCGTGCCGAACAGGAGGCGCTCCGCGCCGGCGGCTTCCAGGGCGCGCTCGAAGACCGTTTTCAAGTCCAGGCCTTGGTAGCGCATCCACCGGTTGCTGCTGGAGGTATCCAAATAGACGTTGGGGCATAGCTCGGCCAGCATGAGGGCCTCGCGCAAATAGCCCGCCCCGAAGTGCGGCACGATAAACGGCAGGCCGGGATAGCGCAGCGCCACGCCATGCAAGTCTATGGGATTGGAATAGCGCATGTCGAACAGCGAGGGCAGACCGAGCCTCTTCCGGAGGCCCACGGAAAGGACGCCGCAGTGCACGAAGACGGCCCGGCCCGGAACCCGCGCGGACTCTTCGAGGACCGGCCGCACGCGATCGTCCCAGATGGCGTAGCGGTGCATAGCGGGAAACAGGCAGACCACGCGCAGGCCGCTTTCAAACGCGGCGCGGGCCCGCTCCGCGGGGTTCTCCTCCAGAGGGTTGAACATGAAGTAGCCATGGAAACGGCCGGGACAGGCGGCCACGGCCGCCGCGACGGAGGCTTCGTCGCCCGGGGCGCTGGCGATGAGCGCGGCCCTGGCGAGGCCGTGCTCATCCAGTTCGCGCGCCCAGCGCAGGGCCAATTCACGCGGGTCTTGCGGGGGCGGCTCCCATTCGAGAAAACGCGCGGCGTCTTCCGCGCTTTGGCCGCGCTGGGCGCACAACAGCCCCAGAAAGCGGTGGGAAAAGAAGTGCACGTGCGCGTCCGCTACGGCGATCTCGCCCCACGGAGTGAGCATGGGCGTTACTCCTTAACGTCAGGTTTGTTCCAATGGGTCAGGCCGGACGCCAGCGCCAGTTGGGTGAGGCCGGCCACGTTGTTCACGCCGAGCTTTTTCATCATGGTCTTGCGGTAGCTGCGGACGGTTTGCAAGCCCAGGTCGAGAAGCACGGCGACATCCTTGCTGGTCTTACCCTCGGCCACCAGCCGCAGCACCTGGAGTTCGCGCGGCGAGAGGGCTTCCAAAGCGCGGTGCTCGCGGGTCTCCAGGTCGCCCTTCTGGATTCGCGTCAGGAGGCGGTCCGACACCTGGGAACTCAGGTAGGAACCGCCGCGAGCCACGGTGCGCAGCGCGTCCAGCAGCTCGGTGGAGGAAGCCTTCTTGAGCACAAAAGCGCGCGCTCCGCTGCGGATGGCGCCGACGACGGAATTCTCGTCGTCGTACATGGAGAGGATCACCACTTTGACGCCGGGGCAGCGGCGCAGAATTTCGGTGGTGGCCTCAATGCCGTTCATTCCCGGCAGGCCGATGTCCATCAGCACCAGTTGGGGGGCCAGCTTCTCACACAGCGTGACGCCGTCGGCGCCGTTTTCGGCCTCGCCGACCACATGGAACTCCGCGCCGCGTTCCAGGATGGTCTTGATGCCATCGCGCACGAGCTTGTGATCGTCCACGAGGATTACGCTGCTCGACATGGCGATTAGGCCTCCGGCGCCGAAGCGCGCACGGTGACCCCGTTCCCCCTCCCGCTCTTAACGGACAAATCCAAACCCGCCTGGGCGGCGTGATGCTCCATGCTCAACAACCCCAGTCCGCGGCGTCCTCCGGCGATGTCCGCCGGGTCGAAGCCCCTCCCATTATCACGGATCTCCATGGCGGGACCCGTCCTTGTGGACTTTACCGCGATTTCAATCGCCGAGCAACTTGAATGCTGCACGGAGTTTTCCACGGCTTCCTGGGCGATCTGGAACATGGCGGAGGCCACGCCGGGGTCGAGCTTGAGCGACGGGTCCACATTGACGCGGAGGGAGCCATTGAAGCGCGTCCGCACGCGGCCCGCCAAGCGGTCCAGCGCGGAACGCAGGCCGGCGCGCTCCACGGCGGATGGATTCAGCTCATAGCTGTACTCGCGCACCTCCTCCATCATGCCTTCGAGCAAGTGCTGAATTTCCTCCACGCGATGGGCGGTCTCCGGAGAGACAGGCTGCATGTCCATGCGTACCAAGTCGAGCTGTAGGCCCAGGGCGGTGAGGTTCTGGCCCACCTTGTCATGGAGGAACTTGGCGAACATGCGGCGCTCGAATTCCTGGGCTTTCAGAGCGCCCAGAACGGTGTGCCGCAACTCGCGTTCAGCGGCATTCAAGGCGGTGACTTCCAGGGCCGACCCGCCGACGTAAAGGCGCCCCTCGAAGCGGACCGGGAAAATGACCACGGCCCAATCCGCCTCACCGTGGCGCAAGCGAAGCAGCAGGGTCTCGCCACCCAGAGCCCGCTCCAGACGGGACTTCCACTCGGTGGCGAGTTCGCCTTCCAGAGCTTCCGCGATGGTGCGGCCCACCAGCTCCGCGGCGGACTTCTGGAAGACCGGAAGCGGATCGCCGGAGACGCGCTCGAATTCGCCGCCCTCGCGAAACACCCAACTGCAATGGGTCGACTGTTCAACGAACGCGTCGGAGAGGCAGGCGGGCTCGGCCATGGCGCAAACTACGAGCGCTTGCGGGAGACCACCTTCTTGACGGCGGCCGCGATATTGACCGCGCGCATACCGTACTTGTCGAGCAGCTCGTCGGGCGAGCCGGACTCGGCGTACACGTCGCCTATCCCTACGAACTCCATGGGGCAGGGAGACATTTCCGCCACGGCCTGCGCCACGCGCACGCCCAGGCCGCCATCGACAAAGTGCTCTTCGGCCACCACGATGGCGCCGGTTGCAGCGGCGCGGCGTATGGCTTCGCGATCGAGAGGCTTCACGGTGTGCATGTCCACCACGCGTACCGAGATGCCCTCGGATTCGAGCGACTCGGCGGCGCGAATCGCCTCCGCCACCAGCAAGCCGTTGGCGATGACGGCGACATCCGAACCCTCCACCACCTCGACAGCCTTGCCAATCTCGAACTTCTGGCCGGCGTCGTAAATCACCGGGGTTTTCGGCCTGCCGGTGCGGATGAACACGGGGCCCACGTGCGCCGCCGCGGCGCGCACCAGCGCCTTGGTGGAGGCCTCATCGGCCGGCGACATGACCACGAAGCCCGCCAGGGAGCAGGCCAGCGCGGTTTCCTCAAGGCTCATCTGCGAGGGGCCATCCTCGCCGATGGAAATACCGCTGTGGGTTCCCACCACCTTGAGATTCACTTTGGGATACGCCACACAGACGCGCAGTTGTTCAAAGCCCTTGTTCACGACGAACGCTGAGAAGCTCGACACGAAGGGGATCTTGCCGGCCATGGCGAGGCCCGCGCCGATGGCCACCATGTTGGCTTCGGCGATGCCGCAGGAGAAGAAGCGTTCCGGGAATTCCTTCTGGAAATAGGTGGTCATGGTGGACTTAGAAAGATCCGCGTCACAGACCACAACATCTTTGTTCTCGCGGCCGAGTTCGGCCAGCGCGCGGCCGAACGCCTCGCGCGTGGCCGGGCCGGGGGTGAGAGCGTATTTGGTTTTGACTGGCATTATTGCAACTCCTGAAGAGCCTTTTCGACTTCGGCCGGCGTGGGCGCCATGCCATGGAATTTCGGATTGTTCTCCATAAAGGAGACGCCCTTGCCCTTGATGGTGTGGGCGATGATGCAGGTGGGCTTGCCCTTGGTGGCCGCCGCTTCGTCCAGCGCCTTGCGCACGGCCGCCAGGTCGTGTCCATCGATCTCGATGGCGTGCCAGCCGAAGGAGCGCCACTTGTCGGCCAGCGGGGCGACCTCCATGATGTCCTTCACGAAGCCGTCGAGCTGAATGCCGTTGTAGTCCACGATGGCCACGACGTTATCCACCTTGTGGAACGAGCCTGCCATGGCGGCCTCCCACACCTGGCCCTCCTGAATTTCGCCGTCGCCGAGCATCACGTAGGTGCGCGAGGGATTGCCGTCCAGCCTTGCCGCCAGCGCCATTCCGATGCCCACCGAAAGTCCCTCGCCGAGCGAACCGGTGGAGGCTTCCAGGCTGGGAATGTAGCGCACATCCGGGTGGCCCTGGTAGACCGAGCCGAGCTTCCGCAGGGTGTTTAGCTTGTCGAGCGGCGTATCAGCGTATCCCGCCTCGGCCATGGCCGCATACAGGACCGGAGCGCCGTGGCCCTTGGAAAGGATGAAGCGGTCGCGTTGCGGCCACTTCGGGTTCTTGGGATCGATCCGCATGAAATCGAAGTACAATTCGGCCACGATTTCGACGGCGGAAAGCGATCCGCCCGGATGTCCCGACTTGGCAGCGCCGATCATTTCGATGATCTCGCGCCGCATACGCTTGGCGATAGTCTGTAACTCTTGAATGGATCTAGGCATGGGGCTTTTCCGATGATAGCTGAAAAACAAACCGCGAATCCAGGCGTACGGCGACGCAAAGGCGCGGGTTTGGGGCGATGGGAGCTTCGTGAACCGGGACGAGGGACTCGCCGGGGCGGCGCCGCGCGGATTAAAGCAGTCCGGCAGACATCGAGGCGATGAACTGAAAAGGAGTGCGTCGGCGCGCGTGTTAGAATGACTGTGCATTGGCCGTCCCACCCGATACTCATCAACGAATCGAGGAGCTGGGACCCTGGTTCTACGAATTCGATCTCGGCGAATGGGGGCGGACCGCCTCTTCCCTGCCTCCCGAGGTGCAGCCGATCCACACGACGCGCCTGGAAATGGTCAACCGGGCGGTGGATGCGTATTTCCCCTCCGGGCTGGCGGGCGTGCGGTGCCTGGATGTGGGCTGCCACGAAGGGTACTATTCCGTCGCCATGGCGCGTAAGGGCGCTTGCGAAGTGCGCGGCGTGGATGTCCGCGAGGAAAATCTGCGGAAGGCCCGCTTTGTGGCGGAGACCCTGGTCCTCTCCAACCTCTCGTATGAGCGCGCCAACTGCGAGGACCTCTCTCCGGAAACGCACGGCACGTACGATCTGTGCCTCTTTCTGGGCCTGCTCTATCATCTGGAAAACCCCATGGCGGCCCTGCGCCGCGTGGCCGCGATGACCACGGGGCTGTGCGTGGTGGAAACGCAGGTGGTGGCCGAAGTGGAAGGCGCGGCGGAATGGGGATACCGGGAGTGGACTCGTCCGTATCACGGCGTTCTGGCGCTGATCGACGAATCGGGCGAGTTCTTCGCGAGCAACGCCGAGACGGGCGCTTCGCCCGTGGCGACGTGCCCGTCGCCCAAAGCGCTGGAATTCATGCTGCTCCAGGCGGGCTTCCGCCGGGTGGAGTTCCTGGAACCGCCTCCGGGGGCCTATGAACAGCACGCCCGCCGCCAGCGCGTGGTGTGCGCCGCCAGAAAGGGCTGACGGGGGGGCGAGCCGATGGACGTCATCGAGCTATCCGGCGTCTCCAAGAAGTACCACCTTTACGAAGCTCCAAAGGACCGCCTTCGCGAGTTCTTCACGGCCGGGCGCAAGCGCTACCACCGCGAGCATTGGGCTCTCCGCGACGTCTCGGTCCGCGTGCGCAAGGGCGAAACCTTCTGCATTGTGGGCGAAAACGGGTCCGGCAAGAGCACGCTGCTCAAATTGATGGTGGGTATTGTCCAGCCCACCGCCGGGACGGCAGCGATTCGGGGCCGCGTGACGGCGCTGCTCGAGCTGGGCTCGGGCTTCAACCCCGAGTTCACGGGCCGCCAGAACGTGTTCCTGAACGGCGCCATTCTGGGCTTGGGAACCCGGGAGGTCTCCGAGCGGCTGGACCAGATTCTGGAGTTCGCCGAAATCGGCGGCTACGTGGACCAGCCGGTGAAGACCTATTCGAGCGGCATGGTGGTGCGCCTGGCGTTCGCCGTGGCGGTGCATCTGGATCCGGACATTCTGATTGTCGATGAGGCGCTCTCGGTGGGCGACATCTATTTCCGCCAGCGGTGCATGCGCAAGATCCACGATCTGCGGGCTCGCGGCGTGACCATTGTCTACGTAACCCACGACATTTCCGACGTGAAGGCGCTGGGCGACCGCGCACTGTGGCTGAGCGAAGGACGCGCGCTGGAGACCGGCGATGCGCGCGACGTGGCGGTGCACTACATGGCCGCGCTGGTGAAGAAGGACTCGCAGCGCCTGCGGGCGGAGGCGGCGGAGACGCAGAGTCCGGGCGCGGCGCGGCGGCCCGGCGAAGTGGTGGAAGGCCTGCCGGAGGGTGCTCTCCGGCACGGGGACGGCGGCGCCGAAATTCTGGGAATCCGCGTGTGCAACCACGCGGGGCAAACTCTGGAGGAAGCGCGCACGCCTTGCCGCCTGATGGTGCGCGTCAGCGCGCGAGCGCGCGCCGAGGTGGCCCTGCCGATCATCGGGGTGCAGCTCCGCGCCAACGGCGTGGATTTCGCGGGCTCCAACACAACCCGCGAGGACCTGCGGCTTCCGGCCATGCGCGCGGGCGACATCTACACCGTGGATTTTCACTTCCAGCTTCCGGAAATGGCGGAGACGCGCTTCACCGTCACGCCCGCCATAGCCGACGGCACGCAGCTTGAATTCCGCCTGTGCGACATGGTGGAAGACGCGGTGGCTATTCGGGTGCTGCCGGGGAAAGACAAGGTCTACGGTTATATGCGCTTGCCGTGCGTGGCGGTAACCGCCGCCCGCCCGGGCGCGCCGAACTGAGCGCCGCCTAATGCGGGAGCGCGGTATCGTCCGGCCCGGTCAGGCCCGCGGCCGGCGCGGAGATGCCCAGAGGCCGGTCCGCGGCGCTACGCGCCAGATAGAGTAAGGCTTGCCGCGCCAGTTCCGGGATGCTGGGGTCCGGGTGGCGGAGCAACTCTATCAGCGAGCGCACCCAACGCAGCTCCCCGTCCTCAATGCCGATTACGGCAACCGTTTTTGCCATGGGGGTTCACCATTCTCTTCGTCCCTCCTGGCAAAAGGCGCCACCGGAGGGTGCGGGGCCGCACAGTCCCGGCGCTCCCTGAGGATTTCGCGTTCACGCCCGATATGTGAGAACAGGAGGAACCGCCATGGAGATGGATCCGGTCCGCCGTTACGCGGCCCTACTCGCCTCCGATCCGGTGTCTCCGGCCGGGAACGCGGCGGAGGTTCGCGAGATCTTGCAAGCCGTCCGGGCGGTAAACCGGTCGGAGATGTTCGGCGGCGAGAATTTCCTGGATTATCAAATCGATCCGGGAACCCGGAAGGCGACGGTGCGGCTCTTAAGGCGCAAGACCAGGGAAGAGGTGGACCGCTATCCGGCGGAGTACATTGTTCGCATGGCCGAGGACCTGAATTCTTGAGCGCGCACTGGGGAAAAGACGGACAGGTCCGATAAGGGTTGCTTGGGAGATTGGGAATGTACGCCAACGCAAAAGACGCCTACCTGGAATCCAAGGTCCTCTCCGCCAGCCCGGTGGAATTGATCCGCATTCTTTACGAGTCCGCGGCCTCCGCGATCCAGGAGGCCCGGCGCTGCCTGGCGGAGAAGCGAATTCTGGAACGTTCGCGCTCCATCACCCGGGCCTGCGCGATCCTGGCGGAGCTGATATCTTCGCTCGATCGTGAGCGCGGCGGGGAGGTGGCGCGCCGTCTCGCCGAGTTGTACGGCTACATGCACGCGCGGCTGCTTGAAGCGAACCACCGCCAGGAAGACGCGCCGCTGGCGGAAGTCCTCGGCTTGTTCCACACGCTGGCGGAAGCGTGGGAAGGCGCCGTGGATGCGCCGCGGCCCGCCGAAGACGCCCAGCCCCAGGCGGCCGAACCCGCCAAGGCGGAAACCCTTGAAACCCCAGCGGCTCCGGCGGCTCCGCCGGCTCCGGCGGATTATGGGGCGTGGAGCTACGGCGGCAACGCGTGGGCGCATGCGCCCGCTCCGGACCCCGCGCCTTCCTGCGGCGGACACGCCTGGAGCTTCTAGTATTTGGGGGCCGGTTGGGAGCCGCGCTGGAAGCGGCCGTCTCACGGGGCGGCTAGAAGTCCGGCGGAGCTCTAGAACCGGTTGGCAGTACCCGTGGCCGGCCGCGCCGGGCTGGCTTCCGCGCACGGGGGTTACAATCTACCTGTGAGTTCGGCCCCCACGGCCCCGGTCCCACCGGCGGGCGCCCCTTCCGGCGCGCGCAAGGCGCTGGCGGGGTTTCTTCTCGCGGGCTTCCTGCTGGCATTCCTGGGGGCCATTCTGCCGGCTTGGGGATACGACCGCGAGCCCGCGAACTTCCTGACCGTAGGCAACTATTTTCTATGCGTGGCGTTGGGGCTTGCTACTTCCTTCAAGCCGGCGCGCTACCTGATGGCGCGGCGCGGCCTCTCCTTCCTGCTGGTATTCACTTGCGTATTGGCCGGAGGATCACTGGTCTACCTGGCAATTGTGTCCCCGCCAGTTTCGGCCTGGTGGCGCGCGCCGGGCATGCTGGCGTTGGGCCTTTCGGCCGGGATGTTGAGCACGGCGCTCTTCCAGGCCATTTCCTGGAGCTATCACGCCGACGCCGCCCGCGCCATCACCACCGGCGGCATTTGGTTCGGCCTGGGCTGCCTGGGGGCTACCCTGGTGGCCATTGGGGCGTTCAATGGCTATAACGTGGCGGCCACGCTGGCCGTGATGGCCGTGGCTCCGCTGGTTTTCGCGGCCATCTATTACCGCTCCTCCTACGCGGCCACCGACGAGGCGCAGCCGGCGCAGCCGACCATGCGGCAGGCCTTCGCGGATTTCCGCAGCCTGGGCGCGGTTCTTTTCGCGTTGCTGCTGTTTTTCCAGTCGGGTAATGAATGGGCCATCGCCGGCTGGCTGCCGCTGTTGCTGATCCGCCGCGTGGGCATGAGCCCGGAAGGCGCGCTGCGCATCCTGGCTTGCTACTGGATCTTCCTGATGGGCGGACGCCTGACGGCCATCGCCATTCTGCCGCGCGTGCGCCACGGGCGGCTGCTTATGGGGAGCGTGCTTTCGGCGCTGTTCGGCTGCGTGATCCTCTACTTCACGCAGACCGGTTTTGGGGCGTTCTCCGCGGTGCTCTTCCTGGGCGCGGGGTACGCGAGCGTATATCCGCTGGTATCGGAAGCGATTGGGCGGCGCTTTCCCTACTACCATCCGGGCCTGTTCAACGGGATCTTCTCCTTCGCCATGTTGGGCGGCATGCTGGCGCCGGCCACGCTGGGCTATGCCGCCAGCCAGTGGGGCGTGGGCGTGGTGGTGGGTATTCCGCTGTTGGGCACTTGCATGGTGATGGCGCTCATTCTGGCCATCTGGCTGGAAACGAAAGTGACGGGCCGATGAGAGTGCGCTTCCCGGCTGTGGCTTGCGCCCTGCTGGCGTGCTGCGGCGGATTGCGCGCGGCCTCGCTGGCGGAGCGGATCGACCAAGCCATCCAAGTTTCCGACGGCAGCCGCACGGCGTTTTGGGGCATTGAGGTGACGGACATTGCCAGCGGGCAGACTCTTTACGAGCTGAACTCGCACCGCTTCTTCGTCCCGGCGTCGAACACCAAGCTTTTCACCACGGCTCTGGCGCTGACGCGGCTTGGCCCGGACTACACGTTCCGCACGCGCGTGCTGGCGGAGAATGCTCCGGATGCGGCGGGCCGGGTGCATGGCGCCCTGACCCTGGCGGGCGGCGGCGATCCCAATCTCTCGGGCCGCGAGATTCCTTATCGCGTGAATTCCCCGGCGGGCAATCCGCTGGCCGCCATGGAGGACCTTGCGAATCAGGTGGCCGCCCGCGGCGTCAAGCGCGTGGATGGCGACATCGTGGGGGATGACACGTTCTACGTTTGGGAGCCCTATTCCGAGGGCTGGTCGGTGGACGATCTGGCATACGATTACGGCGGCGCCGTCTCCGCGCTGAGCATGAACGACAATATGCTGACGGTCACGGTCCGGCCGTCCAGCAGCGCGGGCGAATTGGCCATGGTGATGCTGAACCCTCCAGTGGAGTTTTATCGCATCGAGAACCGCATCCGGACAGTGGAGAGCGGAGAGCGCCGCGTGGAATTCGAGCGCGACCCGGGAGGCTGGCAGGTTCGCCTGAGCGGCTCCGTTGCCGTGCATTCGCCCGCGGAGACGCTGGCGCTGGGGATTTCCGACCCGGCCCGTTACGCGGCGCTGGCGTTGCGGCAGGCTTTGGAAGCGCGCGGCATCGCCGTGGGAGGCGGGGCGGTCTCCCGCCACCTTTACCGCGACGAAGTCCCGGACCTCACGCAGGGGGCCGCGCCCAAGGAAATTGCGGGCGTGGAACTGGCGCGCCGGGTTTCCGCGCCCCTCGTGGAAGACCTGCGCATTACCGATAAGGTAAGCCAGAACCTGCATGCGGAAATGGCTCTTCGGGCCGTGGGCCGGGCGCGGCGCAACGTGGGCAGCGTGGAAGCCGGCATGGAGGAAATGCGCGGCCTGCTGAGCGAAGCGGGCGTGGATTCCGGGTCGTGGAATTTCAGCGACGGGTCCGGCCTGGGACGGCTCAACCTGGTGACGCCCTCCGCCGTGGTGAAGCTGCTGCGCTACATGATGGCCTCACCGCTCCACGACACGTGGTTTTCCTTGTTGCCGGTGGCGGGGCGCGACGGCACCCTGAGCGACCGCTTCAGCAACAGCCCGGCGGCGGGCCGCGTATTCGCCAAGAGCGGCACGGAGACGCACGTGAGCGCACTCTCCGGCTATGCCCATCGCGCGGATGGAAGCTGGCTGGCGTTCAGCCTGCTGGCGAATAACTACAACGGATCGACGGCGGAGATCCGCAGCGTCATGGACAACATTTGCGCCATTCTGGTGCAATAGGGATAACGGCCCCAGGCGCCGTTCCGATGCCCAAGCCGGTCTATCTCGACAACCAAGCCACAACGGCGCTTGACCCGAGGGCGCTGGAAGCCATGCTGCCGTATTTCGGCGAGCAGTTCGGCAACGCAGCCAGCCGGAGCCACGCTTACGGTTGGGAGGCGGAGAAGGCGGTGGATCGCGCGCGCAGGCAGGTGGCGGACCTGGCCCGCGTGACGCCGCGGGAGGTGATTTTCACCAGCGGCGCCACCGAATCGAACAACCTGGCCATCAAGGGCGCTCTGGAGGCCTACCGGGCCGCCGGAGATCACGTTATCACCGTGGCAACGGAGCATAAGGCGGTGCTCGATCCAGTGAAACGCCTGGAGCGGGCTGGCATCCGCGCTTCCATTGTGATGCCGCGCACGGACGGCCTGCTGGATCTGGACGGCTTGCGCGAGGCCATCCGGCCGGAGACCGTGCTGGTGAGTGTGATGGCGGCGAATAACGAAATCGGCGTGATCCAGCCCGTGGAGGAAATTGCAGCTCTTTGCCGGGAGCGGCGCGTCGTGTTCCATTGCGACGCGGCGCAGGGGTTCGGCAAGATCCCGCTGGGCGGCGCGGACCTCATCTCCGTGAGCGGCCACAAGATTTACGGACCGAAGGGAGTTGGCGCGCTGATTGTCCGCAAGCGATCGCCGCGCCTGCAGTTGGCCGCGCAAATGGATGGCGGCGGCCACGAATTCGGCCTGCGCTCCGGGACGCTGAACGTGCCCGCTATTGTGGGGTTCGGCGAGGCGTGCGCCATCTGCGGCGAAGTCATGGAATCCGAGGTTCTTCGGGTGGCCGCGCTGCGCGACCGCCTGAAGTCCAAGCTCGAAAATGGGCTGGAGAACATCTTGGTCAATGGCTCCCTGGAGCGGCGGCTGCCGGGGAACCTCAATGTCAGCTTCCTGGGCGCCGATAGCGATGCGCTGTTGATCGCTCTGCCCGATGTAGCCGTCTCCAACGGCTCCGCGTGCACCTCAGCGACCGTGGAGCCAAGCCACGTGTTGAAAGCGCTCGGCTTCGACGATGCGCGGGCGCGCTCCGCGCTGCGGTTTGGCATCGGCCGCTTTAATACCGAAGCGGACATCGATTACGCCGCCAGCCGCGTGATAGAGGCGGTTCGCAAGGTGCGTTCCGTAGGCTTTGGCGCGGCCAAAGGCTAGCGACAGCGGCGTGTGACGGGGCCCCATAACACCGCATATGCGTGGTGCTTTAAAGTAACGGAAAATTCACAACTTAGTTTGCGCTGCTGATACCGGATGGTGTACACTAGGGATTCGATGCGGTTTGCCTGCGCCAACTCGTTTAGCAGCCGGTTCCGGTTTCCTTACCGGACCCGGTAATAGAGTGGCGTTGGTTTAAACCGTACTCCAAAGCGTTTCAAACCGGCCCACTCGCAAGAGTGGGTTTTTCATTTATAGGAGCCAAAAGAAATGATCATATCCATGCGGCCGCACGCCACCCGGGAAGAAATCGACCATGTATGCGAGCGCATACGCGAGTTCGGCTACAAGATTCACGCCATTGAAGGGGAAGAGCGCGTGGTAATCGGCGTGGTAGGCGTGGGCGACGTCACGCCGTGCCTGGAGTCCCTGGAGGCCACTCCGGGGGTGGAGCGCGCGGTAGCCATCTCTGCGCCTTACAAGTTCGTGAGCCGCGAATTCAAGAAGGACCGCACCGCCGTAAAGATCAACGGCGTGGCCGTGGGCGCGGGTGAGTTCATCACCATCGCCGGGCCGTGTTCGGTGGAAAGCGAAAAGCAGATCATGGAAACGGCCGAGGGACTGGCCGCGGGCGGCGCGCACGCGCTGCGCGGCGGGGCATTCAAACCGCGCACGTCGCCCTACGATTTCCAAGGCCTGGAACTGGAAGGCCTGAAGCTGCTGCGCAAGGCCAAGGAAGCTACCGGCCTAGGCGTTGTGACCGAGGTGATGAGCGACAAGGACGTGGAAATGGTGGCCGAATACGCCGACTGCATGCAGGTGGGCGCGCGGAACATGCAGAACTTCGCGCTGCTCAAGTCCCTGGGCGGGTGCGGACGCCCGGTGCTGCTGAAGCGCGGCATGAGCGCCACCATCAAGGAACTGCTGATGTCGGCCGAATACGTGGTGGCGCACGGGAATCCCAACGTGATCCTCTGCGAACGCGGCATCCGCACCTTCGAGACCTACACCCGCAACACCTGCGACATTGCGGCCGTGCCGGCGCTGCAGGAACTGACGCACCTTCCGGTGATTCTCGACCCCAGCCACGCCACCGGCAAGCGTAGCCTGGTCCCGGCCCTCTGCCGCGCCGCAGTGGCGGTGGGGGCGGACGGCATGATCATTGAAGTCCACCCATGCCCCGAAAAGGCCGTCAGCGACGGTGCCCAATCGCTCAAGCTCTCCGATTTCGCAAAGCTGATGCGGGAACTGGATCCGTACGTGGCGTTGTGGAAGGAGACGCGGGCTCCGGTAGCGGCCGCGGCGTAGAGAAGACCGGTGGCCGGCCGTCTTAAGCGTTGGCGACCGCGAAGGGTGGCAGGCGAGCAACTAGTTCATTCGCACGCGACGCCGCCGATCCAGCGTTTGGTCTCTTCGAACCGCGCGGTTCGCACGACGATCACGTCCACGGGGTATCCGATATCACCCACGGCGTCACGAATCGCCAGGCGCCGTTTGTGAACGTTCGGCGGGGTCCCAGCCGGCCGCACGAGC
>Ga0335069_10007927_pt1 | contig 15255 bp, 18 predicted proteins | sample Lox_Sample_11_FD_206714 | JGI IMG/M metagenome (GOLD analysis project Ga0335069, IMG submission 206714) | Soil microbial communities from Loxahatchee National Wildlife Refuge, Florida, United States - Lox_Sample_1.1 | ecosystem: Environmental > Terrestrial > Soil > Wetlands | place: USA... | reverse complement strand
GTCGTCGCGTCCGCGTCCCCCATGCGCAGGAACTGCGTCATGTAGATGGTGAGGATCGCGTTGATGCCGTAGTAGCAGAAGCGCTCGGCGAACTCGTTGGCGACGATGAACGGGATGCCCGCCGGCATGCGGTCGTCGCGGGCTTCCGTGGCGACTGCCGTGGCGGTCTGCGTCGAGGCTGCTGCTGCTTCCTGGGTCATGGGGCGCGCGAAGGCTACATCAAAGCGGGCCAGGCGCTAGGGGTCCTCGTTTACGCTCTGCGGCGTGGAGGACCGGGACGAAAGGCTGCTGGCGCGCTTCGGCTATGCCCAGGAGCTGCGGCGGCGCCTGGGGGCCTTCTCGAGCTTCGCCATCGGGTTCTCGGTCATCAGCGTGCTCACCGGGGTGACCTCGACCTTCGGGGACGCGCTCGCCGCCGGGGGCCCGGCCGGGCTGGGGCTCGGCTGGCCGCTGGTGAGCGCCGGAACGCTCGTGGTCGCCTTGGCCATGGCGGAGCTGGCGAGCGCCTTCCCGACGGCCGGGGCGCTCTATCACTGGTCGGCGCTGCTCGGGGGGCCGCTCTGGGGGTGGGCGACGGCGATGCTCAATCTCGCCGGGCAGATCGCGATCGTCGCGGCGGTGGACCTGGCGGGCGCGCAGGCGGTCACGCAGATCTTCGGCTGGCCCGACGGCGCGGCCTTCGGGGTGTTCGCCGGGATGCTCCTCGTGCACGGGGCGCTCAATGCGTTCTCGGTGCGCCTCGTGGCGTGGCTCAACGACGCGTCGGCCACCGTGCACGTGGTGGGCGTCGTCGTGCTGGCCGGGCTGCTGCTAGCCGGGGGTCGCGCGCACGGCGCGGGCTTCCTCGCTTCCGGGGCGCCGTCGGCAACGGGGTTCGTGACGTCCCTGGTCCTCGGCGTCTGGACCTTCACCGGCTTCGACGCGGCCGCCCACGTGAGCGAGGAGACGCACGACCCTGCGCGGCGTGCCCCCTTCGGCATCGTGTCCTCCGTCGCGACGAGCGCCGCAGCCGGGTTCGCGCTCGTCGCGGCGCTCGTCCTGGCGGTGCGCACGCCGGCGCTCGTCGCGGGAAAGCCCGATGCCGCCCTCGTCGTCATGCGCGACGCGCTGGGCGAGCGGGCCGGCCGGGCGGCCATGGGGCTCGCGGCCGTCGCGATGTGGTTCGCCGGGCTGTCGAGCGTCACGAGCGCATCGCGCATGCTGTTCGCCTTCGCACGCGACGGCGGCGTGCCCATGGCGAACCTGCTCCGGCGCGTGCACCCCCGGACGCGCACCCCCATCGTGGCGACGGCCGCCTGCGTCGTGGCTCCCGGGCTGCTCGTCGCGGCCACCTCGCGCGCGAGCGCGAGCGTCTTTCTCGCGGTGGCCGCCCTCGCGACGATCGCCCTCTACGCGTCGTACGGGCTCCCGATCGCACTCGGCGTCGCCGCGAGGCGCAGCGGGCGCTGGAGACACCACGGCCCCTGGAGCTTCGGACGCGCGGGCGTCCCCCTCGCCGTCCTCGCCGTCGCCTGGACCGCGTTCGTCTTCGTCGTCTGCACGCTGGCCAATGACCTCGCGATGCGCCTTTTCGCGGGGTTGCTCGTCCTGCTCGCCGCCCTGTGGGTCGCGGTCGTCCGGCGCGAGTTCCGCGGTCCGCGCGTCGACCTCGCTCACTTCGAGCGGGCCGAATGACGCGGGCGCGCGCGCCCGCGCCTACTTGCAGTCCTTGAGCCCGACCGTCGAGATGTCCGCGGTACCCGACACGATGGCCTCGACCGGGTACTTCGCGCGCATCTTGTTCCAGGCGCACTCGCAGCGGGAGTTGGACCCGGTGTCACCTCGGGTGCACTCCTTCATGAAGTCGGCCTTCGCGAGCTCGGCGGGGAACTTCCCCTTGCACGCCGTGACCATGGCCTTCTTCGCGTCGTCGAAGCGCTGACCCTGGAAGGAGCCGAGGAAGTCCGCCGGCGCGAGCGTCTTGCGCAGCGCGGGCCATGCGCAGTTGCAATACGCGGCCTTTCGCGGCTCGTCCCCCTGGCAGGTCGCGAGGAAGCTCGCCTTGATCTTGTCCTCCGGCAGCTTCGACCCGCAGAGGGCGATGGTCTTCTGCTCCAGCGTCGCGAGGCGCGGGTCGTCCGCCGAGAGCTGCGCGTTGAGGTCGGCGCCCTTGAACACGTCGGTGAACTGGTCCCACCCGCAGGAGCAGTAGTCGGGCGCCTGCACCTTCTTCATGCAGCTGGCCATGAAGGGCTCGCGCTGCGACTCCATGCTCGGCGCCCCCTCCGCCGAACCGCTGGGAGCGGCAGCCGAGGACCCCGCGGGCGCGGCGCTGCTCTCGGGTGCAGCGCTGGACGATTCGGGCGACGACCCGGAGGGCGACGAGGGCGGCGTGGCGCCGCCTCCGCAGGCCAAGAGCACGGCAAGGGGGAGGAAGAGGCTGACGCAGCGCATTGTGGCGCCGCCGTACCACGCGTGAGCCGTGCCGTCGAGAACACGAGGGATCATCGCCCCGAGGACGCTCGCGTCTTGCCCGATCCCGCCCGAGGACGACGAGAAGCCGGGCGCCAAGGCCGAGAGAACGCGTGGGACGTCCCGTTTGAACGCCCGCAAGGGCTACATGGGAGACGACATCTACGAGCTGGGCGCGGCCCACGCGAAGACGACGAGCGTGCTTGAGGCCAGGACTGGCGTTTCTGTCCGAAGAGGACCAGTTTCTCTCGTGATGACTGCGGTCGTCGAGAGAGAGACAGCTGTCTCTCTCATGATGAACGCAGTTCTCGAGTCAAAGAGCGCAGTTGTCGCAAGATGAACAGCGGTCGCAACGAGAGGAACTGCTCTCATCGCGAGAGAAACTGCGGTGGATGAACGAGAAACAGCAGTCTCTCTCGCAACAACTGCGGCCGTCGAAAGAGAACCTGCGGTTGTCAGGAGAGAAACTGCTCCCATCACAAGAGAAACTGCTCATGTTGCGAGAGAAACTGCAGCCATCACGAGAGAAGATGCTCTCGTCACGAGAGAAGCACCGGCCGTCGCGGGAGAAGCCCCCCTTCTCCCGGATCAGGCTCAACGAGGAGCGCGGGCGAAACGGCTCTCGCGGGGGAAAGGACTAGCGGTGTCGCGGGTCTGGAGCTCGCGGACGTTCCAATCGTCGCCACGCTGGGCGAAGAAGGCGACGCCGATGACGCCGACGTTGCGCGCGTCGCCCGTCTGGGCGGCGTACGAGTCGCGCACCTTGGCGAAGCGGAAGGCCGCAACCTCGTCCTCGCTCTGCCGGAAGCCGTCGATGTCGAGGGTGTCCCATGCGCCGATGACGTAGCCGCGGTTGGCGAAGGTGCCCGGGCGGCCATTCATCACGTCGAGGCCGTCGACGGTCGCCACCGCCTCGAAGCTGCGCGGCGTGTGGTTCTCGATGCGGATCGTGTAGCGCTCGCCCTCCTGCCCGATGACATAGGTGCGCTCGCCCGCGCGCGTCGCCTCGAGCGGCTCGCCGTACCCGTTGCGGATGGACACGGTGATGGCGCCGCCCGCGGCCGGGATGTCGCGGAAGCGCGGGCCGCCGTGGTACGCGGCGAGCGCCTGCACGCCGTGCCAGTCGTTGTAGAAGAGATCCGCGACGGCGAACGGCTGGTCGGGCTCGGCGCGGAAGAAGGCGACCTCGCGGATGTGCGACTCGCGCGACTCGCCCCACTCGGTGCCGAGGCCGGGTCGCTCTTCGGGCGCGGGCTGCTGCGCCGACCACGTGTCGCCGCGCGCGCCGCCGGACGCGGAAGGCGCGGACTCGGTCGCAGGCGCAGGGGCGGACGCGAGTGGCGCGGGGTAACCGGGCTGCGGCGCGTAACCAGCGGGCGCGGGGCCCGACTTCGCGCTCTCGGCGGAGATCCCGCCGCCCTCGGGAGACATCGCAGGCATCCGCCCGCCTCCGCACCCCACGAGGACACAAGCCAAAGAACCGGCAGCCGCAAGCACCATCATCGAGCGCATCGTCGTTCCCTCCATTCGCCGGAGAGAACGGCGGGCGCGAGGCGGGCCTTACACCCGGCCGAGCGTCACGAGCGCGCTCTTCGTGTGCGGCTCCCCCACATGCGGGAAGTCGGAAGGCGCAGGGAGATCCTTCACTTGCGCGACGTCTCGCCCGGCAGTACGCGCCGCGTCGAAGAGCACCTTGCGAAAGCGGGCGACAGAGATGCCGCGGTGATTCGTGCAGGCGAGAAGGCGGCCCCCGGGGGAGAGGACGCGGATGGCCGCCGCGGCGAGGTCGACGTAGTCGCTGTCGGCGACGAATCGCCCGCGCTTGGTCGTCGAGTAGCTCGGGGGATCGAGGACGACGATGTCCCAGCGCTCCCCGCGTCGGGCGGCGCGCTCCAGCCACGAGAAGCAGTCGTCGGCGACCATCGCGTGGTGGTCGCCCGTGATGCCAGCATGGGCGAGGCCGGCCTGACCTCGCTCCAGGGCCGCGGCGGAGGCGTCGACGCTCACCGTCTTGCGCGCGCCACCCGCGCCGGCGGCGATCGTGAACGCGCACGTGTACGCGAACAGGTTGGCGACGCTCTTGCCGGAGGACATCTCGCGCACGCGGCGCCGGTTGTTCCGCTGGTCGAGGAAGAGCCCCGTGGAGAGCCCGTCGCCGAGGCGCACGAGAAGCGGCGTCCCCTCCTCCACGACCGCAAGCTCCGACGGCGCAGCGACGCCGCGCACCGGGCTCGCCGGCGCGAGCTCCTCGCGCCGCGTGTCGACTAGGACGTTGGCCTGCTTGGGGCGCACCTTCAGGTAGACGCCGTCGAAGCCGAGGGCGTGGAGCGCGTCAAGCACGCGGTCGCGGCGAGCGGGGTCCGACCACGGCCCGTCGTCTCCGTAGAGCTGAGCCACGAGCCACGCGTCGTACACGTCGACCGCCAGCCGCGGCAGCGCATCGGCCTCTTCGTTCACGAGACGAAATGCGTTCGTCGCACGCGGCCCCTTCTCGGCGCGGCCGAGCCCCCAGCGCCGCTCGCGCGCGCGGTCCAGCGTGCGGGCCAGGGCGACCTCGTCGTCGTAGACCGCCACTCCGCGGTCGCCGTGCTCGAGCCAGTCGGCCATCTCCGCTGGCGCCGGCGACGCGAAGCGCACCCGCTTGCCGCTCGTGGGGTGCAGGAAGGACAGGCCGCTCGCGTGCAGCAGCAGCCTGGGCGCGCGCGCACCCCCGTAAAGAGAATCGCCGGCGATGGGGGCCTTCGCGTGCGCGAGCTGCACGCGCGCCTGGTGCGTACGCCCCGTCTCGAGCGACAGCTCCAGCATCGCGCGGTCCCCGCTCCGTCCGACCGCCGACACGCGGGTGACGGCCTTCTTCGCGCCTCGGCTGCGCGGCGGCACGACGCGCATCGTGCCGTCGCGTCCCTCGGCCAGCGCGTCTCGGAGCACGGTGCGATCGCGGCCCCGCGGCCATCCCGCGACGCAGGCGAGGTACGTCTTCTGGACGGAGCGCCCCTCGAACTGCTCGGCCAGTGCCGCATTCGCCTCCTTGCGCCGGGCGAAAACCAGCAGCCCGCTCGTGTCGCGGTCCAGCCGCTGGTGGACCCCCAGGTACGCGCCGCCAAGATGCGCCCGCAGGCGCGTCACCACGTCGTCGGGCCGCTCGGGATCCGCCGCCTGGGAGGGAACGCCCGCGGGCTTGTCGACGACGACGATCGCGTCGTCCGCGTGCACGATCCACGCGTCACGGAAGTCGGGCCAGATCGCGCGGCGGTCCACCGAGCGCGCGTTCTAACACGCACCAGTGAGCGATCCAGCGGCTCCCTACTCGCCCCGCTCCAGCCACACGCGGACGTCGCCCGGATCGTCGCCAGGCTCCACGTGCACGACGCGCGGACGGCAGCACACCGGGCAATCCTCCGTGTACGTTTGCCGCCGGCCGCCGCCGCTGTCGACGTAGAGCTCCTCTTCCTCGCCGCAGAAGGGGCAAGCGAGCGACATTCGCTGCTTGGATCTGGAGCGGCGTTTCATCGTCGTCTCGTCACCCCGCCGACTCGGCGAACAGCAGCGCCGCGAGCGACGCCAGATCCTGGCTCGCGAGGTGAACCTCGGCCGCGACCTCGTCGAGCAGCTCCGCGCGCTTGCGGAGCGCGTCGACGTCGTAGTCCCCGCCCGACCCGAAGAGCAGTGCCGCGAGGGATGCATCCTCGAGACCGCCTTCGCGCCGCCAACGCTCGACCAGGTGCTCGCGGATCGATCGCTGACGGTCGTTGGAGAACTCGGAGCGGGACAGGTATGTCCACACGAGGGTCGGATACAGGGGCGATGGCTCCGGCCCCGTCCAGAGCGGTGCCAGCAGGTTGCGCGGCGTGTGGAACGCGATCCTCGGATGGGCGTAGAGCGATGCGAGCGCGAGCCCCCGCGGTGACCGCGCCGCCTCCGGCTGCGAAGGAATCCTGCACCGTGCTGCTCGCATTGCGCGTCGAGAGGAACACGGAGACGATCGAGGTCGCCGCTGCAGCCCCGATGGACCCGATCGTGAGCGCCTGCGCTTGCTTGCCTTGCGCTCGCGACAGCGCGTCGGCCGCCTGCTCGCCGAGGACGGCGGCGCGCAGTAGCCCTCGCCCCGGATCAGACGCGGCGACGCGAAGGCGGAAAGCGCGAGCAGACCGACGCCGACTGCCGGGCCGAGTTGGGTGTCCATGTCTCTCCCCCGCATGGTTAGCATCCCGCAGGCGACCGCCGCCGCGGGTGGTCGGCCTTCTCGCCGGCCGAGTGGCGCCTGCGGGAGATGAAGGAGATCTATGGAGAGCGGTTGACGCCTGCCCCCCGAAACGAGCGCCTCGGCGAGCGGAACGACTGCCGGCGCGGCGCGCAGCACGGCCGATGCGGTCAGTACCCCGGTACGTTTGCACGGTCCCCGGTCGTCCGCTACGGACATCGGCGTGCGCACCTCGACTGCCGAAGTGACCCTCCGGTCCGACGGCATCGTCATGACGCGCATCGACGCAGGCGTGCAGCAGTCTCTCGACCAGGCCCGCGAGAATCTCGCCACGACCATCGCAACGTGCGCAGGGAAGCGACGGCCGCTGCTCGTTGACATCTCCCGCTGCCGCCCGCTCGAACCGGAGGTTCGCCACTACTACACGGGGGAAGTACTCGTGGAGTCCTTTCTGGCCCTCGCGCTCCTCGTCGAAGCGACCCCGTTCGGGCGGACGATGGGCAACATCTACCTGCGCGTCGCTCGCCCGGGAATCCCCACGAGGCTGTTCGCCGGGGAGGAGCAAGCGATCGCCTGGCTCCGTAGCGCGCTCGCATGAACGGCCCCGAAGCCAAGCCCTTCGGCCTTTCCACCGGGAACCCCGAGGACGACAATCGCATCGAGCTTCTCCTGACCTGCCTCGAGCGCATGGCCGGCGGGGACCTCGACGAGCGAGCTCCCGTCTCGGACAAGCACGACGTGCTCGACGCCTTCGCGCACGGGCTCAACGTGCTGGCGGGGGAGCTGCACTACACCTCGTTGCACCTGCGCCGCGCCATGACCGAAGCGCAGGCGGCGAACCACGCCAAGACCGCGTTCCTGAGGAACATCAGCCACGAGATCCGCACGCCGTTGAGCGCCATGATCACGCTCGCGCAGCTGCTCGGCACTCCCGGGCTGAGCGAGCAACGCCGCACAGAGATTCAAAAGCGGATGCTCGCAAACGGTCGGGCGCTCATGGCGCTCATCGACGACCTGCTGGACGTGTCGAAGGTGGAAGCAGGCATGCTCGAATTCGAGCCGGCACCCACCGCGTTGCTCGAGACCGTCGAGGATGCGGTTCGAGCCCTGGAGCCCGTAGCACAGCGCAAGGACGTGGAGCTCTCGGTGGAGCCGGTGGGCGCGCTTCCGCACGCCATCGTCGTCGACCCCGGGCGATTTCGTCAGATCCTGACGAACGTCTTCGGCAACGCAATCAAGTTCACCGAAAGGGGGTCGATTCGCGTGCGTCTCGAGCGCGCTGGCGACGACGCGGTGGCAATCGACGTCATCGACACGGGGATTGGGATCTCTTCGTCGCAATCCGAAGCTCTGTTCGCGCCGTTCCAGCAGGCCGATGCTTCGATTGCGCGGCGCTTTGGCGGCACGGGGCTGGGACTCGCCCTCTCCAAGCACCTCGCCCAGCGAATGGGCGGTGATGTGCTGCTCGTCGAGAGCCGCCCGGGGCTGGGATCCACCTTTCGGATCTCCCTCCCGATCGGCGTTGCGCCAGCGCCAAGCGAGACCGAAGTTCCGGCAGAGCCGGAAGTCGCGAACATCCTCGATGGCGTCCAGGTCCTGGTCGTCGACGACAACGACGACCTCCGCTGGACGCTCGCGGAGCTTCTCACGGTCGGCGGGGCCAGCGTCGTCGCAGCCAGCGAGGGTGAAGAGGCCGTCGAACTGGCACTGGCGAATCGCTTCGACGTGATTCTCATGGACGTCCGAATGCCCATCCTCGATGGTCTCTCCGCGACGCGCCGGCTGCGACAAGCCGGATGCTCGTCTCCGATCCTGGCGCTCACGGCCGACGTCGTCGCAGAGCAGATCGCGGAGTGCATGGCCGCGGGCTGCAATGGCTTCGTGCCGAAGCCGACCGACTTCACCCGCGTGGTGGACGCAATCGCCCGCGTGCGCTCGTCCCGTGACGCCTAGTTCTGACTCTACGGCGACAGTGGCCGCCTGCCAGACACGAGGGTCTCGGGAAGCGGGCCGACCGCGGGCGCGGCGCGCAGCACACGGCTGCTGTTGGTCTGCGTGAGCGCCGGAGCCTCTCGAGCGTCGGCGACGCCCCGCTCAGGCCTTGAGGACCGACGCGAGCTCGCCGTTCTGGTGCATCTCGGTGACGATGTCGCAGCCGCCGACGAACTTGCCGCCCACGTAGAGCTGCGGGTACGTCGGCCAGTTCGAGTACTCCTTCAGGCCCTGACGCACCTCGGGGTCCGCCAGGATGTTGAAGGTCTCGAACTCTACACCCTCCTTCTTGAGGATCTGCACCACGGCGTTCGAGAAGCCGCAGGCGGGGAACTGCTTCGAGCCCTTCATGAAGAGCATGACCCGGTTGTTGCGGATGAGCTCCTCGATGCGCGTCTTGAGGTCTTCGGACATGGCGTCTCGCTCCTCTAGCTAGCTCGCCCGCGTGGTCAGCGCGAGGGCGTGGATGGGGCCGTGCATCAAGTCCCCGAGGGCGGCGTAGACCATCTGGTGCTGCTCGACCCGCGACTTGCCGTCGAAGGCGCGGGTCACGACGACCGCCTGGAAGTGGTCCTCGGTGCCGGTGAGATCGGTCACTTCGACGCGCGCATCGGGGAAAGCCTCGCGCAGGCGCTCCTCCAGGACTCTCGGGTTCGGCATGGCTCGGGGGGGAGCAGTACTGCCCCGGGGGGCGTTGTCAAATTCCCCTTGCATCCCCGCCGTTTCGGGCGCAGAGCGTTTGTGACGGATTGGTGACGAAGGCTTTGGCGATCGCCGAGATCCCCCCCGCATCGGCGCGGAGCTCCTCCCCGGAGTTCGCGGTCGACGAAAAAGACGTGGACGTCCGACTCGACGTGCACGACGCGTCGCGCCTCGAATGGAGCGTGAGCATCCCGCTGCCCGAGCAAGGGTCGGCGACGTACGCGATCGACGTCGAGCTGGAGATCCCCGCCAACGTGTTCGCGCGACACGCGCCGTGGGACCAGCTGCAGTCGTGGACGAGGCTCGACGGCCCCGCCGAAGCAGCGCGCGTGGACGCCGCGCCGTCCAACGATGCGCTCCGGCGCGGTGCGATTGCCTTCGCGAACAGGCTGACGCGCGCGAGCGAGGGCTTCTCGCGGCACTGCCGCCTGGCGGCCGCCGTCTCCGCCGCCGCGTTCACGACCGAGTCGCTGCGCGAGGGGCTCGAGCTGTGGCTCGGCTTCGCGGCGGCCACGGCCACCGACGCGCGCGACCGGCTCACGGTGCGAAACAAGAAGGACTCGAGCGAAATCGCGCGCGAGCGTGGCCTCGTCGACGAGTACGTGAGCGTGCGGCTGCTCGAGGCGCTGGCGTCGGCGGAGCGCGCGATCGCCGCGCTGCGCGAGAGCCGCAACCCGCGGCTGCCCGAGTACGAGCCGGCACTCGCGGACGTGGAGGAGCGCCTCGGCGCGATGCTCGAGCAGGAGGTGGCGCACCGTGACGGGCGCGGCTGGCTGCACCCGGCCCCGCTCGAGCCGGCGTCGCTCGAGGGCTACATCGAGCGGGCGAGCCGGTTGAAGAAGCACTTCCAGGAGGTGCTCTTCCTCGAGCGCGAGCAGTACCAGGTGGCCGAGCGGCTCCACAACTGGGTGGCCATGGTCGTGGCGGTCGTCGCGTCCACGTGGGCGTTCGCCTGGCAGCTCCTGCTCACGAGCCGCTCGCCCTCGAGCGCGTCGCGCGTCGGCTCGGGCCTCTTCTTTCTCGCCGTGGTCGTGGGGCTCATCTACGCGGTGAAGGACCGCATCAAGGAGCTCGGGCGCGCCTGGATCAGCGGCAACGTGCACCGCTTCTACGCCCAGCGCGTCGCGCGCTGGCGTGCGCCGGCGCGGCGGCTGCCGGGGCGCGACGTCGTAGTGCGGGCGAGAGAGAGCTTCGACACGAGCGTCGTGCGCAACCCCGACCCGCTCAATCCCGAGAGCGGCGCGACGACGGCGTCGACGCTCGTCCGCTACGTGCACCGCGGCGTCGTGTACGCGAAGGAGGCGCTGCGCGACGGGGGCGTGCGCCGCGTGAAGCACGTCTTCCGCTACGACCTGAGCCCGCTCTTCGCGCGCTTGGACGACCCCGTGAAGCAAGTGCCCGTGCTCGACGGGGCCACCCGCCGCGTGACGTTCACCGCGGCCCCTCGCTGCTACCGCGTCCCCGTGCGCCTGCGCGTGCGCAGCACCGAGGGCACTCGCGAGGAGCGGGCGACGCTCGTGCTCCACAAGCGCGGCCTCGACCGCCTCGACTTCGAGACGGGCCACGGCGAGGAGCTCGAGACGGGGGTGCTTCCGACCTGACGCCGCTCAGTTGAACGTGACGGTCGACGCGCCGTAGTAACAGCTCGAGGGCATGGGCGCTCCCTGGGCTTGCGCATCGTAGACCGTGCCAATGTACTGCCCGGAGAACGTCCAGCAGATGCAGTCACCCATGAACCCGACACCGCTGGCGTTCGCAGAGCACCAGCTGTCCGGCACACTGGCATCGAGTGACTCGGCATACGGCTGGCAGTAGGTGCTCGGAGAGCCGCCCCGACCAGTCACGTACGCACCGCAGGCGTCTTGCGCGAGCTGGGAGCCCATCGCGGTCGCACAATCGTAGAAGTACGGGCTCGATGGGTAGTAGCTCTGTCCGACGAGGCCGTCGGTGTGCTTCGTCGGGCACATGTCGGCGCAGCACGCGGGGGCCGTCGATACGCCGGAGTACGAACACTCGCAGCCGTCGGTGTTCGGCGCGTTGATCTTGTTGCAATCGAGGAACTGCGCCTTGCACGCGTAGGAGCAGACTGCTCCCGTGCCGTCGGTCTGGCCCGAGCAGCTGGCGGAGTTCGCATTCGTCGGTGTGCAGGCCTGGTTGCACGCGCCGCAGTTCGCGGGGACGTTAAGAGGCCCGCAGCCGGAGTCGAACGGGGGCGCGTCCGAACCTGTGTCGGCAACCACGTCCGGGCCGGAGTCCATGCCGCCGCTGCTACTTCCGCTCGAGCCGCTGCTGCTGCCACTCGATCCGCTGCTGCTTCCGCTGACGCCGCTGCTGCTCCCGCTCGAACCGCTGCTGCTGCCGGTGTCGCCGCCGCTGCCGCTCGAGCTGCCGCTGCTGCCGGAGGAAGAGCTGGAGTCCCCTCCGCCCTCACCGATGGTCACGTCGCTGCTGCCGCCGTCGCAGCTCGGCGCGCACTGCTGCTCGGTGATGTCGCTGAGGCCCGTGATGCTGGCGCAACCGCCGAGAGTGACGAGAGCCCAAGCTACGACTGCGGTACGAGAGACGCGACCCACGCGCGAACAATACCCCGAAAAAGCCGCGAGGAAAGGTGCGCTACCGGCTTTTCACGGCGTCCCGTGCGACCTTGAGCACCGCGTCGAACATCGCGGGGGTGAGCCGACCCGTCTGCGTGTTCTGCTGGCTCACGTGGTAGCTGCCGAGAAGGACCCATTGTCCTACATCGACCCGTGCGCCGTGGGCGAACGCGGGCCGCACGCGCGGAAGCGGGGCTGCGCGACGCGTCAGGTGACCGAGGCAAGCCCGCCAGGCAATCGCGCCGAGGGCCAGCAGCACCCGCGCGCGAGGGAGCAGGTCGATCTCGGCGTCGAGGAAGTGCGCGCAATTGGCGATCTCGTCAGGACGCGGCGCGTTGCCCGGCGGCGCGCAGCGGATGGTACAGACGATGAACGTGTCGCGCAGCTCGAGCCCATCGTCGCGGGCGACGCTCGTCGGCTGGTTCGCCAGCCCGGCGCGGTGCAGCGCCGCGTAGAGGAAGTCGCCGGAGCGGTCGCCCGTGAAGATGCGCCCGGTGCGGTTCGCGCCGTGCGCGCCCGGCGCGAGCCCCACGATGACGATGCGCGCCCGAGGATCTCCGAACCCGGGGACGGGCCTGCCCCAGTACTCCTGGTCCCTGAAGCGGGCGACCTTCACGCGCGCGACGGTCTCGCGCCAGTCGACGAGCCGCGGGCACGCACGGCAAGCGACGATCTCCCGGTGGAGCGACGCGATCGAGCGCCTCGGCATCGCGCGCGAGACTAGATCGATTCCTTCGCGATGACGGTCCAGTCGTCGCTCGCGTGCCCGCGGGCGATCCACCGATCCATCTCGCTGGCGAGCGCGGGAAGCACGGCGAGCGTCCGCCCACTTCGCTGCGCCTCCTCCATCATGAGCCGCGCGTCCTTGCGCGCCATCGAGAGCTCCCACGAGGGATGCGCGAAGTCCCCCTCGAGGACGCGCTTCACACGAAAGCCGATGGACGTGCCCGGGTTGAACACGTCGAAGAGCGTCGCGGCCTCGGCCGCGGGAATGCCGATCGCCTTGGCGAGCGAGAGCATCTCGGTGATCCCGGAGGTCATCATCATGAGAAACAGGTTGCCCATCAGCTTGAACGCCGCGGCGCGCTCCGGGCGCGGGCCGAGGTAGACGAGCTTTCCGGTCATCTTCTCGAGCTCCGGCTGGAGTCGCCGGAACAGCGCCTCGTCGCCCGAGGCGAGCATCGTCCCGGTGCTTTCGAGCGCGTTCTGGGGGCCCATGAAGACCGGCGCGTGCTGCAGCGCGATCCCCCGCTCGCGCCAGCGCTCGATGCGCGCCGCCGCACCCTGCACCGACGTCGTCGTGTGGTCCACGATGACGGCGGCGGGCCCGATGCCGCCACGAGCGCGCTCGAGCACGTCGTCGACGGCGTGGTCGTCCGACAGCGTGCTGTGCACGCGAGCCGCCCCGCGCGCTGCTTCCGCCGGATCGTCGAACGCCACGGCGCCGTCGGCCTCGAGGGCCCGGGCCTTCGACGCCGTGCGGTTCCACACGTGCACCGTCTCGCCGCGCCGGCGCAACGCACGCACGAACCCCGAACCGAGCAGCCCCGTCCCGAAGAATGCGATCACGCGTCTCTCCTTTCAGCCACGCCGGGTCTGCGCCCAGCGTCGATGCTCCACGAGCAAGCACTTGTCCTGCACCACCTCGATGCCGGCGGCTTGCAGCCGCACCGCCACCGCGTCGTTGCGGATGCCGAGCTGGAACCAGACGACGTGCGGGTGCTTGGCGAGGATGTCGTCCACGTGCTGCTCGATGTCCTGCGGTCGCCGGAAGACATCGACGAGATCGAGGTCCCCCGGAATGTCGGCGAGGCGCCGGTACACCGGTTGGCCGAGGATCGTCTTCACGTCGGGGTAGTAGACGGGGACCGGCACGATCTCGACGCCTGCGCCGGCGAGGTACTCGGGCACGTAGAACGCCGGCTGATCCCGCTGCGCCTCGGTCTTGATCCCGAGGACCGCAACACGCCGCATCCGCTCGAGGATCGCGTCGATGACGGAGGTGTCGCTCATGCGGGCAGGGAGCATAAGTTGGCCCCGCGATCTTGCATCGGGTGATAGTGCGGCGGTCCCATGCGCTTCGACCTCGGCCATCTCGGCGCGGCGCTCCGCTGGGGATCGCTGCACACGGGCCTTCCCGTCGTCCTCGTGGCTGCGATCGCGCTCGTCGTCTCGTGGCGCATCTTCCGGCGGTCGCTCCGGTTCGTCGTCGAGGTCACGATCGCCGTGGCTCTGCTGCTCGTCGCGACGCGCATCGGGTGGATCCACTGGTGACGGCGATCCGCTAAGCTTTTCGCCCATGAAGCTACAGGACCTCAAGATCGTCGTGTCCGGCGCCGCGTCGGGCATGGGCCGGCATTTCTCCCTGCGCCTGGTGGAAGCGGGCGCGCAGGTCGTCGCGGGCGACGTCAACGAGGGCGGCCTCGCCGAGACGGCCGCGATGGCCAAGGGGCCGGGCAAGCTGCACACGCGCAAGCTCGACGTCGCGAGCGAGGCCGACGTCGGCGCGTTCGTGGAGTGGGCTCACGGCGCGATGGGAGGCCTGAACGCGCTCATCAACAACGCAGGAATCCTCCGCGACGGTCTCCTCGTGAAGAAGGACAAGGAGACAGGCCAGATCAAGACGCTCACCAAAGAGCAGTGGGACGCCGTCATCGCCGTGAACCTCACGGGGGCGACGCTGCTCGCACGCGACTGCGTCGCGAAGATGGCCTCCACCGGCACGCGTCCCGGCGTCGTCGTCAACATGTCGAGCGTCGCACGGCACGGGAACCGCGGGCAGAGCAACTACAGCGCCGCGAAGGCTGCGCTCGCGGCCAACACCAAGACGTGGTCCCTCGAGTGGGCGCCCTTCGGCATCCGCTGCGGCGCGATCGCCCCGGGGATGGTCGAGACGCCCATGACGCAGGGGATGAACCAGAAGGCGCGGGACGCCCTCGTCGCCGCCATCCCCGTGGGTCGCATCGGGACCCCGGAAGACCTCTGGGTGGCCGTGCGATTCGTGCTGGAGTGCGACTATTTCGATGGCCGCACAATCGACGTGGACGGCGGTCTGGGGCTGTAGCCGCTTCCTAGTCCCGTCTACCCACATACGCACACGGTGCCGCATGATCATGTGCGGGAGAGGCTGCTGCCGTCTGCCAAGCGTGACGAAGTCGGGCTAGGCTTCTGGCAAAGCAGTGACGGCTGCCGCCAGTGAGTCGGGCTCCCCCCTCGCGCCGGGCTACAAGCTCGATCGCTACGAGCTTCTCTGCCCCATCGCCGAGGGTGGGATGGCCAGCGTGTGGGTGGCACGGCAACGCGGCAAGCACGGAT
>Ga0335069_10007926_pt1 | contig 15256 bp, 14 predicted proteins | sample Lox_Sample_11_FD_206714 | JGI IMG/M metagenome (GOLD analysis project Ga0335069, IMG submission 206714) | Soil microbial communities from Loxahatchee National Wildlife Refuge, Florida, United States - Lox_Sample_1.1 | ecosystem: Environmental > Terrestrial > Soil > Wetlands | place: USA... | reverse complement strand
CTCGGGCGTATCATCCACGATGACGTCCACCCCGGTCGCCGCCTCGAACGCACGGATGTTGCGCCCCTCCCGCCCGATGATGCGCCCCTTCATCTCGTCGCTCTGGATGTTGAGGACGCTCACGGTGGTCTCGACCGAGTGGTCCGCCGCGGTGCGCTGGATGGCCTGGACGATCAGCTTCTGGGCCTCCCGCCGCGCTTCGTCCCGGGCCTTGTCGCGGATCTCCTTGAGCATCCGGGCCGCTTCCGACCGCGCCTCGTTGGCCAGGTTTTCCATCAGGATCCGCTTGGCCTCGTCGTGCGAGAGTCCCGACGCCCGCTCCAGGCGCAGGTTCTCTTCCTGGATCAGGCGCTCAAGCTCCGCGTGGCGCGCCTCCACCGAGCGCGCCTGCTCGTCGAGCGAGCGTTTGAGGTTTCCCTGCTCGCGCTCCTTCTTCCCGAGCAGCTCCACCTTGCGGTCGATATTCTCCTCCCGCAGCTCGATCGCTTTTTCCTGGGCCTGGAGCTTCGAGCGCTTGCTCTGGACGTCGCTGTCGAACTCTTTTTTCTTCTGGTACCACTCGTCCTTGACTTCCAGGAGTTTCTCGCGCTTCAGCGTGTCCGCCTCTTTCTCGGCGTCGGCAATGACCTTGCGGGCGGCCTCCTTGGCCGTGGCGATCTTGTTGTGACCCGAGCGGACGTTCAGGAACCAGCCGAGGGCAAAAGCGATGCCGCAGGACAGCAGCACGATGGGGACGACGATCTCAGATTGCATACAGCCTCCGCATTCTCGGGGTGTGCGGACAAAAAAAATCCGCACGCGTCAATCGTCTCAATGAAAAGGCACTTATGAAAGAACCCTTCCAACACAGTGGGTGCTCGCCTGAGCGTCTTTTACTTCCACCCTCTCGCTCGTCCCGCGTGTCAGCGGGATGTCATCGCAAGAATCACGCGAAACGCGTGATGAGGCATGTAATCGACGCCCGAGAGTCGGGCTCCCATTATAAGAATGTTGGTTCTTTATAATGTGTATGAGACGACTGACGGTGCGGAATCTCCGGAACCGTCAGGAACCGAGATGCAAAGAACAGCGACAGATGCGGGTAGTTCCCTCACACCTCCCGGAGTGCGTTGTCCAGGAAGTGCGTCACCTTTCCGAGTTCCCCCTCCATGAGAGCGGTCATGGTGCGGACCTTTTCCCGCTCCTTGAAGAGATCCTCCGTGATATTTAACGCCGAGAGCACCGCCACGGTGAGCGTGGGCTGCTCGGGCAGCTTTCCGTGGATCGTGTTGATCATGTCGTCCACGTACGTCGCCACCCTCCGCGTGAATTCCTCGCTCTCTCCGCGCAGCGGGTACTCTGATCCGAATATCCTGACCTTGATGCTCTTCTTGTCGGTGTTCATCTGCGAGGTACTGCTCCCCATCCAGGTTCGCAAGCCGTCCCACATACGCCGGGACGCGACCCGTGAGACTACAGGTACGCGTCCAGTTTCGCGATCAGATCCCTGATTTTCGCCGCGAGGAGATCGCGATCTCCGCCGGCGATGCTGGCTCCTCCCTCCTTTGTCTGTTCCGACGCCTGTTTTCTGAGCAGCACGGCCTCGGCCTTCGCCTGCTGGAGCTCACGCTCGAGCCGGGCGACATGCGCCTGCAGGGCCTGCCGCTCCTGCCGCAGACCTGCGATCATCTCGGCCGCCCGGCGAGCGCTTTCCCACAGCGCCCGGACGCTCCCTTCGACCGATTTCACGTCCTCGGAGGGGCGGGGGCTCTCGTCGACAGCCTGAGGATCAACGCTGTTGCTCACATGTGACCCCGGATCGTTAGCGCATGCTTCGCAACACGGCGCCATGAGCTTTCTCGACGCCCGCAACGACGCGGCCGACTTCCGTCTCGATCTCGGTGTCGGTCAGCGTCTTTTCGAGCGACATGAACTCGAGCGTGAATGCCACGCTCTTCTTCCCTCCGGGGAGCTGCTCACCTTCGTAGACATCGAACACCTCCACGGACCTCAGAAGTTCAGTCGCCGAATCCCGCAGCGTCCGCTCCAGATGCTCTGCCGGGATTCCCGCGTCAACCGTGAACGCAACGTCCCGTTTCACGCGCGGGTAGCGGGGAAGCGGGACGTATTTCTTCTGCGCGCTCAGGCCGAGGAACGCGAGATCCAGCTCGGCGGCGAATACTGGTCGCTCGATGCGGAACTCCGCCAGGACATCTCCCCTCACCCGGCCGAGATAACCAGCGTAACTTCCTTGAATTTCAATAGCTAGCGCGTTATCAGTTAAACCTTTGCTGGTAGAATAAGAAATTAACCGACTTTTGTCAAGGGCAAACTTGGACAGGAGGAACTCCACATCCCCTTTAACATCAAAGAGATCCGCGTCCCGCTTCGGGGAACTCCAGTGTACGGGAGCGGAACTCCCGGTCAGAACAAGACAAACCATCTCCCGTTCGAGGAAATTCTCCACGGGGCGGGGTGTTCCCGATTCGTCCACGCTGAACACGCGCCCGATCTCGAACGCCCTCATGTCGGGGTTCCCGGCGTTCTGGTTCTTCGCCAGCGTGTCAAGGAGCCCGGTGAGAAGGCTCGTTCTGAGGGCGCCCATTTCCTGGTTCTGCGGGTTCCCGATCTCGACAGGGACCTCCCCCCCCAGCCGCGCACGCTTCAGGCTCAGCATGGAGTTGGTAATGGCCTCGTGGAACCCCCTGCCGATAAGCGCATTGCGCACTTCGTCCCGGAAGGCGGAAGTGGGAAATTGCTGGGCATAGCTGACGGTAGCCGTCGATCCGGGTTCGATCCGGTCGTACCCGTGGACGCGCGCCACCTCCTCGATCAGGTCGATCTCCCTGTCGATGTCCACGCGGAACGTCGGCACGCGGAACTTCCCCGCGTCCCTCTTTGCCGATGCACGCGTGATGCCGATGAGGGCCAGATCGGCGACGATCTCAGTCTTTTTCAGATTCGTCCCCAGGACACGGTTCACGCGCGGGAACCGCAGGGGAACCGTCCGTTCACGGACCTTCCTCGGATAGACGTCGACCGCGCCGCGGAGCAGCGTTCCCCCTCCCAGCTCCGCGACGAGCTGAGCGGCCCGGTCAAGGGCGAAACGGACGCCGTTCGGATCCGCCCCCCGCTCAAACCGCATGGAAGCGTCGGTGCTGATCCCCAGGGCCCGGGCCGTCCGACGGATGGACGAGGGGTTCCAGCACGCCGCTTCGATGACGACATCTGTGGTGGCGTCGTTGATCTCGGAATTGGCCCCGCCCATGACGCCGGCGATGGAGACTTCCCTCTCGGCGTCACAGACCATCACTGTCCCTTCCGGCAGCGCGTGCTCTTTCCCGTCGAGCGTGGTGAACGGGGTTCCCCCCCGTGCCTGCCTGACGACGATCGCGCCCCCCCGCAGGAGCGCATGGTCGAACGCGTGGAGGGGATGCCCGCACTCGTACATCACGTAGTTGGTGATGTCGACCACGTTGTTCCGCGGGCGGAGCCCGGTGTTCCGGAGGGCGTTCTGCAGCCACCGCGGTGAGGGACCGATGGTCACGTTCCTGATCATCCTGGCCGCGAAGCGGGAGCAGTTTTCCCGGTCTTCCACAGTGACCGACAGGTGTTTCCCGGCCGGCTCCTGCGACTCCTTCAGCCTCGGGCGCGGAACGCGGATCCGGCCGCCCGTGAGGACGGCGATCTCCCTCGCGACGCCGATGTGACTCAGCCAGTCGGGTCGGTTGGGAGTGATTTCCAGGTCGAACGCGGTGTCGTCCAGCCCGAAATACGCGGCCAGGGATTCGCCCGGGCGGGCATCCCGGTCAAGCACCATGATCCCGCCGGCGTCCTTCCCCATGTCCAGCTCATACTCCGAGCAGATCATGCCGGTGGATTCGACCCCGCGGATTGCGACGCGGGACAGGACGAACGGGGCGCCCGCGGGGTCGTGCTGGTTGCGCGGCACCGTCGCGCCGACGAGTCCCACGGGCACCTTCTGACCCTGCGCCACGTTGGGACCGCCGCAGACGATCTGCAGCGTTTCCCGGCCGATGCCCACCGTGCAGACGGACAGGCGGTCGGCCTTCGGGTGTTTCTCCTTCGCCAGCACCTCCCCCACCACGAACCCGTTGTACGGCCCGTCGAGCCGGCGGACGCTCTCGAACTCCAACCCGAGCATCGTGAGGCGCTCGGCGAGTTCGTCCGGCGGAATGTCGAAATCGATGTACTGCTTGAGCCACCGCTCCAGGATTCTCATGGTCAGAACTGGTTAAGAAAGCGCACGTCGTTGTCGAAAAACAGCCGGATGTCGTCGATGCCGTACCGCAGCATCGCCACGCGGTCGATGCCCATCCCGAAGGCGTACCCGGTGAACTCCTCGGCGTCGACGCCGACCGCCCGGAAGACGTTCGGGTCCACCATGCCGCACCCGAGGATCTCCAGCCAGCCGCTCTGCTTGCACAGGCGGCACCCCTTCCCCCCGCAGATGAAGCAGCTGATGTAGATGTCCGCGCTGGGCTCGGTGAACGGGAAGAACGTGGGGCGGAACCGGTACTTCAGGTTTGCGCCGTAGAAGCGCCGGATGAACTCGATCAGCGTCCCTTTCAGGTCGCTGAATGTCACATTCCTGTCGACGCAGAGCCCCTCGACCTGGTGGAACATGCAGTAGCTGCGGGCGCTGACCGCCTCGTTCCGGTACACCCGCCCCGGCATGATGACCCGCAGGGGGGGGCGGTGCGTTTCCATCACGCGGATCTGGACCGGCGAGGTGTGCGTCCGCAGCAGCGCCCCTTTGCCGAGAAAGAACGTGTCCTGCGTGTCGCGCGCCGGGTGGTCCGGAGGAAAATTGAGCGCGCCGAAGTTGTGGTAGTCATCCTCGATCTCCGGACCGTCGGCGATGCCGAAGCCCATCGAGACGAAGATCGCCTTGATCTCGTCGAGCGTCTGCGTGAGGGGATGCCGCGTGCCGGCGAGACCCCGGCGGCCCGGGAGCGTGAGATCCGGCCCCGGGCGGACGGCGCTCGCCCCGGAAGCAAGGGAGGCGGACCGTTCGTCGTGCCAGCGCTGGACGTCGCTGCGGAGCTCGTTGAGGAGGCGTCCCAGCGCGGGCCGCTCGGCGGGATCGACCCCCTTGAGCCGGTCAAACAGCGCGGCGATCGCCCCCTTGCGGGCGAGAAACCTGACGCGGAATTCTTCGAGTGCGCGCTGGTCGGCCGCCGCACCGATGGCGGCCTGCGCCTCCGCGCGGACGGTGTCAATGTCGGAGTGCATGAGGAGTGCCGGAAATAGATCTTCCCATCAGCAGCCCGCCGGGTGTTCGCCCTGCAGGCACCGATGGGAAGATGTTGATCGGATTACGCGAGAGCGAACTTCACCACCTCCGCAAACGCTTCGGGATGCGCGACGGCGAGGTCCGCAAGCATCTTGCGGTTGATATCGACGTCCTTTTTGTTCAGACCGGCCACGAGCCGGGAATAGGTCGTGCCGTGGAGCCGGGCCGCGGCGTTGATGCGCGCGATCCAGAGCTGGCGGAACGTCCGTTTTTTCGTCCTGCGGTCCCGGTACGCATACTGCATACCCTTGTCGACATGGTGCTTGGCGACCGTCAGGACTTTGCTTCTCGCACCCCAGTAGCCTTTCGCCTGCGCGAGGATGCGCTTGCGGCGGCGGTGGGAGGCAACCTTATTCTGCGAACGAGGCATAGTTGCTCTTGTCCTGTGTGTGTTGGAATATGACCGCGGGACGCCCCCGCGGGTGAACTTCGGGGCTCAGGTGTTGAGCATCATCTTGACGGCGGGGGTGTCCTGCGGCGAGACGTAGTGCCCCTTGCGCAGTTTCCGTTTCCGCTTCGTCGTCTTGGACGTCAGGATGTGGCTCCGGTACGCGGTCGCCCGCTTCACGCGTCCCGATGCGGTGAGTGTGAACCGCTTCTTGGCGCTGCTCCTGGTCTTCATCTTGGGCATGGAACTCGAGTCCTTCCTTATGCTTCCGCCGCCTTCTGTTCCGGCTTGGTGATTTTCTTCTTTTCGGGAGAGAGGATCATGATCATGCTCCTCCCCTCCATGTGCGCCGACTGGTCGATCTTCGAAATGTCCGTGAGCTGCTGCACGAGCCTGGAGAGGATCACCTCTCCCTTCTCCTTGTACGTGATCTCCCTCCCCTTGAACACCACCGTGGCCTTCACTTTGTGCCCCTCCCCCAGGAACCGCCGGGCGTGCCTGACCTTGAAGTCAAAATCGTGCACGTCGGTGTTCGGGTGGAAGCGCAGCTCTTTCAGGAGCGAGACGTGCTGGTGCTTTTTCTGGATCTTGTCTTTCTTCGCCAGCTCGTACTTGAATTTCCCGAAATTGATGATCTTGCAGACGGGGGGAACCGCCGTCGGCACTATCTCGACGAGATCTGCATCCCGTTCCCGGGCGAGGGCGATGGCGGCGGCCGGGGTCATCACGCCAAGCTGTCCGCCGTGCTGATCGATCACGCGCACTTCGGGTACGCGGATCTCATCGTTGATGCGGGCCCGTTTCTCTTTGCTAATGGTTTGCCTCCCTGTGTGTGAGTCCCTTTTCTGCGATCTCTTTTTGCAGTGTGCGCAGCAATTCCGCCCGGGGCATCGCCCCGAGGTCGCCGCGGGTGTGCGCCCGCACTGCCACCGTATCGGCCGCGCGTTCCTTCTCCCCCACCACGAGCATGTACGGCGCCTTGCGCAGCTCCCACTCCCGGATCTTGTAGCCGATCTTCTCGTTCCGGTCGTCGATCTCGGCCCGGATGCCGCCCTCTTTCAAATCTTCGTGAACTTTTCGGGCATAATCAAGCGATGCGTCCGTGATCGGCAGCACGGCGCACTGCACCGGCGCCAGCCAGAGCGGAAACTGCCCCCCGTAGTGCTCGATGAGCACGCCGACGAAGCGCTCCATGGACCCGAACGGCGCACGGTGGATGATCACCGGGCGGTGCTTGGCGCCGTCGCTCCCGGTGTACTCCAGGTTGAACCGCTCGGGCATCACGTGGTCCACCTGCACCGTGCCCAGCTGCCAGGTCCTCCGCAGCGCGTCGAGCACCATGAAGTCGATCTTCGGACCGTAGAACGCGGCCTCCCCGATTCCCACGAAGTAGTCGAGGTGCATGGCATCAGCGGCCTCCCGGATCTCGCGCTCCCCCTGCTCCCACTGCTCGTCGCTCCCGCTGTACTTCTCCCTGTTCTTCGGGTCGCGGAACGAGAGGCGCGTCCGGACTTCCCCGAAGCCGAGGGTCCGGAAGACGAGCTGGATCAGGTCGATCACGTCGCACAGCTCGTCCTTGAGCTGGTCCTGCCGCACGTACATGTGCGAATCGTCCACGGTGAAGGCGCGCGCGCGCGTGAGCCCGTTGAGCTCCCCCGACTGCTCGTACCGGTAGACGGTGCCGAACTCCGCCAGCCGCAGGGGGAGGTCGCGGTAGCTGCGCGGCTTCGCCAGGTAGACCTGGTGATGGTGCGGGCAGTTCATCGGCTTCAGCAGGTACTCCTCGTTCTCCAGCTTGATCGGAGGGTACTGGCTGTCGCTGTAGTACGGGTAGTGCCCGCTGGTCCTGTACAGGTTCAGGTTGCCGATGTGCGGCGTGATGACCGGCTGGTACCCCCGCTTCCGCTGCTCCTCCTTGAGGAACGTCTCGAGCGTCTCGCGGAGGATCGCCCCTTTCGGGAGCCAGATCGGCAGACCGCCGCCGACGTTGGGCGTCAGGAGGAACAGCTCCAGCTCCTGGCCGAGCTTCCGGTGGTCGCGCTTTTTCGCTTCTTCGAGGCGCTGGAGGTGCTCATCGAGCTCCTTCTGACTCGGGAACGTGACGCCGTAGATCCGCTGCAGCATCTTGTTCTTCTCGTTCCCGCGCCAGTACGCGCCGGCGACGCTGAGCAGCTTGATCGCCCGGATGCGTCCGGTCGAAGGAATGTGGGGCCCGAAGCAGAGGTCGGTGAAGTCACCCTGATGGTAAAATGTGATCTCTTTCCCCCGCAGGCCGTCCAGCAGCTCCAGCTTGTACTGGTCCCCCTTCGTCCGGAAATACGCGACCGCCTCGTCCCACGGCTTCACTTCCCGCCGGTAGGGGGTGTCCCGCGCCGCGAGCTCCGCCATCTTCTTCTCGATGCGCGCGAGGTCCTCCCCCGTCAGGGAGTGGTCGCCCATGTCGATGTCGTAGTAAAACCCGTTCTCGATCGCGGGACCGATCCCGAACTTCGTGCCGGGGAACAGGGCCTCCACGGCCTCCGCCATGAGATGGGCGGAGCTGTGCCAGTAGGCGTGTCTGGCCTCGTCGTCCTTCCAGGTGTGGATGCGGATCGCGGCGTCCTTCCCGATCGGCCTGGTGAGGTCCCACACCTCCCCGTCCACCGAAATGGCAAGGGCGTCCCTGGCCAGCCCGCGGCCGATGCTCTGCGCGATCTCGAGTCCCGTCACGCCCGCGTCGAACTGCCGCGCGGACCCGTCGGGGAGTGTGATGGTGATGCGGTCCATGTCGTGAGTCACAGCAAAAAAAAACGGAGCAGGCTCCGCTTCATGTACATCTCGCAGTGGGCGATACAGGAGTCGAACCTGTGACCTCTACCATGTCAAGGTAGCGCTCTAACCAACTGAGCTAACCGCCCGTCCCTCGTCCCGCTCTCAGCGCCGATGCCATCCGGAAGTCCACACTGTCTCGTGCCGAGGGCCGGACTTGAACCGGCACGGACCTCGCGGCCCCCGGGATTTTAAGTCCCGTGCGTCTACCAATTCCGCCACCCCGGCCCGGCGTCCGGCGGTCCCGCTCAAACGCGCGCAGCGCGCGGGATTCCTGGTGAAGCGTGGCTGACACTGAGTCAGAGATGATACGAATTCGGGCGAAAAGATGCAAGGCATGAACGCCGAAAGCCGCTCATCCTGCTGCGGATAGGCGGCTTTCGGCATTCTCTCCGAGGCGACGACCGGATTCGAACCGGTGCATAAAGGTTTTGCAGACCTCTCCCTTACCACTTGGGTACGTCGCCGTCACATCGGCCCCGTGATACGGGCACCGGGATAAAAAAAAGCCCCGCCACCTGGTGGGATTGGGGGCGGCGGGGCGACTTTACGAAGAAGTGTAGTAACAGAGACGTTCGGTGCGATTACCGACCATCCCCTGCCCCGAAGGGCAGAGCGGGAAACGGGACTCGAACCCGCGACATCAACCTTGGCAAGGTTGCGCTCTACCAACTGAGCTATTCCCGCATTGGCAGAAGCAATGTACGGAATCAACCCTGAAGTTGCAAGCTCTGCTGCGTGAAAGAGCCGATCCCTGTTACCAATGCGACGACGCAAAAATATAATCTGCCCGGGAGTGAAAGTCAAGCGCCGGCAGAAATTCTTTTTGCGAGAATCATATCGGAATATGAACATTTCAGGACGTCCTCCGCACGGACGGCGAACGCCTCCCGCAGATCGCGCATCGTGGCCTCTGTCGCGGGCGTCTCGCCTCCCGTCACTTCGAATTCCAGGAACGAGCCGAGCCCGTCGACGTCGTCGATGTGAATGCGCGCGTCCCTGAAGAGAAACAGCTCCCGCCGTTTCCGCACCACCGCCAGCACGCCGAACGCCTGTGTCAGGACGCGCTTGAGTCCCGCGGGCTCCGGCACCGTCTCCCGCGTGTAGCGGCTCCACCGTTCCGGCGTCTCCTCGTCCCTCTCGTAGTAGATGAGCTCGGCGCCGGTTCCTTCGATCTCGCGGAGTTTCAGCCGGCCGCGCGCGACGGTGAAGTACGTGTCTTCCTGCAGCAGCGTGCCTGCGGGGGACGCACCGCAGCGCAGTGCGAGCGAGCGCGCACCCTCCGACGAGGCGGTGCGCGCTTTCAGTTCGAGATTCACGGCCACGGGAGCGCTCTGCGGCGGGGAGGGCTCAGCGGGTGATATCGAGAATCTGGTACCGGAGGAGCCCCGCGGGAACCTTGATGTCCACGGTCTCCCCCTTCACCTTCCCGAGCAGGGCCTTCCCGATGGGAGAGGTGACCGAGATCTTGTTGTCCTCGTAGTTCGATTCCTCCGGGGAGACCAGGAGGTATTCGTGCAGCTCGTTCGTCTTCAGGTCCTTCAGCTTGACGCGGCTGAGGATGTAGATCTTGTCGTTGGGCAGGTCGCGGGCCTCGATGATCTTCGCCCGGGAGAGCGTCTGCTCGAGCTTCGCGATCTTCAGCTCCAGGTGCTGCTGCTCCTCCTTGGCCGCGTCGTACTCGGCGTTCTCGGAGAGGTCGCCGTGCCCGCGCGCGTCGGCGATTTTCATCGCCACGGTCTTCCGGCCGTTCGTCTTGAGCTCCCGAAGCTCCTGCTCGATCGCCACCAGCCGCTCCCGCGTCAGGTAAACCGCTTCCGGTATGCCGTTCGCCGCCATGCTGCACCTCTTGCTGAAGAAAGGACAAAAAGAATAGCCATCATCCGTGGCAACGAATGGTGGCTACCTGTTGACGTCAAAGTACTGAAGCCCGGCGGACAAAAGCAAGAGGAAAATGCTCAGGCGTTCCCGGTGTGAGGATCCACAAGGATCAGGTGGCCCAGTTTGTCCCGTTTTGTCCTGAGATAGCGCTCATTGACCTCGTTCGGGTCCATTTCCAGGGGCACCCGCTCGACGATATCCAGCCCGTAGCCGTGGAGCCCGACCACTTTTTTCGGGTTGTTGGTGAGCAGGCGCATTTTCCGTACCCCCAGGTCCCGGAGGATCTGAGCCCCGATGCCGTAGTCCCGCAGATCGGCGCGGAAGCCCAGCTTTTCGTTCGCCTCCACGGTGTCCAGTCCCTCATCCTGCAGGCGGTAGGCTTTCAGCTTGTTCACGAGCCCGATCCCCCTCCCCTCCTGGCGCATGTAGAGAACGACGCCGGTGCCGGCCTTCTCCACCATCCGGAGCGCAGCCATCAGCTGCTCGTTGCAGTCGCAGCGGAGCGACCCGAAAATGTCGCCGGTGAGGCACTCCGAATGGACCCGCACGAGCGTCGGCTCCTCCGGCTGCACCGTTCCCTTCACCAGCGCGATGTGCTCCTTGCTGTCCGTCTCGCTCCTGTAGAGCGAGAGCTCGAACGTGCCGTACTTCGACGGGAGGTGCGTCGTGACGATCCTGTGCACGAGCTTCTCGCGCGTCATCCGGTACTCGATCAGGTCGCGCACCGTGATGATCGGCATGGAGAACGTGCGGGCGATCTTCATCAGGTCCGGCACACGCGCCATCGTCCCGTCCTCGTTCAGGATCTCGCACAGCGCCCCCACCGGCGACAGCCCGGCCAGGATGCAGAGATCCACCACCGCCTCGGTGTGCCCGGTGCGGCGCAGCACGCCTCCCTCCATCGCGCGGAGGGGAAAGATGTGTCCCGGCCGGGCGAGGTCACCCGGCTTCGTCGCCGGGGACGCCAGCGCGCGCACGGTGGCCGCCCGGTCGGCGGCCGACACCCCCGTGGAAGTCCCCTGCGTCGCATCGACGGACACGGTGAACGGCGTCTCGTGGAGCGACGTATTGCTGTCCACCATCAGGTCCAGGGCCAGCTCCTTCGCCCGCGCAGCCGTCAGCGGGGCGCAGATGATGCCCCGTCCGTACCGTGCAAAGAAGTTGATGGTCCCGGCGTCCACGAATTCCGCGGCACAGACGAAGTCTCCCTCGTTCTCCCGGTCTTCGTCGTCCACGACGATGACCGTCTTGCCGCGCCGGATTTCCCGTATGGCGTCGTCGATGTCGCTGAAGCGGACCGCGTCGCCGGCCGATGTCTCCACTGCGATTCCCCCTCCCGCTACTTGATCTCCTTCACATCCTTCGACTCCGTGCCGTCGCCGAGCACCGTGGCGACCGACCCCCGGTCGAACTTCATCTTCACGTTGTCCGTGACCTGGATCAGCACGGTCTTCTCGTCGAGGCCCGCGATCGTGCCGTACAGGCCCCCCGATGTGATGACCTTGTCCCCCTTCTTGAGGGCCTCGAGCAGCTTCTGACGCTCCTTCTGCCGCTTCTGCTGCGGGCGGAGAATCATGAAGTAGAAAATGCCGATGATGAGGGCAAACATCACCAGCGTGCTTGCCAGTCCCCCGCCGGCATCCCCTCCCGACGGCGCCATGAATGCCATGAGTGTCACTCTGTCCTCCAGTGTGTTACTGTGGTGTCGGTTCCGCCCCGGGCCTGCCGGCCGAGAGCGCGTTGATCATCGAATCCTTCCACTGCACGAAGCAGCCCGCCAGGATCGCTTCGCGCGCCTCCGCCACCAGGCGGAGGTAAAACTTCAGGTTGTGCAGCGTCGCCAGCTGGAGGGCCAGGATCTCTCCCGCCTTGAACAGGTGGCGAAGATACGCCCTCGTGAAATTCCGGCACGCGTAGCAGGAGCAGGTCGGGTCGGGCGGCGTAAAATCGTCCGCGTGCGCGGCGTTCCTCATGTTCAGCTTCCCGGCCCGCGTGAAGAGGACCGCATTCCGCCCGTTGCGCGTCGGGAGCACGCAGTCGAACATGTCGACTCCCCGCGCGATCGCTTCCAGTATGTTCCGGGGCGTCCCCACCCCCATCAGGTACCGCGGCCGGTCCTGCGGCAGGATGTCGGTGCAGACCTGCGTGATCCGGTACATCTCCCCTTCAGGCTCCCCGACCGAGAGGCCCCCGATGGCATACCCGTCAAACTCCATCGCCGCGAGTCCCCGCGCCGACTCTTCCCGTATGCCCGCGTATGTGCTTCCCTGCACGATGCCGAAGAGCGCCTGTGCGTGACCGTACAGCGGCGAGGTCCGCTCGAGCCGCTCCCGGGCGCGGAGCGCCCAGCGCAGCGTCATGTCGTTCGACGCCCGCGCGTACGACTCATCGCACGGGTACGGCGTGCACTCGTCCAGCACCATCATGATATCCGACCCGAGCGAGCGCTGTATGTCGATCACCGTCTCGGGGGTGAACAGGTGCCCCGACCCGTCGATGTGGGACCGGAAACGGACCCCCTCATCGGAGATGCTCCGGAGGGACGACAGGCTGAACACCTGGTACCCTCCGCTGTCCGTGAGTATCGGCCTCGTCCAGCCGGCGAAGCGGTGGAGCCCCCCCGCCTTTTCAAGGAGCGCCGTGCCGGGACGCAGGTAGAGGTGATACGCATTCCCCAGGATGATGGCCGCCCCCATCTCCTCCAGCTCACGCGCTTCAACGGCCTTGACGGTCCCCTGGGTTCCCACGGGCATGAATACGGGCGTGGGAATGTCCCCCCGTTCCGTGCGGAGTACTCCCGCGCGCGCGCCGCCGTCCCTCTGTACGACAGAGAACTTCAAGGTATTAAGGTAGGCATTCGTGTGAGGAAAATCAACGCGCGCCCGTAAGGCCGGGAAGAGCGGCAAGTGCGGGAGCGACGGCCTCCGCGATGTCCGTGGCCACCATCCCGCGCATCCCGTGGCGCTCGCACGCGATGTCCCCCGCCCTCCCGTGAACGTAGACGCCTCCCCACGACGACGCTTCCGCACTTCCCCCCTGCGCCAGCATCCCGGCGATGACCCCCGTCAGCACGTCGCCGCTCCCCACGGTCGCCATGCCCGGATTGCCGGAGGAGTTGACGTAGACCGTCCCGCCGGGTGCGGCCGTGACCGTCGGTGCCCCTTTCAGTACGACGATCGACCGGAGGGCGTGTGCTGCGTCGCGCGCGGCGCTCACACGCATGGCATCCGCCTCGGGGGCCTCGATGCCCGTCAGGGCGGCGAACTCGCCCGTGTGAGGCGTGAGTATCCGGACGTGCGAGGTCCCGAACTTTGCCGGGGAAATTCCCCGCAGAGCGAAGAGCGCGTCCGCATCGACCACCACCGGCGTGTCGGTCCCGGCCAGGAACTCACGGACAAACCGGAGCGTCTCTTCCTCACGCGAGAGACCCGGACCAAGCGCGACCGCGTCGGCCCGGCCGGCCCGCCGGAGCGCCTCCTCCAGCGCGGCCAGTCCCAGCGTTCCGGCGGGAGTCTCGGGAAGCGGCGAGAGGATCACTTCCGTGACGCGCCGCGCCATGACGGGACGCAGCGATGCGGGAAATGCGAGGACCACCGATCCGGCGCCCGTGCGGAGCGCCGCCTGCGCGGTCATGAGCGGAGCCCCGGTGAATGCGCGGGACCCGCCGATGACAAGGACATTCCCGGCGCTGTATTTATGGGCGTTGCGCGCGCGGGGAGGAAGGACGCCCGCGGCGTCCACGGCACCGACGCGGAACACCCCCGCGCGCCTGACGCGCATCAGAGACGGGGGTATGCTGATGTCTGCCACCCGCACGACGCCGCTCAGGTCGGCCCCCCGGCCGACGTAGTGGCCGATTTTTGCCAGCCCCATCGCCACGGTGAAGTCCGCCCGCACGGCGTCCGATCCCGCCTTCCCCGTGCCGGCGTCAACGCCCGAGGGAATGTCCACGGCCGCAACGAACGCACGCGTGCCGTTGATCCAGGAGATTGCCTCGCGCGGGAGGCCGGAGGCATCCCCCGTGAACCCGGTGCCGAAGACCGCATCGACAATGATGTCTGCCCGGCGCGGAAACGGGTCCCCGGCGTGCATTTCCTTCACGCGGAGACCCGACCGGGGGAGGCGGCTCATCCTGAGGGCGATGTCAAGGTTCGTCCGCGCGTCTCCCGCCACGGAACGCCGGGGCGCCAGGAGCAGCGCCAGGACGCTCCCACCCCGGTTCGCAATGTGTCGTGCGATCACGAAACCGTCCCCCCCGTTGTTCCCCTTCCCGCAGACGACGACGGTCTCGGCGGACACAACCGGTCCGCGCGCGCGTTCCAGTTCGTCGACGAATGCGCGGCCGGCGTTCTCCATCAGTGTGAGTCCGGGGATGCCCAGCGCGGCGATTGCCTGCCGGTCAAATCCCCTCATGAGGTCTGCCGTGGCGAGGACATCCATGGAAGGGCCCTTTGCTGGGGGGACGGCTAGAAGCAGCGGGACGTGAGTGCGAGCAGCGTCGAGGGGAAGACGCCGAAACCGATGATTGCGGCGGCTGCGATGATGAGCGCGGCAAGTCCCAGCGGGCGGAGCGCAGGCGCTTCGGCCCCCCCTTGCTCGCTGAAATACATCAGGACCACGAGCCTCAGATAGTAGTAGGCGGAGACGACGCTCATCACGACTCCCGTCACGGCGAGCCAGGTCATCCCCCCCTCGATCGCTCCCGCAAAGACATAGTACTTGCCGAAGAATCCCGCGAACGGGGGCACCCCGGCAAGTGAAAACATGAAAAGGGCCGCCAGCGCCGCCACCAGGGGCGAACGGCGCGAGAGTCCCGCACAGTCCTCAAACGTGAGCCTCGTCCCGTCCTCTTTCTCCAGCAGCGACACGACCCCGAACGCGCC
>Ga0335069_10007925_pt1 | contig 15257 bp, 15 predicted proteins | sample Lox_Sample_11_FD_206714 | JGI IMG/M metagenome (GOLD analysis project Ga0335069, IMG submission 206714) | Soil microbial communities from Loxahatchee National Wildlife Refuge, Florida, United States - Lox_Sample_1.1 | ecosystem: Environmental > Terrestrial > Soil > Wetlands | place: USA... | reverse complement strand
GCCTGGTCCTCCTCGGGCGTGCGCCCGCGCGGGCGCGTGCCGGCGATCGGGCGCACGTCGATGCGGCCGTCCTCGAGGCGCACCAGGATCTCCGGCGACGAGCCGATCAGCACCGGACCCTCGCAGCGCAGGAAAAAGAGGTAGGGGCTCGGGTTGATCAGACGCAGGTGCCGGTAGATCGAGAAGGGGTCCACCTGGAGCGGGATGCGGAACTGCTGCGAGAGCACCACCTGGAAGATGTCGCCCGCCTCGATGTACTCCTTCGCGCGCTTCACCATCTCGTGGAACGACTCGCGCGTGCTGCTGCGGTGGAGCTCCATGGGCGCGCGCAGTGCGGGCCGCGGCTCCTCCGGCGCGAGCGGCGCGCGCAGCCTGCGCGCGACGGCGTCGAGCTCCGCGACACCGCGCTGATACAACGCGGCGGCTTCTGCGCCGTCGGGCACGTGGACGTGGCGCACCAGCAGGGCCGTCTTCCGCAGGTTGTCGTAGACGACGATCGTCTCCGGCAGCACGAACCAGAGATCCGGCATCTCCGTCTCGTCCGGGTTCTCGTCCGGCACGCGCTCGACGAAGCGCACCCAGTCGTAGCTGATCATCCCGACCGCCCCGCCGAGGAAGCGCGGCAGCGAGACCCCGTCGAGGTGGACGGGGTGGAGGTCGGCCAGTCGTGCGCGCAGGAACTCGAGCGGATCGCCCGACACCCGTTCGCGGAGCGTGCGCCCGCCCTCGCTCCATTCGATGTCGCACCCGCGCGCGCGGAACACGGCGCGCGCGCCAGTGCCGATGAAGCTGAAGCGCCCCCACTTCTCGCCGCCCTCGACGGACTCGAACAGGAAGCTCGTGCGCCCGTCGTCGAGCCGGCGGAAGAGCGAGAGCGGCGTGTCCATGTCGGCCAGCAGCTCGCGCACCAGAGGGACGAGGTTCCCCCTCCTGGCGTGATCCACGAACGCTTCCTGGGAGGGGCGAAGCAAGACGAGCCTCGGGCGGGGGGCGTCCGCGTTCCGTGCGCGGGCGGCTCAGCCGAGAAACACGAGACGGTTCAGAGCGTTATCAAAGGCCTTCGAGGGAGTCAAGCAACGGAGACTTCGCGATGTCCTCTCCGATCCCGACCAGCCGGTAGTTCACGCGCACGTTGACGCCGCTGGCGCGGTCCTGTGACAGCTCGACGCCGGCCGCCCAGCATCCGCAGGTGGAAAGGTACTCGATCATGCCCGAGTTCTGGAGGAACACCTCGCGGTTGAACGAGAAGGACGTCTTGTAGCCGAGCAGCCAGCGCTTGGTCACCTGGACACGCGCGTCCGCGAACACCTGGTTGATGTGATCGAAAGCGGTGAACTTGTCGAAGCGCTCCCCGCGCTGCCAATCCTCGAACACCTGCGGGATGTCTCGCAGGTAGCGATAGCCGAGCTCAAGGCGGTGCCCGTCCGGGTGGCGCCAGTTCCACTCGATCAGACCTTCCTGGATCTGGTTCTTCTCGGGGTCGTAGCCGACGTGGAAGCGAGTGCCGCCGTAGCGCCCGGGCTGCAGACCGCCGTCGGCGATCACCCAGCCGAACTGCTCCTGGTCGAGGTCGTAGGTACCGAGCAGGGTCAGCTCGGCGTCGACGCCGCCCCGCTCGCCCTCCTCTACCGGCATGTGGAGCCGCTGGACCGCGCCCCAGGTCACGCGATCGACGCTGGAGACGCGGTCGGCCGTGTCGTACGTCACGTCGGCGAGGTCGAGATCGCGCACGCGTTGCTGCGGAACCGCCGTCGCGGGTGTGAACAAGGGGTTGTCCGACTGCGATGCCACGCTCTGCACGTAGGCGTAACCGAGCACCGGCTCGATGACGTGGGTCACGTCCCCGAAGCGCCGGACGAGTCGCGTGCGCACGTCGAGGCGGCCCGTGAAGAGCTCGCGATGGTCGAACGACGCGAAGCGCGTGTCGTAGAGGGTCTCGGACCAGCCCGCCTCGGGATACACCTCCACCACGTCGGCGAGCGCGAAGGGCAGCGCGAGCCGCGGGCTCAGCCCGATGCGGGACCCTTCGTTGATGAGCGGCTCACCCTCCTCGAAGTGGCCGTCGCGCTCGGTTCCTCCCGGATTCGTCACCGGGTCGAAGTTGTCGTGATGGGGATCGACGCCCGCGGCCGGGGGCGGGCTGGACTCGCGGCTGTCGAAGATGCCGTCCGTGCCCGTGTCCAGGAAGCCGCGGGTGTGCGGCACGCTGGACGTCACGAAATCCGGAGACGGCTGCGGCCGGGCGGTGCGATCCGTGGCGTCGTAGAACGTGTAGTTCGCGTCGAACGACGGCCGCAGCCACGGGATGTTCGCGAGCGGCCCCGGAAGTCCCACCAGCGAGAGCTCCGGAAGCCGGTTCAACACGGTCTTGTCGCGGTCGACGTCGTCGGGACTCTGCATGTCGTTCGCGTAGAAGGCCGAGCCCTCGGCCATCCACCGGCCGCTGTCGCCGAAGCTCCGCCCGAGCAACGCCCACGACTGGAGCCAGCGATCCGCGCGCCGCGGGCGTAGCTCCTGGTAGTCGATCGGGTAGTCGTTGTCGGAGACGAAGCGGAAGTCGCTGCGGTAGAGCCAATCGTCCGGCAGGTGGTAGTTCTGGTTCCCGATCACCGCCCAACGCTCCTTGTTGTAGGGCTCGTTCTGCGAGTCGGGATCGACCTCCTGGTCGTAGGCGAAGGCGGTGAACAGGTCGCCCGACGATTCCTTTCCGAACACGTACTCGAGCTTCGTGTCGTCCTTGAAGCCGCGCCGCACGCTGTACAGGGGTGTGAACGTCGCGTTGACGTTGTCGGCCACGGCCCAGAAGAACGGAATGCCGACCTGGAAGCCCTGGCGCGTGCCCGCGGAGAGCTCGGGGAGCAGGAATCCGCTCTGGCGCTCGGTGCGGATCGGGAGGATCAGCCAGGGCAGCCACAGCGCGGGGATTCCGAGCACGTCGACGGTCGCGTCGCGCACGACGCCGTAGCCGCCGACGTCGACCTCGGCCTCGCGCGCGCGGATCTGCCACGGGTCGCGACCTTCCTTCGGGCAGCGGCAGGTCGTGAACACCGCGCCGCGGAACGAGTAGCTGTGCGGCCCGGTCTTGCGGATCTCCTCGCCCGACGCGATGAACTGACCCGGCGGCGAGTCGATCTTGCCGTTCTGCACCAGACCGATCTCCTCGCCGACGTTGAACTGGACCGTGTCGGCGGTCACGATCTCGTCGGCCTGGCGCAGCTCCACGTGCCCCTTCGCGAGGCCGTCTCCCGTGCGACGGTTGAACGTGATCGAGTCCGCGCGCAGGGTGCGCTCACCCTGGTGCATCACCACGTTTCCGGTCGCGATGTACTGCTGCTGCGACGCGTCGTAGTCGAGCGCATCGGCGGTGATGTCGACCGGCTCTTCGCCGAAGCCGCGCGACTTGCCCGCGTCGTCGCTCTCCGCGGTGACCGCCGACGCCCACGCACAGACGATCAGCAGCGCGAGCGATCTGCGAAGCGCGGCAGGCATCGGGGCGGCGCCACGCTACACGATGGACCTTGCGTCCGCCGGAGCTGCGAGCCGCGAAGCGGAAGTCGGCGTCCAGCCCGATGAACTTCGCTCGGCTTCACCTCGCTGCGCGTCGGCCGACTCTCGAGTCGGCCCTCCTAGTCGGCGGCAGCGTCGAGCGAGGCGCAGAGCGCCTCGCGATCGGGCACCACGACCTCGTCGTTCGCGAGCTCGAGCAGCTCGCGATCGAGGAGCTGGTGCACCGCGCGATGCGCCTCGAGCATCGAGAGACCGGCGGTCTGCGCAATTTCGCGCAGCTTGATCGCGACGCGCAGCCCGGCCTTGCCTTCGGGCTGGCCGTGGCGCAGCAGCGCCCGCACCACCGGGCGCAGCAGGTCGTCCACCCCGAGCCCCGCCAGCCGCCGCTCGGCCTCGATCAGGCGCGACACCAGCACCCGGATCATGCGGATCGCAATCTCGGGCTGGTCGACGATCATGCCCTCGAGCGTGGTCCGGTCGAGCGCGATCAGGCGCGTCTGGCTGACGGCCACCGCACGCGCGGTCCGCGGTGCCCCGAGCACGACGCCCAGCTCGCCGAAGAAGTCGCCGGCGCCGAGGCGCGCCACGGCTCGCTTCCCGGCCGCGTTCTCGCGCACCAGCTCGACCTCCCCGGAGCGGATCACGTAGAGGCGGTCCGCCGGGTCGCCTTCGTCGAAGACGACCTCCCCAGGCGCGAGCGTGCGCTGGTAGCTCGTGTGAACCCGAGCGGCGGTGTCGTCGCCCGCGAGCATGGGCCGGCCCCCTGGCGAAAAGGTGGGCGGCGCAGCGCCCGGATCCGGTTTCGACGGTCGGCGCGCGGGCCTTTAGCCCGCCCCACGACGCCCGGGGTGATGGCCGGGTCAGCCCGCGCGGTCGCCGTCGAGGAGGTGGGCGAGGTGCTGTTCGAGTTCGTCCGCGGTCGTGAGACCCAGGTGGACCGAGTCGATCGTGCCGTCCGGAGCGACCACCACCAACGCGGGAAAGCCCATCGCGCCGAAGCGGCGAGCGAGGTCCTCGTCCGCTCCGGTGAGGATCGGGTAGTGCGCAACCGCGTCGTGGTCGTGCGCCCATGCGCGGATCTCGTCGACGCTCGCGCCCCCGACCTCGACCCCGAGTATCGCGATCTTGCCGGACTTCTCGTGCTTTTCCCAGAAGGTGTTGAGCTCGCCCGGCTGGAACACGCACGGCGGACACCAGGTCGCCCAGAAGTCGATGATCACGGTCTGACCGCGCAGCGAGGACAGGCGCACCGGCGACCCGAGCAGATCGGGGTGCTCGAAATCGGGAGCGGGCGAGTGCTGCGTCTCGTCGCCCTTGCCCCCGCGATCGGCGCGCTCGCCGCAGGCCGCGAGCGCCAGCACGGCGACGAGGCACGGAGCGAGCGAGCGCCACGCAGATTCGCGCCGCCGGGCTCGCGTCATCACTGGAGCGCCTTTTCCGCGGCGGTGATCCACTCGCTCATGAAGGAAAACTTCCGGTTGAGATCGGAGAAGCGATCCGAGATCAGCAGCACGCCCACACCCACCAGCACGACTCCCGACGTGATCTCGAGCGCCCGGAAGTGCTGGCGGATGCGCGAGAACCCCTCGAGGAAGACTTCCATGCTCCAGCCGGCGATCAGGAACGGCACCGCCAGTCCCGCGGAGTACACGGCCAGCAACCCGACGCCGTAGAGCACGGTCTCGCGCTGACCTGCGACCGTGAGGATCGTCGCGAGGATCGGTCCGATGCACGGCGACCAGCCGAACGCGAAGCCGGCGCCAACGACGAACGAGCTCGCGAAGCTGCGGCGCCCGAGGCGGAAATGGAAGCGGGTATCGCGATACAGCGCCCGGATCGGACTGACACCCATCATGTGGAGCCCGAGCAGCACGATCACGAGTCCTGCGATCTGGCTGACCCCGAACTCGACGCCGAGGATGCTGGCGCGCCACGTGCGGAGCAGCTGGCCCGCCGCCACGGCTCCGACTCCCATCAGCACGAACACCGCGGAGAAGCCGGTCACGAAGCCGAGGCATGCCTTCATCACGCGCGAGCGCACGCCGGCTCCGGACGCGCCCTCCTGCATTTCCTCGACCGAGATGCCGGAGATCAGCGAGAGGTAGGCGGGCAGAAGCGGCAGGACACACGGAGAGAGCACCGAGAGCAGTCCGGCGGCGAACGCCAGCAGCAAATCGGGGCTCGTCGGGGTCACGTCGCGAAGAATCGCGGCTGACCCTGGACACCGCCAGCGAGACGGCTCTCCGCGTCGCGTCTCGCGGCGCGCTCGCGTCGTCGAGGTCGCACGGGGGCGGGCGACGAATCGCCCGCCCCGGTGAACCTAGAAGTCTTCGTGCGTAACGGTCTCGTTCGCGGAGTTGCCGCCCGACGCCACCTGCTGGTCCTGCGCCTCCCGGTAGGCCGGATCGCGTCCGAAGAACTCGACCGACTTCTCCATCCGGAGATGCGCCGGAGTGATGACGTAGTCACCCCGCACGGCGGGAGTCACCACCGCCATCATCACTTCGGAGTCGCCACCCGAGAGACCCCAGGCGATTCCCCCGAAGACCAGGCCACACGTCGCGTAGACCAGCTTGACGGGCGCGTAGACCATCGTGGACAGGGCAGACAGGGCGCCCATGCCCGCCTCGTTCGTCATCTCGTCCGCCGCCGCCGGCCCGGCCGCGACGGTCGACGCCATCAGCGCGGCCACTGCCAGGCCGCTCCATCGATGCTTCATCGCCAACCTCTCTTTCCCTCCACCACGATCCCCCGTGGAGCAAGGAATTCTTCGTTCGCGGCCGGGCACCTCGCCGTGAGGCGCATCACCGCCGCTTGTGGCGCGGCAGCAACCTGCCAAACGCCGTCATCCCCCGGCGGGGACTATGACGTGAGACTCCGATGCGTCAAGAGGCGGCGCGAGGATTCCCACCCATGAAATTCAGAACGTACGGCGCGTGTCGAGGAGCAACGTGACCGGCCCCGCGTTGACCAGCGAGACCTGCATGTCCGCGCCGAAGCGCCCCGTGACGACATGGACCCCTTCCTCCCGCGCGACCTCGACGAGCCGATGGATCAACGGCTCGGCGACCTCGGCGGGCGCAGCCGCGACGAAGCTCGGACGCCGTCCCTGCCGCGCGTCCCCGAGCAAGGTGAACTGGGACACGACGCCGAGCGTGCCGCCGACGTCGAGCAGCGAGCGGTTCATGCGCCCCTGCTCGTCGGCGAACACGCGCAGATGCACGAGTTTGCGCGCGAGCTCGCAGGCATCGGCGTCGCCATCGTCGCCGGCCACGCCGACGAGCGCGAGCAGGCCATCCGCCATCGACGCCACCTCGTCGCCGCCGACCTCGATGCGCGCCGATCGCACGCGCTGCGCGACGGCGCGCAACGCCTAACGTCCGCGGCGATCGCCGTCCGCGCCGGCGGGCATCAGAGCCGCTCCTGCTCGGCGAAGCGACCGCCGTAGCGGGCCTCGCCCTCGGTCCGCATCAGCACGAGCTGACACAGGCGCACGCCGGCATGGATTCGCAAGGGACGTCCGGCGACGTTGCTCATCTCGAGCACCTGGCGGTTGTCGACGCCGGGCTGCACGAAGGCCGAGGTCACGTGGATCATCAGCCCGAGCCGCGCGAAGCGGCTGCGGCCCTCGAGGAACCCACACAGATCTCCAGGCAGGCGAATTCGCTCGCGCGTGATGCCGTGGATCGTCGAGCCGGGCGCGAGCACATACGGATGGTCGAGGCGCTCGAGACGCGTGTGCTTGCGATAGTCGGAGTCCGCGACCACGTCGATCGGATCGGCATCGTCCTCGATCACGCGGATCTCGTCGCCTAGCGTGAGATCGACCGACGCGGCCCCGAGCTGATCGAGCTCGAAGGGCGTGATGACCAGACGTCCGGACGCGAGCTCCGCGCGAATCGCCTCTCGGGTCAGGACGGCCATCGGGCGGCGCATGATACCGTAGGCCCGTGTCGCACCCCTTCTTCGCGTTGCCCGCACCCATCGTCATCGGGCACCGCGGCGCGGCGGGAGAGCGGCCCGAGAACACGCTGCCCTCGTTCGAGCGTGCGCTCGCGGACGGCGCCGCAGTCCTCGAATCCGACGTCCATCTCACGCGCGACGGCGTGCCCGTCTTGATCCACGACGACGAGCTCGAGCGTTGCACCGACGGATCCGGCCACGTCCGCGATCACGACGTCGCGGCGCTGAAGAGGCTGGACGCCGGCTACCACTTCGAGATCGAGACCGGCGCGCACCCCTTCCGCGGCCTCGGCGTCCGCATCCCGACCCTGGCCGAAGCGCTCGCCGCCTTCCCGAGCGCGCGCTTCAACCTCGAGCTGAAGGAACACGTCCCCGGCATGGTGGCCCGGAGCGTCGCCGCGGTGGCCGACGCTGCGCGCGCCCCCGACGTGCTCCTCACCAGCGCGAACGACGCGCTGATGGCGGAGCTGCGCGCGCACGTCGCGGCCTCCCGCGTCGACGTCGCGCTCGGCGCGTCGACCGGTGAGGTCGCGCGCTTCGCGGTCGCCGCGCTGCGCGGGGAGACGCCGCCTCCCGGTCCGATGGCGCTCCAGATCCCGGCGGAGTTCGCCGGGCGTCCGCTCGCGACGCGCGAGCTCGTCGAGCACGCGCACCGGCACGGCGTCCAGGTCCACGTGTGGACGATCGACGAGCCGGAGGAGATGTGCGCGCTGCTCGCTCTCGGCGTCGACGGCATCGTCACGAACTACCCGGCGCGTCTCGCGCGGCTGCTCGCGGCGCGCGCGTCGCGGCAGCGGACGGCCTAACGATCCGCGTCCGGCACGGTGAAGACGGCCGGGTCGGCCGCGAGCTCGAGCCGCGTCGGATCGCGGAGCGACTCCGGCAGATTGCGCAGGAAGACGCGGAGCGTCGAGCCCGCCGGATCGACGAAGGCCACCCGGCCGCTGCGGTCGCCCGTGCGCACGAGCAGGGAGCCGTCGCCCTCGCGGGCGGCGAGCGCCGCCAGCCGATCGACCGGACCGCTGCGCCCGGACGGCAGCGGCGCGCGCGCGACCACGATGCCCGAGTCCACGCGATAGAGCGCGGCCAGCGTGTCGTCGCGAAAGGCGCGTCCGGCAAGCACGCGCGCGCCGACGTCGCGCACCGTCTCGACCGTGCGCACCATCACGGTGTCGCCGCGGGCCGCGTGACCCTGGAAGCCGAGCGCGTGGCCGAGCTCGTGCAGGGCCGCGCCGACCTGCTGCGCCTCGTCCACCTGGATGTGGTGCCCCCGCGCGTCGATCTGCGCGCGCCGCAGCGAGACCCGAGCTCGCCAGAGACCGGCCTCGAGCCGCGCTCCGGCGCGCGCCACCTCCGCCGCACCGTCCACGCGGCACTCGGCTTCGGTCACGGCCGCGAACTCCGCGTCGTCCGGCGCGAACTCGATCTCGATCTGCGCGGGTCGCGTCTCCTCGAAGCGCACGCCGAGCGCCTGCTCCCAGGCGCGCAGCGCCAGCCTCAGGCGCGCGCGCTCCGCTTCGGAGGCGTTCTCCGGAAGCGCGACGCGGATCGGAGACGCGGAGTCGAAGCGACACAGGAACCAGATCAGCTCGCCGGCCAGCGGCAGCGCGTACGGTGTCGCGTCGCCGAGGCGCTGGCCCGGCAGGGCCGCGAGGCCCGGATTGCGCGCGGCCAGCACGTCCACGTCCCAGCCCCCCGCGCACGCCAGGAGCGCGAGCGCGAGCGCGGACCGCGCGGCGCGAACCGTCAGCTCCGCGCCGGCAGGGCCACCACGGCGCTGCCGCTGACGACCGGCTCCCCCTTCTGGTTGCGCGTCTCGATCTCGATCTCGACGAGTCCTTCGTCGCCGCGCACGTCGATCGACTTCACCACTCCGCGCGCCGTCAGCGTGTCGCCCGGCCAGACCTGCTTCACGAAGCGCACGCCGTACTCGCGCAGCACGCCGTCGCCGAGCCAGTCGGTCAGCAGGCGACCCGTGAGGCCCATCGTCAGCATGCCGTGCGCGAACACGGACGGATAGCCGGCGGCCTTCGTCGCGAACTGCTCGTCGTGGTGGATCGGATTGAAGTCGCCCGACGCGCCCGCGTACTGGACGATCTGCGTGCGGGTCAGGTTCTCGACCAGCACCTGCTCGCGCGTCGCGCCGACCGAGAGCGACGCGCAGTCGGTCTTCGGGTTGCCGGCCATCGCCTAGCCCTCCACCGCCTTGCCGGTCACGATGCCGACGCTGATCGCCGTCGTCACGAGCTCGCCGCGCTCGTCGCGGAACTCGGTGATCGTCTCGCTGAAGCGCATCGTGCCGCCGCGCTTGCCCTCCTTCTCCCAGGTCTTGCCGGGCCGCGTGCTCACGCGCAGCCGCATGCCCGGCCGCATCGGCTGGTGGTAGACGAAGCGCTGCTCGCCGTGCAGCACGCGCGTGAGGTTGCCGCCTCCGCCGCCGCCCGCGGACGCGCGGGACTCCGCGGCCGGGCCGGCCGCCGCCGCCTTCGGCGCGGGCTTCGGCTTCGGCGCCGGGATGCGCCGGACGCCGCGCAGGAAGTAGTTCGGATCCCAGTGCGCGGACGCGCTCGCGAAGCTCGGGGGCGCGATCACGCCGCCGAGCGGCGTCTTCGAGGCGGCCTCCTCGTCGTAGTAGATCGGGTTGGTCTCGCCGATCGCGCTGGCGAACAGCATGATCGCCGTCAGGTCCACGGGGAACACGAATCCGTCGTCCGCCACGAACTCCTCCTGCGCCGGCTAGAGCGGCAGTCGTCCGGTCGCCGCCTTGGTGTTGCCGTCGCGCTGATAGGCCTCAATCGTCCGCTGCGCGATGCGCCACTGGTGCACCTCGTCGGCGCCGTCGGCGAAGCGAGCCCAGCGCGCGTGCTGGGCCATGCTCGCGAGCGGCGTGTCCATCGAGTAGCCGAGCGCGCCGTGCACCTGGATCGCGCGGTCGACGATGCGGTTCAGCGCGTTCGCGACGAAGTGCTTCGCCATCGACACTTCGGTGCGGAAGTCCGCTCCCGAGTCGATCAGGTACGCCGCGTGCAACACCATCAGCTTCGACTGGTAGAGCTCCATCGCGGAGTCCGCGATCATCCACTGGATCCCCTGCTTCTCCGCGAGCAACGATCCGTGCGCGAAGCGCTCGAGCGAGCGCTTCACCGTCATGTCGAGCGCCTGCTCCGCCTGGCCGAGCCAGCGCATGCAGTGCGCGAGGCGCGCCGGTCCGAGCCTCGCCTGACCGAGCAGGTGACCCTGGCCGCGACCGCCGAGGAGATTCTCCGCCGGGACGCGCAGGCCGCGGATGCGGATCTCGCAGTGGTTGTGGCTCCCCGACATCGTCTCGACGTCGCGCACGATCTCCCAGCCCTCGCTCGGGAGATCGACGAGGAACGCGCTGTTGCCGGCCTGCGGGATCTCGGGCGAGTCTTCCGTGCGCGCGATCAGGATCGCGAAGCGCGCGCCGCGCGCGCCCGAGATGAACCACTTGTGGCCGTCGATCACCCAATGGTCGCCGTGGAGCACCGCGCGCGTCTGGATCAGAGTCGGGTCGGAGCCCGCGACCTCCGGCTCCGTCATCGCGAAGCAGGAGCGCACGCGACCCTCGCAGAGCGGCCGCAGGTAGCGCTCCTTCTGCTCGTCCGTCGCCCAGTGGAGCAGCGTGTGCATGTTGCCCTCGTCGGGCGCCTGCGCGTTGAGCGCGAACGGGCCGAAGCGGGAGCGCGCGGCCTCCGCTGAGACCGCCGCCATCGCAACGTGACCGAGACCCATGCCGCCGAACTCCTTCGGCATGTGGGGCAGCCACAGGCCCCACTCGTGGGCGGCCTTCCGCATCTTGATCACGGTCGAGACCAGCGCGTCGCGATTGCTCTCGTCGAGTTGCTCCTCGAGCGGACGCACGATCGTGTCGATGAATTCGCGGACCCGGGTGCGCAGCGCTTCGAGCTCGGGGGGAAAGGAGAAGTCGATCGCCATGGGGTCCTCGCGCGGCCGGCGCGGCGAGACGCAGCGCGGGCGGCCCATGGTACCTTCGGCCCATGCACGCGGCATCGGGCCACGATCACGTCCACGCGGCGCACGCGCACTCGGCTCGCGCCAATCGCAGGACGGCGCGCTGGCGCCTCGGTGTCGCCCTCGGGCTCTCCTTCGGGACGATGCTCGCGGAGATCGGAGGCGCCTGGTGGAGCGGATCGCTGGCGCTCGCGGCCGACGCCGGACACATGCTCTCGGACATCGGCGCGCTCGCGCTGGCGCTGTTCGCGGCCTGGGTGACCACGCGCCCCGCCGGCCGGCGCTGGACCTACGGTCACGTGCGAGCCGAGATCCTGGCCGCGCTCGCGCAGGGGGTCGCGCTGATCGTGGTGGCCGGGCTGATCGCGGCCGAGGCTCTCGGCCGCCTCACGACGCCGAGACCGGTCGCCGGGACGGTGCTGTTCGCGATCGCCACGTTCGGGCTCGTGATCAATCTGCTCTGCCTGCGGATCCTGTCCGAGGATCGCGAGCACAGCCTCAACGTGCGCGCCGCCTGGCTGCACGTGCTCTCCGACGCACTCGGCAGCACCGGTGCGATGGTCGCCGGCGCGCTGGTGTGGGCGTTCGGCTGGACCTTCGCCGATCCGCTCGCGTCGCTCGCGATCTGCACACTCGTGCTGTTCTCGGCCTGGCATCTGCTGCGCGACGTGGTGGACGTCCTGATGGAAGCGGCACCGCGCGAGCTCGACGTCGGCGACGTGCACAGCGCCCTCGCCCGCCTTTCCTCGGTGCGCAGCGTGCACGATCTGCACGTCTGGACCGTCGGGCACGGCAGCATCGCGCTCTCGTGTCACCTGGTAGTTTCGGATCCCGGCGTGTCGACCGCGCTCCTCAGCGAGGCCTACGCCGTGCTCGGCGCGCGCTTCGGGATCGACCACGCCACGATCCAGGTGGAGCCCGAAGCATTCGCCGACGAGACGCCGCGCTCGATCTGCAGCGGCGGCTGCACGTCGGATGGCTAGACTCGCTCGACTGGAGACACCGTGCCGCTCTTCGCCTTCATCGGACACGACGCTGCGCGCGGCGGTGAGCTGCGCGCCGAGGTCCGCCCGGCGCATCTCGCCGCGCTCGAGCAGCTCGCGCAGCGCGGCCGCATCGTGCACGCCGGTCCCATGCTCGACGAGGAGGGCTGCGCCGTCGGCAGCGTGATCCTCTTCGAGGCGGACGACCTCGGGTCCGCGCGCGAGATCGCGGCGCGCGATCCCTACGTCACGAAGGGTGTGTTCGCGCGCTACGAGGTGTACGAGACGCGGGTGGTATTTCCCCGCTAAGGCTGCGGCGAGAGCCGCAGCGACACCTCCAGCGACTTGTAACTCGGCGTGCGGCTGCCCTCGGCGAAGTCACCGAGCGAAACGAGCGCGTTGGCCTCCGGGAAGTAGGTGGCCGCGCAGCCGCGCGGGAGGTCGTAGGCGACGACGCGGAAGTCGGCCGCCGAGCGCGTCTCGCCGCGGAAGTGGCTCGTCAGATCGACGCGACATCCCTCGCGCAGGCCGAGCGCCTCGATGTCGTCGCGGTGCAACAGCACCACGCGCCGGCCGCCGGAGATCCCGCGATAGCGGTCGTCGTGTCCGTAGATCGTGGTGTTGAACTGGTCGTGGCTCCGCAAGGTGGTGAGCCGCAGGCGGCCGGGCGGCAGCTCGTCCTCGGGCAGCGGGTGCAGTCGGAAGCGCGCCCGCCCATCCGACGTCTCGAAGTGTCGCGTGCGGGCCCCGCTCGGCAGCGCGAAGCCGGACGGCTGGCGCACGCGGCGGTTGAAATCGTGGAAGCCGGGGACGACGCGCGCGATCCGCTCGCGGATCCGGTCGTAGTCGGCCGCGAGCTCGCGCCAGGGCACCGCGCTCGCGCCGAGCGCCGCCTCCGCGATCCCGGCCACGATCGCCGGCTCGCTCCGCAGACTCGTCGAGGCCGGCTCGAGCGCGCCTTCGGAGCGGTGCACCACGCTCATCGAGTCCTCGACGCTCACGAACTGCGGTCCCGATGCCTGGACATCGCGCTCGGTGCGCCCGAGGCAGGGGAGCAGCAGCGACTCGCGTCCGGCGACGAGGTGCGTGCGGTTCAGCTTCGTCGCGACGTGCGCAGCGAGGCGGCAGCGAGAGAGCGCGTCCGCGGTGAGCGCCGCGTCGGGGCTCGCGACCGCGAAGTTGCCGCCGAGGCCGAGAAAGAAGCGGGCGCGGCCGTCGCGCAGCGCCTCGATCGCGCCGACCGTGTCGAAGCCGTGGCTCCGCGGCGGGATGAAGCCGAACTCCGCGCCGAGGCGATCCAGGAACTCCGGGCGCGGGCGCTCGCAGATTCCCATGGTGCGGTCGCCCTGTACGTTGCTGTGTCCGCGCACGGGACACGGCCCGGCACCCGGCACGCCGATGTTCCCGCGCAGCAGCAGCAGGTTCACGATCTCCTGCACGTTGGCGACGCCGTGGCGGTGCTGCGTGATGCCCATCGCCCAGCACGCGATCACGCGCTCCGCGCCAGTGTAGACCGAAGCCGCCTCGCGCATCTGCGCGCGCGCGACACCGCTGCGCGCCTCGAGCGTCTCCCATGGCGTAGCCTCGACCTCCTCGCGGTAGGACTCGAAGCCGCAGGTCGAGCCGTGCAGGAAGCTCCAGTCGACCACGCGGCCCGGGCCGAGCGCCTCCTGCTCGAGCACCGCCTTCGCGATCCCGCGCAGCAGCGCGACGTCGCCGCCGACGCGCACCTGCAGGTAGAGCTCGGCGATCGGGGTGCCCCGGCCGAGCAGCGCGAGCGGCTCCTGGGGATGCGCGAAGCGCACGAGGCCGCGCTCGCGCAGCGGGTTCACGGCGACGATGCGGCAGCCGCGGCGCCGCGCTGCCTGGAGCGCGCTCAGCATGCGCGGATGGTTGCTGCCGGGGTTCTGGCCGATCACGAAGATCGCGTCTGCGATCTCGAAGTCCACGAGCGACACCGTTCCTTTGCCGATGCCGATCGAGTCGCCGAGCCCGACGCCGCTCGACTCGTGACACAGATTCGAGCAATCCGGAAGGTTGTTCGTGCCGAGCATGCGCGCGAAGAGCTGGTACAGGAACGCGGCTTCGTTGCTGGTGCGGCCCGAGGTGTAGAAGATGGCTTCGTCCGGCGAGTCGAGCGCATGCAGCGCCTGCGCGATCCGCTCGAAGGCCGCCTCCCATGCGATTGGCTGGTAGTGCTTCGAGCCCGGCGGCCGCCACAGCGGCTCCACCAGGCGACCCTGCGCCTCGAGCCAATGGTCGCTCTGCGCCAGCAGTCGTTCGACCGGCCACTCGGCAAAGAAGTCCGCTCCGATCCGCCGGCGCGTCGCCTCGTGCGCGACCGCCTTCGCGCCGCTCTCGCAGAACTCGAGCGCGGCTCGCCGCTCGGGATCCGGCCAGGCGCAGCCGGGGCAGTCGTAGCCGCGCGCCTGGTTCAAGGTCCCGAGCGCGCGCGACGTGCGCCGCAGCCCCATCTCGTGGACCGAGCGCCGCATGGCCGTCCACGCGGCCTCGAGCCCGCCGGCCGCGCCGGCGTCGCCCGCGCCGTCGTGGATCGCGTCGTCGTCGGGCGGCGCGTCGTCCGCGTCGTTCACGACGCGCTCGCGATCCGCGCGCGCTCGCCGAAGACGTTCATCGAACGCCCGCGCAGGAACGCGACCAGGGCCATGCGCGCGCGCGTCGCGAGCTCGACCGCCAGAGACGACGGTGCCGAGACCGCCGCCACGACCGGGATGCGCGCCGCCAGCGCCTTCTGCGCGATCTCGTACGAGATCCGGCCCGACACCAGCAGCACGTGGCCGGAGAGCGGCA
>Ga0335069_10007922_pt1 | contig 15260 bp, 8 predicted proteins | sample Lox_Sample_11_FD_206714 | JGI IMG/M metagenome (GOLD analysis project Ga0335069, IMG submission 206714) | Soil microbial communities from Loxahatchee National Wildlife Refuge, Florida, United States - Lox_Sample_1.1 | ecosystem: Environmental > Terrestrial > Soil > Wetlands | place: USA: Florida... | reverse complement strand
GGGAAAGATCAGAAGCCTCAGCGCCCAGTCGGCACTGCTGCTGCGGAAGCGCCTAAGGTGACGGGTATTACGGCAGCGCAACCCGCCGGGGTCGCTATTGCGCCCGCGAGGCAAAAAAGAGTGCGCACGATCGTGCTCAAGGTCGGAGCAATTATTGGCGCTGGTGCGGCCGTAGGTACCGTGATCGCGCTCACTGCGGCGACACCCAGCAAACCTCCGGGTGCGCACTAAGGCTGCCTCAATAACAAACTATGCGCGCTAATACTGTGACTGTCTTCACCTTTTCTGGAATCGATGGGGCTGGTAAAAGCACCCAAATCGAACAGCTGCGCGACTATCTTCAGCTGATGGGGCAACGTGTAAGCATTTTGACATTCTGGGACGATGTCGTCGCCTTCTCGAAGCTACGAGAAGGGATGAGCCTCTCCTTGTTCAAGGGTGAGAAGGGCGTGGGGAGCCCCGATCGACCGATCCAGCGCCGCGACAAGAATGTTAGCTCAGGCTTCGTCGTAGCTTTTCGCCTTCTGCTGTACGCTCTCGACGTCGTGCGACTCTGGATAGTTTCATCCCAAAAAGGCAAGAGGGGCGCTGATGTCATCATCTTTGACAGATACATCTACGATGAGCTTGCGAATCTCCCACTCCACAATCGCCTAGTTCAGCTTTACGTCAGGCTACTTTTATCGCTCACTCCGAAGCCAGACATCGCCCTTCTTGTGGATGCAGACCCCGAGGCGGCATGTACCCGCAAGCCCGAGTACCCTTTGGACTTTGTACGCCGGAATCGAGAGACTTATCTGAAACTGGCCAAAATCGCAAAGATGACCGTGCTTCCGGCCGGCTCAATCCAGCAATCGGCTGCCTGCATCCGAGGTCTCGTCCCGGATTTCCCGGCAACTACCGCCAAACGGCCTACCGTACTTCCCCTCGAGTACTCCGCCTCCAGCAATTCCGGGACCGGTACTACCCGGTAGCCCGTGGTTCCTTGCAACATCTTTAGCTTGAAGCACATCGAATCTGCTGCTCCGCAACGGGGAGGCCAATGAAGATTTGTCTGGTCACGACTTTTCCGCCAAGCACGGGAGGCTTGAGCGAATACGGATTCCACATTGCCCGGGAGTTGCGCCGCAATCCGTTCCTGGATGTGACAGTTCTTGCGGACGAACTTCCGCATGATCACGTGGAGCCTGAAGGCTTCAACGTGCAGCGCTGCTGGTCGTTCGACGACCCGACAACAGTCTTTCGGCTGTTGAATACAATCCGAAAAACCAAGCCCGATGTTGTATGGTTCAATCTGTTGTTCAGCACTTTCGGTCGAAACCCTGTTGTGGCTTTCAGTGGCTTGATGGCCCCTCTCCTGGCTCGCTTGGGTGGACGTTATACCCACGTCACGCTTCATCACCTGATGGACACTGTGGACTTGAAGGATGTTGGAGTTCGTCACGAGACTCTCTATCGCGCTGCAGGGGCTGTTGCGACGCGGATGATTTTGCTTTCAAACTCAGTCTCCGTCCTGATGCCGGGCTATCGAAAGATCCTGAATGACAAATATGGGCGTGACAACGTTCATTTGCGCGCTCATGGCTTGCTTGCGCGTCGACCGGAATTTCCGGATTTTTCGCGGCGCGGTAATCCTGATCATTGCATTCTTGCCTTTGGTAAGTGGGGTACATACAAGCGTCTAGAGTTGATGATCGAGGCGTTCAAGCTGATTAATGAGCGAATGCCGGAAGCGAAGCTCGTTGTCGCTGGAGGCGATCATCCTCAAGCTCCTGGTTACATCGATTCGATGAAGAGGCAGCATGCGGGAAATTCGCGAATCGAGTTCCGGGGATATATTCCGGAAAGCGACCTGGCGGACTTGTTCCAAAGCGCAACTGTCGCGGTCATGCCATATTCCTCGTCCACCGGGTGCAGCGGAGTTGCGCACCTTGCCTGTGCCTTTGGCGTTCCGATTGTCAGCGCTGATCTCTCTGATTTTCGACAGATGGCGCAAAGTGAAGAGCTAGCGATCGATTTTTATCCACCAGGCGATGCCAATGGTTTGGCAGATTGTCTTCTTGATCTGCTACAGAACCTCGATAAGCAGATGTCAATGGCAACGCAGAACTTCTCTGCGGCGTTGCGGATGACCATGCCGAATGTCGTCCAGAAGTACCTGCGCCATTTCGAATTGCAGCAGCGTGTTCAAACACTCCGGCACATCTCACGCTTTCGGCGTCTGCCCCGATGGATTCCGTCCAAATCTCTTCTTCTCCGATTTATGACGCATAACTCCCTCAGTTGGGCTCGGAGATCAGTTGTTCTACACACCCCGTTGACGGATATCTCGCCGGCTGCGCTTTTAAATGGTCATAATAACGCGCTGCTTAATAGTCAGAGCAACGGTCGCGGACACAACGGCATGGGAAAAGGCGTCTCCCCACAACATGGTCTGCAAAGTCACAATGGAAATGGCAGAGATGGCAAGAGTTTTGATCACGTGGAAGCTCGCGAACTTACAGATCGAGATACCCCCGATGCCACGACCCGTGAGGTTCTTGCTGACCAAGATCGTATGCCGCTATTCGTAGTTCGAGGCAGCACTGTCCGGGACGATAGAGCACGTGAAAACCGCCTGCCCGGGCCCATCCCTGGAACTGCTGGAATCGGCCGCGAATGAACATACTCTCTCTCAAGCCAAGAAATAAAAGTCCACGGCGCATATGACATCCGCAGTCTGAGAGTAGGCTTCTTCTCCTTCGCCCACTGAATGAACGCAGGTTGCGCCTCGCAGCGGCTGAGCAATCTATTGGCAGGGTTATTGCGAACTGATCGTCAGGTTTCGCGCAACGTAGCGCGTTCCATCGTAATCGGTGATAGCTGTTACCGTTGCTCCCGGGTGCAGTTGCTCATCAGGCGTTATGGAGGGCCCGAGATAGATGTCATAGGTCTTGTTGTCGGTTGATGATTTAACAACCAGCAACCCAGTGCGCAAATCGATATGGACGACCGAGCCTGAGAATGTGAAATGCTGTCCGGGTAATGCCAGGACGGAAACTTCTCGTGCTGTATTGTGCCCGTCTCCCTCGGCTGAAAAAGTGATCGAGACCAACGAGCCGGGGGAAAGAACATTGGGTGACACTTGTGTTCCATTCTGTAGAACCCGTGTGTTCGAGTTCAGGTGGACTTGTACTGACTTCGGAGAAAGTGAGTCGCGTAGAGTCAATTCGTTTCGTTCCGGCCGATATTTCACCACTACGCCTTGACTTTCACCGCTGGCGCGAGCACCGCCAAGCCGAATTGTCCGCGCAAACACGGTATCGCCATCGAGAATTGTGTCCAAGTAGATTCGATCTCCCTGCCGAAGATCAGTGATACTGGACTCTTTCCCCTCTCGAAACACGATCGTGCGAGGATCGAAAAGAATTGCCATGTCCCCCCCGCCGAAGACCCTCACTACGACTCTGTCGCGTACGCGGTCTAGTTTCGCAATCGTCCCTCCCACCAAAGTGGCATTTGCTCGGGGGACCGGAGGTAGATCCGGAAGGAGATTGCTGGGGTCGACTGTAATCGAATCCTCAGCATTGTCATCCGTGATGCTCGGCTTACGAGGTTCGATGGTTCCGTCGGGCGCACTGCTATTCGGCGATACCATGGCCGAAGCAGTTTGTTGCGATGATACTTGCCCCGGCGCCGCAGTGCTCAAAAGCGACGCGACGAAGATCATTCCTGAGGCAGAAATGAGAATCTTCCACAAATTTAGAGTCGGCAACTTCACGGCAAAGTTAGATGCCACCAGACACGCAAAAGGTAGTCGCAATTAGTTGAATCTGCTCGTTTTCCCTACGCTAACGGCAAACAAAAACCGGTAAAAGGCATCAAATTCTGGTCCATACAAGATTTTTCCTTTAGATCCTAATGAGGAACGATATGGCGCTTAGAAGCTGCCGTTTTGCCAAAATAGTCACAGTTGCCGCGCTCAGCGCGCTGTGCTTGAGAAGTGCTCTTGCCGGGGATTTGAAGCTCCAAATTCCGAGGCATAGCAAGTTGACGCCGGTGCAGCGGTTGAACCGTGAAGGCGTCGAATCAGTGCGCAAGCACAACTATTCCAAAGCTGAACGCCTTTTCTACAAGGCATATTTGCTCGATCCGGACGATGCATTCACGCTGAACAATTTGGGATTTATTTCTGAAATGCAGGGCGAACTCGATCGAGCCCAACGCTTCTACGAACTCGCAAGCCAGCAATCCAGCGACGCCGTCGTAGACTTGGCGAGTGTGCGGAAGACGAAAGGCCAACCAATGAAAGAGGTGGTCGCAGTCGCTGCCGGGCCCCTGCAGATCAATCATGCTAACGTGCAAGCGGTGAAGCTGCTGAACCAAGGCCGGGCCCCGGAAGCCGATGTCCTCTTGGAGCAAGTACTGAAATCGGATCCGAACAATGTCTACACATTGAACAATCTCGGTGTCGCTAAAGAAATGGAAGGCGAGGGGGAGGACGCACTCCGGTACTTCGATCGAGCGTCAGCCCTTGCTTCCGACGCAAGTGCAGTCGTCACGACCAATCGTGCTTGGAGGGGTCGCCAGGTTAGCCAGATGGCACAAGAGAACGCAAAAGCCCTCCGCGAACACCTGACGCACCAGAACGATCTCAATGAACAAGTGGCGGAACTCAACCTGCGGGGCGTATCCGCTGTAAATCGAAACGATTTGCGCACCGCCGACGCTGATTTTCGAAAAGCTTATGCTTTGAATCCGGACGATGCGTTTACGTTGAATAACATCGGATACGTCGCAGAACTCGAAGGAGATCAGGAAACTGCTCAATTCTTCTACGACCGCTCGCGACAATCAAATGGGGCTTCTGCCACGGTCGGAGTCGCCACCAGGCAGGCCGCAGAGGGGCGCAAGCTGTTCGCTGTTGCAGAGGACAACAATGGATTGGTGGGCACAAAGGTGACGGCGGAAAGAGAAGCCTTACGCAGACAGCAACAAGGGCCGGTCTTGTTGCGCCGTAGAGATAACAGCGTTGTGGAAGATTCAATCCAACCGCAGTAGATGATCTTACGATCCGCTCTCCATGAAGCGGCCGATATCCGATTCTGGATCGTAAAAGATGTGCCGGACCATGTTGGTGAGATAGCGTGACAGCGTGTTTACGTTCGTTTTATACCAGCAGCAGCGAGTCATGGACGGCGATAAGCCGCAGAGGAACTGAAAAGTTTCGAGGTCTGCTGGCGGCTGCGACAGCATGGCGGCAGCCATTCGATGATTTCCGTCAAGAATAGTTAGCGGGCTCTGTGCGTCAATCCCGATCAGCAATACTGTAGGGTTCGTTAACCCCTCCTGAAGTGACGGCGTGATTCTGCGAAGCTTACGGAAGAACTCGTCCTCGGGATTCTGCTGCGATTTTTCTCGTAGAGAATCGACCATCTCTGTCAGATAAAAGCTGCCTTCCGCGACCTTTCTCCATTGCGCTCGCGGGAAAAATCGGATGCGCTCCAGATCCTGCCTGGTCAGTTCGACTTTAAACCATTCTGTATCATCGGGCAGTTCACGCCACATGGCGCCGCGGCGTAGGAACAACAAAGCACGTCGCAATGCATTTTCACGCGCGCTTTCAAGATTCGGCCGAGTCACCAGGTACTCGAATTCGTGTCGGTATTCCTCAAACTCCGGATGATGAAACTCGCTGCGTAGGAACTCCGCAATGACTTGGTGTTCGCTCATGGGCTGCATGATGCGCAATCGGGAATATGTCTCGGCAGCCTCCGCTGGTGCGATTTCGCGACGCAGCAGGGGCACAGCCACCAGCGCAAATAGCATCACCATCAACCACAGCTGGACATAGATCACCTGGCTCAAGCTGTGGTGGAAGACGCAGATGCCAAGGCCTAAAGCACCGCTAAAAGCAAGCTGTACCCAGCTTGTATTTGCAATCTTCCGCGACATCTCATACGTGATCATCACAGAACTGAGGGAGTAAATGCCCGCTGTAATCGCATAAAGAATGAGCAGCGCCGCCAGCCTTCCATGATTTCCAAGCTCGAAATGAGAGCCGAAGAGCGTTCTCCACAAAAAACTAGGAATTGCCCACAGACCAAGAATCAGGACAGCGAGTATCAGAAATACCATCAAGAACGACATGAATAAGACAGGTCGTGCTTCTCGGTCGCTCTGGCGGGCCGCAGCTGACACAGGAAACATTGTGTTCACTACCGACCAGGCGCACATGTTGACAAGGCGTCCGACCAGAGAGACTGCCGCATAAATTCCGGCTTCATCCGAGGCAAAGAAGTGTTTCACTAGCACTATGTCAAAATTGTTGATTACGACCTGTCCTGAAAAGAAAACGATAGCCTGCAGCCCTTCTCCGAATGCAATAGGGAAGCGGCTGGCGCGAAGCGATCGCAATCCAGGACTCGGTTTCGCGAGGAAATACGATGCAATCACGGCGACGACACTTGCCAATACCGCCCCTTCAACTCCCAGGCCGAAACGAATAAGCAGATATGCACCGCCGAGTCGAACGACGCCTTCCAGCATAAAGTTCACGGCCAGCGAACTGAAGGCGTGAATGCCCTGTATATAACCGCGACGAACTCCCAGCGGAATATAGAAAGCAGTGCCAAGTGCAAGCAGTGAGATGAGCACTGGATCCGGCAGATTCAGATAACTCTGGATGACGCGATTGAACAGGAACAGCAGCAGCCCAAGGCCGACTCCCGCCATCCATGCGCGGAGATGTAAAGACGCAAAAATTGCGGATTTTTCTTCCTGCGTTTCATGACTGGCGACGTATTTTGCACACACAACCTGAAATGAGAGTGTGATGGCGGACGCAAGCATCAAAAGCGTATAAACCGCTGTGGCGTGCGCAAATCCGGTCGGTCCTAACAGTCGGGCAACTGCAACGTTGTAAACAAGATTCGTTACTCCTACCAGTCCCGATCCCGCCAGTAGTGCGAGGCTCCCTCCTAGAAGTTTTTGCCGCAGAGCCTTTCCGCGCATCCCGTTGGGCTGAGAGGACACAGCCGACCCATCAGGAGTTCGAGTTTTTGACAAGGAGGTCATCAAGAGAATGAGGCTTTAAAACAAAGTAAGATGCACAATCGGCAAAACCGTACTCCTCGTTGAACCGGGGAAGTTGTAGAACGTCTGCTGTTGGAGGCCGAGGGAGAACCGCAAGGGGAATGACACCGCTGTTTCGCCATTTCCGTCTCGAACGCTTCCGCGCAGAGGCCGTACATACGAGACCAGAATCTGGGTCTGGGCGTTGTCATATGCGTGAAACCCCGAACCTCGGGAGAGTACGAATGAACCCTGAACTCCCCAGCGCGGAGTCACTCGAAAATCGAAGCGTCCGCCGGGTAAGAAAGCTTGAGCAATCGCATAGTCAGTGTTCTGCACTCGCCACGAACGCAAATACTCCGCCAGAATGGCTGCCGTAATCCGGCTTCCAAAGTGTCGTTGCAATCCTACATAAGCCGAAGTATTGAAATACTCTTGAACAATGGGATGGAAGAGAAGGTCGCGAACGGAATATCCAGTAATTAGGGAAGTGCTGCCCCATGGTCGGCCAACGGTAAATTCAATGTTGGCGAAGACGTCACGGGAATTCAACGTACGATCGGTAAATGGTCCGGCCTCTCTTTCAGCACTACCGGAGATCGAAACCCAATTAAAGAAAGAATTCGTGTACACATAAAGAAATTGGCGGAAGAGATTCTGGCTCATGAACGTCGGCGAGACCGCGTCGCGCCGAACCGTGAACTGCAATCCGCCATTCAACGTAATCGTGTTGGTACCGAAATGAAGAACCGGGTTTACTCCGCCATTTAGGATCGTGTCATACGTGTTGCGATCTTGGACTACGCCGACGCTCGGAAATAGCAACCGACCAACTGTCAGACTCTCGCCAACGAACCCGGTGATTGCGGGAAAATGTCCAAGCTGAACTCGGTAATGTGCCTGGGCTAGGTCCTGGAAAGAGTGGCGAGGCGGCGGCAACAGCGAAGGGTCGGTCACATGCAGGATCTTGGCATCAAGTTGATAAACGTTAATGTCCTCAAGGGCCGGTGCGAATGAACCCTCTGGCAAAACGCTTACCGTCTGATTGAGTGGTCGTCCAGATTGCTCCGCCTCGATGTACTGCTGCGTTTCGGCAATACCCTCGTCCTCAACGCCTGCAACCGTGCTTGCCTGTGCGAATGCTGCCAGGGCATGCAGAGGATCCTGCCGCTGGCGATAGAGATTAGCGGCTGCCATCATGTAGTCATAGTCGCCGGCGAAATCGCTGGAAGGGCCAAGACTAGCCAAAGCCTGTCCCGCCTTGACTGTGTCTCCTTCCGCCAAATAGGTATTCGTCAACCCGATCTGGATCGCACGATTGTTGGCGCCCGACAGCTTCGCTCGGTTGAAATAGTTTTCAGCAAGATCGAAGTCATGCATGGCCAGAAAAATTGTCGCGGCATCTGCATAGTCCTGACCGGTGACAGGTGAGTCTGGAAACATTCGGGCTTCAGCAAATCCGAGCGCAATCTGCCGCCGAGCCTCATCTGGGTGGCCCTCGCGCAGGAATATCTGGGCGATCGCCATGCGTACTCCGATGCGATTGCCGCCGGGAACGTCAAGAGCTCGCGAGAAGCGCTGCATGGCGGAATCGCGATCTCCAAGCGTGAGAAAAGCTTCGCCTGTTGAAGTAAGAATTTCGACTTTGTCCCCGCCAAGCCGTTCCGCTGATGCGATGTCCTGAAGCGCCTGATCGCGGTTCCCCTGCTTTGCATCAACCTGCGCCATCAACGCATAGATCGCTGGGTCCGAGGGCGAAAGCGCCAAAGCAGCTTTTAACGCCTCAGTAGCTTCTGCATACTGCCTCATGCGATAGAGGACATCCGCGTACGCGATTTGGGTAGTAAGATCCTTCGGATCTTCCGATAAAGCGATGCGGTACTCTGAAGCCGCGTGCGGAAAATCCGAACTCTGACGGAACGCTTCTGCTCGCGCCAGATGCAACGGGTGCGATTTTCCGGAAATTTTCTCAACTGCATCCAAATGCGCAAGCGCTGGCTTCGGCCGATGCATCTGAAGGTAGGAGTAAGCCATTCCCAAGTGAGCTTCGCTGTTTCGCGGCTCAAGTTGGAGTGCGGTTTCAAAGTCCTTTACACCCTTGGTGGGCTGCTTTACATCGTTATAAACAAACCCGCGATCCGCATATCCCGCCGCCATTTTCGGATCAAGTTCTAGCGCTCGAGTGTAGTTTTTTAGCGCCGCTTCGTGATCGCCTTTATGCGCGTATACGTTTCCTGCGATGAGTGGAAGATCCTTGTCTTTCGTAAGAATCGGTTCGTACTTATTTACGAGCGCAATCACTTCATCGTACCGGCCAAGGTAGTACAAATCGTAGGCGAGATAGTCCACTCCCTCACGATCGTTCGGGAGCTTGGAAATAACGTCGTAGCCAAGCTTCGCTGCCTCGTCATACTGTCCTTTGAAGGTCAGGTATCGTTCACGTTCCCGCTGAACCTGCGGACGGACATTGATCTTGTCGTTTCCTCGGTCAAACCAATGTTGCGCAAGATCCAGATTGTGCGATTCAATCGCCGCGTTAGCGCCACCAGCGATGATCATTGCATTTGTGGGCATTCGTTCGTAAGCCCGTTCATAGTTGGCTTGTGCGGCGTTGAAGTTACGTTCAGCGGTGTATAAATCTCCGAGGGCAAGATAAGGGGCGTAATCCTTCGGGTGAGCGGCGACAGCCCTCGAGAAATAATTTTCCGCAAGCTTTGTGTCTCCGCCATCACGTGCCAGGTATCCCAGAGCCGATAAAGCTTGCCGATTGTTCTTGTCTAGATCGAGTACCTTCTGAAAGGTATCGCGCGCAGCATCTTTTTGGCCTATCTTCCACTCGAGCATTCCGAAGTTCATCAACGAATTCACGTTCGTTGGGGCAAGGGCCAGAGCTTCTTTCAGGTCCCCATTCGCGGCGTCATAATTTCCGGACGCTGCCTCGACAGCAGCACGGAGTCTGAGCATTTCAGGCCGCTGTTGGTCAGGCACCTGAAGGTTCTGGATCGCTGCCGAAGCTGCTTGCAGTTGTTTCTTGGCCTCAGCGTCATTTTCTTCGCGAACGTACACCTCATATAGGTTGAGTCGAAGTTGAACGGGATAAAGTGCACCTTCCTGCGGCCGTGGCGGCAAATTGACTAACGCCGCTTTGTATTCTTGCTCGGCCTCGGGGAGGCGTTCTTCTCCTTCGGCGATGTTCGCGAGAATTGCGTGAAGCCTATAGCTGTTCCCATCGATTTTCTTTGCGTCATCGAGAAAAGGTTGTGCTTCTTCCGCTCGTCCGAGGCTTACCCATGCTTGCGCTGCACTCAGATCAAGAGCGATATTCCCCTTTGCGGCTTTTGCCAGACGCGAGTAGAGATCCGCTGCATCTTGTTGTCTCCCAGCGAGTCCGTACGTATAAGCGAGTTCCGCCTCGGCATCGGCATTTTTCTTCGGAATCGCTTGCAGCGTCGCGATTGCGTCATCGTACTTCCCGTGCTCGCGATACTGTTCCGCAACTGCCCGTAGTACCTCGGGATCCCGAGGCGCGCGAGCCTTTGCTTTGTCAACATATGCATTCGACTGATCCGGTTGGCCGAGCCGATCGTACGCGTGAGAAATCAGTAAAGCGCTGTGCGCGGAAGGCTGTAACGACTCGGCCCGCTGCAACAGCGGCAGAGCCGACTTCGGATCTGTGCTTAGCATCAGTTCGCCGGCTAGTTGCAGGCTATTGGCATCTTTGGGATTGAGCTCTATGACCTTTTTCAGGAGTTGCTCAGCTTCCTGGTCTCTGCCCATTTTTGCGTAGGTTTGCGCTAGACCTGCCAAGCCTCGTATGGAATTTGGTCGCAGCTTAAGTCCACGGTCGTACGAATCCACCGAGAGTTGGTACTTCTCATTGAGCCGGGCAGTGTATCCAAGCAGGAACCACAGTTCGGGATCCTGAGGCGCAGACCTCGCAGCCTGTTGAGCGAAATTGACCGCTGCCGCATAGTCATTGCGCTTTAGAGCTTCATCAGCCGCGCGAGCTTGCCGCGCCACCTGGATGCCCGCACCCCAGCTGAAATCGTTGCTGCTTTGCCCGTTAGTTGTCTTGTTGGATTGCTTGCCGGATGTGGAATTGCTACCACCGACGTCGAACGTCTGTGTCTGTCCCCGAACAGGGAGCGCAATCCCAAAAGATATGACAAGGCAAAAGCCAGTGAGCGGAAACCAACTTTTCACAGAGTCACCACGCGCTAATGATCTCGGAGCTCTACACCAAAGCTTCCGGCGCAGGTCGTCCCGCGGAGAACGTATGTCCGGCGTGGCATGTCCTGCGGCCCCTCTGAGATGCTGAAGGAGTACTGAAGTTTGCTTTCATCTGGCATTCGGTTTGCTTAGAGGCCTAATGCCTGTAAACCTTCCGGAGCTTTTACGAATCAAAGATCGCTGCTACCAGCAGGAGTGTGTCCTGAATGATTGCGAAAGCGACATATTCTCGCCCGATCCCATTGATTGCAATTGTCCTCGTGGCGCTCGCCGTCCATGGACCTTTGCTGCTCATGCAGCTTCCGGCGGGATCGTTCGACGCGAATTTTCACATTTTTCTCGCCTCGCATTACGCACATCACTGGTTCAATCCGTGGAATGAAAAGTGGTTCGCGGGCTTTTCCCAAACAACGTATCCGCCTTTAACTCACCAATGGATCGCTCTCGTCTCAAATGTTGCCGGATTAAAGATGGCCTACATGCTGGTGCAGCTTGTGGCAGTGTTGCTGCTACCTGTAGGCATTTGTCGATTCGCCCGCATTTGGGTTGATGAACGTTCTGCAAGTTATGCGGCGCTTGGTACGGTTTTTCTCGGCTCCCTTGCCTTCCTCACGTATCAGGCAGGTCAGTTGGCAACGATCACATCCGCCGCTCTCTATTTGAATGCTCTGCCGTATTTCTATGAGTGGACAACGGAAGCGTCGGCCAGATCATTCGTGAAGGGTTTAGCGGTCAGCCTGGCCGCTGCTGCGGCTCACCACGTAACGCTGATATTTGGAACGATCTTCTTCGCGGCTCCAGCGCTCTGGCTAGCTTGCATCGATGCCCGGGATGGTCGGACACGTGGATCCTTGGGTAGCGTAATTGGTCGAGCTGGTGCTTTTGCCGTTGTGGTCGCAGGTGGGGTTGGAATCGTTCTGCTGCCTTATTGGCTTACCCTCATTCAGCACCCGATTCATCAAATGCCCATTCCGCATGACAGCCGTTCTAATTTTCTGCTGCACTCGATCACGGCGGTGAATTACTTCGTCATCCCTTATGGGGCTTTGATATTGGCTCTGCCGTTCGTTATTTGGCGAGCAGCGTCGGTCCGCAGGCTTCGTCCTCTTCTGTTTGGATTCTGGTTCGCTTTAGTCTTTGGTCTGGGTGGTACTACACCTCTTCCAAGGTGGTTGCTTGGACGCGCATTCGAGATTTTGACTTTCGAGCGCTTTACATTTTGGGCGACCTTGCTGGCCATGCCGATCGTCGGACTGCTCGCCATTGAATTGCTCGATCGATTTCAAGCAAAAGGTGCCGTGGCGTTGTCGCTTGCGGCGGTCGCTACAATTGGCGCGGCCTTAGCTTGGCTCGCCGCCAATCCTTACCGTCCGGCCGGAAGCACCAATGTTGATCCCGTCATCGCTTTTCTTAATCGCGACGGGCACGATACGTTTCGATATCTCACCCTGGGTTTCGGCAGCGAACTGGCGAAGGTCTCTACCTACACCGACGCCAGCAGCGTCGACGGAGACTACAACTCAGCCCGGTTGCTACCGGAAATGACAAGCTACGGTTCCGCCCAACTGACGAATTCCAAGTTCTATGGCACAGCGGGAATGGCGTCTCTGCGAGCAATGCTGGAACATGCCAATCGCTACGGGCTCAAATACATCTTCGTTCACGATCCCTATTACGAACCACTCCTGACGTTTGTCGGCTGGAGGAAGACGGAGACTTTCAACAACGGAGAAATCACGGCCTGGTCGAAAGATGACGTGCCGCCCGCACATCGGATTCAATCCGATGCCGTACCGTCGGCGTTGATGGGACTTCTCTGGGGCACTCTCCCGATCGGCGTAAGTATATTGGCGATATTCCTAGTTCTGTTTCTCCCCGCCAGGAAACGCCTGCGAAGATCTGTTGAGTCGGCGGCGCCGGTCGCTCCACGAGAACAGCATTATGTCGCCTGACTGAAAAAGGTTCTGTTGAGGACGAGATATGAAACGTACTCTGCCTATCGTCGTCGTTATCGTCGCGGTTACTGTGGTGCTGATGTTCCTTGGATTAACCAGCGTTGGCCGATCCGGCGGAACTGTCGGCATCAATTCCGGAGGAGCCTTGCCAGGGTTCTCGTCAGATACCTCCACACCGGAAAAGGCGCTCAACAATTTCCTCCTCGATATCCAGAAGCGGAATTGGGGCCAAGCATTCGCCAGCACCGAACGAACCAGCGACGCAATCAACGAACAATCGTTCATACAGGATTGGGTTGGATCGAGCGGCGGTCTGCGCTCATTCTCCGCTCTCGAGCGCTTTGATACGCGGCCACTTCATGCTACCGATTCTGAGGCACAGATGCGGGTGCGTCTGCATTGGACAACTCCGGTCGGCCCAGTGGAAGACGTACGCGATTTTCGAATGACGCACCGCAACGACGGCTGGAAAGTCATTTGGAACGAAACTCCGCGCCCCAATGTGCCGGCGCAGATCGTGCCCGTGAACTATCTCCGATGGGATCTTGTCACTGGAAACGGTGGCGACGAGTGGGGATCACACAATGTTGACGCGCCCCACGTGAGGATCGTGTCAATGAATGCGGTTGACTCAGCTGAGGGCGTCGTCATTATGGGCGAAGTCGTCAACGAGGACACCGTTCCGGCTTTCGTTAACGTGAATGCGATATTGCTCGATGCGAACGGCGGCACCATCGACGACGAAAGCAGCTTCGACAAGATTCTTCATGTCCTGCTGCCCAAACAGGTGTCCCCATATCGCGTCGACTTCCCCCATATCGGCTTGAACAAAGTCAAGAACGTCCGCATGGACGTGAAAGCAACTCTTGTGCCGGCATCGTCCGATCCGGTGATTGGTGTCATGAACCAAAAGCTGGAGACCGATGCTCAAGGACATCCGGTTCTCCATGGAGAGTTGATGAATGAAAGCGGCGAGACCGTGAATATTCCGCACGTCATCGCGAGTTTCTACGATAACAGCGGCAAGGTGGTTTGGGTGTCGGATGGATATGTCGAAAAGGCTCTCCTTCCGCAGTCCACCGAGACATTCGCCGTGGAGATCCCACAATCCCTGGCGGGAAAGGTCCAGAATTTCCATGTCGTCGTTAATCAGTACAGCCTGGAAAAGTCATAGATTGAGGATTGGCCTCGTGCTCATCCTGCTCGGCTCGATTGCGATGGCGCAGGACGCGGCACTACACATTCCTTCGGGGCTAGTTGCTGGCAATGCTGCGAGGATTGGAACGAATGGTGGCGGAAGTGCCACTTTCTATCTTGTCGGTCCCGGTGTCTCCATCAAGCGTGACGTCGAGCTTGGCAAGGAAATTTCTGTCGCTGCGAAGGACTTGCAGGCCGCTGGACGCTACGTCGCTGTGATCTGCTCCGGCAATTGCACCAGTCAAGTCTTCTTCGTAGCGCCGGGCAAGCCGGTTGATCTTAGCTTTATCGTCCATCCATCCCGTGCACCCGTTGCTGAGAATGAAGCAATCAGCGGGGTTGCGTTGACCTTCGACGAATTCCGCAATCTGGTTTTAGTGCCGTCCACTCTGCAGTTCCAGTGGAGCGCAAAAGGATCAAGCCCGATGTCGCGTTCATCCCAGACGCGCGAGGGTATTGCATGGTTCCGAACGAACTCTGGCAAAACTGCCGGACCCTTGCAAATCTCAGCCGCAATCGGCAACGACGTAACTACACGTCGTGTGGTTCAGCAGGTCGCGTCTATCCCTTGCAACTTGCGGATCAAAGGCCAAAGAACGGCAAAAGGCATTTTGGTGGAGACTGAACCCATACGTGATTGCTCGGGCAATCCGGTGCCTGACGGAACGGTCGTAACCTTCACAGCACGGGGAGGTGATCACACCAGTTCTGTGGATGCTCCGGTGAAGCAAGACATTGCACGTGCAACTATCCTGGCAAGTGGCCCGGTGACAATCTCGGCAGCTTCCGGAGTCGCGATGGGAAACGAATTACGCCTGGGCGGAA
>Ga0335069_10007921_pt1 | contig 15262 bp, 14 predicted proteins | sample Lox_Sample_11_FD_206714 | JGI IMG/M metagenome (GOLD analysis project Ga0335069, IMG submission 206714) | Soil microbial communities from Loxahatchee National Wildlife Refuge, Florida, United States - Lox_Sample_1.1 | ecosystem: Environmental > Terrestrial > Soil > Wetlands | place: USA... | reverse complement strand
GCTACCGCGATCTGTGGACTTTGGAAGCCATCCTCAACCCTGCGCAGCCTGCCTCCGCCAAGGTCGCCGCGTAGTAGCATCAACCTAACCGCCGCCCGCCACTTTCAACTACGCGCGGGACATGCTCTCGCCTCTTTCTCAATAAACACCGGTCCACCGCCGGGGTATTCACGATCAGACCTCACGAGGCTTGTCGCACAATCGTACAAATCCGTTTTGTGGCGAACATGGCTCCAAGCGGTAGGGCCAATCTTTGTGGTTCTGTTCGCATTTGCACTTGTTCATCTGTGCGGTGCGGATCGTCGGCTCTCGGGTTGGATGACCTTCTTCGGCGCGACGACGCTGATGACCGTCAATCTGATAGAGGTCACGTTCTACATCTGCGCGCTGTTCACAAGTGCCCCCGGAATGACCGAAGTCGGAATCAGGCTCATCGATTCAGTGCAACACCTCTACTTCATCGTGTCGGCTCCGGCTGTTTTCCTGCCGCTCGGAACAGTGCTGATTAAGTCCAGGCTGATCCCGAATGGTTGGCTATTTGGCTCTCGGACTAGGCGGGACATTCGCTGCAGTAGGAATTGCATCCTTGCTTACACTCGCGTTGCCCGCATCCGTTACGTCACTTGGAAGTATTCAGGCGGTGTGGTGGCTGGCAGCCGCGTTTTCACTCCTGTTCCGCAGTCGAAGAATCGCAGCCCATGATCACTTGGAGGAGGCATAACGATGTTGGCATCACACTCAACCCTGCTGTGCTGTTTCCTGTTTCAGATCGCTTCGAGCAACCCGCAGAATGTCATCCACGTAGGGATCGATGGATTTCGCACCGACAGGGGGCAAGTGATCTGTTCCCTCTACTCCTCCGCGGAAGGCTTTCCGAAGAATTATGGCAAGGCCATCGCACACTCAAAATCCCGAATCGCCAACCGACATACCGATTGTGAATTTGCCGGCATTCAACCAGGAACCTATGCCGTTGCAGTGTTCCATGACGAAAACTCCAATGGCAGACTCGATGCGAACTTCCTCGGAATTCCGCGTGAAGGTGTGGGGCGTCGAACAACGCGAGAGGGCACCTCGGGCCGCCGAATTTTCATGACGCGGCCGTTGGCTACTCGGGCGGACAGATGGATTTGAGAATCGTGATCACCTATTTATAGCGTCAGGGGTTTATCCCGCTTGCAGCATCACGGTGACTCACGTGGAGACAAAGGAGGCGCATTTGCTAGGCAGTCTCAACGGAATTCCAGTAATCTCGCGAGAAATCATGGGCACCCACGAGGCAATTTCGGCATGGCTCTTCATAATCTGCTTGGCCTTGGCTTGGTACAACACATCCACGACTTGGCTGGCACAACTCGTCACTTATCCATTGTTTGAAAAAGTGGGCGCAGATCGCTTTCCCAAATATCATCAGAGTTACAACGCGCGCATCAAGGTTCCGGTGATCACTCCTGCCATTTCTCTCATGGTTCTTTCCCCTCTGATTGTTTGGTTCCGGGCGGAATTTGTTCCAGTGTGGGTTGCGTGGGCGGGCTTGAGCCTAGAATGCGGAAACGCGATCTCAACGGCTACCCTTCAGATCCCGTCTCATAACCAACTCTCCCGGGCTGGATTTGACGTTCGAGTACATCATCGTCTTGTCGCCACCAATTGGATTCGTACAGTTGGGTTTACAGCACATGCTGTGCTCTTACTATGGACGCTCGAGAAGGCGATCGTTCGTTGAATGCGAGTGGAATGGTCTTTTACTCTGATGCAACCTGCCATTCAGTCGCGCCCGCAAAGGCAATGGGCTGCCTAAGAGGCTCTGCTTCGCAAAGTGCGGCTCTACGCTGAGGCGGGAAACTCAGAACCGAAGATGTGGATTGTGCAGCTCAAGCGTTATGGTCGGCGGCGCACGGAATCACCTCGCTTATTGTGCAGCGGACAAAGTTCTCGTGGGTCAAGCGAGACAAATATGAGGCCGAACGTCCCAGTTGGGAGTATCCGCTCCTGGAGATGAGGAGAGGTATAGCCTTCGCAGAGCCAGAAGTCCGCAACGAAATCCAAGAGTGGGCGACATGGCTTATCCGATCGAAAATGCATGTCTATTATTTGGATGTAACGACTGCGGCAACGCCTCACTTTTTTGCCCAGCCAGAGTTCCCCCTGGACAGGGAAGATATGACAGAAAACCCTATTCTTGAAAGCGGTCGGTTCCTGCCCGTCACAAGATTGTCGCGCCAGTCGAGACCCACTTCTGAGGCGACCGAGTTCGACGGGTTCAGAACCCCGCTCGGCATGTACTCAATCGGGAGGATCAATCGCTGGAGCCCAAGAGTAAAACGATAAAGCGAAGATCAAGATCCACTTTTTGACCGGCAGCAGCCCAATCTCGAATGAGAATCATACATTGAGCTGCCGCCGGATTTTCTCTGAAGCTGGGAGGCTGGGCAGGGATTATGCCGCACGGTTGCAAATAGGTTCGAGGGAGGAGTACTGCCGCCGAAGTTCTCTGGCTATAACCGGCGCGAACAACGGAAACATTCGGTCCCTCAACCACTGGCCGAACGGCCCTAGTTCCTTGATCTGACGTTGGTCGTTCTCAGTGGCCTGTTTGACCATGCGCTCAGCTCGCAGCCGCAATACAGACTCCACCTTGGCAAATGCCTCCTCTGGTCGGCTTCGCCCCGCGAGGAACTTGCCCGCGAGCATCGCGTCCTCGAGTGCCAGTGCAGCGCCTTGTCCGCCGGCGGGGCTCATAGCGTGAGCAGCGTCTCCCAGCAGCATCACCCGGCCCACGTGCCACGCCGGGAGTGACGGTATATCATAGATCGCCGTGCGCATGATCCGCGGAGTCGTCGACACGAGCGCCTCGATGGGCGAGTGCCAGCTCTTGAAAGCCGAGAGAACGCGGTCGCGCATATCGTCCTCTGCAATGACCTGGAGTTCGGTCCGGGTGAGTTCCTGTTCCTGCGGCAGGTGCGTCCACCAACCCCAGCGAGTCGGTGCGGTGGAAACCATCGCATATCCGAATTGGAAACGAGAACCGACGGTGAAATTCAGCCGATGCGCGTCCTGCGGTTCCAGTGGCATGATGTTTTCCGTTTGGGCGAAGCCACCGATTCCAAGGAATCCCGTGTACCTCGGAGACCGATGGTCGGGTAGGATCAACGAACGAGCGCGAGAATGCACGCCGTCAAACGCGAGCAACAGGTCTCCTCGCTCGACGCTTCCGTCTTCGAAGCGGGCGACAACGTATTTCTCTTCATACTCGATCCCGCAAAGCCGCTTGCCATAATGGACCGGGACGCCTTGCCGGCCGATCTCGTCCAGCAGAATGCGATGAAAGGTGGAACGAAGAATCGTCACCCCGTGGCCCGATTCCGAAACGTCGATCCGAGCGATGACCTTGCCTTGTTGATTGCGGAATACAAAACTACTCGACGTTACGCCGGCCGCGTGGACGCGGTCTGCGAGACCGAGCGCTTTGAGGGCTCGCATTCCATTTGGCGCAATCTGAAATCCGCCGCCGATTGTGGTGGGCTCCGGATACGCTTCAAAGATTTGCGATTTGATTCCTGCGCGGCGCAGGAAGAGCGACGCGGCCGGTCCGCCGATTCCTCCGCCGATGATGATTGCGTGTGATGCGTGTTTCATCTTTCCAAAATAGGGTGGTTCTTGTATTTAGTCCACTCATAGTTCATGATGATAACCATCATGGCAGTAAATCTATCATCGGTCGACCTGAACCTCTTTCTGGTGCTCCATGCGGTGCTTGAGGAGCGCAGCACGACACGCGCGGCTGCTCGGCTCAATGTCACTCAATCGGCTGTCAGCAATGCGCTGGCGCGACTCCGCCGGCAGATTGGTGATCCGCTCGTGGTACGGCACGGGCGAGGTATTGTTCCCACACGACGGGGGGAAGAGTTGGCGCCGCTGCTTCGCGAAGCGACCGACCGCCTGGCGCTCGCAATCGAGCCTCGTGGGTTCCACCCAGCGGAAACGACACGCACATTCACCATTGCCCTGTCCGATAATTACCAGGCCAGCGAGGTGCCGCGTATTGCGCACGCCTTTGCCACACGCATGCCGCGAGCGACGCTGCGCGTGGTCAGTGCAGATTATCTTGCTGCGAGTGATGGGTTGGGGAGCGGAGACATTGACGTGACGTTCTCACCGGAGCAGGCTGTAGAGCCTGGCATGCTCTCCGCCGCTCTGTTCGAGGAGCAGGCAGTGCTGGTCGTCCGCCGGGACCATCCGCGGGTCCGCACACGAATGACCCCAGAATTGTTTAACGAATTGCCGCATATCGATGTCCACGTGGTTCTCGGCAAGCCTGGGACGGGCCATAGGGTCGCCCAGCGCGGGTGGGAACATGCGAACGTCCGCAGGCGCGTGGTCCTTACGGTGCCCTATTTCGTTATTGCGGCTATGGCCGCTGCCGAGACGGACTGCATCGCCGCGCTGCCGAGCCGCATGGCTGCTTTGTGCGTCAGGCTCCTGCCGCTAAAGCGGGTTCGGGCGATGTTTCCTCTCCCCAGCGTCAACACCGTGATGGTCTGGCACCAACGAACTAACGAGGATCCCGGCGCGAAACTGTTTCGCGAAATAGTCGTGGAGAGTGCGCGAGCGAAGTGATCCGTTCGCGGTTCCTGCATTGAGTCCGCATCGGCCGGCGAACGACAGGGCAGCTGGTCCAATAGAAAGGTATCGGGTACGAGCATCTGATTCTCTGCAGTTCGAGCGGGCTCGATTTAGAATCAATTCCATGCACTTGACGACCGTACAAACGCTGCTCTGTCCCCTATGCCGGTGTGAACTGCAGCTGAAAGTGGCCGGCCTATGCTGTACTGCCGGTCACTCGTATGACTTTGCCCGGCAAGGGTACGTGAATCTCGTCACAAATATGCCATCTGTTCGTATTCGCTGATTCTCAAGAGATGGTGGCTGCCCGGGAGAAATTCCTGGGAGGACGTCATTTTGTTCCCCTTGCCGAAACGATTGTCGACGCTTGCAGGAAGCATGCCGCCGGTGCGCGCTTCATTATGGGGGCTGGCGCCGGAATTGGATATTACATCGCGCATGTTTTGGAGGCACTGCCTCTGAGCATGGGCCTGGCGCTTGATTTGTCGAAATTCGCGGCGCGCGTGCGGCTCGAGCGCACGTGCGGCTCGACGCAGTTGTCACAGACATTTTGGAGACATTACCGCTGAAATCGGAATCAATCGATCTTGCCTTGAACATCTTCGCGCCGCGTCCGGCATCCGAACTCCTTCGCACCTTGAATCGCGATGGACGACTGATCGTAGCGTTCCCTGCACAGTACCATATGCAGGAGTTGCGTGGTTCAATCGGTATGCTGAACATCGATCCCAGGAAGGAATGGCGCATTTCGCAGGCATTGAGTCTCTCCTTCCGATTTCTGGAAAGGCGGCACTGCCAATGGAAGATGGAGTTGCAACACGACGATTTGGCAGCATTCGTAGGAATGGGCCCGTCGGCGCGACACGTTGACCTATCGACTCTGCCCGAGAGAATGGCGCGATTCGATTCACGCGTGAAAGTAACCGGTGCCGTGAACATTCATGTGTACGAACGCGCAGAGCACTGAGACAGGTAGGTCAGTTCTGGTAAAAAGTGAGGGAGGTAGTAGTTAAAGCTACTACCTCCCTGTTGACGTCTGGGGCCTTCGACGAGACACCCCGCCAGTCATCTTCTCTGGCTGCTAACGCTGCATTGGCGAGTTGTGCTTCGCAAGAGACCCTGACCGGATGGTCTTGGAAGCTCCGCTACATCGCATCAGCCGGCCCGAACCAATGGGTCAGTGCTTCGGTAAGCCCCTCCTGAGTGTGGACTCCTACCCAGGCGACGTATCCGTCGGGCCGAATCAAGACCACGCTGGGAGCAGTAACCTCACCAAATGCCGGAAGCTCCCAGTCGCCATCGTACTTGGCATCGATCAACTTGACGCGGCGGGCCCACGGCATGATGTCGATCCAACCCGGCTCACAGAGATTGAGGAGTACAGGGCGGCCATCGTGCAGCAGAGTGAAAAGCCGCAACGGGCCTTCGGCGGTAACCAAGTCGAGATCGGGCATGCGTCGCCCGAGCAGAGGATGTCCTTCGCCGAGATCATAGTGAACATCCAGACCGGACATCATCGCGAGGTACTGCTTGCGAGGCCCGTCTTTTTGCATTAGCTCGCACATCATCTCGCGCAAGGCATCGATACGGCCGTCATTGCGCTCGAGGGCTGTGAGCGCCATGGTGTTGCGCAACACGCGAGCGCCGGTTGTGTGGCGCTCCGCGTGGTACGTATCCAGCAGACTCTCCGGCGATATTCCTTGGACCACCTGGGCAAGCTTCCAACCCAGATTCATGGCGTCCTGGACACCGATGTTGAGTCCCTGCCCACCTGCTGGGGAATGCACATGCGCCGCGTCGCCGGCCAGAAGCACGCGTCTGTTCCGGTAGCACGCTGCTTGCCGGGTCATATCCGTAAACCTGGAGATATAGTTGGCGCTGCGAAGACCAAAGTTGGTCCCGTAGACGGCGATGAGCGTTTCGCGGACGTCGCTTAGCGTCGGCTCCTCGCCCATGCGGACGTTCGGTTCATTCAACACGACGCGCGCACTTTTGTCGTCAAGCTTGGCAATGGCGTTGATACCCTTCTCACCGCGACGAACGCCCCACTGCGGCTCTTCGTCCGTTTCGATCTCGGCGATCAGGTAGCTCGTTGACGCATCCCATCCTACGAAGTCGATCCCGGCTTTCTTGCGGATCTGGCTGCGACCGCCATCGCACCCGACAAGATACTTCGCTCGCAAGCATCGGCCATCGGACAACTCCACATCCACGCCCCCGTCATCCTGACTGAAACCCGTCACTTCACATCCGCGATAGATCGGCACCTCCAATTCGTTCGCCCAGTCGGCCAGGGCACTCTCGATACGGTTCTGCCACAGCGCGAGATAGTAGTTATGGCGAGTGAGCTGGTCTGTGATGTCAAGGGCGGTATGCGCAAAAGGTGCGCTCTGAATCACCCGTCCCTGCGAAATGAAGCGATCTGCGATTCCGCGCTGGTCGAGGACCTCAATCGTGCGTACGTGCAGTCCGCCTGCCCGCAATCCATCGAGTGACTGGCTTTCGCGCCGCTCGACAATGGCGACGTCGACGCCTGCCAGCGCCAGCTCGCCCGCTAACGTCAGCCCCGTCGGACCACCTCCGGCGACCACTACTCCATGCTCGGTCACTTTTGGTTCGACGGCCCCGCTGGACTCATACATTGACAACAATGCACCCATTTCGTACCTCCCATTTTTGGTCGGTTTTTTGCTTCCGCGAACGATGATGGGGCATACTCAGGGGCTTGCTGCAAGCCCCCAATCGCGCTATATTATAAAAGTGGGGGAGTGTATCCTCACCCGCTTGAAGACTCTTTTGCGAGGCTGCGCTGCGACATGCCACCCTGCTCCTCCGACATTCTCGTCCAGTAGTTTCCCCTGAGGAGCTAAGTCATCGGGTACCCGATCGCTGGACATCGAAGGACGTGGGTGCAAGTTCTTTCGGCGCTTCGAAGGCACCCTTGTCGCTCCAGTAAACAGGATCGTCAGGGCTGCCTTCGAGTTCTGCACGAAAGTTGAGCCGAAGGGGAGCCAGCGTATCGTCCTTTGGCAGCAGAGCCGAAAGTATCGCCGAAGTCGCCGTCATCTGTGAGAGTCCCACGATCATGGAATGCATCCAGAGAGTCAAACGGCTGCCTGTGTCTGCCGCAAGTCTAAGAGCATCTTCGAAGAGAATGCCGGTTTGCGAGAAAAGAACGCCATCACGTATGTGATCGTCAGAAGGGGCACATAAAGCTTGAAACCGGGTTCACGGAACGGTTTGGACCTTCCCGTGGACTACGGTTTTATCGGGAACGACTCTCACTGAACTAGAGGGGCGTTCATGGTGTTCTCCTGTAATTCAACAATGGAAGCCGATTCTCCGTCTCTTGCTTGCAGGGCATGTCATGACGCTTGCTGCCTTAGGAGATCGAAGAACTTCGATGACATGTCGGCAAACGCCGGGGGTGCGCTGATTGTGATGAATGCACGCTCGTTGACCGTCGCAGCTGCAACCACAGGCTCCAGCTCAGGGCTGAGAATCAGATACGCAGCTGTCACGCGGAATCGCTTCAGCTTTGGCATTTCGGGAAGCCGGCCGAGATTCGTTAACACCGCGTCGTAATCGCCCCTCCGCCAAAGCCCTTCATAGGCTGCTTGCGGGCTCGGCCTCCGCGCAACCACCGAAGCCAACGCGGTCGCTCTGGCTTGCAACATAGATACGTCGAATGCTTGCATCGCTTCCTCGCGCGCCGTGCGCGCCAGGGACCAGAAATCAAGTCCGATATTCCGATTCAAGGTAGCCGTGCCAGACGAGATGAACAGACCAAAGTCCTCGGTTACGCCAGGGAGAAGACTACGGATGTTGACGGGCGTCAAGCAGCGAACAGTCTCCTTACCGTGGAAGGACAGGAGAAGTGCCGCGATCATCGCCGCCTGGAAAGTCGTGCCTTCGCGCCGGCAGCGCGAGAGCATCCCGTTGAGTTCTCCTGGTCCAATCTCGAAAAACTGCAGACTTGCTGCTTTAGGAAGATCCAGCCGTGCGACCCCGTTGGAAGCAGTGACGGGAGGTTGCGGTTGGTTCAGCGAAACTGCCCCAGTGAAGGGGAGGAGGTCTTCGAACGCCGATCTTGGCGGCAGTTCCGCGAGCCTGTACTCCTCCATAGACTCGAGAAGGTCACGCACGAGAAACGTGGCGGAGAGGCCGTCGCCAATCGAATGATGAATGACCAGAATCAATTCCGATGCCGCTTGGCCCTGCACCAGGGAAACGCGCATCATCGGTTGGTCATCCCGCTCAAATGGGATCGCCAATTGCGTTTCCACTTCGTGAAGCCATTGCGTGCTATCCGTCCGCTGAATAACACGCAGCGGTATGGGCGAATCGCCGGGAATGAATTCCGGGGTTCCATCACGATTTTCTTTTATAGCCGTCCGTAGGATGGGATGCCGGACTTGAACCTGCAGAAGCGCTAACCGCAGATCGTCTGCCGCGATCGCCGCGCCCTCGACGCGGGCAACAAAGATAAAGTGACGTGGTGTCCACTGATCCACGAGCCAGAGCAGGTGCTCAAACGAACCGAGTCTGCGTTGCATTTGCGCGCTTGTGGTTTGACGGGCGACTGTCAAGGCTTCTGCCATTTCCGTTCCTTTCCGTTGCTGGTGTGGAAGATTTGAATCCTGGGAATAAGCGTTGCGGCCGGGACAGGCATAGTCAGATATCGACTGTCTCGGCCAATTCCTGACGGTCGTCTGAGGGAAAAAAAGATCGCTGAGCTCTCCTGGTCGCGGCCCCTATATGTGCCGCAAGGTGCGCGGCGTCGTCGCCGACCCCGAACAGGATTCCGGATCGCCGGTTGTGTAGCCATGGCAGGCCCAGAAAGTACAGACCTTCGTATTTGGTAATACCGCGCCGCTGAATCGGATATCCATCTGCATCGGTAACCGGTAGCTTGACCAGACTGAAATCAAATGTATATCCCGTAGCCCAGAGCACAGTGCGGATTCCGGCAGCCTTGAGATCGAGTTCTGCGATGACCTCCTGTGCGTAGCCGTCGCGCAGTTGCGGAATTGTTTCTGTCGGCGCGCTCAAGGACATTCGAGCAATGTAGTCGTCGATCGTTTTGAGCGCATCGGTCTCGAACTGATCAACTTTCGCGAGGGTTTCCTTCAGATCGGGTGCAAGCATGACGCGGCCGTCTGCTGCATGCCGCACATGCCCGAGCAAAATGACACCATCACGCGCGAATCGATGCAGATTCAGGCTTCGGCCGCCGTTCTTGCCCGATATCTGCGGGTGAGGAGCAAACTTGGCCTGAGGTGATTTCAGTTGATCTACCGTGGTGTCAAACATGCCCATGCGGGTGAACCAATCGTTGATGTCTCTTCCCCGATAACGCCGGGGCACCCGGCCGGCGCTGCCAATAGAAAGATAGACCTTTCTCCCGGACTGATAGAGCTCCTCGGCAATCTGAGCGCCGGATTGCCCGGTCCCCACAACAAGGACCGCGCCGTCCGGCAGGGAAGAAGGATTTCGATAATGCATCGAATGCAGTTGAAAGATGTCCGCAGTAATATCCCGGGCAAACGGTGGAATCTTGGGAGACTGGTACAACCCGGTTGCGATCACGACATTCTTCGCCACATAATCGCCATTGGTCGTGCGCACCTGGTAGGTTGATCCGCCCTTTTCGACACTGAGGACCTTGATTCCAAAACGAACCGGCAGCCGGTTCCTGTGTATGTACTCGTCAAAATACGCCACGACTTCTTGCAAGGACATGAAACCGTAAGGATCACTGCCGTCGTATTCAGCGCCGGGCATGCGCACCTGAAAATTCGGCGTTACGAGCGTGAATGAATCCCAGCGCTGATTGCGCCAGGCGTTAGCGACAGCGGGTGCTTCCTCCAAAATCAAGTTTTCGCGTCCCTGACGCGTGAGGTGATAACTGAGGGCCAGGCCTGCTTGCCCGGCGCCGACAATAATCGTTTCAATGAATCCCTCCATGTTTTGGCTTTCTCCTTCATCGCCAAGGTAAAAGGGAACAACCTGTGTGTTCTTGAAGGTTCTTTCGACAGCTTGAAGAAACTTGCGGCGAAATTAATGAATCCCGGATGATCATTCCGCCTCTTAAGAGTTAGCCGGTCCGTCCGCGCGGGGTTTTCACCTTGGTATCAACAGACTTAAGCCGGAGAATTCTGACAACAAGGGACGGCAAGCTCGAGCCGCTTATTCCCCGGTTTCCGCTGAAATCCAGCAGCGGTGCATGGCAGGGAGTCACGCTCGAAAAGCACATGGCTGAAGCCGATTACGTGAGGCAGGGTTTTGTCATCCATTCCAATCTCCTGCACGTTTTTGCCGGCCGGCCCGTCATGCAGGAATGGCGCATCGACGGCAGGAACCAGCACGTACAGAACACCGCCGGCAGTCTGATGATCGCGCCAAAAGGACTTCAGACATCGGTTCGTGCCGTTCGCTCGCAACCCGATGTGCAATGGATCCTCGAAATTGATCTTTCGTCCTCACAACAAACCCTGAATGGGAGGGAATGCGAGCTCACTCCCCAGTTGAATGTGCGTGATCCTCAGGCGGTTCGCCTGGTTCAACTTCTGGTGGCCGAAGTGGAAAACGGCTGTCCGACGGGAAGTCTCTTTGGCGAGACGATAGCCAACTCGCTGATCCTCTATCTTGGGCACCACTATTCATCTACGGTCCCCGCCCAGGAACACATTCGCGGCGGATTCCCTGGGACGCGCCTCAAACGGGCACTCGAATACATCGAGGCTAATCTCGCACGCGATATCCACCTGAACCAATTGGCTGAAACCACCGGCTTGAGCCCATTCCATTTCGCGAAGCTTTTCAAACAATCCACCGGCTCCAGCCCTCACCAGTATGTGCTGCAGCGACGGCTGGAGCGAGCGAAAGAAATGCTGCGACAGCCGGCGATGAGCCTCAGTGAGATTAGCCTTGAGACGGGATTTGCAGATCAAAGCCATTTCACCAACGTCTTCCGCCGCTTCACAGGAGCGACGCCTTCAAAATTTCGTTCTTCCCTCGGATGACAGAAATGTGCTGAGATCGGAGTGGCGTCGGCGCAACACTTGGATTTCAAATGAGAATCTCCTTTGTTCAACCCAGGCAGGAATTGCGGCCGTACATCGAGGCCTTCTGGGTATTCGAAAGTCCCAACGGAATACCCCTGGCTAGCCGGACGCTGGCCGTTCCGAACGGCTGCGCCAAGCTCATTATCCCCTACGAGAACTCGCTGACAGGAGTAAGCGAGGACCGCGAGGGAGTGAGCCACGAACACGGCTTCTATTTCGTCGGGAATCGGATCAAATCGACACTCATCCACGCCAGCGCGCGAAAAACTGGATTCATCGGCATCGAGTTTGCTCCTCAATCGGGCTTCTCGTTGTTTGGAATACCGATGCATGAAACTGTGGACGAGAAGATCTTTGACTCGGAGGTGCTTTTCGGCCGATGGGGCAGAGCGACCAGGGAAGTCCTTGGCAACCTCGATGGGGTGGACCGGAAAGTTAGTTTTATTCAGGATGAGTTAGTCAAGCTTTCGCGCAGAGGTCGGCGAAGCAATGACGTAGTCGACTTCTGTGTCAGGACTCTGAAGCTCGCCCACGGCCGAATGCCCATAAAGGAATTGGAACGGACGACCGGATACACGCGACGGTACCTCGATATCCTGTTCAAGCAGCATGTCGGTCTTCCGCCCAAGATATTGGCAGGAATCTTCCGATTTCAAATGTTCTACCGGAAGTGGGCGCAGGGACTGCCATATGAATCTCTCAAGGAACGCCTTTACGACTACTACTATGACCAGGCGCACTTCTCAAAGGAGTTCAAGAGAATGACCGGCCATTCTCCTCGGGAATTCATGAAGGATGTTCCCAGCGAGTTCGGGCGCGGCCTCGCCCTCAAGTAGCATTTCCCATTCATACAATTCAGACTTCCGGCGTTCTGCCACCATTTGTTCTGTGGAGAGAATTCGCAGAATTCCGGAGGTCAATGTGTACGACGCGATTGTGATTGGAGCCCGGTGCGCGGGTGGGGCGACGGCAATGCTCCTTGCCCGCCGAGGTCACCGGGTGTTGCTCCTCGACCGAGGTGATTTCCCCAGCGATGTGCCCCAGGGGCATTTCATACACCGGCATGGCCCAAAGCGGCTCGCCGACTGGGGTCTATTAGAAAGAATCGTTGGTACAAACTGCCCACCACTGACGACGCATCTCACCGACTTCGGAGATTTCCCGCTGATTGGTAGAGACATTCGCATGGGAGACGTGGCCTGGGGCTATGCACCGCGACGCCGCCAGCTCGATCAGGTGCTCGTGGAAGCCGCGGTTGAAGCCGGAGTAGAATTCCGCTCGAACTTCCTGGTCGAGAACTGTCGCTGGGATGGTGATCGAGTGAAGGGAATTCGCGGCCGCGATCGCCGTCAACACATCAGCTGCACAGAGGAAGCGCTGATCACCGTTGGCGCCGATGGCAGGAATTCGAGTCTCGCCCGCGCTGTTGGTGCTGCCTCCTACGAGGAGACTCCCACCTTGACCTGCTGGTATTTCTCTTACTGGAGCGGCGTGTCTACGGAAGGATTTGAGTGGTACCTGCGAAAAAATCGGGTGATCTTCGCCTTCCGAACCAACGACGATTTGACCGCGATCTTCATTGGTTGGCCCATCAACGAATTTGCTTCAGTGAGAGCCGATATCGAAGGCCAGTTCATGCGCGTTGTGGATATGATTCCAGAATTTGGCGAGCGAGTGCGCTCCGGACGGCGCGAAGAGCGCTTCTATGGCGCCGCCGACCTGCCCAACTACTTGCGGCGTCCATTCGGACCAGGCTGGGCACTCGTAGGCGATGCTGGCTGCCACAAGGACCCTATGATGGCGCACGGAATCTGCGATGCCTTTCGTGACGCAGATTTCCTAGCAACGGCGATTCACGAAGGCCTGGCCGGGCAGTGTCCTTTGGATGACGCTCTGATGAGGTATGAGCGCCGAAGAAACGAAGATACCATGGCCGAATATCGTGAGAATATTGCCGCTGCCAGGTTCGCGCCCATCTCACCTGAACTCCTCCAAATCCGCCTCGCGCTGCGCGGCAATCAGGAGGATACGAACCGTTTCATCATGATGCTGGAGGGATGGATCTCACATGAGGAGTTTTTCAATCCTGAGAACCTGCAGCGGATTATGGCCAAAGCGGGCTGCCAGGTCCGTCCCGCGTAGCCGCATGCGGACTGCCGCAAAGCTGGCTCGCACTGCTTGATGAGCCGGACATTCTGACCGAATTCCCCGAATGACCGCTGCGATCGAACAGAGATCCCGTGCCAGCTTCGCGACTCACAACTGTCATGTCTTCGGCCCAACCTGCTAACCCTGTTGAAAAACAGAAAGGATGAAAATGCATACCGATATCGATCAACAATTCGGCTATTCGGCCCCTGACTATGTCTTCACGAACGCGGACGAGCGCGCCAGGACGCGCTATTCGGCGTTATCCGCTCTTCATGATGCCCAAAGCATCCGCACCATGGAACGCTTGGGCGTAAGCAAAGGATGGTCCTGTCTTGAAGTCGGAGGAGGTGGCGGCTCCATTGCCTCCTGGCTTTGCTCGCGGGTCGGGGATGAAGGACGCGTGGTTGCCACCGACATAGCCCCCGATTTCCTCCACGCCCTAGCTTTTCCCAACCTGGAGGTGCTCTGCCACGACATCCGCAACGAAGGCCTGCCCGAACACCAGTTTGATCTCGCCCATGCGCGATTGGTGTTGATGCATCTCCCCGAACGTGAGGTCGCCCTCCACCGCATACTCCGGAGTTTGAAGCCGGGCGGATGGCTCGTCCTCGAGGAAATGGATGATTTGGGAATCATGCCCGACCCGTCGGTAAATCCTCGCGAAGAAGAGCTTCGCGTACGATACGCTTTTCAGCATGTTCTGGCATCCCACGGCGTCGAATTGCGTTATGGCCGTCTCCTTCCGCAGCAATTGCAAGCGTGCGGGCTGGTAAATCTCGGAGCCGAAGCCAACGCTTCCATCTGGAAACCGAATTCGCCGGGAGTCACCTTGCTGAAACTCGTGTGCCGGGAGCTTCGTGAACCCATTCTTGCATCAGGTCTCATTTCTCCGTCCCAATACGAGGCTGAAATGGAGCGCGTCGATGAGCCGGATTTTCTTATGCCCTCGCCGATGATGTGGACGGTGTGGGGCCAGGTGCCTTGCTGAAATTCCTGAATGCCGGCCCGCCGCAGCTACCATGCTGCGGCGCGCTCTCAGGTTCTCGATGAGTGATCATCGACAGGAACCTGATTCGGCAAGCAATGCCCCCAATGAGCTAAGACGATCGAAACGACTCTGCTCAGCGGAGCATACCTGAACAAATGTGCGGGTTGTTCGTGAACAGGAGCGGGGGAAAATGAGCCCGTTCTCCACTGCCGCGGGCTCCCGCACACTTATGGAACATGCGGCCAAGTCACCGGAGGCCATTATGCGAATGCTGCTTCGCGCGTTGACATCTGTTCTGCTGAGTTTCGTCAAACAACTCGTAACGGGCCATGTCGGCCTCCGGATACTTCGCGAGTTTCAGGCGTCATACGACCGATCTCTTGTCGTCAAGCGCGGCTCCGTCTCCAACGATTTCGGTCAACTCGTAATG
>Ga0335069_10007920_pt1 | contig 15265 bp, 2 predicted proteins | sample Lox_Sample_11_FD_206714 | JGI IMG/M metagenome (GOLD analysis project Ga0335069, IMG submission 206714) | Soil microbial communities from Loxahatchee National Wildlife Refuge, Florida, United States - Lox_Sample_1.1 | ecosystem: Environmental > Terrestrial > Soil > Wetlands | place: USA: Florida... | reverse complement strand
TTGTTTTTTCGCAACGGCCTGTGGAATCCGCGCAAATTAACGAAGTCAGGCAGCGCCTTACACAAAATCCTCAACTAAGCTTTAACCCATGTAAGGCCCCGGCGGAGAACTCGGGGCTCGCCGGTTGTTGGTGGGGATTACCATGCAGGAAGTGGATCGGGGCCGCAGTGCGGCGCTTCGAGCGAAGCTGTTGCTTGGCGTCGCCGGCGCGACCGCTGCCGCGACGAGCGCAGCCTTCGCGGACCAGGCCGCAACGCCGCCATCCGATCCCCCCAAATGGCAGCCCTATTCCTCGATCGGCGGCTCCGCCGGCTCCGGAATGGAATCCGGCAAGCTCGATTTCTTCGTCCCGCTGTTTCAGAACCTCGACTCGCTTGCCTTCCTCAATCTCGGCGTCGGCACCGAAACGAAGGCGAACGTTCTCTACAATCTCGGCCTCGGCTATCGCACGAAGATCGACGGCGACTGGATCGTCGGCGGCTATCTGGGCCACGACGGCACGCAGCTCAAAGACGACAACACGTTCGGCCAGACGACGCTCGGCGCGGAGGCGATGAGCGCGGACTGGGACGCGCGCATCAACGCCTATCTCGCCGACAACCAGAAAAAGCCGGTGCCGGGCCAGTACGGGCTCTACATCAACGGCACGAACATCGCGATTCTGCAGGGCGAGGACGTCGGCTACTCCGGTTTCGACGGCGAAGTCGGCTATCGCGTCTTCTCGACCGACGACACGGACGTGCGCGTCTTCGTCGGCGGCTTCCATTTCAGCCGCAGCGCGACCGACCGCACGTCGCAGGGCGAGCCCTTCGACTTCGGCTATCGCGATATTTCCGGTCCGATGGCGCGCGCGGAAGCCACCGTTTATGATCTCGACGTTCTCGGCAATCAGTCGCGGCTGACGCTCGAGGGCCAGCTCGCGCATGACGACGTCCGCGGCACGACCGGCTATTTCGGCGCGACTTTGCGCATTCCGCTCGGCAATTTTTCGGGCAGCGCCGGCGCGCAGGCGCTGGACGAGCTCGACCGCCGCATGGTGGATCCGGTGCGTCGCAACGACACGGTTCTGACGCGCGCGCAATATACAAAGCCCGAACCGGTCATCATCTACGGCGCGCATGTCACGTCGCAGCCGACCAACACGCTGCTCTATGTCGACGGCACGACGACCGCGAGTGCCGGCACCTATGCCAATCCGACGACCCTTGCCGATGCGACGACGCGCAACACCGTCAATGCTTTCATCGTGCTCGACGCCAAAGGCGGCCCGATCGTCGGCGGCGCTACGCTGCAGCCCGGCCAGACGCTCGTTCCCGGCGGGCAGACATTCACCGTCGAAGGCGAGTTCAGCCACGCCAAGTTCACGCATCTCTTCGATCCCTCGACGGAAGTCACGCTGATTCCGGCGAAGCCGGGCGGCACCATCCTGACGCTGGCGTCCAACACCAACGTTTACAACCTCACCCTGGAAGGCGATTTCGGCAACGCGATCTACGGCAAGAACGTCGATCACGTGAACATCAGCCATGTCACCATCGACGGCACCGGCGGCGGCCAGACCGGCATCAACATCCAGCACACGACCTCGGGCGAGGAAATCGTCGGCATCGACCATGTGACGATCTCCAATGTGGCGGTTGCCGGCATCAAGCTCCAAAGCAATATCGGGGACGGCGGCTCGAGCACGGAGCAGTTCAACCTCGACCACATCACCGTGACCAATTCCGGCGGTTACGGCATCGAGATCGGCGACTACGCGCATAACGGATCGAAGATAACCGACACGATCTCGCTGTCGCATATCACGGTCGACAACACTTATGACGACGGCATCGGCATTTTCGCCGATGCGAACGGCGAGGGCTCGTCGCTCAATCAAACCAGCACGCTGTCGGACATCACGGTTTCCTCCGCGGGCGGCTACTACGGCGGACATTACGGCATCGGGCTCATCGCAAGCGCCAGCGACGGCGCGTCCGTCACGACGGCGCACACGCTGTCGAACGTCACGGTCACCGATTCCTACTATGCCGGCATCGCCGATTACGCGCGGGCGAGCGGCGGCGGGGCGAGCGTCACGGACAGCTTCTCGGTCTCCAACACGACGGTCAGCGGCGCGGGCTATGTGGGCATCGTCGCCGGCGCCGAAGCGGGTCCCGGCGCATCGGTCAATCAGGCGGTCACACTGTCGAACGTCACCGTCACCGACTCGGGTGCGTACACCTTCTTCGGCCAGGGCATCGGCCTATACGCCAAGGCCTACGGCGCGGGCGCCTATGCGCACCAGACAGCGACGCTGTCGAACGTCACCGCCTCCAACATCACCGGCTATGGCGCCGGCGTCGGTATCTCCGTTCTCGCAGGGGCCTATGGCGGCGGCGCGGTCGTCCAATCGGCGGCGATCACGTCGTCGACGGTCAACAACAACGGCATCGGCCTCTATGTGAAGGCAGAAGCCAATGATTACGGCGAGGGCGTCACGACGGTCGACCAGAAGGTCGCGTTCTCGGGCACCGCAAGCTACAATATCGATCCCGGCGTGGTCGTTGTCGGCCTCGCGGCGCCATATGGCGGCAACCCGGCCCATCTGTCAGAGGCCGCGCTCTCGCAAAGCGTAACCATCTCGAACGCCGAGATGGATCACGACCTGATCGGCCTGGCGGCCGAAACCGTCGCCGACGGCGGCGCCTCGAGCACGCAGACCCTCTATCTCTCGAATGTCGACCTCAGCGACAACGCGCGCTCCGGCGTCGAACTCGCCGCTTATGCGGGCAGGCTCGGATTCTCGGCGCAGAACGTAACCATCACCGGCACTGCGTCGTCTTTCAGCACGATCGACAACAACACCGACGACGGCATCTACATCAAGACGGCGGCGCTCGACGCCGGCCTCGTCCAGCAGAATATCGGCGTCTATTACACGCATATCGATCACAACGGCGACGGCGTCAGGGTCTCCAACTACGCCGCCGGCTATCTGCGCGGTGCAGTACCCCACACCTATTATTACTCGCACCTCTCGCAGAATCTGACTTTCGCGGGCGGCACGATCTCGTCGAACACCGGAAACGGCTTCTACATCAAGAACACGGTCAACTACGGCACGCAGGTCGACCAGCTGGTCTATCTCTACAAGGAGACGGTCGACAGCAACGGGCGCAACGGCTTCCTGGAGAAGTCGACCGTCACGACGTATAACGGATACAGCGTCAGCCTGCCCACGAACCTTCACTCCGACATCTACGTCTACGGCTCGGACGTCTCGGGCAATGCGAAGAGCGGCATCGAGATCGATTCGACGCTGAAGTCGCCGACCTATCCGGCCTACACTGTCGGCTACTCCTATGTCGAGCAGCACGTCACGGTGAGCAATTCGACGGTCAACAACAATGCCGGAACGGGCTTCGTCGCCAACGTCAAGGACAGCGGCGTCTATGGCGACAATATCCAGTACGTCACGCTCGCGGGTTCCACGTTCAGTCACAACGGTCAGGACGGCGCCTACTTCTCCGCGACCCAGAACTACGGCCCCGGCAGCTTCGGCGATGCGATCCAGGAGGTCACGGTCTCCGGCAGCACGTTGAACAACAACGTACGCGACGGCCTTTATGCCTATGCCGACGCCTACGACCAGCAGGGCCGCGCCGAGCAGCATTTCACGATCTCGGGCTCGTCGTTCGACAACAACGGCCGCAACGGCGTGCGCTTCGAGGCTTATGCGCATGACGGCGCTTATCTCTCGGGCTTCGGTTGCGGCCATGTGCAGGGACTGGACGGCGGCTGCGCCTTCGTGCGGCAGACCGTGAGCATCCTGGGCTCGGATATCAGCTACAACACCAGTGACGGAATCTATGTCTATGCGCATGCCGCCCGTTACGGCGCCGTCTACAATTCCAGCGGCCGTCCGGCCTACACGCCGACGCTGCTGATCGAGAATTCGACGATCACCTATAACGGCGGCGACGGCCTGCACATCGTGAACCGCGCCAACGACAACAGCTACGTCTATTCCTACGCGGTCGCCGTCAATTCGCATTTCGACCACAATGCCGGCAACGGCGTCTCGGTGGTCAGCAGCGCGCTGACCGGTTCGGCCATCGTGCAGAAGACGGTGCTCTACGGCTTGGGCGGCCCCAGCACATCCTCGGCCGACGACAATGGCGGATATGGCGTGTTGGTGAGTTCCGCGACCGCCGGCGGCGCCATCACGCAGAATGTCGGCATTTACGGCACCGATGTGTCCTACAACGGCTCGGGCGGCCTGTTGGTCAGGGCTGCGGCCAACCCCGCACCCGGCGGCACCGCGTACGGCTATGTGGTCGACCCGACCGTGTCGGCCATCTCGCAAAATGTCCGCTTCATTTACTCGACCGCTTTGGGCAATGACGGCTACGGCGTCGCGGTGACCGGCCGCGCATCCGGCAGCACGGCCGCCATCTCGCAATATCTGGGAGTCGTGGGATCGGCGATCATCGGCAACTCCGGCGACGGCGTCTACGCCTTCGCGTCGGCCTATAACGGCGCGTCCGCGAATCAGACTCTCTATTTCACGAACAACACCATCGAGAACAATGGCGGCGACGGCATCTATGTGGCCGAAGTGGGCGTCAACCGCTCGTCGGTGACGCAGACCGTCAGCTTCGGTTATAAGAGCGGCACCTCCAACATCACCGGCAATCAGGGCGACGGCCTCTATTTCGGCGCACAGGCCTTCTCCGGCAGCAATGCCCAGCAAACCGCCCTCGTCTACTACGTGAATGCCTCCTACAATCAGGGCAACGGACTGTCGCTGGCCAATCAGGCGAACGGCTACCGGTTCGGCAGTTACATCTACTACTCGCATGTCAGCCAGAACCTGATCGCGGCCTACGACACGTTCGACCACAACGGCCGCAACGGCGTGGCGGTCAACGATGTCTCCTATTACGGCGGCGCCCAGAACCAGCTCGTCCAGCTCGGCTCCGTCGATGTCAGCCACAACGCGGGTGACGGATTCTACGAGGCGATGAACCAGACGTCGGTCCGCGGCAACGGCTTCGCGTTCTCGACCAACATCAGCTCGGACGTCTATCTCATCAACAGCACGTTCAACCAGAACGCCGGCAACGGTATCCGGATCAAAGCCTCCGCCGACGGCGCGCTCTATCAGCCGGCCTTCTTCGGCGGCTATTCCTACATGATCCAGCACACGAACATCTCGGGTGTCACGGCCGACGGCAATGGCGGCGACGGCTTCCTGCTGGACGCACATCAGCAGGGTCGCTACAGCCTCGACGCGCAATATGTCACGATCAGCGGCTCCGAGTTCAATCACAATACCGGCAATGGCGCCCGGTTCCTGTCGACGTCATATTACGGCCCGGGTGGTTTCGGCGATACCTTCGAGCAGATCACGATCGGCACGAGCAAGTTCTCGTACAACACCGGCAACGGCCTGCAGTTCTCGTCCTACGCCTCGGGCATCCAGGGCCGCGCCGAGCAGCACGTCACGGTCACCGGCTCCTATGCCGAGAACAACGGCGGCGACGGCGTGCACATCTATGCGAGCGCGGTCAACGGAAGCCTCGTCGCCGGCCATCCCTGCAACACCGCGCAGGGCCTGCCGGGCGGCTGCGCCTTCGACCGCCAGAGCGTCGTCATCGAGACGACGAACCTCAGCTACAACACCGGCAACGGCGTCTTCGTCGGCACCTACGCCAACAATTACGGCGCGATTTACCCCGGGATCAATCCCACGACGGGTACCCGGCTGCATTCTCCGACGCTCGAGCTCTTAGGCGACACGATCAATCACAACGACGATCGCGGCCTTCTCGTGGAGAACCACGTCGACGCGCACAGTTATCTCTATCAGTATATCGCAGCGCTCGACACGACCTTCGACCACAACAATTCCGACGGCATTTATGGATCGAGCTTTGTCGCGGGCGGCTCGACGCTGCTGCAGCGCACGGTGCTCTACAGCTATCATGCAACGGCGTCCGCCTCGTACAATACGGGCCACGGCTTCAAATTGGCGACCGAGACGCTCGGCGGTTCCTACAGCCGCGACGTCAACATCGCGGAAGGCGCGAACCTGTCGAACAATGGCGGGTTCGGTTTCGACGGCGCCGTCGCCTATGCCGATGGAACCTCGGCGGGCCTGCAGGTCAATGCGGTCTATTTCAACACGATCAACCACAACGGCGACGGCATCGGCCTCTACGCGATCGGGCCGGGGGCGGTGCAAAAGAGCTATCTGGGGCACAACACCGTCGCCTACAACAGCTTCGTGGGCATCTACGGGGAGGCCAATTTTGCCGCCTTCCAGTACGTCGATGTGTACGCGCTCGCGAACAATGTGCACGACAACGGCACGAACTACCTGTTCAATTCCTTCGGCGGTTCGACCCAGATCCTGAAGTGACGAAGCCATCCGGCAAACGAAGCGGCGGCTCCCGAAGGGCCGCCGTTTTGCTTTGTGTTGCTCGCGCGCTCCGACACAAAAACATCAAACATTTCGGTTCGCCAATATTCGATTCGTCTAGTTTTGTACGCGCCAAGGCCTCGATCTTGCTGCATTGCACTCTTTTGGCAAAGTGCATCGTCTTTGCATCGCTCGTCTTGCCAATTATCGCGGAATATTGAATCGTGGTCGCACTTGAAAGAGTGCGGTCTCCACGCGCGGGGTGGCGGCCGTTCGAGGGGGACTCATGAACGGCTTGAATCGTTCGCCCGCGGCCTTGCGGGCAAAGCTGCTGCTTGGCGTCGTCGGCACAATGGCGGCCACGACGACCACGGCGCTTGGCGGTCAGACCGGCGATCAGGACAAATGGGTTCCCTATACGGATATCGGCGGCGGATACGGCTCCGGCATGACGGCCGGCAAGGCGGATGCGTTCGTGCCGATCTGGCAGAACGTCGATTCGCTCCTGTTCGGCAATCTTGGGATCGGCACGGAGACGAAGACCAACCAGTTTGAGAATTTCGGCCTCGGCTATCGCACGAAGGTCAACCGCGACTGGATCCTCGGCGGCTATGCGGGCTTCGACAGCACGCAGCTCCAGGACAACAACACCTTCAACCAGACCTCGCTCGGCGCCGAGTTGATGAGCGCGGAGTGGGATGTGCGCCTCAACGGCTATATCGCGGCCAACGAAGCCAAAACGCGCCAGGGTCAATCGAGCCTCTACATCGCCGGCACAACGATCGCCGTCATGGATGCCCAGGACGTGGGCTATACCGGCTTCGACGGCGAAGTCGGCTATCGCGTGTTCTCGACGGACAACACGGACGTCCGCGTCTTCGTCGGCGGCTTCATGTTCGGCCACGTCAATTCCAACCAGACATCGCTGGGCCAGAGCTTCGACATCCCCTATCGCGAGATCGCCGGGCCCAAGGCGCGCGCCGAACTCACCGTCTACGATCTCGATATTCTGGGCCCGCAATCCCGCCTGACGCTGGACGGCGAAGTCGCGCATGACGACGTGCGCGGCACGACCGGCTATGTCGGCGCCACGTTGCGCATTCCACTGGGTAATTTCGGCGGCGGCGCGCAGGCGCTCGATGAGCTCGACCGGCGCATGGCCGATCCGGAGCGCCGCAACGACACCGTCCTGACGCTCGCCTCCTACACCAAGCCCGAGCCCGTCATCATCTATGGCCCCCACGTCACGTCGCAGCCGACCAACACGCTTCTTTATGTCGACAACACGCAAGGCGTCGGCACCTACGCCAATCCCACGACGTTCGCCGACGCGGCCTCGCGCAACACGACCAACGCCTTCATCGTCATCACGAGCAAGCAGGGTCCGGTGTCAACCGCCGGCGTCACGCTGCAACCCGGCCAGACGGTCGTCCCGGGCGGGCAGACCTTCACGGTGGAAGGCGAGTTCAGCCACGCCAAGTTCGTCCACGATTTCGACGCCGCGACGGACGTCAAGCTCGTCGGCACGGATCCGACGGCCAACGTCATCACGCTGGCCTCCAACTCGACCGTCTACGACGTCGACATCACCGGCACGTTCGCGAACGCCATTTACGGCAAAAACGTCCACAACGTGAACATCGATAACGTCGTGATCCAGGGCTCCGGCGTCGGAACCGGCATCGACATCGTCAAGACCTCGCCGGGTGCCGAGAAGCTCACGATCGCCAACACGACGGTCTCGAACACCAATGTCGGCATTCAGCTCAACACCGACATGACGGGTCACGGCGCCACACCCGGCGGCATCACGCTGTCGAATGTCGCCGTCCACAACACCGCCTCGGACGGCATCGTCATCGACACCTATGCGGGCAACGGCGCCACCGTCACGAGCACCGTGTCGTTGACGAATGTGACCGTGACGGGCGCGGGCGGCGACGGGATCGACATCTATACCCACGCCAACGGCCACGGCTCCTCGATCGCTCAGACGCTCGGCATCACCAACGCGAGCGTTTCTGCGTCGGGGCATGACGGCATTGCCTTCGACAGCTACGCGCAGAACGGCGGCGCCATTTCGAGTGTCGGCGTGATGTCCGGCCTGACGATCGCAGGCGCCGGCGCCGCAGGCATCGAAGTCGATCGCACGGCGGCAGGCGCGCAGTCGAGCATCGCCCAGGTGTTCACGCTGGCGGGCGCCGGAATTTCCGCCACATCCGGCAACGGCATCACCCTGGATGCGACCGCGAAATCGGCCGGAACGGTCCAGGCCGTCGACACGCTGTTCGGGGTGACGGTCGCCGCTGCGGGCGCAGACGGCATCTCCGCCACGACGGCGGCCGCCGGCACGGGCTCAGCGGTCAACCAGGTCTTCTCGCTGGCGGACGCAACGATTTCCGGCCCCGAGACGGATGGCGTCTTCGTGTCGAGCGATGCCCAGAGCGGCGCCAGGATCGCAAGCGCCCTAACCTTTGCGGACGTTACGGTCAGCGGAGCCGGCGGCGACGGCCTCCACGTCTATTCCGGAAGCACGGCCGCGGGATCGTCTCTCCTGCAAAACCTCGTGATTGCCGATGCGTCCACCACGGCCGGGGCGTTCGGCATCGTGACGAACAGCACGGCGTCCTATGGCGGAAAGATCACCGACAAACAAACGCTGTCGGGCATCACCATCAGCGGTGCGACCGAGAATGGCATCAATATCGCGGCCGTCGTGGACGGCGGCGGAGCCGACATCAATGAGACGGTCGCCGTATCGAACGCCACCGTCAGCAATGTCGGCGGCACCGGTATGCGGTTCTTCGAATACGCCTATGGCGGCACGCTCGACAGCAAGACGACGCTGTCGAATGCGAAGATCTCGAACACCGGCGTCGACGGTGTCCTGTTCCTCACGACGTCCGCCTATGCAGGCGCAGTCGTCGATCAGACCATCTCCGTCACGAATGCCACGATCACGAACGCGGGCAGCGACGGGATCGTCGTTCAAACCGACGCAGCCTATGGCGGCGGAACGGTCACGAGCTCGGCGAACCTGTCGAACATCACCGTCTCCGGTGCGGCCTCGGACGGCATATTCTTCCGGACCACCGCCTTCGACGACGGCGCGACGGTCAATCAGACCATTCAGGTCGCAAACGCCACGATCACGAAGCCCGGCTACGACGGCCTCGACATCACGGCCGGTGCACTTTACGGCACGGCGAAAATCACGAGCTCGGCCAATCTCTCCAACATCACGGCGTCGGGCGCGCAGAGCGACGTCCGCGTCTACGCTTTCACCTACGGCACCGGCGCGTCGGTCTATCAGGCGCTGCAACTCTCGCAGGCGACATTGAGCAATGCGCGTCTCGACGCCGTCTCCCTGGTCGACATTGCGGGTGGGGGCGGGCAGACTGCGCTGGTCGGCCATCTGTCGAACATTGCCGCCAGCAATTCCGGCGGCAACGGGATCGACGTCTATGCGGAGTCCTACGGCCAGGCATCCGTACTCAACGAGACGCTCATCCTGTCGAACGCGACAGTGACCGGGACGTATTTCGACGGCATCTCCGTCCGCGACGTCGCCACCGGGGGCGGCCAGATCGGCAGCAACGTCTCGCTGTCGACCGTTACCCTATCGAATGACGGGCGGAACGGCGTGTACGTTTCCGTCAATGCGTCCGGCGCGAACTCGACGACCGACCAGACGGTTTCGCTCGCCGATGCCACCATTTCCGGTCCCGGGAAGGACGGCATCGCCATCAAGACGGAGGCGCTCGGCGGCGCGACAGTCGAGGAAACTGCAACGCTTTCCGACCTGACGATCTCCGGTCCGTCCCGCGACGGCATCTACGTCTACACGGAAGGCTATGGGGCGGGCAGTGCCGTATTGCAGACGCTTTCGGTTTCGAACGCGACGATTTCGCACGCCGGCTCGAACGGCGTCTTCGTTCTGGATTATGCGGGCAGCGGCGGCGCGGCGACCGGCAATATCACGCTGTCGGATATTTCGGTTTCGTATGCCGGGCACGAAGGCTTTGATCTGCGGGCGATTGCCGACGGTTCTGGTTCCGTCGTCAACAGAACGCTCACGCTGACGAATGCGACGCTCACCGATCCCGGGCGCGTCGGGATTTATGTCGACACCTATGCCGGCAGCGGCGCGACGGTCACGAGCAATGCCACCATCGCCTATGTGACTGTCACGGGCGGCACGCTCCTCGGCATCTTCGCCGATACCTCAGCCTATTCGGATGGGGCAGCCAACGCGACGCTTAGCCTTTCGAACGCCACGGTCTCTCAGACCGGAGAATACGGCATTGGGCTGTCGAATTTCGCGACCGGCGGCGGGGCGGTGACGGCGAACAGCACGCTGTCGAACATCACGGTCAGCGCCGGCGGGTATGCCGGCATCACATACTTTGCCGGCGCACAATATGGCGGATCGATCAACGGATCGCTGGCGATCTCCGACGCGAACGTGTCCGGCAACGCCAATTACGGCATCGAGATCCTCGGCGAGGCGATCGCCGGATCGCTGGTTTCCCACGACTCTCTTTCGAACATCACGGTCGGCGGCAGCACCACTGCCGGCATTTCCATCGAGGACTTCGCGGATTTCGGCGGTACCGCGAAGCAGTATGTCTCTGTCGCGGGTGCAACGATTTCCGGCGTCGGCGGCGGCGCGAATTCCTACGGCCTGCACATCCAGGCGGTGAGCACCTATGGCGGCAGTTATGCCTTCCAGTCGAGCACCGCGAGCAATGTCGCCGCGTCGTATGTTTCGGGCGGGACCGGCGTTGGCGTCAGCGCACTCGCGCAGGAAGGCGGCGCCGTCGTTCAGACCGCGACGCTCGACTCCGTCTCGGCCACGCATTCGAATGTCGGCCTGTCAATCTTCGCCGAAGCGCTGGACAACGGAAACGGGCAGGTGACGACGGTCGATCAGACCGTGACGGTGTCGAACGGGACGTTCTCCAACAACGCAATGTACGGCATCAAGATCGTCAACGAGATCGACGCGGCCTTGAGCGGCTATCATTCGACGGCCGCATCGAGCCAGACCGTGTCGCTGTCGAACGTGACCGCGGATTACAACGGCACCGGCGTTTCCATCACCGATTTGTCCAGCCGCGGCTCCTCCATCAGCCAGAACGTTTCCTTCTACGGCGTCCAGATCGAGCACAATACCGACAGCGGCGTGCGCATCGACGCCCAGACCGATCATGTCGGCTTCGCCGGGCAATACGTCACGTTCAACGATGCCGCCGGGTCCTACAACGAGATCGCCTTCAACGGCACGAACGGCATTTCTATGGCCGCGTTCGTCTATAGCGGGGGCGAGGCCGATCAGCACCTCTATGTCTACAGCTCGCACTTCCACAACAATGGCGGCTACGGCATCGGCGTCGGCAGTACGGTCCGCGGGTTCTACTTCCCGAACCAGATCTATTACTCGCATCTCCAGCAGAACATCATCGTCGCCTACGGTTCGGCGTCGAACAATGCCGCCAGCGGCATCTCCGTAAACAACAACGTCCAGTACGGCGCGCAGCTGGACCAGTTCGTCGAGCTCTACCGGGAATCGGTCGACCACAATGCGCGCGGCGGTCTTGTGGTGGGCTCCAACAGCACGACGTACGGAAGCACCTATGCGTTGCCGACGGGCGTCCACTCGAAGCTCTATATCGAGAACTCCGACCTTTCCTACAATGGCGGCGTCGGCGCCTCCGTCTATTCGAAGCTCACCGGCCCGGTCACGCCGCATTATCTCATCGGCTACGCGGAGACCCTGCAATACGTCACGGTGAGCGGTTCCACCTTCACCCACAACGGCACCAACGGCTTCTCGGCCACCGCAAACGACACAGGCCTGCGCACGGTCGACGAGCAGATCATCGCGCTCCAGAATTCCCAATTCTCCCACAACACCGGAGACGGCGTTGATCTGATCGCCAAACAGACTTACGGCACCGGCGCCTACGGCGACGCCATCCAGAGCATCACCATTAACGGAAGCGATTTCAGCCATAACGGCGGCAGAGGGCTTTACGCGAGCGCCGCCGCCTATCAGGAACAGGGCCGCGCCGAGCAATACATCACGGCGACCGGTTCGACCTTCGACTACAACGCAAAGGCCGGCATACGTCTCTCGCGCATCGCGGAGAACGGCGTCTATGTCTCCGGCTATCCTTGCGGCTCCGTGCAGAATCCGGGCGGCGGCTGCGCCTTCGTGCGCCAGACCTTCTCCATGTCCGGCGGCTCCGCCAGCTACAATGGCGCCGCCGGCATCAACATCAGCAATTACGCGAACAATTTCGGCGCTATCTATGCGGCCGGCGGCCGTCCGAAATACAGGCCCACGGTCGAGGTCTATGCAGCGACCGTCAACGGCAACGGCACGATCGGCCTCGTCTCCGAAACGATCGCGAAGAACCACAGCTACGTTTACAGCTATGTCGCCGCGGTCAATTCGTCCTTCGATCACAACAAGACGTTCGGTTTCATCGCGCAGTCAGCCGGCTATGCGGGGGCATCGATCGTCGACCGAAATCTGTTCTACACGTACAAGGCGAAGACAAGCGCGAGCTACGATGGGCGCTATGGCATTGTCATCGGCGAATATGCCGGCAGCGGCGCCGGCATAACGGAAACGAACCTGCTCTACGGGGTCACGGCGAGCCACAACACCCTGGGCGGTATCTCCCTCAACGCCAGCACGACAGACGGGCTGTCGCATGTCACGCAATCGAACGAAGTGATCGGAAGTCAGCTCTACGGCAATGGGCAAGACGGCGTCAGCCTCTATGCATCCGGTGCCGGAGCCCGGCAGAGCAGCGAACTTGTCGCCAACAGCTTCCAGTCCAACGGCCGCTTCGCCATATACGGCGCGGCGCGCACCGGCGCCTACCAGCTCATCAGCTACAAGAACTACGGCAACATGCTCAATGGTGGCGGGACGGAGTTCGTGAACTTCGGTGGCACACAGATCGTCGAGTAACCACATCGGATTGCTCCGTTGAAGATGTGACGGCCGTTCTGTAGCGTCATGGCGCAGAACCGAGCGGGAACCCATCAGCGTGACGACCGAATCCGGCGCACCGCCGCGTGAGCCTCTGCCGCAGCAGACTGTCCGCCAGGGCCGCCCCGGCCAGCCGCAGCGCATCGATCCGCGTGCGGTCGATCCCCTCGTAGGCGAGGGCAAGGCGGCGCTGGAGCGGGGCGACCTCAACCTCGCGGAGCTGCGCGCCATGCAGGCGCTGCAGCGGGTGCCCGATCATCTCGAAGGCCTGATCCTTCTCTACCAGTGCCGGCGCCGGAACAACCAGAGCGGGCTGCCGGTCGAGAACGTGCTCCGGCGCATCGTCCGGCGCGATCCCAATCTTCTCTGGGCGACCGCCGATCTCGCCTTCATGCTGTTCAGCCGCGGCGAACGCGTCGAATGCGAGGGCCATGCGAGAAATGCGCTGCGGCTCGCGCCCCGCAACGCGCAGGCGCACGGGATCATGGGCCTGATCCTCACCGAGACCAATCGCGCCATCGCCGGCGAATTCCATTTCCGCCGCGCCATCGAGATCGCCGGCGAGAACACGCGCGTCGCCACCAATCTCGCCAATTGCCTCAAGCAGCAGGGCAAGGTGGAAGAGGCGGAGACCTGGTTCCGCAAGGCGACCGAGCTCGAGCCGAAAAACGCCAGCGCCTGGCTCGGCTGGGCGCGCCTCGAGGAAGTGCGGCGCAATTTCTCGCGCGCCTGGGAATTGTTGCGCGAGGCCGAAGCGATCGCCCCCGAGCTTCCCGATATCAGCTTGACCCGCGCGGTCCTCTATGGCCGCGAGCGCAAGAACGAAGAGGCCGTCGAAGAGCTCTCGCAGAGCCAGAAAGGCGAGAAGGCGCGCATTCCAGCCGTTGCGCTTCTCGAGCGCGGCCGCCTCTACGACAAGATGAATCGCTTCGACGAAGCCTGGGCGGATTTCGTCGAAGGCAAGCGCCTTTGCCGCGAAGTGCAGGGCCGCGTCTACAATGCCGAGATCGCCAGAGACCTTACCGGCCGGCTGACGCGCTTCTTCACCCGCCAGCGCATGTCGCTCTTGCCGCGCGGCGCGAAGAACGAAAACATGCCGCAGCCGATCTTCATCGTCGGCTATCCGCGCTCCGGCACGACGATGGTCGAGCAGACGATCACGGCGCATCCGAAGATCTCCGCCGGCGACGAGCTGGTCTTCATCAGCGATCTCGCACGCATCGGCTCGCGCTGGCTGGCGAGCCCGCTCGGCTATCCCGAATGCCTTGCCGATCTGTGGATGGGCGACAACCGCCTGACGCTCGACCAATTCCGCGACTACTATCTGCAGCGCGCCGAGCAGCTCGGCATCTGGGAGGAGGGCGCGGCGTTCTTCACCGACAAGATGCCGCTCAACGAAACGCATCTGGGTCTGATCCATCTGGTGTTTCCGGAGTCGCCGATCATCCATGTGCGCCGGCATCCGCTCGACGTCCTGATCTCGAACTTCTCGAATTTCCTGACGCACGGCTTCAACCAGGCTTTCGACCTCAAGACGAGCGCCCGGCATTTCGTGCTGGTCGACGACCTGGTGCAGCACTATCGCCGCCAGCTCGATCTCAACTATCTCGAGATCCGCTATGAGGATCTGGTCGAGGATCAGGAACCGAATGTGCGCCGCATGCTCGACTTCATCGGTGTCGATTTCGACGAGCGGTGTCTGGCGTTCCACGACAACCAGCGCTATGCGCGCACCGCAAGCTATGCGCAGGTGACCGAGAAGCTCTACGACAGCTCGGTCTATCGCTATCGCCAGTACCGCAAATATCTCGACGAAGCGGTCGAGATCCTGAAGCCGTCGCTGGAGCGCCACG
>Ga0335069_10007919_pt1 | contig 15266 bp, 10 predicted proteins | sample Lox_Sample_11_FD_206714 | JGI IMG/M metagenome (GOLD analysis project Ga0335069, IMG submission 206714) | Soil microbial communities from Loxahatchee National Wildlife Refuge, Florida, United States - Lox_Sample_1.1 | ecosystem: Environmental > Terrestrial > Soil > Wetlands | place: USA... | reverse complement strand
TCGCCAGGAAGTCACGCTCTATGGCCTGCGCGCCGACGTCGACGAGGAACTGCAGCGGCTGACGACGCACGTCAACGAGGTGCGTCGGGTGCTCGAGGCCGGCGGACCGGTCGGCCGCCGTCTCGATTTCCTGATGCAGGAGTTGAATCGCGAGGCCAACACGCTCGGCTCGAAGGCCACCGCGGTCGATCTGAGCAATGCGGCCGTCGAATTGAAACTGCTGATCGAGCAGATGCGCGAGCAGGTCCAGAACATCGAGTGAGGATTCCGGGGGTCTCTTGACACCCCCAGGCGGCCGGAGCGTCCAGCGTTAACGCGGGCTTCGCGTTGCAGTCGGTTGAACGGCGGCCCACCCCCGTCCCGGAATTTCCGTGTACCCCGCCGTGTACGCGGAACCGTCCGGCGCAGATTCGGGTACGCACGTGCGGTGGGCGATGGGCAAGCCGACCGATGTCGCCATCCGGGCCTGGACCAGGTCCGGCGAGCGCTTCGAACGGCGATCCGGCGACGACTCGCGCTGAGGTGCCGCCGGGCCGCTGACGGACGCCAATTACCGATCAGCCATGTTTCGCCTGACCTCCAGGAGGTCAGCGTCGAAAGACTGGAAGGTAACTTCGATCGCCTGCCATGCCGCCGTCGGCCCGGGACTTACCGCTCGGTCACTACTCGGATGCAGAGACGCCCATCCGCTCCTCCGTCGAGCTGGGCGCCGCCATCCGCGAGCAGCGCAAGCGGCTGGCCTTGAAGCAACTCGACCTGGCGGGCCTGGGCAACACCGGCAACCGCTTCATCGTGGACCTGGAGAACGGCAAGCCGACGGTGCCGTTGCAGAAGGTGCCGGACCTCATGGACCTGCCGGGCCTGGATGAAGGCCGGCAATCGGCTCGACCATCTGAAAGCCGGCTACGACGCCGAGGTGGCCGTCGGCCAGGAACTCGACCAGCTCATGCGCCAAGGCGCAACGACCTGAGCCGGTGCAGAACAGCGAATGGCCGTGCGGCAAGACCGTCACGCCTCTGCTTGGCGAGGTCGACACCGCCCGGGGCCGGTGTACCGATCGCGAGGAGGTTGCCTCGATATGCCGTGTCGATCCAAGCTTAGAACGACTGCGTCGTTGCCATCGCCAGCCCGTGGACCAAGAATCCGCTGATTTGACCGTCCCTCGGCCGGCGCTGTCCGGGCCAACGGCGAGCGGGACCATCGAGATGAACTTCCAGCAGTTGCGCGCCGTGCGCGAGACCGCGCGCTCCGGTTTCAATCTCACCGACGTCGCCGGCGTCCTGCATACGTCGCAACCCGGGATCAGCCGCCAGATCCGCGAGCTCGAGGACGAGCTGGGCATCGAGATCTTCGTGCGTGCCGGCAAGCGCCTGACGGGCCTGACGCCGCCGGGCGAGGCGCTGCTGCCGATCGTCGAGCGACTGCTGCTCGAAGCGGAGAACCTGAAGCGCGTCCGCGAGGACTTCGATGCGCAGAACTCCGGGCGCCTGTCGGTCGCGGCCACGCATTCGCAGGCGCGCTACGCGCTGCCGCGCGTCGTGCGCGACTTCCGGCAGGTCTATCCGAACGTGTCGCTGACGCTGCACCAGGGTTCGCCGAAGCAGGTCGCGGAAATGCTGATTTCCGGCGAGGCCGACATCGGCGTCGCCACCGAGGCGCTGGCCCATTACGAGCAGCTGCTCGCGCTGCCCTCGTACCGCTGGACGCATTCCATCGTCGTGCCGCCGGACCACGAGCTGTTGCGGCACGAGGGCCCGGTGACGCTCGACGTGCTCGCGCGCCATCCGATCATCACCTACGAATCGGGGTATACCGGCCGCGCGCACATCGACGAGGCGTTCGCGAAGGCCGGCCTGGCGCCGGACGTCGTGCTGAGCGCGATGGACGCCGACGTGATCAAGACCTACGTCGAGCTGGGGATGGGCGTCGGCATCGTCGCGTCGATCGCGTTCGATCCGGAACGGGACCGCACGCTGCGGGCGCTGGATGCGCGCCACCTGTTCGAGATCAACCTGACCCGACTGGCGATCCGCCGCGGCAGCTGGCTGCGCGGCTACGTCTACGCCTTCATCGAGGCGTTCGCGCCGCCGCTGACGCGCGCGGCCGTCGAAGGCGCCCTCGCCGGCGCACCGCTGCCGGCCTGAGCCTCGCCGACGATCTGTGCTCAAGGGTCTGCGCGCCTGCACGCAGGCAACGCCGCGATCCGGGGCCTACGGGCGATTCAGGGATACTTCGCCGGTGGAATCATGGCGATAGGCGCGCGTGTCATATCCGGCCGCGGATTTCGCGACGCGCCGCCAGACCGGAGCGCCATCGACGAACACGCGCAGTTCGCCCTCCTCGAAGGGCAGCCAGCGTTCGTTGCGCGTCAGCGGCTCGGTCGCCACCAGGGCCATCCTGTCGCCGGCGCCGTTGGCGACGCTCAGGTCCATTTCGATGTCGCGGTCCACGAGGCGTGCCGTCGGAAACGGGTGCTCGCGGACGAGCCAATGCAGCCGCGTCGAGCAGTGCGCGTACAACGCCTCGCCGTCGCAGAGCAGGAAATTGAAGCGACCGTGGCGGCCGATGCGCGCCGCGAGGTCCGAGATCACCGGCGCGAGGCTGCGCCAGCCGCGGGCGCGCCGCGTGCCGAACCGGCGCCTCAGCACCTGCAGCATCCAGCAGAAGGCCCGCTCGCTGTCCGTCGAGCCGACCGGCAGATAGTCGCCGGCGAGCGCGGGGTGGAAGCCGCGCAGATCGCCGTTGTGGCAGAACGACCAGTGGCGGCCGCGCCACTCGCGCACGAAAGGATGGCAATTGGCGAGTTGCACCGGGCCTTGCGTCGCCTTGCGAATGTGCGCCAGCACGGTTCGCGCACGGATCGGATGCCGGCGGAGGAAATCCGCGAGCGCGGAGTCGCTGGCACGCTGGTCGTCGACGAACCAGCGGCAGCCGGATCCGTCGTGGACGGAGAGGCCGAACCCGTCGGCATGCTCGCCGGTGTGCCCTCCGCGGGCGGAAAAGCCGCTGAAGGCAAAGGTCACGGCACTCGGGACGTTGCAGCTCAACGCGAACAACTGGCACATGGCGTATCAACGCGCGAAGCGCAATTTCGGTTGTCTGCAGTGTCGGACGCGAAAGGCATGCCTGCCGTCGGAAAAATGGGGGAAAGACCCCCCATTTCCCCGACGGCCGGTCGCGCGGCGCGCCCGACGGGGCGTGCCGGATCAGGTCGCCGCGAGCGCCTGGTCGAGGTCGGCGAGAAGGTCGTCGATGTGCTCGATGCCGATCGACAGGCGCACCGTGTCCTCGCCGACGCCCGCCTTCTGCAACTCGTCCGCGGACAGCTGCCGGTGCGTCGTCGATGCCGGATGCGTCGCGAGCGAGCGGACGTCGCCGATGTTCACGAGGCGCGTGAACAGGCGCAGCGCGTCCAGGAATCGCGCGCCGTGGACCCGGCCCTGGCCAGCGGGTGACTTGATCCCGAACGTGAGAATGCCGGAGGCCTTGCCCGAGAGGTACTTCCTGACCAGCGCATGGTCCGGGTGGTCCTCGAGGCCCGCGTAGTTGACCCACGCGACCTTCGGGTGCGCCTTCAGGTGCCGCGCGATGCGCGTGGCGTTGTCGCTGATGCGGTCGACGCGCAGCGACAACGTCTCGATGCCCTGCAGGATCAGGAAGGCGTTGAACGGCGAGATGGCCGCCCCGGTGTTTCGCAGCGGCACGACGCGCGCACGACCGATGTAGGCGGCCGGGCCCAGCGCCTGCGTGTAGACGACGCCGTGGTAGCTGACGTCGGGCTCGTTCAGCCGGCGGAAGCGGTCCTTGTGCTGTGCCCACGGAAACCTGCCGGAGTCGACGATGGCGCCGCCGACACTCGTTCCATGGCCGCCGAGGTACTTCGTGAGCGAGTGCACGACGATGTCGGCGCCGTGCTCGAAGGGCCGGCAGAGGTACGGCGAAGGCACGGTGTTGTCGACGATCAGCGGCACGCCGTGGCGATGCGCGACCGCGCCGACGCGCTCGAAATCGGTGATGTTTCCCTGCGGATTGCCGAGCGACTCGACGAAAACCGCCTTCGTGCGCGCATCGATCAGCGGCTCGAAAGAGGCCGGATCGCGATAATCCGCGAAGCGGACCTGGATGCCGTATTGCGGCAGGGTATGCGCGAAGAGGTTGTAGGTTCCACCGTACAGCGCGCTCGAGGCGACGATGTTGTCGCCCGCTTCGGCGATCGTCAGGATCGCGTAGGTGACCGCCGCCTGCCCGGACGCGAGCGCGAGCGCCGCGATGCCGCCCTCGAGCGCCGCCAGCCGCTGCTCCAGGACGTCCTGCGTCGGATTCATGATGCGCGTATAGATGTTGCCGGGCACCTTGAGGTCGAACAGGTCCGCGCCGTGCTGCGCGCTGTCGAAGGCGTAGGCGACGGTCTGGTAGATCGGCACCGCGACGGATTTCGTCGTCGGCTCCGGCGAGTAGCCGGCGTGGACCGACAGGGTCTCGAAACGCCAGTTTTCGCGTCCTGCGGATTGGGTCATTCTCGTGTCCTCCTCGTTGGGGTTCGTTGCGTGCAGCGCGGTCAGCCCTGCGCGGCCTTCGGCACGAAATGGTTCGCGACGATCTCGCCGAACGGGCCGGTCAGCGCCTTGCCCGGAAGCCTAGCGCGGTCGGCCGCGAGGTTTCCGGAAACCGGCAGCAGCGGGAACACCAGTTCGGCGAAACGATGGGCCTCCTCCAGGTGCGGGTACCCCGACAGGACAAAATGGTCAAGCCCGAGCGCCGCGTAGTCCTGGATGCGCGCGGCGACCTGCTCCGGGCTGCCGACGAGTGCGGTTCCGGCGCCGCCGCGGACCAGTCCGACGCCCGCCCACAGGTTCGGGGCCACTTCCAGTCCGGCGCGCACGTTGGACTTGTCGAGGCGTCCCTGGCTGAGTTCCGCCATCCGCCGCTGGCCGACCGAGTCCATCTGCGCGAATTTCTTCCGCGCGGCGGCAATCGTCGCCTCATCGATCTCGGAGACGAGTTCGGCGGCCGCTCGCCACGCCTGCTCCTCGGTCTCGCGGACGATGACGTGCAACCGGATGCCGAACTTCAGCCGGCGCCCGTGGCGCGCGGCGCGCGCCGCCAGGTCAGCGACCTTGTCGCGTACGGCGGCCGGCGGCTCGCCCCACGTCAGGTAGGTGTCGACATGCTCGGCCGCCAGATCGTGCGCGGCCTCGGACGAACCACCGAAAAACAGCGGCGGATACGGCCGGGTGATCGGCGGATAGAGGAGCTTCGCGCCGCGGACCTGCAGGTGGCGGCCGTCGAAATCGTAGGACTCGTCGACGTGCGAACGCGCCAGCACCTCGCGCCAGATGCGGATGAATTCGGCCGACTGCTCGTAGCGTTGCGCGTGGTCCAGGAACTGGCCGTCCCCGGCGAGTTCCTCCGGATCGCCCCCGGTCACCAGGTTCACGAGGAGGCGCCCTCCGGACATCCGGTCGAGTGTCGCGGCCATCCGCGCCGACTGCACCGGTTGCACCAGGCCGGGCCGCAGCGCCACGAGGAACTTCAAACGGCGCGTCGCGTCGATCAGGCTCGCCGCGAGGATCCAGGAGTCCTCGCACGAACGCCCGGTCGGGATCAGCACGCCTTCGTAACCCAGGCTGTCGGCGGCGATCGCGATCTGCTTGAAATAATCGAACGTGGCCGCGCGCGCCCCTTTGCTCGTGCCGAGATAGCGCGAATCGCCGTGCGTCGGGATGAACCACAGGATCTTCATGCGGACGTTGCTCCGAGCGGTGCCGTCGCGCGAACGCGTCGCGGGCGCGGCCAAGGAAAAAAGAAGCAGCCCCGGCGTCGCTGCGCTTGCCGGGGCCTGGAAGTGCCCCGAAGGGCGAGGAGACGCACGCCGTCACGTTCGGGCGGCTGTCGTCGCCCGCGCGGATCGGACGGACGCATCGTCCACGAGCGGTCGCCACGGACCAACGAATCAATGCGCGCTTGCATATCGGTTTTTCGACGCGCGCCGCGGCGATCCCGGCGACGGCGCACCCGCTGCTAGACTTTCGGCCCGCGAGCCTGGAGCCACGCCGCCGTGCCGATGAACGCCCCGCCTCCGTCCGCAAGCGACCAGTTGTTTGCCGGCAACATCTTCATGGTCGTCGCCCCCTCGGGCGCCGGAAAGTCCACGCTGGTCAACGCGGTGCTGGCGCGCGATCCGAAGATCGTCCTGTCGATTTCGTTCACGACGCGCGCCCCGCGGCCCGGGGAGTCCAACGGCCGCGAATACCATTTCGTTTCCGTCGAGGAATTCCACGAACGCCGCCTGCGGGGCGAGTTCCTCGAAAGCGCGGAGGTCCACGGCAATTACTACGCGACGTCCAAGACGTGGATCGAGGACCAGATGCGCGGCGGTTCCGACGTCCTGCTGGAGATCGACTGGCAAGGCGCGCGGCAGGTCAAGCGGCTCTTCCCGCAGGCCGTCGGCGTGTTCATCCTGCCGCCGTCCATCGACGCCCTGGAGGCGCGGCTCCATAAGCGCGGGCAGGATTCGCCGTCCGTCATCACGCGTCGCCTGCTTGCGGCAGGCAGCGAGATCGCGCACGCGCCGGACTTCGACTACGTGATCGTCAACGAGGTCTTCGACGTTGCGCAGGGACAGCTGATGGCCGTCGTGAGCGCGACGAGGCTGCGGTACACGAGCCAGGCGCTGCGCAACCACAGCCTGTTCGCGCAACTCGGCATCGGCATCTGAGCGCCGGCGTCCAACGCCACGCATCGGCGGCGGCCGTTCGACCCGGACGCCACGGTATACTTGACGGTCGATCGATCATCCGAGGTCCGACCGCATGGCACGCATCACCGTCGAAGACTGCATGAAGCAGATCCCCAACCGCTTCCAGTTGGCGCTTGCCGCCGCCTATCGCGCGCGCCAGCTCGCGCAGGGGCACACGCCGAAGATCGAGACGCGCGACAAGCCGGCCGTTGCCGCGCTCCGCGAAATCGCGGCACAAAAAGTCGGCATCGAGATGCTCCGCAAGGTCCCGACCTAACCTCTGCGGGTACCGTCTTCCCGAACTCACCGTTCCACCCGCATCGACTCCTTCGCCTCGGCGCGCAAGGCACCACGCGATCGGGTTTTCCCGTCTTGCATCCTGGGTTCTTTCGGGTTGCCCCCCAGGCCGAGCCGCGCTAGCGTAGGGGTGGCCGACTCGCGCAACCCATGGCGTCCTCCAGTTCACCCCCCGCAGACCTGCCGACCGGCGGCTATACGCCGGGGCGGCTGGCGCGGCGCGCTGCCGACGCGCTGAGAAAGGCGGTCTGGGGCGGCGACGCGAACGGAACGACGGGCGTCGCCGGCGTCAACGGGACGGCAGCGCGCGAGCCGCAGGTCGTCGTCAGCTTCGGCGACCTGACGGAGCGGCTGCGCAAGTACCTGTCGGCCTCCGACGTCCAGCGGATCAAGGAAGCCTTCCGCTTCAGCGATGCCGCCCACCTGGGGCAATTCCGGCGCAGCGGCGAGCCCTACATCACCCATCCGATCGCCGTCGCGGAGATCCTGTCGGAATGGAAGCTCGACGGGGCTGCGATCCAGGCGGCGCTGCTGCACGACGTGATCGAGGACACCGGGGTCCGCAAGGCGGAACTGGTCGAGCGCTTCGGCGCGGTCGTCGCCGACCTCGTCGACGGCGTCTCGAAGCTCGACCGGCTGAGCTTCGATTCCAGCGAGCAGGCGCAGGCGGAGAACTTCCGCAAGATGCTGCTCGCGATGGCGCGCGACGTGCGCGTCATCCTGATCAAGCTGGCGGATCGGCTGCACAACGTGCGGACGCTGGACGCCGTCGAGCCGGCCAAGCAGCACCGGATCGCCCGCGAGACGCTGGAGATCTATGCGCCGATCGCGCATCGTCTCGGGCTCAACGCGATCTTTCGCGAACTCGAGGACGCCTGCTTCGAGCGCCTCTACCCGCTGCGCTACAAGGTGCTGCGCAAGGCGGTCCTCGCCGCCCGCGGCAACCGACGCGAGGTGCTGGGAAAGATCCTGGAGTCCGTCCGCAAGGCGCTGGCGTCCGCGAAGCTGAAGGCCGAGGTCCACGGGCGCGAGAAGACGCTCTACGGGATCTACCGCAAGATGGCGGAGAAGCACCTGTCATTCTCCGAGGTGCTCGACGTCTACGGGTTTCGCATCGTCGTGGCGACGCGCCAGGAGTGCTACCTCGCGCTGGGTGCCCTCCATGCCCTGTTCAAGCCGGTGCCGGGGAAGTTCAAGGACTACATCGCGATCCCGAAAGTCAACGGCTACCAGTCGCTGCATACGACGCTGATCGGTCCGTTCGGGACCCCGATCGAATTCCAGATCCGCACGCAGGAGATGCATCGCGTCGCGGAATCCGGCGTTGCGGCACACTGGCTGTACAAGGAGGACGGCGCCAGCCTCACGGAGCTGCAGTCGCGGACGCACCAGTGGCTTCAATCGCTGCTGGAGATCCAGCGCCAGACGGGCGATTCGACGGAGTTCCTCGAGAACGTCAAGGTCGATCTGTTCCCGGACAAGGTCTACGTTTTCACGCCCAAGGGGCGGATCGTCTCGGTGCCGCGCGGCGCGACGCCCGTGGATTTCGCCTACGGGATCCACACGGACGTCGGCAACAAGTGCGTCGCGGCGCGCGTCAACGGCGAGGTCCAGCCCCTGCGCACCGAGTTGCGCAACGGCGACGTCGTCGAGATCATCACCGGGCCGGTCGCGCGCCCGAATCCGGCGTGGCTCGGTTTCGTGCGGACCGGCCGCGCGCGGGCGGAGATCCGGCACTTCCTGCGCACGATGAAGCGCGAGGAGTCGGTCGACTTCGGCGAGCGGCTCCTGGAACAGGCGGTCGAGCAGATGCAGATGCCGCTGTCGGCCGTCACGCCGGAACAATGGGGCGCGCTCGTTGCCGAGGCGCAGGCCGGCAGCCGCGAGGAACTGCTGGCCGACATCGGCCTGGGACGACGTCTCGCGGCCGTCGTCGCGAGGCAACTGGCGCTGATCGCGGCGCGCGGCAACGCCGAGGCGAAAAACGCGGCCGAACCGGCGTTGGCCAACGTTCCGGAACCGGTCACGATCCGCGGCACCGAAGGCATGGCGCTGCAGATGGCGAACTGCTGCCTGCCGATTCCGGGCGACGCGATCGTCGGCCACATGCGGCGCGACCTCGGCCTGGCGGTCCACCAGGCCGACTGCGTGCATGCGCAGCGCGCGCGACGCGCGGATCCGGAGCGCTGGATCGACCTGCAGTGGTCGGCCGAGCCGGCCGGCGTCTACACCGTCAATATCGACGTGCGCGTCCTCAACGAACGGGGCGTGCTGGGGATGGTCGCGGCGGCGATCGCGGAAGCGGATTCCAACATCCTCAACGTCCACGTCGCCGACGAGGGCGCAGATGTCTCCGCGATCCACTTCAAGATCCAGGTTCGCGACCGCCGGCACCTCGCGCTCGTCGTGCGGGCCCTGCGGCGCATCAAGCTCGTCACGCGCGTCACGCGCATCCGGCCGTCGCGCGTCCCGGCCGGCGAAGAGGCCTGATCCGCGGGCCGCGGCCCGTGGGGGCCGCGCCGAAGTCGCGGGCGCTCAGCGTGGCTTTCCGGTCGTTTCCTGCGCCGAGTCGCCCCCCACGCCGTAGTCGACGTCCAGCAGTTCGATCTCCTCGAGGCCGGCCGGTGTCCGCAAGGTCACCAGGTCGCCGACCCGCGCCTTCAGCAGCGAGCGCGCGATCGGAGAGATCCAGCTGACATGGCGGCGCGCCGGATCGACCTCGTCGACGCCAACGATCGTGACCTGCTGCCGTTCGCCGCCGTCGACCGCATAGCCGACCGTGGCGCCGAAAAAGACCTGGTCGGTCGCATCCCCCGCGGTCCGCTGCACGACTTCGGCAGCCTCCAGGCGCTTCGTCAGGAAACGGATCCGTCGATCGATCTCGCGCAACCGGCGCTTGCCGTAGATGTAGTCGCCGTTCTCCGAGCGGTCGCCATTGGATGCCGCCCAGGAGACGACGCGGACGACCTCCGGACGCTCGTCCACGACGAGCCGCTGCAGTTCCTCGCGCAAGCGCTTGTACCCCGGCGGAGTCATGTAGTTCTTCGTGCCTGCCGGCAGCGGCGGCGTGTCGGGGGCGTCCTCCTCGTCCTCGGTTTCGGTGGATTCGCGTACGAAGGCCTTGTTCATCGTCGTTCCGGCAGGATCGTCGCCGCGTCCGCTACGGCGCCATCATGAGCGGCGTGTGCGACACGACCGCGCGTAGTTTGCCATCCGGCGTGCGGATCGTCGCCTGCCGAGCCCTCATCGGAGGCCTCAGGTGCCGCAGAACGTCCTGTAGCCGGCGGTCACGGCCGGACTGGCCGGCTCGGCATAGATCGCCAGGCCCTGCGATTCGTCGTACGGGCTGCGCAAGGCTGCGAGCAGGCGTTCGAAAGGGGCCATGTCGCCGTCGTCAGACGCGGCGGCGAGTGCTTCCTCGACGCGGTGGTTGCGCGGGATGATCCGCGGATTGACACGGCGCATCCGCGCGGCGCGCGCCGTGAGCGACATCTCGTCGGCATCCTCGTCGCGACAACGCGCGCGCCAGCGCGCAATCCAGGCCGCCAAGCGGTCTTGATCGCCGACCAGGCCGCGAAGGGCCGCCTCGTCGCCCTCGGCGGCGTCCGCGAGGTGGCGCCAGGCGAGCGTGAAATCCGCGCCGGCGTCCCGAAGCATCTCGAGCCACGCGTCCACCAGTCCGGCGTCCGCCCCTGCTGGATCGTGAGCGTCGTCCGCTGGCAACCCGAGCTTGGCCCGCTGTCCAGCCAGCAGGCGCCGCTGGAATTCCGCCGGAAAACCATCGATGACGTCGACGGCGCGCGCCACGGCCGTATCCGGATCGTCGTGGATCAGGGGCAGCAGGGTCTCGGCAAGGCGCGCGAGGTTCCAGCGGGCGATAGCCGGCTGATTGCCGTACGCATAGCGGCCACCGTGGTCGATCGAACTGAACACCGTGGCCGGATCGTAGCCTTCCAGGAACGCGCAGGGTCCGTAGTCGATCGTCTCGCCGGAGACCGTCATGTTGTCGGTGTTCATCACGCCGTGGATGAAGCCGACATTCATCCATCGCGCGACCAGTTCAGCCTGCCGCGAGGCGACGGCCTGCAGGAAGGCCAGCGCGCGATCCGGACGGTCCGACAGCTCGGGATCATGGCGCGCGATCGCGTAGTCGAGAAGTTCGCGCAGGCGATCGATCGCGCCGCGCACCGCAACGAACTGGAAGGTCCCGACGCGCAGGTGGCTCGCCGCGACGCGCGTCAGGACCGCGCCCGGGAGCATCCGCTCCCGGACGACCGCCTCGCCGGTGGCGACGACCGCCAGCGCGCGTGTCGTGGGCACGCCCAGCGCGTGCATCGCCTCGCCGACCAGGACTTCCCGCAGCATCGGGCCGACGGCCGCCTTGCCGTCGCCACCGCGCGCGAACGGCGTGCGGCCGGATCCCTTGAACGCGATGTCGCGGCGGCGCCCGAAACGATCCATGACCTCGCCCAGCAGCAGCGCCCGGCCATCGCCGAGTTGCGGCGAGAAGCCTCCGAACTGGTGCCCCGCGTAGGCCTGCGCGATCGGCTCGGATCCGTCCGGTACCGCGTTTCCGGCAAACAGGTTGGCCACGTCCGGATCACGCACGTCGACCGCGCCGAGTTGCAATTCGGCCGCCAGCTCGTGGTTGAAGAACAACAGCCTCGGCTGCGGCACCACGGCCGGTTTCCACGGCACCCCAAGGCCGGAGAGTTCGCGGGCATACGTGTTGTCGAAGTGAAACATCGGCAGACTCGTCGATCAGCGGCGCGAAAGGTGTCGTGGCGGCGCGGCCATCATCCGGCAACTCGCCATAACATCGTTGTATTCATGGATTCCCCCGGGGCTCCGCGCCGCGCGACGCTACGCATCATGGCATCGCGCCGGCCACGCAAGTCGAGTTCTAGCAAAGTTTGAGAGGGCCTTCAGGACGTTCGGCGCGCACCGGTGAAAACCGCCGCCATCGACCTGAAACACGCTGCGCGAAGTCAGACCACGATACTCGGCTCGACGACGATGACGGCATGCTCCGGGCTGATGCACATCGATGCGCCCGGATCGACGACGGACGCGCGAGACGTGGTTGCGACGCCGGCCGCACTCCAGGCCTCGAGCGGCCGGCGCCGCACCGCCCGGATCCGCGGGATCGCGGTCGCGATTCGCCCGGCGCTCGACGACCCGACGGTCGGACTTCACCTCGACGCGCCGGAACTCGTTGGCGCGTTTGCACTCACGCGTTGGCACTCACAGAGCCATTTAGTTTTCCCAAGATATGCTCACTCTTGCATATGATCCCGTCAACATGATGCGACGCAGCTTCGAAATCGATTGACCGGATCGGGAGCGGGGAAAATACTCTCGGCGTCCGGGCGCTCGAGTGGCCTCGGACGGCACCAAGCGCCGGATTTCGACCCGATAACGAACAGACCCAGGGAGCGTTACGGAGTCCGGTGCGAGCGGCCGCGCGGGAGGCGGTCGCTGCAAGACGGTGCGGGGCGACTCCGCGCTCTGTCATTCGCAGCCACGATCGCGCGGTCGCGGCAGGCCCGCAACGACGCCATCCAAACATAACTATGGGAGGTCGTTCGTGTCTCAACTTTCTGCGTTGTCACTCGCCATTGGCATTCTCGGCGCCGTCGCGACTTTCATCTTCCTGAAAGTCGGCGGCATCCTGATCTGGGCCGCCTTCGTCGCGTGGGGTTGCTTCTTCCATTGCGGCGGCAACAACGACGCCTTGCGCAACACCATCGTCGGCAACGTCTTCGGCGCACTGGTCGCCACGATCGCCGCCATCGTCATCCTCGCCGTGCCGCTCGGCGATTCGCTCGGCCTGCCGCTGTGGGCAGCGATCGTCGTCGGTGTCACGGTCTGGGCGCTGTGCATGGCGGCGAACATCAAGGCACTGTCGGTCATCCCCGCGAGCGTCTACGGGTATGCCTGCACGTTCGCTTTCCTGCTGCAGACCAAGGACGCCTTGAGCGTCGCCGCGCTTACGTCGCCCAGCCTCGGCAACGCCTTCGTGGCCGTCGCGCTGTCGATGATCATCGGTGCCCTGTTCGGATTCGCGTCCGGCAAGGCCGGCGCCGCACTCGGTCCGAAGGCCTGACGGCCACGCCACGCGCCGCGCGGTGCCCGCGGCGCGTGGCGCCCACGACGGTTCGGAGCCTGAGACAACGAGGCCGCCGCATGACGCCTCTCGCATGACGCTCGTCGCAGGAGTCCTTTCGCAGGATTGTTTTCGACTTGCTGGTAGGATCACGGCGTTGGTGCCTGCGGCGGCGCCCGTCGCCGCGGTTAAACGGGAAGCAGGGTCTGCGGCACGTCGCATGCCGCGGTAACCTGCGCTGTCCCCGCAACGGTAAGCGGCGTGGGTTCATCACCCTCACTGCGCAGTCAGGCCACTGGGCAGTACTGCCTGGGAAGGCCGCGCGGTGGTGCCGCCAGCCCGGATACCGGCCAACGAGGTTCCTCCTGCGGGAGGAAAGTGGGTCGGCGCCCGCGGGAAACGAGTGCCGGCAGCTCTCTGGCGGTATCCCAAGTCGATGAGAATCCATTCGCTTCGGCGCGGCCGCAACGGCCGCGCGCCATGCGTTCGCGTTCGATTCGCCGTCGCCCTTTCGCTCCCTTGGACCCTGTGGCAACCGGCGGCGCACGCCTCCGACGTGTCACTCGACGCCGTCACGGTCACCGCAGCACGCGAAGAGGTCCGGCTCGACGACGTCCTGCAGGACGTCACGGTGATCGACCGCGCGACGATCGAGAAATACTCCGGCGCGACCCTGGAGTCGCTGCTCGCCGCGCAAGGAGGACTGCAGGTCAGCACCAACGGCGGGATCGGTGCCGCCAGCAGCGTCTTCATGCGCGGCGCGAATTCGGACAGCACGCTGCTGCTGATCGACGGCATGCGTTACGGGTCGGCTTCGCTCGGCGGCCCGGTCTTCTACAACCTGCCGCTCGAATCGATCGACCATATCGAGATCGTCCGCGGGCCGATGAGTTCGCTCTACGGCTCCGACGCCGCGGGCGGCGTCATCCAGGTGTTCACGAAGCGCGGGGAAGCCGGGTTCCACCCGAGCGCCGCGATCACCGCGGGCTCCGAAGACTATCGCGGCGTGGACGCCGGTGCGCGCGGCGCCTCGGGCCTCTTCGACTACGCGCTTCAGCTCGGAGGCCGGCGCACCGAAGGCTATCCGGCGACGAATGCAGCGTCATTCAACTACAACCCGAATCCGGACGGTTTCGACCAGGCGTCGGCGAGCGCGAATCTGGGCTACGCGATAGCGCCGGGATGGGACGTTCGCCTGCAGTCGATCGGCGTCCACGGCAACGTGCAGTTCGCCGACGGGTTCGATCCGACGCAGCCGGCGCTCACGGCGCGCAGCCGCCTCGATACGTCCTCGACGAACGTCCACATCGCCGGCGCGCCGTTGTCGTCCTGGACGACGACGCTGCGATACGGCCTCTCGCGCGACAACTACGACACCGACGTCGCGGTCAACGCGTTCGACCTGGGCCGCTTCACGACCGTCCAGAGACTCGCGGTCTGGCAGAACGACATCGCGCTGCCCGTCGGGACGCTGCTCGCATCGATCGAACGCCTGGAGCAATCGGTCGAGAGCGACACGACCGCGTTTCTCGTCGATCACCGCACCGTCGACGGGCTTGCGCTCGGATGGAACGCGAAGTCCGGCCCCGCCGCCTGGCAGGTCAATGGTCGCGTCGACCACAATTCGGAATTCGGCGTCCAACGCACCGGAGCAGCGTCGTACGGCTACGAATTCGCCCCGGGCTGGCGCGCCATAGCCTCGGTCGGGACGAGTTTCGTGATGCCGAGCTTCGATGAACTGTACTACCCCGGCTTCGGAAACCCGGGTCTGCGTCCGCAGCACGGCACGAGCGACGAGGTCGCGCTGGCCTGGCAGGCGGGCAGCCAGCGGGCGCGACTTGCCGTCTACCGGAACCGGTTCCGCGACCTGATCGCCTACGTGGTTTCCGGCACCAACTACCTGCCGGAAAACGTCGGCGTCTCGCGCATCCTGGGGGCCACGCTCGAATACGGCGGCCGGTTCGGTCCGCTGGACGTTGCCGCCACGCTCGACGTGATGGACCCGGACGACGTGACCGATGGCACGCAACTGGCCCGCCGCTCCCGCCGTACCTTCTCGCTGAAGGCCGACTGGGATTTCTCCGAGCGCTGGGCCGCCGGCGCCGACCTGCGAGGCGCCGGACG
>Ga0335069_10007918_pt1 | contig 15267 bp, 9 predicted proteins | sample Lox_Sample_11_FD_206714 | JGI IMG/M metagenome (GOLD analysis project Ga0335069, IMG submission 206714) | Soil microbial communities from Loxahatchee National Wildlife Refuge, Florida, United States - Lox_Sample_1.1 | ecosystem: Environmental > Terrestrial > Soil > Wetlands | place: USA: Florida... | reverse complement strand
TGATCAGCAGCGCTAGAAGTGTCCAGCGAAAAATACGTGGCATGAAACCTCCCCGTTAGTTTTCAACTCCTGAAGCTTTGCCTTGCGGGACCGAAATCGCGCTGGTTGTTTCGCTACACAGGTAGGTTTTTAAGCCGCCCAGCGTGTCGACCCACAGCGCGAACTCGCCAGACCGCCAATGGCAGTACTTGATCGGATCAACTATACTGCGGCGAATTACATAATTCAAGGCCTTTTGGTCCTTAATGCCGGCTTTTTAGGCATGGAGCGTTTTCTAATACAAATCTTCTATCGAAGCGTCAATAATCTTCCGGTCACTGACATATTCCATCAATCTCACTATGATGGAAGCGTCTATGACCCGACGCTCGGTGCTTGCAATGCTGACCCTTCCTGCCGTACTGCGCGCGCAGCGTTCGGAAGGCATGGCTTCGCGCGGCATCACTCCAACTCCCCGTAGCAAGCCCTCCGGACGTCCATTCCACGCGCATTTCACAGACGTCGCCGATCAAGCCGGCCTGCGCGACCCCATCATTTACGGCTATCCCGACCACTGTGACTATATTCTTGAAACTATGGGTGCGGGCATCGCCTTCCTGGACTATGACAACGACGGCTGGTTGGACATCTTTGTTTTATCGGGCACTCATATGGACGCGGATCCGTCGGGAGCGACTAACCGCTTATACAAGAACAATCGTGACGGTACCTTCTCCGACGTTACTGAGAAAGCCGGTCTGCATCGCCTCGGATGGGCTTTCGGAGTGACTGTGGGGGATTACAACAACGACGGCTTTGAGGATATCTTCGTCACTTACTGGGGCCAGAATGTCCTTTACCGCAATAACGGAGACGGTACCTTCACCGATGTGACTAAAGAAGCCGGTTTGATAGGTCCGCCACGCTGGGGTGCCGGCTGTACCTGGGTCGATTACGATCGCGACGGCCATCTGGACTTATTTGTCTCTAACTATCTCAAGTTCGATCCCAGACGAGTCCCGAAGACTGGCTTGAATGCGCTTTGTAACTGGAAGGGTGTGCCGGTAAACTGTGGGCCGCGTGGTCTTCCGACAGAGGCACCCCAGCTATTTCACAACAACGGCGATGGAACCTTTCGCGACGTCACTGTCGCCTCAGGCGTGGGCAAGGGCAAAAGTAGTTATGGTCTGACCGCGGTGGCAGCCGACCTGAACGACGACGGTTGGCCCGACATCTATGTGGCCTGTGACTCCACGCCGGCGTTGCTCTTTACTAACAATCACGACGGAACCTTTACCGAGGAAGGCCTGGAATCCGGCATCGCACTCAGCGAGGATGGCGCCGAACAGGCCGGCATGGGCGTCGCCGTCGGCGATTACAATCTCGACGGACGGCTCGACGTGCTTAAAACGCACTTCGCCGAAGACACTCCCGTGCTTTATCGCAACGAAGGCAAAGGCAGATTCAACGACGTGACCATGCGGGCTGGACTAGGCGTGGAAACGCGCTTCGTCTGCTGGGGTACGGGGCTTGAAGACCTGGACAACGACGGTTATCCGGATATCTTCATTGTGACCGGGAGTGTCTATCCGGAGGCGCAGAGCAAGCTTCCGCAGTTTCCCCACAGGACGCCACGGTTCATCTTTCGCAATCTGGGCGATGGGAAGTTCGAAGAGTTGATGGAGGAAGCTGGACCAGGAGTTGTCGCTCCGCACGCCAGCCGCGGTGTGGCTTTCGGGGACTTCGACAACGATGGAGATGTGGACATTTTGGTGATGAACCAGAATGAACCCCCGTCGTTGTTGCGCAACGATGTGACGGGCAACAATCATTGGCTCAAGGTCAAGCTCATCGGCACGAAGTCGAACCGAAGCGCTATTGGCGCGCGCGTAACTGCAACTTATGGCGGTAAGCAGCAGGTGCGTGAAGTGTTGGCTCAATCGAGTTACCTTTCTGTCAGCGACCGCCGCCTGCACTTCGGTCTGGGTGCAAATGCTACGGCCGGCCTGGAGATCCGTTGGCCGAACAGCGCTAGGGATACTTTCGCGAACGTGTCCGCCAATCAACTGTTGACCGTCAAAGAAGGGGCAGGGGTCATCCGCTCGGAAAAGCTTCCCAACATGAGTAAGTGAGTGTCGTCTCCATCCCGCCAGGATGCCATTACGAACAAGAGCGTGTCGTACCCAGTACCAGCCCGCTTGAAACCAATCTCTACGTAGCCTATGCTTTTAGCGGAGCTCGCTTGGACCCTGAACAGTTCGCGTTTGATGCCATCGACTCTCTGGAGCCGGATGCCGAGAAGGCCGCATACGACACGCTGGCGTCCCTGAAATTGGTGCGCAGGCGGAGTGCCGAGGAGCGCACCATCGTTCGCGTCAACGGCGTGGAGATCGGCGGCGATCAATGCGTCGTCATAGCCGGGCCGTGCGCGGTCGAATCCGAGCGGCAAGTGATGGCGACCGCCGAGGCCGTCGCTCGCGCCGGGGGCCGCGTCTTACGCGGAGGTGGATTCAAGCCACGGACTTCCCCTTACGCGTTTCAGGGCCTCGGTCTAGAAGGGCTCAGGTTGTTGCGCAAAGCAGGTGACGCATTCGGTCTGCCGGTAGTCTCCGAGGCGATGATTGATACGCAGGTCGAACTGGTCGCGGAGTATGCGGACCTTATCCAGGTCGGAACGCGCAGCATGGAGAATGTTGCGCTGCTGGCGGCTCTTTCCCGCTGCCGGCGTCCGATACTCCTGAAGCGCGCCATGGTCGGGTCGTTGGAAGAACTTCTCGAAGCCGCCGAGTATCTGTTGGCCAATGGCAATCCCAACGTCATTCTGTGTGAGCGCGGCATTCGCACGTTCGGCAAGCTGACGCGCAACACATGCGACATCGTGGCCGTGCCGCTGCTGCACCAGTTGACGCATTTGCCGGTGATTGTCGACCCCAGCCACGCCACCGGACGCCGTAGCCTGGTGCCGCCGCTCGCGCGCGCCGCGGTCGCGATTGGCGCGGACGGATTGCTGGTGGAAGTGCATCCCTCTCCCGAGAAGGCCCTCAGCGATGGAGTGCAATCGTTGTCCATTCCGCAGTTCACGCGCATGATGCGCGGCCTGGAACCGTACGTCCGGTTGTGGGAGGAAGAGCGCGCCTGGTCGCCAGTCTCCGCCGCGAGCCGATGAAGCATCTGGCGTTGTATCTCTGCGTGCCGGCGATCGCCGTGTTGCTGTTGTTGACGGCCGCTACAGGGCCTGCGAACGAACGGGAGCTGTGGCGTCATCGCAATCTGGGGAAAGCATATTTCGAAACGCCCACCAGCCAAACGGAAGCGCCTGCGGAACTAAAGAAAGCGCTGGACCTGGCCCCCAACTCCTTTCGCGACCGGCTCAATTATGGCCTCGCCCTGCTGCGCGCCGGTGACAAAGAGCACGCCATCATCGAACTCGAAAAGGCCCAGAAGCAGGACCCAAGTTTTCCGCACACATGGTTCAACCTGGGCATTGCCTACAAGCGCGACCGCAGGTATGCGGACGCGGTCCGCGAGTTTGAGCGCATGATTGCGCTGGCGCCCGGCGAACCGGTCGCACATTACAATCTTGGCCTGCTCTACGATCTCACCGGCCGCTCGGCCGATGCCCTCAAGCAGTTTGAGATCACCGCGAAATTGGCACCCAAGCTAGTCGCGCCGCGTTTCCAGATCTTCAATCACTACCGACTGGCGGATGACGAGGCAGCCACCAGCCGCGCGTTGGCCGACTTTCGTCAAGCCAAGGATCAGCAAAAGGCCGTCGACGACACCGAAGACATGGAGTGGTGCTTCTATGCGGAGCTATACGATCCCGCTCAGGCGCATCCGCCCAGTAGCGACTCGTCGCGGCCAGCCGATCTGAAGTTTGAAGATCTCAAACTCCAGGGAGCGGCGGATGCATCGACGGCCGGCATGCTTGTTCTCGACCTGAATGGAGACGGCAACACGGATCTGCTGGTGTGGTCGCGGCGCGGCATTCTCGTCTATCGCCATAATGGCGAGCCGGTCACGGATACCGGGTTGGCCGATCTGACAGATGTCATTTCTGTCGCAGCCGGCGATTTCGATAACGATGGCCTCCCCGATTTGTGCGTCCTCACCGATAGCGGCGCGCATCTCTACCACAACGTGAAAGGCCGGTTCGAGCCGAAACAGGCAACCATCCCTGACGGCCGCTACGAATCGGCGGTGTGGTTGGATTTCGATCACGACTACGATCTCGATCTTTTCTTGTTCGGCGCGAACTCCGTGCTGCTGCGCAATGAAGGCGACGCCGGTTTTGTGGACTACACCACTCACTTTCCGTTCGCGCGCGGACATGCGATCGCCGCGGCGGCCTTCCGCGTGGTTCCGGACACCAAGGGCATCGACCTCGCCGTCTCCTATGCGGACCGAAAAGCGGTGCTATACCGCGACCAGTTGCGCGGAATGTTCGAGGCCACGCCGCTCGATGCCATTCCACAGGGCGCATTGGAACTCACCCCGTTGGACATCGATAACGACAGTTGGATCGATCTTGCTTTTCGCACGAAACGGGATGGGGCGCTGGCGATGAACCGTGAAGGCAAGTTCGAGTCGCTGCCTGTTCCGGTATCGGGCGCGTTCGTTCTTTCCGATCTCGAGAATCGTGGCTTGGCCGATTTCATTGCAACGGGCGCTGTACTTCGTAACCAGGGCTTGGCGAAAGTTGTGAAAGCTTCGTTGACCGTGCCATTGGCGGCCGCCGTTACCTGGGCTCATGCCGACTTTGATGGTGACGGCCGTGATGATCTTGCTGCGGTCGCCGCCGACGGCAGCATCCACTTGCTCCTGAACCGGACGCCCGCCGCCAACCAATGGCTCCGCATCGGGCTCACTGGCGTGAAGAATCTCAAAATGGCCGCCGGCTCCGAGGTCGAGGTGAAAGCCGGCGCCCATTACCAGAAGCAGACATATGACGGTGTGCCTCTCTTGTTCGGGCTCGGCACGGACAAAACGGTCGACACAGTGCGCATCAGTTGGGCGAACGGCTTGATTCAAAATGAGCCAAACCAAGCTACAGCGCGCACCGCAATGATCAAAGAGGCGCCGCGCCTCTCCGGCTCCTGCCCCATGATCTTCACCTGGAACGGCCGCGAATTCCAGTTCCTCACCGACGTGCTCGGCGTTGCGCCGCTTGGCGCCAGCTCTGGCGACGGAAACTATTTTCCGGTGGACCACCAGGAGTATGTGCAGATTCCCGCTGAGGCCCTCCGGCCGTCGAACGGCCAGTATGAAGTTCGCATCACTGAGGAGCTGCATGAAGTCTCCTATCTCGACCAGGTTCGCTTGATTGCGCTCGACCATCCGCGCGACGTCGAAGTCTTCACCAACGAGAAATTCAAATCGCCGCCGTACCCGGAATTTCGTCTGTTCGGAGTGAACCGTCGCATCCAACCGGTAGCAGCGCATGACGATCAAGGACGCGATGTTCTGGCGAATGTTCTCCAGCGCGATGGTGTTTATGCCGGCGGGTTCCGGCACGACTATGCGGGTGTGGCGGAACTGCATTCGCTCACCTTGGATTTCGGTCCCCAAGCGGCGGCACTCAACCACGCCGTCCTGCTTCTCAACGGCTGGGTCGATTGGGCGGACGGCAGCACATTTTTTGGCGCATCACAGGGTTCCACCGGCGGCCTGATCTTTCCCTATTTGCAAGTGAAGGACGCTCGAGGCCAGTGGAAAACCGTGATTCAAGACATGGGCATTCCCGCCGGCAAGCCCAAGACGATCGCGGTTGATTTGACCGGGAAGTTCCTCTCCGCGTCCCGCGAAGTGCGCATCGTGACCAACCTGTGCCTTTACTGGGACCAAATCTTCTTGAGCGAAGAAAACCAATCGCCGTCGGTTCGCCTGACGCCGGCCAATCTCAGTTCAGCCGATGTTCGCCTGCGCGGCTTCTCGCGCGCGGTGATCCACGAACGCCGCGAGCAGCCCGAGGCTTTTGCCTACGCAAGCTGGACGGGCCAGCCGATGTGGAATCAGACGCCGGGACTCTACACGCGCTACGGAGACGTTCGCGAACTCGTGAGCGATGTCGATGACCGATTCGTGATCATGGGATCGGGCGATGAGCTGCAGTTGCGCTTCGCGGATCGGGGCCTGCCGCCGCTCCCGTCCGACTGGCGCCGCGATTTCCTGCTACTAGTCGACGGCTGGGCGAAAGACGCTGACGCCAATACGGCATTTTCCCAAACCGTGGAACCGCTGCCGTTCCATGCCATGAGCGCGTACCCATACTCCGCCTCCGAACACTACCCCGACGACGTCCGGCATCGCGCCTACCGTCGGATTTACAACACTCGCCCGGCAATTCGGTTCATCTCGCCACTCGTAGCAGATTCACACTAGGCGATCGCTGGAACGAAACGTGCTCCACGGTTGAGCCTTGACCAGCATCTGCAGCCTGCTTTTTGTTGCCGCTTCCATTCCCATTCCGTACATCTACACGGAAGCTCCGCGATACGACAGTTCGGGTGGCGAACGCTTTCCCGCCGGCGCGTCATTGCAGATCGTCGCGAACGGCCGTAAACGCCCGCTGGTGACGGACTTTGCCGTTTCTGCCGACGCATCCATCTCTTTCAACGGCCGAACGGTTTTGTTTTCCGGAAAGCGGCGACCCGCCGATCCCTGGCAGATCTGGGAGGTTGCGGTTACTGGCGGAACGGCGCGCCAGGTGACATCGTTTGCTGAGGACGCGATCACGCCGTTCTATTTGCCTGGCGATCATGTGGTTTACGCGCGGCGCACGGCACAAGGCTTTCAGATTGAGGCGATGCCACTCGCTGGAGGCACCCCGCTGCGCTTGACGTACGCGCCCGGCGATCATCTGGTCACGGATGTTCTGCGCGACGGCCGTGTGCTGTTTGAAGCACGGCACCCAGCCTCCGATGGGCGGGATCTCTACACGGTTTACACCGACGGCAGCGGGGTCGAAACGCATCGCTGTGATCACAAACAAGATCGCCACTCCGGCCGCGAGCTTTCTTCCGGCGACACTATTTTCGAGGTTGGTGACCGTCTGGCGCGGTTCACCTCGGCACGAGCCACTCAGGTGGAGTTGCCAGCGGCCACCGGCCAGTTTGCGGGACCGATTGCCGAGATTTCGCCCGACGAATGGCTGGTCAGTTTCCGCGCCCGCGGTGTAGTGCCGTACGCGCTTTATCGATGGAAGCCTGGACTAAGCTCGCCGGAAATGGTCTGGGCGGACAAGCGATTTAACGCCGTCCAACCGGTTTTGGTTCGCCCGCACGAAATCCCCAAGCGTCATCCGTCAGGACTGGGTGACCGCCAGGGCGCCAACTTGCTTTGCCTGAACGGTTATGTTTCGCGGTCTGAATCGGTTCCTGCCGGCTCGGTAGCTGCGGTGCGGGTGTCCGCGCTGGGTGACTCAGGGCCGGTAGTGCTCGGAAAGGCGCCTGTGGAAAAGGACGGGTCGTTTTTCGTGCAGGTGCCGAGCGAGACCGCGATCCGGTTTGAACTGATCGATGCTGTTGGAAAAACCATCGCCGGCGAAAAGGGCTGGTTCTGGGCACGTCGCGGCGAGCAGAGAGTATGCGTCGGCTGTCACGCCGGGCCTGAGCGGGCGCCGGATAATGCATCGCCGGCAGTACTACTTAGGACCCAGGAACCGGTCAAGATGGCCCTCCCCGTGCACGAGAACAAGCAAGGCGCAAAATGAGGGTGGCTTTGGGGGCGATGGCCGTTGTGTTCCTGGCGTTCGCGGCGGAGCAGACCAACTCCGGCCCGATTCGCTTCGAAGAAGTTAGCGCGCAGGCCGGAATTGAATTCACCCACAGTTTCGGAGCCGAAAAACTAGGATCGCTCCTTGAAAGCACGGGCGCCGGGGCTGTGTGGTTCGATTACAACAACGACGGCCTGATGGACCTGTATGTGGTGAGTGGGAAACCACTCGGCGCGGGTATGCACCCTTATCCCCTGCGTCATATGCCCCAAGATCCGCCGCACAATCACCTTTTCCGCAATTTAGGAAACGGCAAATTCGCCGACGTTACTGAGCAGGCGGGCGTAGGCGGAGATTTGTTCAGCATGGCCGCGGTCGCGGCTGATTTTGACAACGACGGCAACGTGGACCTGCTGGTCACCGGGTACGGGCACGTCATTCTCTATCGGAACAAGGGCGACGGCACCTTCGAGGATGTGACCGAGAAAGCTGGAATCAAGATTTCCGGCTGGTCGATTGGCGCGGCGTGGCTCGATTACGACCGCGACGGCTGCGTCGACGTATTCGTCGGCCGCTACGTGAAGTTCGATCCGAATTACCACGCCTACTACGCGGCCGACAATTATCCTGGGCCGCTCGATTACGCGCCGCAGAGCAATGTGTTGCTGCACAACAACTGCAACGGCACGTTCACCGACGTCAGCGAGAAATCGGGCATCGGCCGTTACAAGAGCCGCACGATGGGCGTCACAGCGGCGGATTTTGATGGCGATGGCTACCCCGACATCTACGTGGCCAACGACAAGACCGAGAATTTCCTCTTTCACAACCAGAAGGACGGAACCTTCAAGGAAATTGCCGAATCGGCGGGCGTGGCGTACGGGCAGAGCGGTGAGAACACTTCGGCCATGGGGCCGGTGTTCCTGGACTTCGATCACGACGGGCGCGTGGATTTGTGGGTCACGGATTCCAAATACAACCGGCTGATGCGAAACGCAGGCAAGCTGAAGTTTGAGGATGTTACCGAGCGTGCGGGTATCTCACAGCTTGCTGCGCAGTACGTGAGCTGGGGAACCGGAGTACAGGATTTCGATAACGATGGCCGCGACGATCTCTTTATTGTGCACGGCGGATTGATTCACATGATCCCGCAGGAGCACACCGTGTTCCGCGGAGTGGGCGACTGGAAGTTCGAAGATGTATCACTTTCGGCTGGGCCATTTTTCGATGTGAAGAGCGTGGGCCGGGGCGCGGCGTTCGCCGATTACGACAACGACGGCAAAGTCGATGTGTTCCTCGTGAACCTGGGCGGGCCTGCTTTTCTGCTGCACAATACTTCGCCGGCTCCGAACCACTGGATTTCGGTGAAGCTCATCGGGCACAAGAGCAACCGGGACGGAATTGGCGCGCAAGTCGAAGTGATGGCGGGCGGCACCCGGCAGCAACGCGAGCGCACGGCGGGATCGGGTTATCTCTCGCAAAACGATCCGCGCGTGCATTTTGGATTGGGGAGCGCGGTGAAAATCGACCGGCTGACCATCACGTGGCCCAGTGGTGCCAAGCAGGTGATGGAGAACCTGCCTGTGGACCGCGTAGTCACCGTCGAGGAGAAGTGACCGATGCGGCGGATGGCATGTTTGCTCACTGCGTGCGTGATGGCGACGGTCGCACGGGCGACGGCGCCTCCGGAAGCGCGGTATCCATCGCCGATTGAGCTGGCGCTAACACCGGATGGGTCGCGGCTCTATGCGCTTTGCGAAGGGACGGACGAAGTGGCGGTGTACGATCTTCGTTCGGGAGTTGTGGTTCGCCGGGTTCCGGTGGGGCATGTACCTAAGGGCATGATGCTTACGGCGGATGCGAAGCGTCTGTATGTGGCGAATTCCTGGAGTGACAACGTTTCGGTCATCGACACGGCTTCGCTCGAGGTTGTGCGCACGCTGCCGGCGGGGTTTGAGCCCAACGCAGTGGTCACCGACCGCGCACAACGTTTCCTCTTCGTAGCGAACCGGATCAGTAATGACGTTTCCGTGGTGGATCTCGCAACGGGTCTTGAAACCAAACGGCTGCTAGCAGGGCGCGGCGCCAGCTACCTGGAATTGTCGCCAGACGGAAGTCGCATCTACTGTACGCACATCTATCCAAAGATCGGGAAATTTCGCGCGACGCCGGAATCGGAGATCACGGTGATCGATGCCACGCGGCAGATCGTCATGGACCGGTACGGACTGACCAACGCGGCAGGAGTCTTTCACATAGCTCTCTCGGCGGACGGGCGGCTGGGCATGGCGGCGCAGATGCGGCCCAAGAATCTGATTCCGCTGGCGCATGTGGAGCATGGCTGGGTGATCGGCAATTCGATTTCGCTGTTTGGCGAAGATATCGGCGGAGTGGTGCAGATTCCAATCGACGAACTCGATCGTTACTACACGCCGCCGTTCGATATTGTTCTAACGCCGGACAGGAGCACGGCGTATGTTTCGACGACCGGGTCAGACAGCGTGACCGTGATCGATGTCGCCCGGCTTCTCACGTTCGTAAAGAATCTGAGTCCGGCCGAGAGGCGCGCGCTTGCAAATGATCTTTCAGCGTCCGCGAATTACGTGACGGCGCGCATTCCGGTGGGTCATGGTCCCAAGGGCATGGCGCTAGCACCTGACGGGAAACGGTTATACGTTGCGAACCGCACCGGAGACACAATCTCGATCATCGACACCGTTTCGCGGCGCGCCACGGGTGAACTCTCGCTGGGTGGGCCGACGACTCTGACGGAGCAGCGGCGCGGAGAGCAGCTCTTCTTCAACGCGCGCTTCGCGTTTCACGGGCATTTCGGCTGCGCCAATTGCCACATCGAAGCGACGTTCGACGGGCTCTCGTGGGATCTGGAACCGGACGGTTTCGGCAAGGATTACGTGGACAACCGGCTGCTCGAGGACGTCGCGGATACGGCGCCGTTCAAGTGGAACGGAGCAAATCCGAACCTGGAAACGGAGTGCGGACCGCGCACGGAAAAGTATTTCTATCGCTCGGAAAGCTACGACGGCTGGCAGCTTTCGGACCTCGTCAGTTTCATCAAGTCGATGCCCCTGCGGCCGAACCGCTATCGCACGGGTGAACTGACCGCGGCGCAGGAGCGCGGCAAGGTTATTTTCGAGCGGGACAAGAAAAAAGACGGCACGCCCATTCCGGCCATGAACCAGTGCGCGGTGTGCCATTCGGGGCCGCATTACACCGATCAGCAACTGGCGAACGTTGGCACGGGCAAGCCGACGGACCGTTCACCCATGATCGACGTGCCGCAATTGTCGAACATCGCGCTCACCGCGCCGTATTTACACGACGGCTCGGCGCGGTCGCTTGAGGAAATCTGGACAGTTTTCAACCCCAACGATACCCATGGGGTGACGAACGACCTCCAGAAAGACGAGCTCAACGATTTGATTGAGTACTTGAAAACGCTATGAGAAAGACGTTGGCGCTTTTGTTGGCGTTGGCCTCCGCGGCGTTCGCGGCTGATATGCCGTGTTTCCGATGGGAGAACTTTACGACGGCGAACGGCCTGCCGGACAACCACGTGTTCAACGTTGCGGTGGACGGCAAGAGGGTGTGGGCGGCGACGGAAAACGGCCTGGGCCTGTACGAAAACGGCAAATGGAAGGTCTATCGGCCCGAGGATGGGCTGGCTCACCGGGCGGTACTCTACGTGGCGCCGGATCCGCGGACTGGCGACGTGTGGATCGCCACCATGGGAGGGCTGAGCCGTTTTTCCGCGGGCCGTTTCGATACGTACACGCAGCTCACAAGCGGGCTCGCGAACGACGTGGTTTATGGAGCGGCGGTGCAAGGCGATTTCGTATGGATTGCGACCGCGGCGGGTGGTAGCCGATTGAACACGCGCACGGGAGAGTGGAGCCTGTTCAACGAGCGCAATACGCCGATGTACGAGATCTGGACCTATGGTGTGAACGCCACCGCGAGCAAGGTGTACTACGCGGTATGGGGCGGGGGAGTGCTCGAATACGACGTGAAGACGGAGCACTGGAAAGACTACAACGACCCGGATGGAGAGACCGAGATCGTGTTGTACAAGGACCAGGGGCTCATACACGAGATCACGACCTCGGTGAGCTACGCGGAGAGGGACAAGGTTCTCTGGGTGGCGACGTATTTCGGAGCCAGCCGTTACGACGGGCGCAACTGGCGGAATTTCCTGGAAAAAGACAGCGGATTGCCGAGCAACTTTCTGAACCAGGTGAAAGCGCTGGATGGCAATCACGTCTGGTTTTCGACGGACAAAGGGTTGGCTTATTACGACGGCGAGAATTGGGCGGTGTATCGTCCAGCGCTGGATACGCGCAAACCCGAGATGCTGGTTCGCGATGCAGCCGGGAAGGTGACGCGCACGGAGACCGAAACAGCGCCGGCGCACAACTACGTACTGGGTGTGGATTTTGATGGAGATGACATTTGGGTGGCGACGGCGAAAGGCTTGAGCCACGGAATTCGAATCAAATAGCGGGGGAGGTTTTCATATGACGATTCCTGAGGTTCTGGAAGAAATAGCGCACGCCGCGAGCATCACGAAGAAGCCCATGAGCGCGCCGGAGATGCTGAACGAGGCATATCACTATGCGAAGCCGAGTTCTTTTTCGCGGGGCTTGCGGCTGGATTTGGGTGGTATGGCGATCCTGCTCATTTCGGGGACGGCGAGCGTGGGGCCGAACGGCGAGACCCTGCACGTAGGCGATTTCCGCGCCCAGATACGACGCACATTCCAGAACATTACAAATCTGCTGGCTTCGGAAGGCGCAACGTGGAAGGACATTGTGCGCACCACGTGTTATCTGCGCGACATCGATCGAGATTACGCCGTGTTCAACGAAGAGCGGACGGCGTTTTACACAGCGGAGGGACTCGATCCGTTGCCTGCGTCGACGGGGATACAGGCGAAGCTTTGCCGGCCGGATTTGCTGGTCGAGATCGAGGCGATCGCCGTGTTTCGCACAAGAAAGGCTTGATCATGCTGGCGCGGTGGCTGATCGCGCTCGTCCCGGTGGTCGGATGGGCACAGGGTTCGTGCTCTTGCGGAGCGAATCCACCAGTGCCGCCCGCGACCCGTGAGGTGCGGCCTTACGCGGGCGAGCCCGAGGACTTGCGTCCTTTCGCCAAGTTCACGACACCGTACTACGAGAACTACACCAAGACCGTGGAATACAACGGTGCCGCGCGCGACGCGGAGACGGTGAAGCCGAGCGAGATCGATGAAGTGCGCATCGGCTTCCTGGGGCCGGTGGAGAACCATCCGCAGGAAAAGCTCGGCAAGATGATGCTAGCGGGAGCGAAACTCGCCGTTGCCGAAGCCAACGCTGTGGGCGGGTATTGCGGCCAGCCGTTCCGGCTGATGATCCACAACGATCAGGCAACGTGGGGAGCGTCGAGCAACGAGATCGTCAAGATGGCTTATGACGAGAAGGTGTGGGCAATGCTGGGATCGATTAGCGCCGATTCCACGCACATTGCGTTGCGCGTTTCATTGAAGGCGGAAGTGCCGATTGTGAACAGCGCGTCGACGGATCCGACGATTCCGGAAACGATCATCCCCTGGTACTTCACAACGATTCAGGACGATCGCGTGCAGAGCTATACGCTGGCGCGGCGGATTTATACCGATCTTGGGCTCCATAAGATCGCGCTGTTACGCGTGAACGATCGCTACGGGCGCTTCGGTGTTTTGAAATTCAAAGACGCGTCGCGGAGGCTGGGACATCCGGTCTTCATGGAGCAGAAATATACGCCGGGAGATACGGATTTCCGCCGGCAGTTGGGAATCATTGCGGATTCCGGAGCGGATGGCATCGTGTTGTGGGGCGATGCCGCGGCGGCGGGCAACATCCTGAAACAAATTCGCGAGCTGGGTATGCAGCAGAGGGTGTTCGGCAGCTTCCGGGTGCTGGGCGACGACATGCTGCGCAACGCGGGTGATGCTGCGGACGGGCTCGAGATTGTGTTTCCGTTTGATCCGACGCGCGACGATCCGGCGTGGCTCGCGTTTCAGCAGCGCTTCGAGAAGGAAAACAATCAACGCCCGGATGTGTTCGCGTCACTGGCTTACGACACGATGAACATTCTGCTCCAGTCGATGTGCCGCGCGGGACTGAATCGCGGACGAATTCGCGATGCGCTCACGGGAATGGAACGATACAAGGGCGTCACTGGAGAGATGGTGTTCGATCCGAACTGCAAGAACATCGTGCCCATGTACCTGGCGACGGTGAAAGGCGGCAAGTATACGTTTCGGCGGTACCCGATGCAGATGCCTTACGCGCGCGTGGGAGAAAAGCCTGTCGCCTACAACGGGCCGCCGGTGGCGGACGCGCCGCGAGGTCCGGCGCGGATCGGGATCTTCGGACCGAATGCTGAGAAGATGGCGGCCAGCCTCTCCGGAATGATGGAGTCTTACGGGGGCCGCTACACGGTGGTGCCGATTGCTTCAGACGTGCCGTGGGGGAAGGCATCGCACGAGCTGGTGAAGCTGATTTACGATGACCAGGCGCTGGGGCTGATCGCGACGGGCCGCAATGCGAGCCATCTCGCGGAGCAACTGGCGGTGAAGTCGTTCGTGCCGCTGATTGCGGTCTCGGCAGACCGTGGTTTGACCTCGGTCAACATTCCCTGGGTGTTTCGCGTCCCTGCCGAAACGCCGATTGCCGATGCGCTGCGCTGTTTGCTGGATGCGGCCGACAAGGCGGGAGCGAATCGGGGTCGGGTGCGGGAGACGCTGGCGTCGGGGGAGTTGCTGGGTGGCAAGGTGCGGTTCGATTCTAGGGGGGAAGTGAAAGCGCAATGACGCCCCGACGGAGTCCGTGAAGCGCCGTCGGAACTTCACTGATTCTTATGGTGTCATTAGAACTGAGTGACGTTTAGACCATTCACAAGTGTCGTCGCACTGGCGCTGGTCACTGTTAGCTGCAGTTCGCCGGCTCGCCTTATTCGGCCTGTCATCCACGCGCTTGAGGAAGACAAGTATCAGGCGATGAAGTCGGCTCCAATCATCGTGCTTGCGGAGATTCTGAATGCCGGGCCTGCGAGTGAGGTCCGGAATGTGGAGAAGCCGAGCGGGATTGGGGGGCCGATGGCGCCCACCATTCCCATGATCTTGATGCGGATCTCGGCACGGGTGGTATTTGGGCTGCGAGGCAATGAGCAGGGCGAGATTCAGTTTTACTCATGGAGATTTGCCGGCGGGATGCACGGGGGACCGCGGCTCTTCGACGTTTGGCCCGGCAGCAATCACATCCTTTTCCTACGCCGGGAAGGCGATTATCTCCACACGGTGGGCGATTATCCCAATTACGATGTGGAGATCTCCAAAGACGCGCGGCACGGGAAGCAGGTTCTGCCGAAGATCATTGCCGGGTTGAGGCCAAATTCGCTGAACGCCTCAGATCTGCTTGAACGAATCGCAACGGCACAGATCAAGGCAGAGTTGGAGAACGTGGACTGTTTCTGTGAGTCGTTCGGCTTCGAAACTAGTACCCTGGCTGGGCTGACCAGCCCGCTCTATGTCGCCACCG
>Ga0335069_10007917_pt1 | contig 15267 bp, 15 predicted proteins | sample Lox_Sample_11_FD_206714 | JGI IMG/M metagenome (GOLD analysis project Ga0335069, IMG submission 206714) | Soil microbial communities from Loxahatchee National Wildlife Refuge, Florida, United States - Lox_Sample_1.1 | ecosystem: Environmental > Terrestrial > Soil > Wetlands | place: USA... | reverse complement strand
CGCTCGGAAGTCTCGCGCCTCGTTGCGCGCCTGTCGGAACTGACCTTGGACAACCCCACTCAACGAGAGCGGATCGCCGGCATGCGCCCATTCATTGACGAGGAACTGGGTCTGTTGGAGCGCGGCACCGCGTTGAGGCGCAGCAGCGGATTCGATGCGGCCAAGGCCGTCGTCCTCTCGGGCGAGGCCAATCGTCTGACGGCTGCTCTGCGCACACGGGCCGCAGCGATGGATGCGGAGGAGCAGACGCTCCTGAACGACCGCGGCCGGAGTTCGGCCGCTGCGACCAGAACGGCGAAGGTGACGAACGTGCTCGGGGTTGTGGCGAGCCTGGTCCTGCTCGCGATTGGGTTCGGAGTCTGGCGAGGCCGCACCCGGGATCGCGAGCGCGCTGCCGCGGTTCTGACCGAAGAGAAGGAGAAGTTCCGGACCACCCTGACCAGCATCGGCGATGGGGTCGTGGTGACCGACCACCTGGGCCGCATCACGATGCTGAATAGTACGGCTGCCTCTCTGCTCGGGTGGGGCGATGACGCCATTGGAAAACCGCTCGACGAGGTATTTCGCATCGTGAATGAGCACACCCGGCAGGTGGTCGAGAGCCCTGTACCGAAGATCCTCCGTGAAGGAAAGGTCGCGGGGCTCGCCAACCATACCGTCCTGCTTCGGCGGGACAACAGCGAGATCCCGATCGACGATAGCGGCGCGCCGATACGCCGCCAGGACGGAAACATCGCGGGTGTGGTTCTCGTCTTCCGGGACATCCGGGATCGCCGGGAAGCCGAACGCGAACTACAGCGCCGCACCGATCTGCTTGAAGAGCAGGACGGCCGGAAAGATCAGTTCTTGGCCACGCTCTCGCACGAGCTTCGGAACCCACTAGCGCCCATTCTTAACGCTGTGGCAGTGCTGAAGCGTGCCCCTCCGGCGAGCGAGGAAGTAAGGAGGGCCGGGACGGTGATCGACCGCCAGGCAGCCTTTCTCGCCCGGCTCGTGGACGACCTCCTCGATGTAACCCGGATCGCCCGCGGCAAGATCCGGCTCAGGAAGGAGCTCGTAGACCTGACCGAGATCGTTCGCAGGACCGTCGATGATCACTGTAGCCTCTTCGCGAGCAAGGGCATCTCGCTGGCACTCAAAGATGGGGATACGCTCTGGCTAAATGCGGACCCGACCCGGCTCGCCCAGGTCACCGAGAACTTGCTCCACAACGCCGCCAAGTTCACCAACCGTGGCGGCCACGTCACGGTGGAGCTGGAACGGCAGAACGGGCGCGCGCTGCTTCGCATTCGCGACGATGGGGTGGGTATTGAGAGGGCGGTGCTCGCTACCATCTTCAAGCCATACGTACAGGGCGAGAAGACGCTCGAAAAGACGCGGGGTGGGCTTGGGCTCGGGCTGGCGCTTTCGAAGGGGATCGTCGAACTTCACGGCGGAAGCATCGAGGCGTTCAGTGGTGGCCCGGGAAAGGGCGCCGAGTTCGTGGTGGCGCTCCCATTTCTGCGGGATGTCGCCCCCCCGCCGGAGCGTGCCCCGACCCCACGCCCTCATGGGCACCTACGCATTTGCATCGTCGATGACAACGAGGACGCCGCCCACACTCTGCAGGACCTACTCGAACTGGGTGGGCACAAAGTACACGTCGCCATAGATGGGCAGCTTGGCCTGGACCTGTCCCTGGCAGTTCAGCCCGATGTCGTCCTGTGCGATGTGGGACTCCCCCTCCTCGACGGGTTCGAGGTGGCGCGGCGCCTGCGCGCTGCCGGCTCGACTGCGATGCTTGTGGCCTTAACCGGATATGCCTCTCCGGAAGACGCGCAGCAAGCAAAGGATGCTGGCTTTGACCATCACTTGGCCAAGCCGATCGACATCGACCGGCTCCAGGCAGTGCTGTCGGAGGCGGTCGTCGGAGGCGCGGGCTGAGCCCGTAGACCTGGCCCGAAGCATGCGCGGCGGCATGGCGTGGGCCGTCCTTGACTTGGTCCGTGAGGCGGTGATCACCATCCTGGCCAGTCGTCCGTGGGCCTTCCGCCGCTTAGGATGAGCTCATGCCGACCGTCCTCTCTCACCCCGCCGTCCCCCTCGCCCTCGGCCTCGGCCTTCCCCGCACCACCGTCCCCGGCCGGCTCATCGCCGCCGGAGCGCTCTTGTCCGTCGTTCCAGACCTCGACGTCATGGGCCTGCGCTTCGGAGTGCCCTACGGCTCGCCCTTCGGGCACCGCGGTGCCACCCACTCCCTCGCTTTCGCGGCGATCCTCGCACTCGCGTGCGCGCTCGGTCATCGTGCCTTGCGGGCGCGCCCGAGGACAGCGTTCCTCTATCTCTTCGCGGCGGCCGCCTCTCACGGCGTCCTCGATGCTTTCACCGACGGTGGCCGCGGCGTCGCCCTCCTCTGGCCCCTCACGGCCGAGCGCTACTTCGCGCCCTTTCGTCCCATCGCGGTCGCCCCCCTCTCGGCGGCCCGGCTCCTCACCCGGCAGGGCGCGACCGTACTCCTCTCCGAGCTCCTCTTCGTCTGGCTACCATGCGCGCTCCTCGCCCTGACGCTTGCCGCCTTGCGGTGGAAGTCGCCCGCAGACGGCGAGAAGAGCCCTCCGGCCGCGCCCTGAACCGCGGGGGAGCTCGCGCCCTCGCGGAAGCATGACCTACGACCTTCGCAGGCTGAAACTCCATGGCCTCATCGAGAAGGTGGCCGGTACCCGGCGCTACCGGGTCACCCAACAGGGACTCCGGCTCGCGATGTTCTTGGCGCGCACCTACGACCGCCTCCTGCCCCCTGGACTCGCCACCAATCCGACCGCAACTCCATGAGGTGTAGGCGCACCGGACCGACAGCGATCACGTTACCGTCGACCCCCGCGATCTGGACCTGATCCCCCACTCTCACCCCGTACTTACCGATGAGGAAGAAATAGGCCACGACCGAGAGGATGACGTTCTGAAGGGCCACCGCAAGGCCCGCGGTGATGAAGCCGGCGAAGGTGGCGAGCGAACCGATTTCCGCGACGAAGGAGAAGGCGATCATGGGGCAGATCGCCATCGCGACCAGGATCCGGCGGACGAGCAGCAATTGCTGCCGTCTCCGTGTGTCGTGGACGTGCCGGAAGGTGGCACGCCTCCACAGCTCCGAGACGACCAGTACGAACCCGATTCCCAATATCAGGAACCCGAGATGCAGCAGCAGCGATCGCAGCTCCGTTCCGTACTGGGAGCTGATCGTGCCCCGCCAGTCATTCAGGAGCGCGCTGTAGCTCCCGAGAAGAACGGCCTGCTTCGCGAGCGGTACCATCGCCGCCGTGACCTGCTTGAAGTGGCTCGTTACCTCGTCGAGGTCGCGCTTGCGCCCCGCCAGGATGGCGAGGTCTGCGCTCCGAGCCTCCCCGGAGAGACCCTCGCCCCTCTGCAGGGTCGACCTCAAATCGTCACGGAGCGGTGCACGCGCCTTCTCGACCGAAGCGCGGAGGCCCGCGGTGAGTTCGATTCCGTCGGCCAGGCGCTACCGGCTCCGATTCAAAGGACAACAGATCGCTCGTCAGCGCAAGGAGCCCGCTCGGCGCCGGGCGGCCCGCAGCTCCACCGTCTTTGGCGGGCCCTGTCATCTGCGGCGTCCCGGAATCCTCGCCGGCCGCCTCGGGGACCGAGCGCTGGAGCTCTTCAATACGCGAAAGGAGCCCCCCGCCACCCGCCTCGCTTCCGACCTGGCTCATGAAGGTCGCGAAACCAGCGATCGTGTCGTGGCGGGCCTGCGCGAGTTGCAGTTCGCTCTTCGCTTCGGCGAGCTGGGACTGGAGGAGCTTTCGCGAGCGCCCAGCGGCTTGCCCCAGCTGATGCTCGATGGATTCCACCGCGGCCTGAGCTCGCTCCATTTCACTCGTCGTGCGGGCCAGGGCGGTCGCCGGACCCGACGGCGATGCAGGCGTCTTGTCCAGCCCCTGGTCAGGTACGAGCGGCGCCTCCGCTCTCGCAAAGGCAAATGCGAGCTGCAGTATCTGCCGTGCGCTCTGCCGGGCCACGCTCGCGAAAACCAGGTCGGCTGGGCCGTTCGCGAGCTGCACCTGCGTCATCTGTTGGCGGTACCAGGTGATGGTCTCGTTCAGGTGCCCCATGATGGCTTCGTCAGAGGGCACGGAAGCGGTGGGAGGTGCCGCACTGGCCGCGACAGCCAAACCAGCCAATAGCCTCGCCCAAGCCGGCATGGCCCAAGATAGGGATTCGCTGCCGCGTTGGCGCCACCCTCGATCCGGGTCTCTTGCAGAGCAAAACATGCTTGGTCTCGTCCCCTCGAGGGTTCGCCCCGCGGGCTAACCCTCCGACGCTCGGTTCGGTGACCCTGGGAACATGGCCATACGGGGGAGCGCAAGGTCCGGCCCGTTTGCTGTGGGCTGGCCGGACAGGAGGCTCTCTCAGCGCCTGCGACGAACGCGACCGCAAGCTCCCGCAAGCCTTCGAGGCGAACCCGGACGAGCGGGGCCGCCGCGGCCGCGAAGGCCGGCGACCACCAGGAGCTCAAGCCCGAGGAGCCGCCGAGGCTCTGAGGCACGCCGCGTGCGGGCACCCGGACCCGGCCCCCGGCGACACGCTTTCTCGAGGAGTACCGGGACCGGCTGCGCCACGGGTTGACCGCCGGATCGTTTCTTGAGTCCCGTCGGCGTCCGTTCGATTCTGGAGTGACGCGCCATCGGGAGGACCCGCCATGAAAAGTCGCCGTCAGGTCATCCGCACCGCAGGAGCACCGGCATCCCCGCTGTTCAGCCAGGCGGTCCGGGTGGGCTCGGCCATTCACCTGTCGGGCATCGTCGGCGTCGATCCGGGAACCGGGAAGCTCGCCGGGCCAACCATCCAGGACCAGACCCGCCAGGCCATTGTGAACTGCGAGCAAATCCTTCGGGCCGCCGGCGCCTCGCTCGCCGACGTTGTGGACGTCCTCGTGCTGCTCGGCCAGCCCGGCGATTTCGCTGGCATGAACGAGGCCTATGCGAAGCTCTTTCCCACCGACCCGCCAGCGCGTGCGGTGGCCAGGCTGGGCGTCGAGATCCCGGGCGTCCTGGTCTCCGTGAAAATGATCGCTCTCGCCGCCGACCGATGAGGGTGTACCCGGTGAAGGCCTTGATCATGTCCGACCCGCGCTGGGACCAGTTCCGGCAGTGGCCGGCTGGGGCTCGGTAGGACCCCGCGGAGATTCGAACTCGATACCGGAGCGAAATCCAAAAGGGCGGTGGCGCACGCGATTTCTCTCGAACGCCCTGGGCCGCAACGAATCCCCGCTCGATGTCTTCCCCCCGTCGCTCCTTGCGAGTCCACACGAATCCGCCTGGGTCGGGGAGACAGGGAGACGGAACGAGAGGAGACCGGCCTGGGGAAGCGCGGCTGCATCACGAGCGTAGTCCCAAGGCTTTCCACCCATGGCGACCCCGTGATCCGCCCGCGCCCCCCGCGAGCGCATCACCCGCGCCTTCCACGGTGACCGTCGGCGCGCTCATCGCCGGTCGCCGGGAGGAGGCCGACGCGCGCGGCCCGAGCTCGCGGCCGCGATGGGACGAGGCCGATCATCACCTGCCGGCCCGGGCGGGAAGAGCAACGCGGGGCCCCCGCCGGAGGGAACGGCTCAAGAGCTTCGGCGCCCCGAAGTGGCGGCGGAGCCGGGCAGGCGAGGCCACACCTCCTGCAGAGGCGAGACCCGGATCAGGTTTTTGCGGACGTCAGCTTGCGGTAGATCCAGGTCAGGAGCACGGCACCGATGACGGCGACGACGACGGTGTAGATGAAGCCGCCTTCAGACCGGAAGCCGAGCAGGCGCATCAGGAACCCGCCCACGAGCGCGCCGATCAGGCCGACGATGACGTCCATGACGAAGCCCTTGCCCGGGCCCCCCATGATCTTGCCGGTGAGCCAACCCGCCACGAGCCCTACGACGATCCACCAGATGATCACCATGGACTACCTCCTGCTCTGCGAGCAGTGCGCGTGCGTCGGTGGCTACGGCCTGACAGCATCTCTGATCGTGGAACTTCGCGGCCGAACGGCCGGCGGGCTGGGTGAGTCTACGCCGACCTAGCGGAGACACCAGTCGCCGAAGGGACCGGATCGCTCGGTAGCGCGGCGACCTCTGCGGCCCCAGCCGGGGTACCCCTGGCGCGGGAAGAAGTGGCAGCGGCACCGCCCCCGAGATCGAGCGGCCGCATCAGAGCCGGCCGGGGGCCGGCTTGCATCTCGTTGGTCTGTGCGTCGCCCTTGCGCGGAACCCCGTCGAGGGCGGGTGCGCAATCGACTGGCCGCTGGAGCTCCCGGGCCGCCACCGCGTCCTACCTGGCGCACCTCTATGGCCGCATGCAGGGTGGGGGGTGGCCACCATGCGCCCAGCCCTCGATCTCGAATCGGCCGGGTTCGCCGAGGATCGGCAGCGGTTCGAGCAGGCGCGCCAGCTGACTCACGACGACGTGGTGGCGCTGGAGCAGAGCATCTTGGCCGACTCCCAGGCGGGCGACCTGGTGCTGGGAACTGGAGGACCCCGAAAAATCCGGGTGGGGCAGCGCGCCATCGACGGGGGCAAGCGGGGAGGGGTCCGGGTCTACTACCTCGACCTCCCGCGGTGAGGTGTCACCCACCTCGTGGCGATCCTCGGGAAACCGGAGAAGTCGTAACTGTCGTCGGCGGGGCGCAAGTGATCGCTGTCCTGGTGAAGCCGCCCAAGGAGGAAGCGTCATGAAGCGGAAGGCGCGGGTTCACATCCTTCGCCACACGTCCTGCTCGCGGCTCGCCGTGCGGAACGCGCCGCTCTTGGCGATCCAGGAGTTCGCCGGCCACCGCGCCCTCAAGACCACGATGAGGTACCTGCACCCCGCCGCCGCTGCCCGAAGGGAGCGATCCAAGCCCTGGAGGTCCGGGGAGACGTCGGGGAGACGAAGGAGGTCGGGGCGAAGGAGTGGACGCGGGAAGGTTGGTTAAGCAGTGACCCCACGGAGATTCGAACTCCGGTTCCAGCCTTGAAAGGGCCGTGTCCTGGGCCTCTAGACGATGGGGTCTAAGCCGCGGACTGATACCCCGTGGCATCGCTGCTGTAAAGGGCGCCGACGGCTGCAGAACCCGCCCCCGCCGTAGCCGCGGCCTATTCCTTCGGGGGGGAGGCGGCCGCCACCGGTGTGGGCGCCGGGTTGGTCAGAGACGGCGAGTACGCCGTGCCCCTGACGTGGTCCCAGAGCGGCACCGTGACGTTGAAGTTCCACCGCTGCATGAGCTGGGGGACGTGATGGAGCTGATGGTGGCGGCGGAGCCGCTGGATCAACGGTAGCCGCCCGATGGAGCTCGACTCAGGCAGGTGGTACGCGAGGTGAAGCCACTCATAGGCGATGAGGTACACCACCGCGGATGCGACCCATAGGGCGGCAAGGTTCGGCTGACCGATGGCGAAGAACAGGACCACGAGCGGCGAGGAGACGGCCAGGATCGCCAGGATCCCGTAGCCGGGGAGAAGGATGAACCGGAACTCGCGGGACGAGCGGATGGCCATCGCGTCCGAAACGTACAACGCGTGGTGCTGGGGGGTGTGGCGGAGGTAGAGGAGTTGAAGGAAGCGCGTCCTCCGGTGCAGAAGCCCGCGGTGCGCGTGCCACTCGACGGCGTTCCCGAAGGCGAAGAACAGGGGGACGAGAGCCACCTGCCAGAGGCGGAGGTCACGGATACGCAGGAGGGCGAGCGCCGCGAGGGCGAGCCCGGCCAGGGCCGGTAGGGCGAGGTGCGCGACGGGCGAATACCAGCGCGGGACACTCGCCAGGAGCTCCGCACGGAGCTCCTCGCGCGATGCGTGGGTCATGGACCTGTTTCCCGGGCCGCGTACGACACTTCGCCTCGAAAGGTACGAAGCCGGCTCGGGCCACGCAACGGCTCGGTGACGCTCCCTGGTGGGCGCCTGCACGCCCGCCTTCTAACGCGCCGCGACATCAAATCTGGGGAGGCGGCGTTTCCTCGTAGAGCCAGGTCGTGAGGTACCGTTCACCGGTATCGGGCAGGACCACCACGATGAGCTTGCCGGCATTCTCCGGCCGATGGGCTACCGCACGGGCTGCAGTGACGGCGCCGCCGCACGAGATACCGGAAAGGATCCCCTCTTCGCGGGTGAGCCGACGGGCATCCTTTCCGGCGTCTTCGTTCGTGACCTTAATGACCTCGTCGAGGAGGGAAGTGTCGAGCACCTTGGGGATGAATCCGGCACCCCACCCCTGAATCTTGTGCGGCCCCGGCTTTCCACCGGAGATCACGGCCGAGTCGGCGGGCTCGGCGGCGATGATTCGGATGGAGGGCTTGCGGGGCTTCAGCACCTGGCCGACCCCGGTGACGGTTCCACCCGTCCCCACGCCGGCCACGACGATATCCACACGGCCGTCCGTGTCGCGCCAGATCTCCTCCGCAGTGGTCTTCCGGTGGATTTCCGGGTTGGCGGGGTTCTCGAACTGCTGGAGGATGAGGTAGCGAGTGTCCTCGGCCGCCATCTGATTGGCCCTGGCGATCGCGCCCTTCATGCCCTCCGACCCCGGCGTCAGAATCAGCTTAGCGCCGTAAGCAAGCAGAAGGCGCCGTCGCTCCATGCTCATGGTCTCCGGCATGGTGAGGACGAGCGGGTAACCCTTGGCGGCGGCGGCGAAGGCGAGGCCGATCCCGGTGTTGCCGCTCGTGGGCTCAAGAAGGATCGTTTCTTTCTTGATCTTCCCATCGCGCTCGGCAGCCTCGATCATCGAGACGCCGATGCGGTCCTTGACCGATCCGGCCGGGTTTCGGCTCTCTAGCTTCGCAACCACCGTCGCCTTGGCGCCATCCATGATGCGGCCGAGCCGCACAAGAGGGGTGTTCCCGATGAGTTTCGTGACGTCGTCCGCGATGCGCATCCGCGCTCCCCCGGCCGCCCGAGGCAGGCCGTGTCTGTTATAACGGACGAATCCACTATAGTCGGGGGCACCTCCTGTCAAGCGGATGTACCCGTCGAGCGGTCCTCCGCAGGCAACCGCGGCACGAACACGCGAGCCGGGGAAGGATCTTACGGCGGGGAAGTACCCGGACTCTTCGGCTCCACGCGAGGGGAGTCGGGAGGCCGTTGAAGCAGGTTCGGCTCGAAACGGCACAGCGGACGGCAGGCCCCCTAGGGTACGGACGGCGGAGTCGTCCCGGCCGGCACCGCGGAGAGCGCGGCGGCGAGGCCCAGGCCAGCATAGACTGTGGCGCTCACGTATCGCTCTCCTCGTACGAACCGCGGATGCGCTCCAAGCCAGCGCCCCATGGTCCCCGAGAGGAGCGCATACCCCGCATCGCTCAGGGTGGCGAGCGAGACGAAGCTCGCGCTCAGGAGCAACATCTGAGCCCTGAGGTGACCGAGCGCCGGCGAGACGAATTGCGGGAGGAAGGCGAGGAAGAAGAGGGCGGTCTTCGGGTTGAGGAGGCTCACGGTCACGCCCTCGAGGTAGACAGATCGAAGGCGTCCTCCCGGGTCACCATCGCGTCGTGCCGCACGACCGTTCGCCCGTCCGGCGAGCTTACGAACACCGAGGAACACGAGGTACCCGGCGCCCAAGAGCCTTACCGCCGAGAACACCAGCGGCCAGGAGGCGAGGAGCGCTGCTAGCCCGAGGGAAGCGGCGAGGGCGTGGACGCAGTTGCCAGTCTCGATCGCGACAACCGAGACCAGCCCCGCCCTTAACCCCTGGCTCACGCTGCGGGTCGTGATGTAAAGCACGGCCGGACCTGGAGTCACGATGAGGACGAGAGCCGCACCGATGAAGATTGCGAGGCGGCTGGGGTCGAGGACCATGCCCGAGGGTACCACCGGGATCGCTCCAACCTGAATCTCGAAATGTGCCCTGGGACCTTCTGCGATCGATCGCGCCGGTCGCAGGGGGAGGGGAAAAAAGCCTGCCTACCCGGCCGCGGCTCGCGGGTGCTCGCCGGGGGCCACCTTCCCCCGCCTGCGGAGGCGAAGACGCGGGATGAGCAGTAGCGCCGCACCGTATACACCGAAGGTGACGACCAGCGAGGCCGGCCGCCCCCCGGGCAGGTCCTCGAGGAGGATCTTCACCCCGGTTATCCCCAGCACAACGTGAGAGATCCAACCGGCCTCTCGCCAGGAATCGCGCCGGCCGATCCAAGCGAAGAGCGCCGAGGTCGCGACCAGCGCCGCGGTTCGCAGGGCTGCTAGGGCGGCGGGACTGTGCTCGGCCCAAGGCGCTGCGGCGATTGACGGCGCCAGAGCCGCGACGACGAGGCCAGTTGCCCCCCAGGCGATGAGGAGGAGGAAGGCGAGCCTGGGCAGGTGCGCTCCCAGTCGGGGAGTGGCGCTTGCGGGGGGCGAGGCGAGCCACGCGCTCACCACAGCGGCGACGAGGGGAACTAGGGCGGAGGCCCTCGCGGGATTGACGGGGCCGGCAGCGCTCGCGTAGAGGGCGTCGGCGGCGACGGCTGTGAGTCCACCCACAACCGCGCTCCCCCAGGTATAGACGGCACCGTGTACCGCGAACCACCAGCCGAGGCGGCGGGATAGCGCGGCCGAAGCGACTCCGAGCGGAGACCAGATCGCGAAGAGCAACGGGCTCCCCCCCAGCGCGAGCGCGGTCCCGGTCAGGACGAGCAGCGCCCCGGTGCTGGCAAAGAAGGTCAGGTTGGAGCGACCTTGAATGCGATGACGGGAGGTGAAAGCCGCGAGGTAGGCCCCGGCACCGCAGAGCGCCGCTGCGGCTCCGAGGGGCATGGCGCCGATCGGTGTCCGGGCGGCGATGATCGCCGCGCCCCCCAGGGCTGCGCCGATTGCTCCCACCACCTGCCCCGCCTCGAAGACGCTGGCGACGCGGGCGAGGAGGAGGGTTCGCACCGCGACGCTCGCGATGGTGGCGGCGAGTACCACCGCCAGCATCACCATGGCGGCGCGAGGGCCTTCCTCCGAGTAGGCGGACAGCGACCGAACCGCCACTCCAAGCGCGCACAGGTCAGCAACGACGGCCGACACCCAGCGGAGCCCCCTCCACTTGCGATCCTGGTCAAGCCAGGAGCACTCGACGGCCAGCAGGACGAGGAAGATCACCCCGGGGACGCCGCGCTCGGCCTGGAACATGATCGCGAGCGCACAGGCCATCCCCCCGGCCGTGAAGAGCCAGGCCAAAGCCAAGAGGCGACGGTGGTGTGCGAAGAGGATCGCGGCCAAGGTGAACGCGGCCAGCGCGGCCGTCGCTGCGGGGGCGCCGAGGAGCTGGAAGCGGGCCACCGACTCGTAGAGCAGAGGAAAGCCCAACAAGAGCGTGGCCAGCCCATGCGCGGTGGCGCTGGCCAGGTTTCCCCGGAGCGCAGCACGCTCGGCGAGGGCCGCGAAGGAGAGCGCATAGACGAGCCCCAGGGTCAAGCCGATCCATCCGGGCGTGGCGCCCCCTTCGGTCAACGCCCTCAGCACAAACCCACCGGCGAGCGCGAGCAGCGTTCGTCCACCGAGGGTGAGGACGCCGACGACCAATCGCGCATCCGGATCCGAGCCGGTCTGCGGCCCAGGGAGGTCCGACGGGAGGCGCGGGGCGACGGCCGCCCGGGCCGATCGTCTCTCACCCGCCGCTCCACGCTCCGCCTCTAGGGCGGTGAGCCGATCCGAGAGGCTCGCCACCCGATCGGCAAGCATGGATACCGCCGCCTCGAGCTCGGTGATCCGATCCGACACAACGAGTCCCGTTGCAAGTGGACGGGGAGGCCGTTTCCTGAATCAGAGCAAACCATGGCACGATTGCCTGCCGCATCACACGGCCCCAACAAGGGGTCCTCAGCCAGACTTTGGCCGCCGATTCGCTCCGATGGGTGCTCCAGACTCCCACCGAGGCGAACCATTACACGACCGTGCAGGGGCAGGGAGCGCATTGGTTCATGCGAAAGACCGGCCCATGTCGGAGATTCACCAGATCGCCTCGTGCGGGACGGCGACCCCTGGGCCCGCCTGTACCAGCACGGCCAGCAGTCTCACCACGCCCGTTCACACGCCATACCGCGTGTCTCACTACGCGGAGCTATCGAACTGGATGCAGGGCACTAACGTCGGGTGGACTGGGTCGTCAATGCGGGAGTGGAAAGCCGGACGGTGACCGTAGTGGGCCGCGAATTCCTGGGTCAAGAACGTCGAGGTCGGCCTGTGGCTCAATGTCGGCGTGAACTTCCAAGACATATTTCAGTCCGAGCTTCGGGGACAGCTACATCCATGACGAGCGTGGCCGGGTCCCGGTGGTGGTGGCCACGTGATTGGATCCTCGCTGGGCTTGTCCGAATACCTGTGGGAGAACAATGTCTTCTTGCGCGCCGACAAAGTCATGGTGGCACGATCCTCCGGGGCGGGAGCGGTCGTGACTTACAACTATGCGGACGAGGGATTCATCGGCTCCGGCCCCGCCGAGGAGCCCGGATGCAACGACTTCGACGAGTGTTGCGTCAATGGTTCCCATGACATCGGCGCTCACACGCCCTTTGAGGGAAACTAGGGCTACAACTTCGACAGCGTCACCACCCACGGGAACAGCATTCACCACACGGCGCTTCGCTGCCACTTCCAGGGATGGCAACTTCACCTCGCCCTAGGCCAGGCCTACACCAATGGTGGGCCGTTCCGTACCGTTCGCCTGATGACTTACAGCTACTGGTTCTCCTTCTTGGAGAACGTGCTCGGAACGCCCGGGGTGGTCGGCTCCGGAGCGAGCCGGGTCCATGACAGTAGCCCCGACAACCAGGCCATGATCCCCCGGCGATCTGGATGCTGGGCTGGACGATGACAGCCCCTACGACAGCGTCCATCCGTACACAAAGCAGACCACGCTCCCCGACGGCAGACTGGGATGGTCTCAACAAGATGGAGCCGGCCTTCATGAACTCCGCGTGCTGTTCGGGCGACTCTTGCACCTGGCCCTGGGTCGATCCCACGACCGGAACGACCTACACGCTCCCGCGAAGGCTCGCTACGACGCCGGGACGCCCAACTTGGTCCAGTGAACGAGCGATCCGCGTCCACGGCCATCCCAGTGCGGGACGAGCGCCTTCGCGGCCGAAGTGGCAAGGAGGAGGGAAGCCCCCCGGGTCTGAAAAGGGTGATGTACCCCGTCGCGAAGCGCTGCGAGATCGGGGTGTACTGCTCCCCTGGAATCGAGCGCGTTCGAAACGTTGCGGTGCCTCCTACCCGGGGCTCCGAGAGTCCACCGCCGAATGAGGCGTGGCAGCCGGCTTCGACGCTCACCTCGCGAAACCGGTGTGCGAAGAACTCGATGACGTGTCGTCCAGGCGGCCCGGATCGAGAGCGGCCCGCCTGCGCTGCCAACGCCTCGACGGCCGTCCCCCAAACAGCACAGGCCGTCCGCGAGGTGGACGGCGGTTCCCCCGCTTTCAAAGAGACCGCCGAAGGCTTCTGGACACGCGGGGGAACGCTGGGGAAGAGCGGAGGACGCAGGAAATACAAACCGGCCGGAGCCGGAGCGCAGATGGGGCGCCCGGGAATCGAACCCGGAACCAACGGCTTAAAAGGCCGCTGCTCTGCCTGGTTGAGCTAGCACCCCAAGTCTCAGACATTCCTAGCAGATCTTGTCGCTTTGTGCAGGGCGTTCGAAAGGACGGACCCGATCGCCGCCAGGGGAGGCCGAACGCCAGTTCGATGAAGTTCCCCAGCGAAAAATGCCTTTGGCAAGTGAAGGCGCCAAGCCGAGAGAGCCGCGAGGCTTCGAACAGGCGAGGCCGACCGTCGAGGGGCAGACCCGTCCCGCCCCCATCACGTCATCCGCGACTCCTTGCCGTCGCCTCACACAGCAACTCGTGAAGTCGCCACCTGGCCAGCTCCTGCGGCGATGCACCGTACTCGTCGTAGAATCGCATCGCGGCGAGGGCACGCGGGCTTCCCACGCCGGTCACACAAGGGCACGGTGAGCAACTCGGACACGTCGCATAGCCGCAGCGTTCACACACGTCCTTTGGCCCGTAGCAGGCGTGGCAGAACATGCCCACCATCCTCCTGCCTCGCAGAGTCGCCCGTTATCCCACGGTCTGTGTGCCCACCGCAGGTGACGTCCCGAAGCTCGTCCGCCCAGGGACCCTTCGACGCCGCTCCCGCTCTCGCCCGCCGATTGCCGGGGTCGTGGAGCCCTCGCGCATCGAAGGCGCAAACGGTCGCGGGCCCGGTCGAGCGACGCTGCAATGGCCCGGAGTTCCTGAGCATTTCGTCCTCACGATCCGTTCGAATGCGGCACGGCTCGCCTCGTCGTTGAGCGCGGAGCCTCTCGCCTACCCCGGGCACCCCTTCGTACCGTCGAGCTGTCGCTCGGCTGCGGCTCGGCCAAATCGAGTTGCGACCCTGGCCGACTGCCTGACGCGGAAAGGCGGGGCGAGGCGCCCAGCGGTCGTTTGGCCGCGGAGCCTCGCTAGGGGCTCGCCTTGCGGCAGCTACCGCTTCCGACGCGGCCGGACGATCGCGGTGGCGCGGAAAGCGAAAGAGCCGGGACTGCTCTCCGCGAGCGGCGGCTGACGCCGAAAGCCTCTCTCCTGCGCCCGAGAAATGCCTCCGAAGGAGCTGGCGGCCGGCCCCCTGCGCGCCGTCGTTCACGTCGCCTGCTCGAGTCGGCGCCGCAGCTCGCCCACCGAGCCGTCGCCCTTGAAGAGGAGAGCTTGCAGTCCCACGGCCGTTGCGCCCGCCACATTCTCGGCGCGGTCGTCGACGAAGAGCGCGTCCCCGGGCTCGACGCCGAGCCGGCGCAGGGCGATGAGGTAGATGGCGGGATCCGGCTTCAGGCACCCGACCTCGCTCGAGACCACGAGCGTGTCGAAGTATCGCTCGACCGCCCGCTGAGCTCGCACGAGTCCCATCACCTCCGGGTTGCAGTTCGAGAGAAGGGCGGTCTGGCCGCCGGTTGCCCTGAAAGCGGCTGCGATCTCCCACAGCTCCTCCCGGTACTGGGTCCACGACTCCGCGTCGACCGCGGAGAGGCTCATAAGGGCCTTTTCACCGGCGAACCCATCGAGCGGGCTCCCCGCGTCCCTAAGCACCTCGTTCCAGTACCGGCGAGCGTCCCCGTGGAGGTCGTAGGCGTTCCGGTGCGACCAATAGGCCTTGGTGAACGTGGCGAGCGGCACGAGGGCGATCTCGCTCATTCGCCGAACCAGGTCCGGGGGCTGCGAGCGAACCAGGACGTTGCCGAGATCGAGGACGAGGGCGCGAAACCGACTCATGGCCCGGTCACTACAACCGACGCACGCGGACTTCCAGAACGGTTTGTCGCAGGTCGGTCT
>Ga0335069_10007916_pt1 | contig 15268 bp, 11 predicted proteins | sample Lox_Sample_11_FD_206714 | JGI IMG/M metagenome (GOLD analysis project Ga0335069, IMG submission 206714) | Soil microbial communities from Loxahatchee National Wildlife Refuge, Florida, United States - Lox_Sample_1.1 | ecosystem: Environmental > Terrestrial > Soil > Wetlands | place: USA... | reverse complement strand
AGGCAAGCGGCGACAAGCAAAACCGCTGCAATCCATTCCAAGAGAGCGAAATTCCGCCGTAATCGCTGCAGTCCGCCGATGTTCATGCTGGTTTCTGTTTCCCACGCAATCAAGACGTCGCTCGATCAGGGAAACTCCGAGAAATTGCAATTGGAGCGAAGCATCTACAGGATAACCGAAGTCTCTGTGAGGAAATCGAATGGCTTCTCCGCGTGTTTACTTTTCTTCATTGACAAGGGTTTCGCACCAGCCGCCCTCGACTTGCACAGCCAGCTCTGCGCGAGGCACACTCTCAGAAAAGGAATAGGTCATGCATTTTGCAGATTGCCTCCGAGGTACGATCACTCTGACCGATGGAGCCTGGGGCACCGAGTTCCAGAAGCTCGGCGCCGCCACAGGCGCGTGTACTGACGAATGGAATCTTTCTAATCCAGGTCTGGTTCGCCAGGTCGCGGAAAGCTATATCCGCGCCGGCAGCCGCGTGATTCTAACCAACACCTTTCGCGCCAATTCCATCAGCCTCGCCCAGTACGGTCTCCTCGACCAAGCCGTAGAGATCAACCGCGCCGGTGTCCGCATTTCCAGGCAAGCGGCAGGCAATTCCGCGCTCGTATTTGCCTCCATTGGCCCCAGCGGAAAAATGCTGCTGACAAAAGAAGTGACCCCGGATGAGCTTCGGCAGGCATTCTCTCAACAGGCCAACGCACTCGCCGCAGAAGATCCTGACGCCATTCTGATCGAAACGATGACCGACCTCGCCGAAGCCCGAATCGCCGCCGCTGCGGCCCTCGAAACAAAACTTCCCGTCATCGCTTCCTTCGTCTTCGACTCCGGGAAGAACCGCGACCGCACCATTATGGGTGTCTCCCCCGAACAAGCCGTAACTGCACTGGCACCTGATGGGATCAGCGCGATTGGCGCCAATTGCGGCCTGGGCATCCACGACTTCATTCCCGTCTGCAAACGCCTTGCGGCCGCAACGTCATTGCCCATTTGGATCAAGCCGAACGCTGGTCTGCCGGAAATGGTTGCTGGCGTTGCTCAATACAAAACCACGCCAGCGGAATTCGCTGCGTCTGCGCGCGAGCTGATCGCTGCTGGCGCCACCTTCTTGGGTGGCTGTTGCGGCACGAGCCCGGATTTCATCCGTGCGCTCGCTCAGGAGCTGCCCACGGCCGCGAGCGCAAGGCCCTAAACCCGTTCAGAACGACAACGCCTTCACGAATTGCTCATGAAATGCCGGATGATTCGTTAATTCCACGTATTGGATCCGTTCCACAATCTGTTCAGCCTCCCGGCGCGCCGTTGATGAGGCCAACACAAACCGCGCTCCCAGTCCCGCCGCATTTCCCACCTGCCGGAAACGTTCGAGCGGGATGTCCGGAAACAAACCAACGCGAACCGCGCTCCGCATATCGAGATAACTCCCGAACGCGCCCGCAATGACGATACTCTGAAGCGACTCCCCAGCCAGATTCGCAAGTTTCAGCAGAACCTCAATCCCCGCGCGGATTGCCGCCTTCGCAAACTGAATTTCGCTGATATCTTGCCGCGTCAAAACAATGCTGCTGCCGCTCTCTGTTTGTTCCGGGCCGGCCAGAACAAATTCATTGTCGTGCTTGCCCGCATGGAGGCCGGAAGCCTGTTTTCGAAAATTGCCGCGTTCATCAAGGAGGTTCGCATCCAGCAATGCTGCGATCGCATCCAGAATCCCGGAACCGCAAATCCCCGTCGGAGGCTGGCGATCAATGGTGTAGTACTGAATCTCCCCAGCCTCGAATCGTACTCGCTCAATCGCTCCCGGAGCGGCTCGCATCCCTTGCTGGATGTGCGCGCCTTCAAAGGCCGGCCCCGAAGCGCACGAGCAGGAAAATAGTCGTCCGTCCGCACACAACGTCAGTTCCGTATTCGTCCCAATGTCAATCATCAGCGTGGGTTGGGGACGGCGGTTCAGGTCAATCCCCAGAAGCATCGCCACATGATCCCCGCCAACGTAGCCCGCGATATTCGGTGGCGTGTATACCTTCGCATTAGGGGCGAGCCGAAGCCCGAGTCCTTCAGCGGATTGATAAAGCGGTTCTACGGTGGCGGGGAGATAAGGAGCCGTCCCCAATTGCCCAACAGGAAGCCCCAGGAAAAAATGGTGCATCGCCGTATTACCCGCAATCACTGCTTCAAAAATATGATCCACGGAAATGTGCGCTTCTATGCACAATTCCGTGGCCAATGCGTTCAGCGCTTCAATCACTTTCTCTCGAAGCTGGCGCCGGCCATCTTCCCCTTTGTTCGCAAAAGCAATCCGGCTGATCACATCCTCGCCATAAACGATTTGTGGGTTCATTCTTCCGCTAGCCGCAATTGTCCGCCCGCTCTCCAGATCCACCAGATAACCCGCAAGTTTTGTGGTGCCCAGGTCAATCGCCAAGCCGAGGATAGGCCTTCGGGAAACCAACTCCTGAAGTGGAAGAACCGGATCGACGGGAACGCACTGGCCTCCGCCTTCGATTTGCACCCGCTGTAAACTCGTCAGCGACTCCGCGGGGATCTCCATTTGCACGTCGCTCAGCGGAACCGCCTGGCATGCCAACCGGCTTCCAACCCGGATACCGGCCTCGCCCAGTTGCTCGAACTCTTCCAAAGTGGGTTCCGTTAGATTCCCGGAGACACAGCGCACCTTGCATTGACCGCACGTTCCAACGCCTCCGCACACCGCCTGCAGTTCCACGCCCACCGATTGTGCTGTAGCGAGCACGCTCTGCCCAGCACCGGCTCTTATCCTTCTTCCAAGCGGCTGCAATTCGATCGTGAATTCCCGATCCATCTCGGCGTTCACGCCTTCGCTGGCTTGTGGAGGCAGGTATCCGCGGAATCGCACTCTGCGCAAGGTAATTCCGTGCATTGCGCTTTCTGTCCAATTCCAATCACCATGGAAACCGACTTCACGGGCTGCATCACAAACGATGCATTCAAGCTCACCCCAATGGCCGACGCATCAACAAGCGAGAACAAAGCGCTTTGTGCCCCAGCCAATTCCCAGCCCCTCATGCCGGGAAACAGAGGTCCTGTACAGAAGGATCTAGGTGCTGCGAAGTTTCGCGCAAAAAACTTTCCAGCCTCCGAAGTCAGCGCGCCAATCGCCGCCGTTCCAAATCCATCCAGAGCCAGCCCCAATGCCACATCTTCTTTCGATGCCTTCTGGAATTCCTGTTCAAATTCGGATCCGACTGTCGCGATCGCAGCAATCATCGATTCCAGCCCTCGGATTCGCCTCACAATCCCGTAGCCCTTCAACTCGGTCCCGTTGGCCAGCACCACCTTGCCGGAGTGGACTTCCCGTATATCCAAGGCCCGGTAAGCGACCTGTGGCCGAATCCAGTTTGTCCCCAATACTATCGCTCGTTCGGCCAGTTCGATCAGCCTTGGTTGGCGAGAGCGGACCTTTTCCGGATTAGCCCCTTGCCCGCGCAAAACCGCATCCACGTCCACGGTCAACTGCCAGTCACTGCGGATTTCTGTTTTATCCGGAGTTGTTTTCGTTTCCGGCATGGAAAGTGTGCCTCGAATCCCAAGACGCTAGACTACTGGCAGAGTGGCTGCCCCTTCTCGCTTTGCTTGCTCTGCAACGATGCTCCGCAATTGCTGATCGACGCCCTCTCTTAATTCTGGCCGCTTGTAGCTGGCCACCAGCTCGTTCACGCGTTCCTTTGCTCGCGCAAAACTGTCTTTCTTTCCTGCTTGCTCCCATGAATGCAGCGACCCTCGGTCAATCACCTTCGTCGGGATGTACTGTTCTTGCCGGAAGAATTTTCTCGTTTCTGGCAATTTCAGAAAATCCCCTTGTTCCCCCGCCTTGGCAAACATGTCGAGCGCCAGCGTCTCCGTGCGCTGCCCAATTCCCGCAACCAACCGTTGCGCCATCCCAATCGACTCTGCATCAAGCGCTAGCTTCTCCGGGCTGTGACACGCCAGCGAATCCAGCATCCCCGCTCCGGAAATCATGTTGATTCCCCCCAGCGCACCCATTACGGCAGCCATCCCGCTTTCCTGGCCTGCTTGTGCATCAACCACCTTGGCATCGCTTCCCAGCAAATACCCGTGCGTTGGCAATCCCAGCGACTTCGCTACTTGCGCGCACGCCACATTCAGCATGCACGTCTCAATCGCTCCCATCGGAGTGATTCCGCTCCGCATGTCAAAGATCGCCGGTGCCCCTCCCCACACCACCGGCGCCCCGGGCTGTGCCAATTGATGGATCGTGATTCCGCTGATGCACTCCGCTGCGTGCTGCACGATGGTTCCAGCCAGTGTCACCGGCGAAGCCGCTCCTGCCAGCGGCACCGAAATAATTTCCGCCGGAACCCAGGCCCGTGCCAGATCCACAAGATTCTCTGCCGCAAATTCCGACCAGTGCAGCGGCGGCGAAGGGCATACATCGAAGATTGCCCGCGGTTTGGCCTTCAGTGCCTCTTTTCCCCCGCTGTCCGCTTCCAACATCTCAATCATTGCGAGTGCGCTGTGCGGCAGAAACGCCCCGGTTACCACCGGCTTGTCCGAATGCTGTAGCACCACGAACAACCGGTACATGTCTCCCATCTCTTTGGGAACCTCATTGCACACAACCGCTGTGGATTGCGCCGCATATTGCGGCAGCATTTCCGCAACCTGCACCAGGCGCACCAGGTCGGCCGTCTGCGTCATCCGGTGTTCCAGTGTCGTCGGATCCAACATGTGGACACACGAGGAACCCGGATCGAAGTGGACATTGTCCCCGCCGTAATTCACCACTGCTTCACCGGCCCTGTTGTAAAGGGAGAAGGTGCGGGGAACACTCTCGATGCACCGTCGCGCAAGTGCCTCGGGGATATGCGCTCTCCCCTTCTCGACGCGTGCGCCCGCCGACGACAGCAATTCCGTCGCCCCTGCCGCCTGCACGCTCACTCCCCGCTCCCAGATCAGCGTGAATGCCTCCGAAAGAACTAGCTCCATCAACTGTGGCTCAAGGATAGTAAGACCTGGTCGCATGCAGATTCCTATTCCACTGTTTATTTCCCCACCAGCCTTTTCACCAGTGCAACCGTCGCCAGCGCATCCTTCCCATATCCATCCGCGCCAATTTCGTTCGCCCAACTTTGTGTAACCGGCGCTCCGCCCACGATCACCTTTACGGGCGGCCGCAATCCCCTGCGCTCCAATGCCTCCACCACGGCTCGTTGCCCTGTCATCGTCGTTGTCAGCAAAGCAGATACGCCCACAATGTCCGCATTCCACTCTCTGGCTTTTTCAGCAAACTTCTCAGACGGCACATCCACACCGAGGTCGCATACCTCGAATCCACTCGCGGACAACATCGTCCCTACTAGGGTCTTCCCGATCTCGTGGATGTCTCCTTTCACCGTCCCCAACACAACTTTCCCCAGCGACGCCCGCGCCACGCCCGCTTTCTGAATTTCCGGTTCCAGAATCGCGGTCGCCGCTTTCATCGCCTCGCCTGCCAGCACCAGGTCGGGAAGAAACATCTCGCCTTGCTCAAACTGCTCGCCAACCGCGTCCAACCCCTGAACAAAACCGTGATTGATGCAGTCGAGTGGACTGATACCTTCCTTTAGGGCCCGCTCGCTCAATTCCCGAGCCCGGTCCGGATCGCCCTGAATAATCGACAGCTTCATTTGCTCGAAAAGTTCCCGCGACATTTCGCCTCACACCCCGATCGTGATTGAGCGCAATCAGGCGACTTCCACAAATTGTCAGGAAGGGAATCGAGCGCAATCTTCAGGGGAGAGGGGCCCTTTGGCAGAACCACAGCGGGGCGCAACTCTTGCCTGGAGGCGGTACACTCGGGAGCGAAACTCCATCATAGGAGCCAGAGCCGTCCAAGTCCACCTCTCGGGACCCAAGTGCCCCAGACCGGCAATTTCGTTTTACTTCTTTTACTTTCGTTTTCCTACGTTTCGAATTACACTCAAACGCGTCCAATCTCTGCTTTGCGGACGCGCTCGCCCCGGGAGGCCACGACCATGATCCACCCGCTACGAAAACACAGGCTCATCCTGCTGGCTTCACTCACGGCGCTGGCCGCCATCCCGCGTCCCGCCCGCGCGCAAGACATTCAGTATCGCGAAGACCCCGGCGCCTCCCAGCACATGAACCTGCTTCTCAAGGATTGGGATCCGAAACCTATGATCCACGTCCCGGTCCACGAAGTGCCTCGTGCAAAATTCTACGTGATTGACGTGCACAACCATGTCGACGACGCCCAGGGCGTCAATGGGGAGGAAGTCCCCCCGGCGCAAGTCGTTAAGGACATGGACGCCGCCAACGTAAAGAAAATCGTCATTCTCACCGGTATGTGGGGAGACAAGCTTCAGAGCGTCCTCGATAAAATGGTCAAGCCTTATCCGGACCGGTTTGTGGTCTTCGCCCAGATGGACTGGAGCAAAATCAACGATCCCAATTTCAGCCGAGAGATGGTCGCACAACTCGACGACGCCGTGAAACGCGGCGCCCGCGGACTGAAAATCCTGAAGGACTGGGGCCTGGGCGTCCGCGACAATACCGGCAAATTTGTTCCGATTGATGATCCGCGCATGGATCCGGTCTGGGAAGAGTGCGGCAGGCTCGGCATTCCCGTCGCGATTCACTCCACCGACCCCGAGGCCTTCTTCACCCCCACCGATGCCCACAATGAACGGTACGAAGAGCTCATGCACAACCCGACCTGGAGCTTTTACGACCACGATTTTCCCAGCAAACAGACGCTTCTTGATCAGCGCAACAATATAATCGCCAGGCATCCTCACACTATCTTTATCGCCCTTCACGTCGCTAACTGGCCGGAAAACCTCGACGCCGTTTCCGACTGGCTCCGCAAATATCCCAATATGTATGTCGAATTCGGCGCCAGGGAAGCAGAACTCGGTCGCCAGCCTCGCCGCGCGGCTCAATTCTTCAACCAATTTCAGGACCGCATCCTCTTCGGCACGGATTCCGAACCCGTTCCGGAAATGTACGCCAACTATTTCCGCTGGCTGGAAACCTCCGACGAATATTTCCCTTACTGGGGCTACCCCGGCCAGGGGCGCTGGATGATTTACGGCATGGCCTTGCCGGATGCCATTCTCGAGAAGGTCTATCATGGTAACGCGGAAAAGATTTTTGCGATGTATCGTGGGCAAAACCGATGAAAGCTCGCAATCTGAAACCGCTCGGTCCTGTTTTGACCCTCGCGGGCCTTGGACTTTTTGTCTTGATCGCCTCTTGCCGTAAGCAGGAATCTCCCAAAGAACCTGTTTCCTCGATTGTGGTCGAAACCGGCTCTGACGGCATCCATCTGCAAACAGCGCAGGCCGAATTCCTGCTAACCGCCGGTGGCGCGTTGCTCGCCCGTCACAAATATGGAATGCAGTGGCTCACCCTCGATGACGCAAGTGCAAATTCCAGCATTCTTGTTCAGGCAGACAAGCACCCCGTGACCGATTTTGTTCGCGATTTGACGCACGCGCGGATCCTGCCGGCGAATGGCAAACTCGGGTCTCTTGGAAAGCGCGTGGAAGTTCAGGGCCGCAGCGCAAGCTCGGGCCTTGACGAGTTGTTGGCCGTCGAAGTCTACGACGATTTTCCGAATCTGGCTCTGCTCTCCGCCTCATACAAAAACTCCGGTCAGAAAGACATTGCCCTTGACTCCGTCGCTTTACAAAACCATTCCTTGAACGCCTCACTCGCCGACAACACCGCAAAACCTCACGAAATGTGGGCCTTCTTCGGCTCCAGCCTCAAATGGGGCAAAGACGACGTTCTTCCCATCCCTGCGAAATTCTCCCAGGAAAATCCTTTCGGCGTGCCCGTCGAAACCAAGGATGATCTCGGCCGTGTCGGTGGTGGCGTGCCGGTTGTCGCTTTCTGGACGCGCAACACAGGCTTGGCCATCGGCCATCTGGAAACACTGCCATTGGCCATTTCCATCCCTGTCGGGACAACATCCGATGGCCACGTAAACGCCGCTGTAAGCGTCACTTCCGGCACCACGCTTAAACCCGGAGACATCTTCGCCACGCCGAGAACCTTCGTCACCGTTTTTCGCGGCGATTACTACGAGCCTCTCCACACCTGGTCGGAAGCTGTCGAACGCGAGGGATTGTCCCGCCCCAAAAACAACGATGAAAACTACGCCGTCAGTTGGTGCGGCTGGGGCTACGAATCCAATGTCACGCCCAAACAGATGCTGGACACTATCCCCAAGCTCAAGGAACTTGGCATTCACTGGGCCACGCTCGATGATCGCTGGTTCAACAACTATGGCGACTGGCAGCCTCGCCCGGATACCTTTCCCGGCAACGCTATCCAGCAAATGGTCAAGGATTTTCACAAGCAGGGCGTCAAGGTCCAGCTTTGGTGGCTCCCTCTCGCAGTCGAAGATGGCAAATTCAGCTATGGTGACCACAAATACGTCGTCTCTGACGTCGTAAAGGAGCATCCCGATTGGCTCATCCTTGATGAACACGGCCAAGCCGCGCGCATGACCCGAAATCTGGCCGCGCTTTGTCCTGCCGTTCCCGAAGTGCGCGAATACTACAAAAATCTGACTGAGCGCTTCATTCGTGATTGGGATTTTGACGGCCACAAGCTCGACAACATTTACGCCACTCCGCGCTGCTACAACCCCAAACACCACCACAAATCTCCGCTCGATTCCGTCTACGCCATGGGTGACGTTTACAAGGCCATTTTTGAAACTACTCGCGCCCTGAAACCCGACAGCGTCACCCAAAGCTGCCCCTGTGGCACGCCTCCCAGCCTCGCCTGGCTTCGCGACATGGATCAGGCCGTCACCGCCGATCCGGTCGGCTCCATCCAGGTTCGCCGCCGCATCAAAATGTACAAAGCCTTGCTCGGGCCCAACGCCGCCATCTATGGCGATCACGTGGAACTCACTAGAATCACCGGCGCCAATACCAACAACGAGCAGGATGTTGGCGACGACTTCGCCTCTACGCTAGGGACCGGTGGCGTGCTGGGAACCAAATTCACCTGGCCCGATTACGGCCCGAAACTGAAAAACGTTTATCTCAATCCAGCCAAGGAAGCTCACTGGAAAAAGTGGATCGCCATCTACAACGAGAAACTCCTGTCCAAAGGCAGCTTTCTCGACCTCTACGTCTACGGCTACGACGTTCCCGAAGCGTATGTCATTGAGAAAAATGGAAGCATGTACTACGCCTTCTATGCGCCTTCAGAGAAGGGAAGTAACACGTGGAGCGGAGAGGTAGAACTGCGCGGGCTCGGCAACCAGAGCTACCACGTCACGGACTATGTCAATGGCAAAGACTATGGCGGCGTGACCGGCCCCACCGCAAAACTGAAAGTGGATTTCGCCGGAAGCCTGCTGCTGGAAGCGATGCCGTCCGGCGCGGGCCATTAACGAACTGCCGGTACATCGCTCACTAGCGGTTCATTGTGCCAGGAATTCGTCTCGATACGCCGCATCCCGAAATGCCTCTGTTCCGCCGCTTCGTGTCGTCGAAAGTGCGCCTGCCAAATTCCCGAATCGCAAGCACTCATGCACGTCGACCCCTTGAATAAAGCGATGAAGGAAACCTGCGTCAAAACTGTCTCCCGCTCCAATCGTATCCACTGCAGATACTCTGGGCGCCAACACCTCAAAAATTTCCGTACCTCGGCGCGCAAGAGCTCCACGTTCTCCCCGTTTCATCACCACAAGCGGTACTCTTCCCGCCAGAAAATCCAAAGCCTTTATCGGATCCTCCAGCCTTGCCAGCCGGCATGCTTCGCGCTCATTCGGCAAGAGCACATCCACCCATGCAAGCACATCTAAAACGTCGCGTTCCCACCTGTCCTCGGGATCATCATTCGTGTCCAGTGAAGTCGAAAGTCCTGCCTCTTTTGCGATCCGGAACAGGTCCTTTACACGTGGCCGCAGGGCGGTTTGCAGGAAAAAAGAAGATAAATGGAGGTGGCGTGCTTCGCAGATTCGCGGCAAGTCCAGATCCCCGAATCGCATCTCCGCCATCACGCCCGGATACGTCAGAATGTACCGCTTCTCCTGCTGCGGCAGGATTACTGTCAGCCCCGTCTGCTTCCCCGCAAACCGCTTTACAGGTGCCACGTCCACGCCCGCCTCAGCAAGGCGGCTCAGGCACATCTCGCCGAGCCCATCCTCCCCGATTGCCGAATGGAAGCACACGCGGCTTCCCATCATCGCCAGATTGTGGGCGAAAATCGCCGAAGAACTCCCCAAGGTCAGGCTGAGATTCGACGCCAGATGCTCGCGATCGAGTTCATATTGTTTCGGCAGTCCGTACAATACAAGGTCCAGATTCAGTTCGCCAACCACGCTGACATCGAATTTCTTTTGGCTCGGCATTCAGGTCAATCCAAGATCACGACGCGGGTCAAATTCTTGGGCTCATCCGGGTTGAATCCCTTCTTCACTCCCGTGTGATATCCCAAAAGCTGTGTGGGAACAACAAACGGCGCCAGCAGTAGCAACTCCGGGGCGTCCGACTCCAGCTCCAGCACCAGATCCGTCGTCTTCTTCACAACCTCGTTTGCGCGATTGCAGATTGCAACAATCGTTCCCCCGAGTTCTTTCATCTCCACCAGCACTTCGCTCTCTGCCTGCATGCCCGTCTCGCTTAACAGAAACGTGATGCACGTCTGTGGGGCCACAATCGATTTTGGCCCGTGCCGGAACTCCAGCGTATGGTAAGCCTGTGCGTACGAGTGCGACATTTCCGTTATCTTCAATGCTGCCTCGCGGGCCACCGGAAAGAATGGTCCCTGTGCCAGGTAAATATAATCTTCAAAGGAACGTTCTCCCACAAACCTTTCAATTCTCTTGTTCCATTCCTGTATCCGGGCCGCAAGCTGCTCCGCCGCCGTTTCGATCCCCGTCCAAATCGTTTCTTTCGCCCCTGTCTCCGCCGCCAGCGCCACGACCGTCAGCAGCATCGAGCTGAACGATCGCGTCATCACCATGCTTTTTTCGTCCGCGTCCGGCAGGCCAATCGTCACATCGCACGTCTTCGCAAGTTCCGATCCCGGCGCGCACGTAATCCCCAGCGTTGGCACTTGATGTTTCTTGCGAAGAATCTCAGCCGCGCGCACTGCCTCCGATGTGGATCCGGAACGGGAAAAAATCACTGCTTGCAAGCCCGTTTCACCAAACTGCGCGAGATTCGGAAATAAGAGAATCTCGGAGCAGGGAACTGCACGCGCTGGTTGCCCGGTCAAAAGCATCCAGCAGGCCGCCGCGGCTTCCGCCAGATAGAAACTCGTCCCGCAGCCCGTGAACAACCACGATTTGCGCGCATTCACCGTCTTTAGCGTTGCGCTAAATCCTGAATTTGTGCGCAGACCGCGCATGCACAGCCGCCAGATTTCCGGTTGTGACAATATTTCCGCCAGTGTGTGAGCACCACGAACCGTTGCATCCGAACTAAGCATTGCCGTTTCCTCGACGAAGCGAATCCCAAGGGCTCGGGATCTCCGCTTTGAAGTTGAATTGCCAATCAAACTGCCTGTCTAACGAACCTCAATTTCAGTTGTCTTGCCATTCCAGCGCGTCTCCCGAACGTCTGCACCTTGACGCGTTTGGATGGCGCTGAATGCTTCCCGCTGCTTCATCCTAGCCATTCGCCACTTTGGCTCCGCACGCGGTGGCATAGACTTCGAGCACCTCGCGAACTTTGCTCCGGATCAGTTCCTTCGGGGAATGCCTCAAGCAGCCGTTCAACACCATTTCACCCTGCCTCGGCAAAAATTGGCTCATCATCGAGTTCGGAGGCGGGTCCGCGGCCAGATTAGCGATCAAGCGGTCCAGTGCGGCGGCCACTCGAGGCACGGGCCAGTAGTAGCGCGAACGGTCGCTGTAACTATATCGGCGCGCCAAGCGAATTGCCGTTTCGTCGCCACGATAATAGTTTTTCCAGAAGCTGGGGTTTTCGACCATTGCCTGATCGAGCTCTTCGCGCACTCTGGAAACCCTCACGCCTCTGCGAGGCGCAAGCCATTCCTCTTCCAGCGCCGCCAGGGCGAACACCGCCTCTCGGAATGCAAACGTGAGCCACGGGCCTACCTTCAATATCGCGAAGTGGTCGTTGACCAATTGCTGGAGTGCGGCAGCGGGTTGGTAGTCGGTAGAGTGGGCTTCATAAACCCCATGCCAATGCTTCAGGGCAAATGTCGAAAGCGCCTCTGCCTTTTTCCGGTCGTAGGCAAATACCGAGGCGTCCCCGAATTCCACGCCAGGCTGAACGACGACAGCCACCACGCGTTCCCAGGCTGATTCCAATCCCCGCGCCTCAAAGGCGCGCTTGGCGACCTCCAGCGTTTTCTGCAGAGCGTCTACCCGCGTAACCTCCGGCGCTTTCCCCTCCGCCAATTCCCCGCCGGGGATGGGCACTTCCGTGCCGATCACATAGAGGGGAGCGGGAAATTCCTCGCCGCGTTCCTTGCTCGCTTCCTCTGCCGCCGCGCACAATTCCGCTGCGCGCTCGCTAACGGTCTCATCGCGTAATGCGCTATGCCGGTCCCCTGGATCGTCGGCGCAGCGCATGCTCGTATCCAGATGAATTTTTGCGTATCCTGCCCGGACGGAATCGCGCACGAGGACGCGGGCCTTCTCCATAGCCTCTTTCGACGATTCCTTGCGCCATACGTGCGGGCCCAGATGGTCGCCGCCCAGGATGATCCGCTCGGAGGGAAAATCCTCCGTCGCCGCAAGTTGCCCGATGAACTGGGCGAAATCCGACGGCGTCTGGCCTGTGTAGCCTCCGAACTGATTCACCTGGTTCGGAGTGGATTCAATTAAAAGCAGGCTGCCATCCTGTTTTGCCTGCTCGATTCCGGCTTCCAGCACGTACCGATTCGCGGAACACAGGGAGTAGATTCCAACCGACTTTCCATTGCGGTGCGCTTGCAAAAGGGCAGTTAAGCTTTCCCTGGATGTGTTCGCGCGGATTGGGAGGCTTCGGGGCATGTTTTACGTTTCAACTCGATTGTTCTTTTAGTTTTTTTTGCCCGCATTTTCAGCGCACCTATACCACGGCCGCGCTGCTCCAAGGTGCTGGTTCACATTCTGAATGTTCTTCACGCCCTCATTGGCAAGCCAGTCCTTAAGCGTCGCCGCACCCTTTTTCACAAAGATCGGCATCCCGTCTTGCCAAGTCGCGCGCCCGCAAAGCACGCCGGAAAATTCGGAACCGGCCTCCGCCGCCAGCGTCAGCGCATCCACAAACATTTCGTTGCTGACCCCTTCGGACAAATAGATGAACGGCAGCGTGCTCGCCTGTGAAGCCCGTCGGAAATGGCCGATCGCGTCCGCACGCGAATGAAGCGCCTGCGAGAGCGGCAAGCCTGGGGATTCCACAAACTTCATGTTCACCGGGGCGCCGATTTTCAGCACGTCCACCGCATATCTCGGCTTGCAGAACTCCTCCACCGACCTCGTGACCACATCCGGTTTCAATCGCGCGAACTCCGGACCCTTTTCGTCTATGTCGTCGTGATAGTTCACGATCTCCAGAAAAAAGGCCACATCCGCGGTGCGGCATTCTTCGCCCACACGTTCCACCCAATCCTGTTTCCGCGAATTGATCTCCCCGCCGCTCAGTGGCGAATAGTACAGCAGCACTTTGACCGCATCGGCGCCGTAGCTTCTCAATCGCGTAGCACTAAATCCTTCCAGCAACCGGGGCATGCGCCCGCGGACAGTCTTCTCATATCCGCTCTGCTCATAAGCCAGCAGGAGACCCGCATTTTGATTGCGGCGGCTGGCGGCTGGGAGCCCATGTTCCGGATCCAATAAAATCGCGCTGGCATAGGGTGTCAGGCTTTCGCACACAATCTCCTTGAATTGCACGAGCCAATCGGAGGGGACCTCGTCGACGCTGAATCCACTCGTCTTCGCAAAAATCTTTCGCAGCGCGCTGCGCTGGTCGAGCGCCAGCGCCGCAATCACGCCGCGCTTGTCCGAAACGCCGTTGAGTCCTTTCCTTTTTCCGCTCGTGAGATTACCCGCCATGATCGCCCTATTGCCTCTGCACCCAGATCACTGCGCCACGTTCCACGGTGGGCAAAAGAAAGTCGACCTCTTCGCCGGCTTTCGTACCCTTCACAATCTCCCGTTTTCCTAGAAAGGGAAGAAATACCAGGGTACTTCCCGCTGCTGCAGGCAAACGAACATGAATATCCGATACCGGGGTCGGGTGCGCCACCTTACTGGGCACCAGACCGCCAAAATTCGCCAGGAATGCGTGAGGCGCGCCATCCACATCCGCCATGTTGACGGCCACCGTCGGCGGAGCATCCACGGTCATGTCACTCTTCACTCGAAGCGCTTCCTCAAACTCCACCGGTTTCTTTCCCAGGGCCCTCGAAAAAGCCTTCTCCATCTCCGCGAAATACTCTTTCCCGGGATCATGCACGATCTCTTGCACCCGCTCCGAGGCGGTCAACCCGGTCGCATTCCTTCCCGTGATCACCAGCTTTCCGCCGCTCGCCACATACTCTTTCAAATCCTTCATTTCTTCTGCGCTCAACACACTGACGTTCGGCAAAAGCAATTTCTCCCCGTGGAAAGCTGACAGCGTCCGCGGAGTCACCACCTGAAACTCCCGGTGGGCTTGCAGCAGCAGAACCAGTGCCCCTCGATACGCCGGAAGAAACTCTTGCGAATCATAGTCTCGGCTCTGCGGCGAAAAATAAACGCCAACCGGGTGCATCGGCGTTCTTGGTCGGTACAGCGTCTTTTCATTCGCCTGGATCCACGCAAAAATCTCGCGTCGTGTCGCCTGATCGTTTGTTCCTGCCATCTCATGCCCCGGCGCATCCCAGAAGTTCGCCCCGGCGATCACTTCCGACATCGCCAGGTTCTTCATCGCTTCCCGTTTATCCACGCCTTTGTCGCCATCCCATGAGTAGTTCAAAATCCACGTCGCCTTTCCCTGCGCAAACGCGCGAAACGACAGCATCCCCGCCTGGTACAGAAACCAGTCCAGTTGCGTCCGTGACGCCGCCATGTGCTCCCCGTTGCCGAATTCATATTCATGAGCGATCGCATCAATCACCCCATACATTTCGTAGACGTCCGCACCCACCACCACCGCTTCGTGCTCGATCCCCGGATAAATCTCCGGAATCACCATGATCTTCGGATTCACGCTGCGCGCCTGCTCTCGAATTTCCTGTACAAACCGCGTCATCGTCTCGATGCGAAAGTCAATCCACTTCCGGAAGTTGGGATCGCTCGAAT
>Ga0335069_10007915_pt1 | contig 15269 bp, 12 predicted proteins | sample Lox_Sample_11_FD_206714 | JGI IMG/M metagenome (GOLD analysis project Ga0335069, IMG submission 206714) | Soil microbial communities from Loxahatchee National Wildlife Refuge, Florida, United States - Lox_Sample_1.1 | ecosystem: Environmental > Terrestrial > Soil > Wetlands | place: USA... | reverse complement strand
CGGGACCAGCGACGGTCACGCCGGCGGTCGGATTGCCTCCGTCTGTGCCGCCGGTGAAATAGTGAATCACGTTGAAGGTCTGGGCCTGCGCCGACTGCGTTGCGATCACGGCCAACGCGCAAAGCATGGCGAGCGCAAACGCGGGAAATGCCAGGTGACGGCCTACGCGGATCCGGTTTGTCATGATTACCCCCAGGGTTTGAGCCGGGCGCGCCGACGACGGTCTTGTACACGCCCTACGCGCGGCATGAGATATCACCCGGCTGCCAACAGATCAACTTAATTCTGGATTACGGTGTAAAGAACTGACGGGGAGTGACTTAGACCGCGAACGAAAATTGGATATCATCGTCGGGCGAGGGTTGAGTTCGGCGAGTTGCACCGTGGAAAGGGCCGGACTGGCGATGCGCCGCACGAGCAATCCTATTGCCCAAGTTGTGCCAGCGCAGCGCGGAGCGGTGCCGACGAAACCTGAATCAGACCGCCGTACGGGACATACATTTCAAGCATCAGGAACACTGCTCCACAGATGGCGGCAGCGGCGACGAACAAGCTGATTACAACCGTGTAATTGGTGGGCGCAAACAAACCGAAGCTGACAAACAAGGCGATCAGCCAGAAGATCACCATGATCAACAAGGGCTCCGGTACAGGCACACTTCTCTGGGTATACATGAGGAGACGGGTCTGGCCGATTTGCAAGGCCAGGCTTTGCGCTTGTGAGTGGAGTGCCCGCTGCTTGTCGTCTTTGGGGGAGAGCTCGTGAATCTTGTCGAGGACGACTTCGCCGGTTGGGATCGATTGTGCTTCGTTGCTCTTTGAGCCATCCGCCGGCCATAACCGCTCGATTTGCTTCTGGGTTGACCGCCGCAGCTCAGCCCGGACATCGGCGGACTCAGGCCCATAGTGAGCCAGCACGCGATCCAGCAACAAAACATTTGCGGCCAGCTGGGTGACGTCGCCGGTTTGCGTATCGTAGAAGCTCTTGGCGGAATAGACGAGAAGCCCCAGCACCAGGGCAACTGTGCCGGCCACCAGCCCCATGCTGACCCTTACGATATCTTTCGATTCGGGGGCGACGTGGTGTTCCGGCAGAAAGCGCCGAAGCGCAATTCCAAGCAGCGCCGCGCCAAAGGCACAGGCAAAGACAAACAGACTGGCGGTAGTCGGACTCATGCGAAGTATCAGGGTTTACAGCATTCGACTCGAGGACCCAATCGCCATCCAGCAAAGGGCTTCCGAAAACCCAAATTGAACCGATAACGAGCATTCAACTCTCAAAAGGACGCGGCGGCAACTGGTGAAATTGCTAGCGCCGTGGAGAAATTTGGGATACCTGCCGCCAACTTGCGTTTGCGCGGTGAGCGGTTGCAGGTCGTTCTCCGGACGACGGCGTCGTTGATCAGTGGGGCAAGAGGCGGGGAAGGTTACGAACCGGCTGAAGACCGGCTTTGCAAGTTCCGGATGAGCGCCATAATCGTGTTCCAGTTCCGCGTGGTCGCTTTGGTTCCGAACGCCTTGTCGATCTCACCCAGGTAGCGGATGGTCTTCATGTCACGGCGGTATTCCCCGAAAACGAATCGGCCCTTCGCCCCGACGAGTCGCACCAGCCACTCGCCGTCTGGGGGAAGCGTGATCGGCAGGGAAGGATGGACACGGCGGCCTTTCACCAGGATGCTGACGAAGCGCACGACATCGGGCGCCGGCGGCTCCGCTCCAAAGGGATTGCCAGTCGTCAGGCGGAGAAGATCGCGCGCGTCGCAGATGACAGCTTCGGTATCGAATGGCAGCTTCTTGAGCAGCTCGGTGCGAAACTTCGCCAGCGGCCCGGGCTTCCAAACCACAAACGTACCCGCAGCCCCGACGTTGACCACGTCGTAGTCGCGCAGCTCGCTTGCCAGAAGGCTTGGGCGAAACCTTCTGTGTCCGCCAACGTTGACGCCGCGAAGGAAGACGACAACCGCCATAGGTCTTCTACGGCTCCTTGCAGATTTCGATGAGGTTCCCTTCAGTATCACGAACCTCCTATCGCCCTTGAAGGGGCTCGAATCAGAAATTGCACCGATACCCAGCGCTTCCGCGCTGGGCTAAGCACTGGTACAGACCGGGCACATACCTGACAGATCAAACCGGACATCCCTGACAGTCTGGCTGGTTCGCCTCGGGCATGTGGAACTTTGACATGCCTTGGAGAACGAGCAGTGTCATGGATGAACGCATGCGGTTTGTGCTGGAAGTGGAGCGGGGAGAGCACACGATGAGCTCAGCGTTTCAGCAGGTCCACGGGTTCGCGCACGTCGGTCACGCGGAAGAACTTCGCCAGTGCGGGATACTTTTGCGCCACGGCTTCGTACATGAGGTACGCAACGTTGCGATAGGAGAAGTGCCCGGCGACGCCGGTGCGCAGCTCGCTGATGTAGATGGCCTCCGCCAGATCCATCTTGAAGAGGGTGCGCTTGCGGAAGGCCAGCGGGATGACATACTGCGAACGCTCGTCAGGGCTGACAGGTGGGTGCCCCACCCAAGCTTCGTTTGCTTGGGTGGGGATTTTTGTGTCGAGATGTTTGGCATTTTCGCGCGCCCTCTCCATCGTTGACTGATAGCGCCCGTGCAAGCCCGCATCGGCAATCTCTGCCGGCTCGTCGTAGCCATGTGCGGTGGTGTACTCCTGCACGATCTGCACGCAGCGGCGATGGCGATGCATGTCGCGGAAGCCGCCGATGTCCATCAGGATGTCGAAGCGGAAGCGCTGCCCGGCGCAGTAGGCGCGGGCGACTTCGTCATGACGGCCGCGGCGTTGCAGACCCAGCTCGATGATCTCGCTTCGCTGTGACTCCGGCAGCCCGGCGACGACATCGCGAATCTGCCGGTAAGGATGATGCGAATACTGATAGAGCAGCGTGGCCGCCAGTTCGATCTCCAGCGGATCGTCTTCGAGCAGCGTGACGGTCGGCGCGTCCCCGATGGCGGCGTTCGCCAGCAGTTCTGCGGCGGCAGCAGTTATCTCGCGCCGCGTCTCAATCTCGTAGGCGTTCGGCTCGGCGTACTTCATTAGAGTGGGCGCGACCCTGACTTCGCGCAGCAGGAACTGACGCAGCGCCTCGTTATCGTCAGCAAGCTGTGGAAGCAGCTCCCGGATCTTCGCGTCATTGATGTTGTAAGCCGGCTCCTGCGCGGCGCGGCGCAACAGCTCGCCCAGGCGCCGCACTTCGGCGTGCGTGTCCGAGAGCAGGCGCGAGACCTGGTTCTCCAGCGTGCGCGCGCTGACGATCTGGCCCAGCGAAGTGTTCGTAGCCAGCGGCAGCAGGTAGCGCGAGATGTCGAAGGCCCGCGCGCGCAGCGTGCGCTCGTAGGCTTCCTGCTTCATCTCCGCCGGCTTGGGCGTGCGCTCGCGCAGGTACTGTAACATCTCTTCGGAGAAATGCCGGTATTCGGCGAAGAGATGATCGATGGTCTCGCGGTACAAGGTGCGGGCGGCGTCATCGTCGCCGAAATCTGGAACGTAGTAGCCGCTCTTCTGGAAGTCCTGATAGCGGGTGGAGCGCTCCTGGCCGTCCCAGCGCGGCTCGTCGACGACGATGGTTGCCGCCAGGATCGACAGCCGCTCGATGGCAAAAGCGATGTGCGCCAGATCGGCAATGCTGCGATGACCGTACTGAAAATAGAAGGTATTGAGGAACTTCTCGGCCTTCTGCTCGTTGATCTCGGCCAGCGACTCGCGCATCGACAGCGCCGAGCGCGAATACTTGGCCATGCCGTAGGCCTGCACCTCGGGGTCGGCGCCGTGCACGGCGTAAACGTCGGTGCTGGGCGTTTCAGGCTGACCGTTGGAGCGGATTTTGTCGTCTGCGGACACTGCGCTGAATGATATGCGTTGCGGCTGCGCCGGGACAACGGCGCGATTCTGTGAACTGTGGAAAATTGTTGGCGAACGAAGTTCGTGCGGCATCCCATCGCTAAGGCGCTGTCAGCACAGCACGAGTGCGGATTTGGGCACGGCGCGAATGCAGCAGCGCCGCGCGCGCTGGAAGATTGTCATCCCGAGCAAAACGAGGGATCTGCTTTCCCGCCCTATAACAGGATCGTTGTCGCTCGACGGAAAAGCGGATTCCTCGCTACGCTCATAATGACGATCTTCTGATTCGAACAGTGTCGGCTGATTTCGCAAGGCCAGGATGAATCCGCGTGACTAAGTCTTCAGCAGAACCCGATCTTGCCGACGACACCCGCACCGCGTGGGTGGGCGCCGACTCCATTCTGTTCGCCACGGCTCACCGGCCCTGGCCCGCGCCGATGGCGCCGTGGATCATGACCCAGCGCTGGCACGATCTGCTGTTCCTGCACTACGCGCTTCCACCTGAGGTGGTGCGCAAGGTCGTTCCCGATGTGCTCACGCTGGACACCTACGAGCACCGCGCGTGGATCTCGGTGGTGCCGTTCTGGATCAATCATCTGCGCCCGCCGGGAGTGCCGCCGGTGCCGTGGCTCTCGCGCTTTGGCGAAGTCAACGTGCGCACCTACGTTACCTACGGCGGCAAGCCGGGTGTCTACTTCTTCAGTCTTGACGCCGGCAACCTATCGGCGGTGTGGGGCGCGCGCGTCTTCTACCGGCTGCCGTATTGGCAGGCGTCATTCAAGATCAAGGACAAGGGCTCGGCGAAGATCGAGTACGAGTGCAAACGACAGCACGGGCCCAGGCCGGCGCAGTTGAACTGCGCGTACGGTCCCGCCGATGCCAGGAGCTTTCACGCCCACCCCGGCTCGCTGTCGCATTTCCTGACCGAGAGGTATTGCCTCTACTCCTTCAGCCGCAAGCGTCTCTATCGCGGCGAGATTCACCACCTGCCGTGGGAACTGCAGAACGTTCAATTTGAGCTGCGGGAAAACACCATGGCGAAGCCGGCGGGATTGGAATTGCCGGCGCAGCCGGACCTGGCCAGCTTCACGCGCGAGATGAAGGTGCTGTTCTGGGCGCCAGAACGGCTGCTGTAGATCGGTGCCGCGGTTCCCGTCAGGAGTTGGTGCCCCAGGTTCGCGTCCATCGTGCGGACGCTACCCTGGGCCCACGTTAGCCCAAAAGATGGGCGAACGTGGGGCACCATGTCTTAAGGCTGGTGCTTCGTACGGGAAGGGGCGAATAGGTACGACAGCGCGACCGTTCCCACCACCATCCACAGCAGGTTCCGGCGGGCGGCGAAATCTTCCACTCGCCAGCTGCCGGTGGGGTGAAACAGCGTAAGAGCAAAGATCAAGGCGCACAGCAGCGACCCGATGATCGCCACCGGCATGCCGTAGTACCGCGACAACCCAAACAACACCACGATGAACGCCAGCGGAAGGAAAGTCCGTTGCTCGCTGCCGGCGAAGACATAAGCCAGCAGCAGAGACGCACCTCCGGCCAGCAGGACGCCCAGCAAAACTCGTAATGTTGGGGCCAAAGTGCGCATAGTTCAGATGCAGATCAGAGAGTTACATCCTAATGTGTCGATGATGCCACGATTCCCGGGTCACGCCGCAAAATTCGTGAGCTGCTGCGCGATCCGAATCCAGCATCTACTTTCGAATTCGCTCGCGTGTGAATAGATGCCGAGCAACGATAGGAACGGCAACAGCTTCTGATTGTTTGCCTGCTCCCCTGGGTTATGTCGCACGGCACAGACACGCTCCTGCTGCAGCTCTTTACGATCTTTGTGTGTGCGAAGATCTGCGGGGAAGTGTTCGAGCGGCTGGCCCTGCCCGCGGTGCTGGGCGAAATCCTCGCCGGCATCGCTCTCGGCCCTTACGCGGCCAACATCATCGTTCCCAGCGACACCATCATCTCCCTGGCCGAAATCGGCGCCATCTTCCTGCTGTTTACGGTTGGCCTGGAGACCAGTCCGCATGAACTGATCCGCATTGGCGGCCGTTCGTTGAACGTCGCCATCGCCGGCATTGTATTGCCCTTCGTCTGCGGCCTGTTCTACCTGAAGATGAACGACGTCAGCACGCATGAGGCTGTCTTCGTCGCTGCTGCCATGGTGGCCACCAGCGTGGGCATCACCGCCCGTGTGATGCAGGACCTGCAGGTGCTGAAGAGCCGGGCGGCGCAGATCATCCTGGGGGCGGCAGTCTTCGACGACATCCTCGGTATGGTGCTGCTGGCGGTGGTGGTCAGCGTTTCGTCGGGAAGCGGCGTGCATTGGGTGCATCTCGGCGTGGTGATCGCCGAGGCGGTCGGCTTTGCGGTGTTCATGATCTACTTTGGGCCGGGCGTGGTCAGGCGCATGCGTCCCGGTCTGCAGCAGTTGTCCACCCGCGACGCACCGCTGATCCTGGCGCTCTCGACTTGTTTGCTGCTGTCGGTTGCCGCACTCAAAATCGGCATGGCGGCCATCATCGGCGCATTCTTTGCCGGGCTGATCTTCGCCGACTACTCGCCGGAGTGGGGGCTGCGGCCTCGCGTCTACGGCATCAACGAGTTTCTCACGCCGTTTTTCTTCTTTACCATGGGCGCGCGGCTTGACCTGCGCGTGTTCCACGGAAACCTCTTCCTCGTTTCGGTAGTGATTTCGCTGCTGGCGCTGGTTACGAAGGTGATCGGCTGCGGCCTGCCGATGCTCAAGGAAGGTTGGCGCAACGCGGTGAAAGTCGGCGTGGGCATGACTCCACGCGGCGAGGTCGCGCTGATCATCGCGCTGATCGGGCTGCAGATGAACATGGTCTCGCAGCGCGCCTACGCCATCGTCATCTTCATGACCGGCGTGACCACGCTGCTGCCGCCGCCCCTGCTCCGCTATCTCTTCCGCGAGGACAGACCGGCCCATCCCGTTCTCGTCGCGCCGGAAGAAGAGAAAGTGCAGATGGGGTAAAGCAGCAACTAGAAGCTATCTGATAAATCGCTTTGTATCAGGGCACGTCTTTAGACGTGCCGCAAACCGGTAATCCAGGCCCGGGCTTCAGCCCCTGCCGAGTGCGGATTTTGCAGGGGCTAAAGCCCGATCCTAAACCGCCGAGGTTCGGCACGACTAAAGTCGTGCCCTGACACAAGCCAAATCGATTTATGAGATGAGTTCTAGCAATTAGCTTCGAGCCTCGATCCTTCAGCCTCGACAGCGAATGGACAAATCCTGCGTCGACTGCTTACAAATGCGTGGCTCGCGGCTCGGAGCTTGCGGCTAATCGCCAGCTGCTATTTATAATCCTGCTTTGTTTGCGGGAGGCATTTCATGGCAGGAGTGGAAGGCCGGGTCGCGTTGGTGACGGGCGCTTCGCAGGGGATCGGCCGCGGATGCGCGCTGCTGCTGGCTGAGTCGGGAGCGAAGCTGGCGCTGTGCGCGCGCAACCAGGAGAAGCTCGATCAGCTGGCCGCGGAGATCAAAGGCCGTGGCGGCGAAGCCGAAGCATTTCCGCTCGACGTCGCCAACGAAGAGGCGATCAAGAGCACGGTCAAGGCGGTGGTCGCGCGCTTCGGCAAACTCGACATCCTGGTCAATAACGCCGGCATCACGCGCGACCAGCTCGTCATGCGCATGAAGCGCGCCGACTGGGACGATGTGATCGCGACCAATCTCACCGCGCCATTTCTGCTGGTCCAGGCGGCGATCGGCTCCATGCTGAAGCAGCGCTGGGGCCGCATCATCAACATCACCAGCATCTTCGGGCAGATCGGGCAGGTGGGCCAGGCGAACTACTCTTCGTCCAAAGCCGGGTTGATCGGCCTGACCATGGCTGTGGCCCGCGAGGTCGGGTCGCGCAACATCACGGCGAATGCCGTCGCGCCGGGATTCATCGAAACCGCGATGACCGAGGGACTCCCCGCCGAGCTGAAAGAAAATATGCTCAAGAGCATTCCTCTGGGCCATGCGGGCAGCGAACTGGACGTCGCGCAGGCGGTGAAGTTCCTGGCGTCGGAAGAGGCGGGCTACATCACCGGACACGTGTTGAATGTGAATGGCGGCATTCTGATGGGCTAGAGAGATTGTGCTGCAACCTGAAATCAATTTGCGCGCTGGAGTAAACCGTGCGAATTGCGACCGCAACAGCCGCGTGGCGGCGAGATGATGTTAGGCGTGCGCGTAAGCCCACGCTCGAAGTGGAAAAGAAGCCGAGCCGCAGGGCGGCCGCATCGAATTGCGAACGCGATCTCTAAAGGCTCGAGCGGTTCTGTCCATCTTTTGGCCAGTGGACGTCTAAGATCTAGACACTGGCTTAGCAAGAGCGCGACGGGTCGCGTAAACCTATGGTTTATCAGTGGCTATTTTCCACAGATCAAGTCTCTTCCTGGTAATCAATCTGCTGTTACCTTGCCTGGTTACTCCAATTACCTAAGGCCGCGGGCACCGTATTCCTAACGAAACGGTGGTCTGGTGAGGTCGTTTGCTCAGCCATGGTAGTAGGCGTGGGACTGAGAATGGCGAAGCCTTGCCTTGACCAAAGCCATCCCTGACGTTGCGATCGAATCGATAATTCGCGAATGCCAGGACACGGTGGGCGAAGCCAGAAACGTTGACCAGACGATTCACATGCAGATCTCCCCTTTGAGCCGATGATTCAGATTGATGAGCCGCAAGCAAGATGTTGGCTGGCAGCGTACACCCGCTCGCGGCATGAGCAGCAGGTGGCGCGGCAGCTTCAGCAGAAAAATCTCCAGCATCTGCTGCCGACCTTCGAGCGCCTGGCACGCTGGAGTGATCGCGTAAAGCGCTCGCGCGCTCCGCTGTTCCCTGGCTACGTCTTCGTTCAGGCAACGCAGGCCGAGCGTGTGCAGGTGCTGGAGACGGCCGGAGTGGTGAACCTGGTTTCACGCGCCGGCCAGGCAGTCACCCTATCGCAGACAGAGATCGAGCGACTGAGGGCGTGCTGCGTGCATGGCGATAACATCGAACCGCATCCATATCTAAAAATTGGACACCGTGTCCGCGTTAAGCACGGGCCGTTCTGCGGATGGGAAGGCACGCTGGTGGAGAAGCAGAACTCGCGCCGGCTGGTGATCACCATTGAGGAGATCATGAAGGCGGTGGCCATCAACATCGACGGCGCAGACGTGGAAGCAATCAATTGATGCCCATTGTCCCTCAAACGTAATCACCTCTCATCATGGCCAGTCCGGCCCGCCTGACAACCACGCTTGAGCTGCCACGGCTGCTGCCCACCGAATGGGGCGCCTATCTGACGCGCACTCTCGCCTCGGCCGACAGGCTTTTTGACTTCATGGCGGTGCTGGCGGCAGCCTATGCGGCGGACGCAATCCACCTGGCGCTTCGCCGCCAGCCTTCGAGTTGGGGCAATCCTTCGGCCCGATTGCTTTGTGCAGCCGCCTTCGCCATGACATTCGTCTTTCTGCTGGATCGCCGCGGCGGTTACCAATCCTGGAGAAGTTTGCTAGCTATCCGTGAGACCGAACGCGCATTGCGCGTGACGCTGCAGTCCTTCTCGTTCGCCGTGGTGGTGGTGTACTTCTGCGCCGTCCCGGTTTCGTACCCAACCATTGCGCTGGCCGTGATTCTGGTCCCGGTCCTGCTGGTGTTGGAGAGGCGGGGGTTCTGCAGGCTGCTGCGCGGGTTGCGCAGCAGAGGATTCGGGACGCGACGCGCCATCATTCTCGGAACAAGCAGCGCAGCGCGTCGCCTCTATACGACGCTGCTCGACTCGCCAAAATTCAACATCGAGCCGGTTGCCTTTGTGGAAGAGGGCGCGACGACCGGTGCGACCGAGATCTACGAATGCTCTTACCGTCGCAAGCACTCGGCCAAGGTGCTGCCCGGGCCGCTGGAGCCGGAACTGTTTCGCCGCCTGGGCGCTTCCGTCCTCATGGTCGCGGAGTCCAGCCCGGATTCCCAGACGATGCAGCGCACCATGATCGAAGCCGAGGAGATGGGCGTTGAGGCACATTTTGTGGTCGATAATTTTCTGGCTCCCGGCATGCGTGTGGATTACATCGAGCTCGACGGCATCCTGCTGGCGCACCTATCCAAGGAGTGCAACCGCGCCTTATACGATTTCGGCAAACGCACGCTCGACATCGTGGGAGCCGTGCTTGGTCTCATACTTCTTGCGCCAATCGTGCCCGTGATCGCCTTTCTGATCAGGAAGACTTCCGGCGGACCGGTGTTTTTCAGCCAGCAGCGCGCCGGCCAGGCAGGCCGCCTCTTCACCATGTACAAATTCCGCACCATGCATCAAGCTGCCGCGCAATATGAATATTCTCCGGTCGGTGGCGGCGATCCGCGGATTACGCCTGTGGGGCGCTTTCTGCGCCGCACCAGCCTGGACGAGGTGCCGCAGGTACTGAACGTGCTGCTGGGGGACATGTCGCTGGTGGGGCCGCGTCCTGAGATGCCGTTCATAGTGGACCAGTACACTCCGTCGCAACAGCAGAGGCTCGCGGTGAGGCCTGGCATGACGGGACTGTGGCAGATCAGCGGCGACCGGGCATTCCCGATCAATCAGAGTCCCGAGTACGACGCGTATTACCTCGAGCACCGCAGTCTGTTCATGGATGTGGCCATCCTGCTGCACACCATTTTGCGCGCACCGCAGGGAGTGTGATGTGATCCTTCCGCCGGAGCCAACTCTAAGCACCGCTAATTTCCGTCAACACCTGTATCCAGTACCCGCCGAGGCCGGCAGCCGCGAGCTACTGCTGCCGGAGCTCTGGCGTATGCTGCGGCTGCGCTGGCGAGTCATCGCCGCATGTGCGGCCGCGTGCTTGCTGATGGCGACGCTGTATGTGCTCCTCAAAGCTCCGCGATACCAGGCCACAGCTCGCATTGAAGTGAGTCCTGCGGGCACTAACTCCATGGGCTTGGATGAGCTGACTTCGCGAATGCTGAGCCCGTCCGACCCAACGGTGCAGCTGCAAAGCGCCGTCACCGTTCTCGAAAGCAGTACGGTGGCACTCGCCGTTATGCAGCAGACGAAGCTGGCGCAGCGCAAGGATTTCGCCGGCCATTGGGTGCAGCCCACAGGCAGCGACGTCGCAACGCTCACCCCCGAGGCACGCGATCACCTGTTCGAACGGTTTCGCAAAGCCTTGAACATCGAAGTCGTGCCCAAAACCGACATCATTACCGTGCAGTTTCGCGCCAGGGATCCGGCGCTGGCGTCGGAGGTGGTCAATGCCATCGTGAGCAGCTACGCGGAGCGCAACTTCCGCAGTAGCTACGACTCGGCAGCCCAGGTGTCGACCTGGCTTTCGGCGCAGATGGAGGACCTGAAGCTGCAAGCCAATCAAGCCCAGGAAAAACTGGCGGCGCTGCAGAAGCGGCGCGGGCTCATCGGCGTCGATGAGACGGATAACATCGTCACCGACAAGCTTAAGGACCTGAATGAGCAGCTCACTGCCGCCGAGTCCGACCGCATTGTCAAAGAGGCGCGCTACCGCATCGCCGGCTCCGGCAATCCGGAGCTGATCGCCTCGTCGATCCCGGAGCCGACGCTGCAGGTGCTGCGCTCGCAGCAGGCGCAGTTGCGAGTGGACTATGCCAAGCTGAGCACGAAGTTCGGCGACGGCTACCCGAAGCTGGCGGAGTTGGGCAGTGAGATGGCGCAGGTCGACAGCGCCATCAATGTCGAACTCAAGAATCTGTCAGAAAGGTACAAGAACGAATACCTCGCGGCGGCGAGCACCGAAAAGATGCTGCGCGCCAAGTTCGACGAGCAGAAACAGAAGGCCTACGAAATCAACGAAGGCGCCGCGCAGTACGCCATCCTGAAACATGAGGTGGAAACCTCGCAGGACCTCTACCAGACGCTCCAACTCAAGCTCAAACAGGCCGGGATCGTCGCCGGGCTGGCGTCGGCCAACATCGGGGTGGTAGAGGCTGGACAGGTCCCCTCGGAACCCGTTGATCCCAAGCCCCTGCGTGACATTCCGCTCGGTCTGGGCTGTGGTCTGGCGCTCGGGATCGCATCGGCTCTCACGCTGGAAGTGCTGGACAATACGATTCGAGACGGCGAAGAGGCAGAAGCTGTCGCCGGGTTGCCGCTGCTGGCAAGGATTCCGCAGATCGAGAGCCTTCTTCGCCGGAGCGAAAACGCCGCGTTGCCAATCGTCGCGCAACGCGGGCTGCATTCGACAGCCGCGGAGTCTTACCGCAGCCTGCGCACGTCGCTACTGATGTCGACGGAGAAGCGGCCGCGAGTATTGGCAGTAACGAGTTCGACGCCGTCAGAGGGTAAATCTGTTACTGCGATCAATTGTGCGCTGGCGCTGGCCCAACAGGAGGCGAACGTTCTGCTGGTGGATGCGGACCTTCGCCAGCCGTCGATTCAGCAGGCGTTTGGGCTTCCCCAGAGCCCCGGTCTATCGGCAATTTTGGCCGGCACTTCCTCTGCGGCTGATGCGGAGGGGAAGTCGGAGGCGCTGCCGAACCTCACGATCGTGACCGCGGGCGATGGCTGTTCTTGTCCCGCGGAGTTGCTGGCCACCGACAGCATGTCCTCGACGCTCACCGACTGGCGCTCGCGTTTCGATTACGTCGTGCTCGACACCCCGCCGGTCTCGGTCTTCACGGATGCGGTTGTACTGGGATCGCAGGCGGATGCTGTGCTGCTGGTCGCACGGTACGGTGTCACCACGAAGTACGCCCTGCGTCACGCAGCTGAGCTTCTGCGCCGGTCCAGTGTGAAAGTGGCCGGCGTGGTGCTGAATGCCATTGACCGAAGATATGAAAGTTCCTATTACCACCCTTACGGATATGGCCTGGCGCGGCGGCCGAGGCGCAGTCTTGACAGCTAAATCGAAAAGCATGCTGGTAGACGGGAAGTGGACGGTTCTTGTGCTCACGCTTGCGCTTGGCTGCTTGCTAGCGCCCGGTAGCACGGCTCGAAGCTGGGCGCAAACGCACGACGCGGCCGCGATGGTTCAGCCGGGTACGTCGACTGCCACGGGTCAGGCGGCGGGCCACCCAACTTCCAGTAGCGATCTCTTGCTGGATACCGGCGATCTGATCGACGTTCGCGTCTTCGACACGCCAGAGCTCTCCGGCAAGCTACGGGTGAACGAGGAGGGCGAGATCACGCTTCCTATTGGCGGCGCGGTGATGGTCAAAGGACTAACCGCGGAGCAGGTGGCAAGTGCCATCGAGAATCGTCTGCGGCAGCAGCACATTCTTCGCGATCCGCACGTGGATGTCTTCGTCGATGACTATGCCACACAGGGCGTGACAGTGGCTGGCGAGGTAAAGGCGCCGGGCATTTATCCATGGTCGGGCAAGCACACCGTGCTCGACTTCATCTCGGCTGCGGGCGGGGTGACACCGACGGCGTCGCGGACTGTCGCCGTCAGCCGCAAGGACCATGAGCAGACGATCACGTTTCAGCTCAACGATTCTTTGCAGCCGGCCAGCGGGGCGGATCTGGAAGCTCGTCCCGGAGATCGCATTCTCGTCGCGCGAGCCGGCGTGGTGTACGTCGTCGGCGACGTTGGGCGGCCGGGCGGTTATCTGATCGACGATAACGAGACGGTGACCGTGCTGAAAGCTCTGGCGCTCGCGCAGGGAATGAACAAGACCGCCAAGTATGACGCCAAGCTGATTCGCAACACGCCCGCAGGCCGCACCGAGTCCGACCTACAGCTCAAGAAGATTCTCGCCAACCAGGCCGCCGATCCCAAGCTGCGGGACGGAGACATCGTGTTTGTGCCGGTCAGCGGCGCTAAGCAATTCGCCGACAAAGGCGTCACCGCGATTCTCCAAACGGCGGTTGGCGTGGTGATTTACGGCAGGTTATGACGCAAGCGCAAAGCTCCTCGGGTGATTGTGCGACGAGAGGACTGTGGATCGCAGTTTTCGGACCTGACGGCGTCGGAAAGTCGGCGGTGATTGAACGTCTGCAAGCAAACCCCTGCGGCGCATTTTGCGGATCTGCACGATTTCACTTCCGTCCCCGCTTTGGGCGCGGCGATCTCGGGCGAACTCCGGTCACGCGGCCTCACGCGCAACGCCCGCGCGGGCTGATCCTGTCGATCTGCAAGCTGGTCTATTGGCTGCTGGATTGCTGGTTCGGATATTTGTTCTTTGTAGCTCCGAATTTGCGGATGTCCCGGCTCGTCATCTTCGACCGGTATCTACCGGATACCGCGGTTGACCCTTTTCGCTACCGATTGCCCGCGAGTGCGATGAAATTTGCGGCCTGCATCGCACGGCTTGCCCCAAGGCCTGATCTCTCCATTCTGCTGGATGCTCCGGCGGAGACGGTGCAGCAGAGGAAGCGCGAAGTCTCGCCGGACGAATCGCATCGGCAACGCTTCGAGTACTTAAACATGTTCCGCTCCTTGCCGGCCTCTCTGGTGACCAATGCCGACGGTCCCATCGCCGAAGTCGTCGACAACGTCACGGCTGCCATACGCCACTTCATGACTCATTCCCATCGACAGCAAAGGCCTGCTCTTGTTACGGACGCTCAGCTCGATTGAAAACGCTCTTGCCGATTTGCCTCATACTTCAGACCGCGGCAGACCGCTGAAGTTTCTGGCTGTGCCTGGGCGGGAGGCCACGCGGTGGCTCATTCCTGAGAACGGCCGCGGCCTCGATGCGGTGCTGGCTCAATGGTCCCCTTACCGACTCTCCTCTCGCATCAAGTGGCACGCGATTCGTGCGGCGAATCGGCTGACGATGCTCAGGTGCCTGCCATCGGCGACGCCGATCGAGCTTCAGAATGCAGACAGGATCGATTGGCGAGCCATGGGGTGGGATCATTCCGAGGCGCCCGGACTCGCCATTTACATCGGAACGCCCGGACCCGCCCGCAAGGCGGTCGTTCATCTGGTCAGCCCCCAAGCTTTGGGTTGCGAGGCTGTCCTGAAGCTTCCGCTGGCATCCGGCGCGAAGCAAGCAATTTTGCGCGAAGGGCAGACGCTCGGCGCCCTTGCGGACGAGCGGTGCTCTCTCTCGCCTCGGTTGCTATTTCTCGACCGCGCACGCGGAGTTTCGATGCAGCAGTTCGTTGCCGGTCGGCCCGGGAGCCGCCGCTTGCGGCCTGAGTATCTCGATCTGCTGCGCTCGCTGATGTTGGACGAGCGGGTCACACTGGCCGCGTATGCCAACGAGTGGGAGAAGCAAACCGGATTGCTGCCTGAACGCGATGCCGAAACAATGCGCGCGGCGTTGGAGCAGCTCAACGACGATACTCCGCTGCCTGCTTGCTGGCTTCACGGTGATTTCGCTCCCTGGAATGTCCGGGATCGGCAGAACCTTCCGTCGGCGTTGATCGACTGGGAAGAAGGGAAACGAGGCGGGCTTCCGCTTCTCGACGCCTTTCACTTTCTCCACATCCAGGATTTTCTCTTC
>Ga0335069_10007914_pt1 | contig 15271 bp, 19 predicted proteins | sample Lox_Sample_11_FD_206714 | JGI IMG/M metagenome (GOLD analysis project Ga0335069, IMG submission 206714) | Soil microbial communities from Loxahatchee National Wildlife Refuge, Florida, United States - Lox_Sample_1.1 | ecosystem: Environmental > Terrestrial > Soil > Wetlands | place: USA... | reverse complement strand
TAGGAAAGTTCCAGAAGCACCTAAGCGTCAGAGGCCGAAAATAAGCGGTGAGGATTGGGGCGTCTGATAATTGCTTGGCTTCGGCAAGCGTTCTGTTTCCATCGAGCCAAGCAGCTCCCGATTATACATACATCCGTACGGCGTGCAGTAGAAGATGCCGGTCAGTTGAGGTTGAGCGGGCCTAACTGTACCACAAACTATGCTAGACTCCGGCTAACCAAAAGTCTTCGGGAGGGCCGACATGGCACGCAAAGTTGTGCTCATCAGTGACCTGAGCGGTAAGGACATACCAGACGATGACCAGGTAGAACTGCGGGTACTGGAATATCCGGAGCTTTCAGAGCCAGTCAAGCTGGACGCCAGTCGGGTCGAGACTGACCGACTAAAACTTGAGGCTAAGCCAATGGCGCTCCTGGAACTAGTCCTGGCCGATGGCAGCAGTGAGCGCATAGCGGTCGATGCGGCACTGTTCGCCAAGAGTATCCGAGGCGACGCTGCGGAAGTGCTATCCAGGGCTGAAAGCCTGCGAGTGGCACCCCCGGTGCCCGAGGCAGTTACACTGCGGCAGCGACGAGCGCGCGGAAGTGTAGCTGCCACACGCGGCGACAAGATCGACTATACGAGCGTCGAACATGCCGGATCGGTAAAACGCGGAATAGTTAGCGACGGCGAGAAGCAGACGGTACGTGAGCACTTCGACGAGGTTAATGCGAACCTTGCCGCGTCAGGTCAGCGCACGCTCGACTTGAGCGATATAGCGCATGTCACCAAGTATGGGCTGGAAGAACTGGCCAAAGAACGGGGCATCACGCCAGAAGCGAAGTCATAGCGTATCGCATCGCCTGACACAAAAACGTAGACCCTCCGTTGCTTCCTCGCGGAGGGTCTACCTATATCCTCTAGGACGTCTGAATTTCCGGTGTCACGGATTCAGTGGGGACGGAGGCTACAGGCTCAAACCCATAGCGTTTCATCATTGCAGGGTCAGCCGGATCGATCGTACGTTCACCAGCTGCGGCTAGTCGTTCGTTGACTGCTTCTAGGTTGAGACGTACGGCCTCAGCTTCCTCGGGTGATACTTTGCCTTTATGCGGTCGTCCTGCGTTTTCTAACGTGCTGTAATCCACCCGATCACCATTGCCCCGTCCACGAGTCACAGGATCTTCAGCTACGATCTTGGCATCGTGCATCACGACATCGACAGTTGCGCGTGTTACTAACTTGCCGAAATTCGCCTTCGTCATAATGTAACGGTGAGGCTCCTGTGGCTCACCGTCGGCCAGCTTTCGGACGAGTACTACAACAGGCTCTTTGATGGCTAACTCCCCGATGCGGTCGGCTTCCTCAGCGGTAATGTCGAGCCGACGCTCGGCGTAGTCGGGATGATCGACTTGCGCTTGGGCTAATTGTTCCTCTGGTATAGGCTGTGCCGAAAGGTCCGAAGCTTTTATCTCCATTTGGGTAGTTCCTTATTAGATTACTGGTCTATATTAGCACAACATGCAGTTCCTGCTAGGTAGTCATATGCCAGGCTGGCTTGAAAAGGTTGACGTTCCACGGCTCCCTAGGCGCTAGTCACGCTACATAGATTGTAGCAGGATGGCACGCTCTAATCTGTGAAATGGTATTGACAAACTAGCAATTTTATGTATAATACGAGTTGTTCAACAGGAACAACGCTATGAAACAAAAATTAGACAACATCATCTACGGCTACGACCCGAGCGAGTACCTGCCTGTCTACTACAACGGCAAACTCGATAAGCGGTCATTCGTGGCCTACAAAGCTACCCGAGCTTTCTTGCGGTTCTCGGACGCGTTCGATAGGTTTCGTGAAGCTAGCAATAGGTAGTACAATACGGCTGAAGCCGGGTGTCTGGCGTAGGCGCACAGTCTCTGAATCCTCCAATGTTTTCAGGCAAAAGACTGACCAATAGCCTTCAGTGCGGTTCCGTGAGGAATAACGCGGTAAAGCGCCTCGGCTTTTTTGTTTGGGTCGAGCTAGTCGCTAAATTCAGCCGTGTGGCTTAAATCTGAACTAAAAACTCGCGCGTTTGAGTCTGAGATGGGAACTTGTGCGGCTTCAAGGTTGCGAGCCTTCACATTGCCATGTCGCACAATATTGTGCGCAACGATCGGCTTCATAGCCGCAACGCCCGGTATTTCACGCTCACGTCCCGAAGCGAAGATACCTGCAATCGCTGATCCGAGGGCGGTCATGTGACTGACAAAGTTAGCCCACAGGCTTACTTCTTCAATGATGAGCACGCCTAGGTTGCGGCCGTAAAGCTTGGATATCCAAGGTACACTACAGAGTGTCAGAAACCAGAACCAGGTGAAGAAGAAGTGGAATTTGAACTGAGTGACTGGATCATATTCTAGGCGGTGTACCCGTGAAGCGACCAGGCGGACGGCCAGGTGCAGGGGGTTGTAGGGATTGAACTGTTTTATTTTTTCCACGACTGCCCACAGTTTATACACAATCTTCTCGGAGGTAAAGCCGACCTGTGGAAACTCTAAATTATCTCGGCTTTACGAAAAACTAGCAACGCGTTATCATGGGGATTACAAAGGTCTTTGTGCTTGGCGGCTCAAAGCCTTGAAGCAAAATAACTTAGTGGGCTTTACAAGGCTGCTTATTTCGTGCTATCTTGGTGTCACGCCAAGCATGAAACTAACTCTCTTGAGAAACGCCCACAGGGCGTTTTTTCATGGCCGATAAAATAACTGGTGGCTACTACATCAAGGCTCGCAAGATCCAGCAGAGCGATATCATGCGCATGGCTCCCTGCGCCCGTGAAGTCTGGGACTGGATGCTCTGCAACGCCGACCACAGGACGGGCCAACTTCTAGTTACCCAGAACGAGGTCCGCGAAGCTTTGTCCTGGCAGGTCGGGTGGAGTAAGAAGATGTACTCGATAGACCAAATCAAGAGTGCGTACGAAGCCCTAACGAAGGCCCAGCGAATACACCTACGGAAGACACCACGGAAGACCGTAGTAACAATTATCAACTACCTCTATTATCAGGACAAAAATAACTACGCGAGTCCACCGCCGAAGCCTCCACGGAAGACCGTAGGAAGCCCTAACGAAGCCCCTAATGATAAAACAATACAGAATACAGAAATAATAATCACTAAGGCGCTGGATGATTTTGAAAAAATGCGCAAAGCTATCCGCAAACCACTAACGCCACGAGCGCGTGAACTTATTTTGCAGTCGGTGCAAAAAATGTATCCAAGCGACATTGCCTTACAGGTCGCCTGCCTGGAGCAGTCGATAGCAAATAGCTGGCAAGGGGTCTTCGAGCTGAAGGAACAGCCGCGACGCGAGCTAGCTAACCCAGGGAAGGTTAGGTTTTGAAGTTACGCCATGACAGCAAAGCAGACTACATCATCCACATACTCGAAATGGTGGCTGCTTCACAGCAGCTTATCGCCGCCGCGGAGAGGAGGGCCACACTGTTTCCGAGCTTGTCTGACGAGTGCGGCGAAGTCATAGCCGCGGAAAAGAGGTGGCTGAGAATTTATCAAAAATATTTGGAGGATGCCTATGCACTACCTAACGAGAAAAATTAGCGAGTTACCTGCCGCTCAACGGCAAGCCATAGTCAAGGAAATATTGACGAGCGTGACGGCTGCGCCCGATACCCAGGCTGACAGAATCCAGCTCGTGTCGATGCTCGACTACACCGAGGAAGCTACCGAGTACGCTAAGAACTTCGGCAAGATGCAGGGGATGAGTTCTGGTTACTTTGCACTCGATGAGCTGACCAAAGGGCTAGTGCCGGGCGAGCTGATCGTAATCGCAGGCAAGACCAGCCACGGCAAGACCACCCTGGCCGTCAACGTCGCGAATCGTGTAGCTCTTGCCAACCATCGGGTGCTGTTCGTGACGATGGAGATGACCAAGCCGCAGCTGACATCACGGTTCATGCACATCAATGGGGGGGCAGACAGCGAAGAGTACATGTTAGTCGCTGCCAACACGGTCTACCAGCACAACGACGAGCTACGTTGGCAGGACATCGACGCCCTGGTCGCCAATGCCCGCAGCCAGTTTGGCGTTGGTCTGGTGGTCATCGACCACCTGCATCACTTCACTCGGGAACTTGAGCACGTTGCCGATGACCTTGGACGCATCACCAAGGAGTTGCAGAAGAATGCTCAGCGACACAAACTGCCAATAATCTTGATTTCCCATGTTCGCAAGACACTCAATGGCTCCCCCGCAACCATCGACGACCTGCGTTCCAGTTCGTACATCGCCCAGGATGCCGACATCGTGCTCATGGTTGGCAAGAGCGATGACAGTTCAAAGATCGCTGTGCGCATCGAGAAAAACCGGAACCGAGGCTTTGCCTGGAACGATAACGAACGTGAGTTTATTTTCGATAACACTAAGATTCTGGAAGACTCCGAGCGCGTGCGTGCGGTAAATATTCCTGGCGGTTGGTGATGGAGCATATCAGCACGATACTAATTCGCTGGCATGAGAAATTGTTGAAGAAGCGTAAAGGAGTAAAATAACATCATGCAACCCGTGCCCACAAATTTGAAAATGACCATCACGCAGCCGTTGCCGCACCTTGAGTGGAGCTTATTGTGTGATCGCTGCAACAACATGGTCAGATGGACGCGTAAAGTTCTACCCGTTGACCCAACAACTTTTTGTGATAACTGTCGGAAGGAGACGGAATCATGACCGACATCTACACACGTGCCGACGAAGACGAGCGCATGCACCTGGCTCCCTTTGGTCGCCGAGGCGAGCAGCAAGAATTACGGCTAATTTACTGGGACGGAAAAGTTACGATTGAAATGCGTATGCCATTCCTGGTTAATCCGATTCCGAAGACTTACGGTGACTTTGTCGCTGATGCCGCGAAGTTAGGGACACTCCTGGCAGACAATTTGCGACTGCGGCAGCGATACGAAGGCACAGAGTTCTTTCCGGGCGATGAGGTCGCGGCACCATGACTGATCCCTACACCCCCGCCATCAACACCTTCATCGAGCAAATCAAGGCCGACAAGTCGATCGTGCAGCCGTGGCGGAATTATGCGCTCAAGCATCTACAGGAAGCGTTGGCCGAGATTCGGATGGGGTTGACGACAAGCAACGCCAAGCCCGACGAGCCAGCCGACCCGATCGTGCAGACGTTCTGCACATGCCCAGCTGGTGGGCGGCGGCGTGACTGTCCGGCGCATGGAGATGGGAGATGACCGTCCAAGTCAAGCCGGTCACCGTCGATCTGCGCGACTCAGATTTTGGGACGATAGCCGAGTTGCAGGAAATCGTGGCTGAAATTCAGTGGAATGTCGCAGCCGAGAACTCTGACATGACTGTTGGCGGTATCGTGATTACGGAGGCCCAGCAAAAAAAATTACGGCTCGAACGATACCTGCGCGGCGTGCCCCAGAAACAGATCAAGAACGAGTTTATAAACCAGATCAACAACGTGCCGGTCATGATAACTAAATTCGAAAAAGGTTGCCCTGGCTGCGGGGATAAGGTACATTGGCATTGAAATGCCAGGGAATGCACAGTTACATAAGCAAGTTACCGAGATTAACGTGCGCCACATCCGGGCATACGACGAATTTCTGACGTACTCAGCTCTTGGCGGTTTAATCATCGACGCCGATACCGAGAAGATCCGCAAGATGCCGATCTATGAGTTTTGCAAGCGTGTAGGTGTTGACCAATCTACAACGTATCGTTGGAAGCACGCCCCCGGCTTCGGGATGAAAGTTCGTGAACGTCGCAACGAAATCATGCCGCTCGCTCGCGAGTCGATGGTGTTCAACCAGTTATTTATTCTCAGCATGCAGACTCAGGATAAGCGCGCTGCGGTCGATGCGATCAAAACGTGGCTTGGCCACTTCAGCGAGTTACAGCTACCCGTCCAGCGCCAGGACGTCGAGATACATGGGAGTGCCGAGGAGCTGCTAAAAGCCGCACGAGACGACGGCATCCTTGAAGGAGAGGTGATTGAAACAGCAATACCTGACACCCCAGCAGATGGTGCAGATGCGGGCGCACTTTCGCCTGCATCCTGAGTGGTTTTTTAGGCATTGGCTCGGCGTCGAGCTGTACGACAAGCAGATCGAGATTTGCCAGAGCATCATCCGCAACCGAACAACAAGCGTGGCCAGTTGCAACTCAGGTGGCAAGACTGGTACTGCCGGTGGCATCGTGCCTTGGTTCCTGTTGTCGTGGGATGAATCGATCGTCGTTACGACAGCTCCGAAGTGGCAACAGGTCAAGGACTTACTCTGGCGCGAAATCAACACACGCTGGGAGAAGGCTACCTACCCGCTCAGCTCTCAGAAGCCCAATGTTGTCAGCTGGGAACTGGCTAGCAACTGGTATGCGGTCGGCGTTGCAAGCAAAGACCCCAACAAGATTCAGGGTTACCACGCCGACTCTGGGCACCTGCTGGTAATCGTCGATGAAGCCGCGGCGCTTGAAGAAGCGCTGTTTGAGGGTATCGATGCCATCATGACGAGCGCTGACTGTCGCTTGCTCATGCTCGGCAACCCCACAAGCCAGTCAGGTAGTTTTCGTGACAGTTTCAAACCCAACTCGAATGCCCACCGCATCCGCATCGACATGTTCGACACGCCGAACTTCAGAGAAAACAACATTGTCAACGAGGAGAGCTTAGTCGAGGCTGTTAAGTCAGGTCGCGAGCTACTGATGCCCTACCGCTCGCTCGTATCGCCGATATGGGGTTACGAAAAACTAAAAAAGTGGGGGCCAAACTCGCCGCTGTATCAAGCTCGCTGCCGTGCTCGATTTCCAGAAGTGGGCGAGACGAATCTGATCCCGCTCAACCAGATCGAGGCAGCTTGCAGTAACGAACGGCTTGACCGGATTCTTGGCTTGAGTATGTCTTACGGCGATGACGACCAGGAGCGAGCCAACGAGAAGATTAGGCAAGACGCGCTGGCCGCATATATCGCCACCCAAGATACTCTGCGCGGCGTTGACGTTGCCCGTTTTGGTTCAGATGCTACGGTCATTACGCCACGCTGGGGAAAAGTCATCGGGCGTCAGACGAGCTACCACAAAGAAGACACCATGCAGACGGCTGGACGTGTCTGGCCGCTGATTGAAAACCGGCCGACAGATTTTACGGGTGTGGACGTCATCGGCGTCGGTTCCGGTGTGGTTGACCGCCTACGCGAGTTACAGGCCGAACTACGCGCACAAGGCCGCGACCACTGGGCACAAATATCTGGCGTCAACGTAGCCGACAGACCAACCGACTTGCCTGAAGGCTTGCCAAATATGCACTTTGCCAACAAGCGGGCCGAACTGTACTGGAAGTTACGCGGGATGTTTGAGACCGGCGATATTTATCTCATGCCTGACGAGGATGGCAACCCGCCGGAAGATTTGATGGACGAGTTATGTTCGATCCAGTATATCTACCGCGGCGACAAGGTCTTCATCGAAGAAAAGTCTGACATGAAAAAACGCATGAACGGCAAAAGTCCAGACCGCGCCGACAGTCTCATGCTGACTTTGGCACGCACCAAGGTTACTGTTTGGGAGTCTCAAGACGAAAAACCAGCCGAAGACGATGACGACTGGGAACCAGCCAGCCGTGTTGACCCCGAGCATGAGGAAATGTTTGCCGGAGGATTCGATAACGAATTTTAGTGTTGACATGTAGTAACAAGGGTCTACAATGTAACGTACAATAAAGCGAAGGAGAATCATGAACAAAGCAATCAGGCACGGCGAAATAATGTTAGTCCCAGTCGGAGATGTGCCGACAGGCAAAACGAGCAAGTGTTCCACGTACATTGTTGGTCACTCAGAAACGGGCCACCACCACGTACTCGAAGGTACAGAGTTCGAAGTGACTGAGACCGAAAAACAGGAGTTATACTTCCGGCTGTTTGAGCCGACGAAGCTTGTGCACAAGAAAACTGCTGATCGCCACAAAGATTTAGTTGTGCCAGCTGGTATTTACAAGAGGTTTCACGATACGGAGTACGACCCGTTTGAACAAGTAATCAGGGACGTAGCCGACTGACATGGCAGACTACTCCGAGTCGACCGCTATCTTGATCGAGCGCATGTGTCGCAACGTGGAGCGTAAGGACTTTAGACTTAACAAAGCTAAAGCCGCTGAGTGCATTTTGCAGACCTACGACTTGTTCGACTTGCCGCGTCCCAAGGATGTGGTGTGGTGCGTAGATATTTTTGATAAGCAGTTCGAAGCGTCGGCGGGGTCGGCGCGGTCGGCGCGGTCGGCGCGGTCGGCGCGGTCGGCGCGGTCGGCGCGGTCGGCGTGGTCGGCGCGGTCGGCGGGGTCGGCGTGGTCGGCGGGGTCGGCGTGGTCGGCGCGGTCGGCGTGGTCGGCGCGGTCGGCGTGGTCGGCGCGGTCGGCGGGGTCGGCGTGGTCGGCGTGGTCGGCGTGGTCGGCGTGGTCGGCGGGGTTTACTGCTTTAGATGATGACTTTGGATGGTTCGTCTTCGAGCATGAGTACTGTTTGAATCCCGCTAAGGAACTGCCGCCCAACGAGGATGACCGTAAGTATCTGGAGTACTCCGACCTGCTGCTGCGAGCTAAGGAGTTTGGAGCTGGCTACCGTGTCGAGTGGGAAAATACGCTGTACATCGTGCCAACGCCACTTGTCCTGATTGACGAACAGAGCCGCTTCCACTCGGAAGATGCGCCAGCCATCCGCTGGAAAGGTGGACGGAACTTTTATTTCCTGCGCGGTGAGAATTTCGAGCAAAGGCTTTGGCAAAAGATCGCAGACAAATCAATAACTGTCGATGAGGTTATGCAGATCCCTGACAGCGACAAGCGTGAGATAGCTTTTTCGCTGCTTGGCCCGCAGGAGATGCTGAAGGGTCTAAAAGCCAAGCTTCTTCATACTGGCGTCAAGGGCAACCGGCTCTACGAGTGCAAGAACTTCCGCGACACTGGCCAGACAGAGTACTGCTTGGTCATGACAGATGCCAGCACACCGCGGCAGTTCATCAAGTTTGTGCCACCTGCCATCTTCAAGAGTCCAAGTGATCTGAACGCAGATTACGCCACGGCTTGCGGCTACAAAGATGCCGAAGGCAACAGCCTGCCGGTGGAAGATTACTTACTAATTGAGCAGGAGGCATAAATGGCTGAAACTTCACAACGCTCCGTATGGAGAGTCCGTGACGTCGACATCGAGACCAAACGACGAGTTCGAGTCTATGCTGCCGAACACGACCTAACTATCGCACAGGCGCTAGCCGAGCTTACCACAATAGCCTTCTCTAAATAGAGGAGGACTATTTTTTTTGCATGATAATCGTGCGATACTGAAGCCAACTCTATGGCTGACAGTACAAACAATCCTACCGACAATACGCTCTTGCAGCCGATGTACACCCAGATTCTCGGTGCTCCTGGCACCTGGATATCCGGCGGCTTCATCACCAACGAAGAATACAATCCGAAGCTGTTATGGCGCTCCGGCATCGACATGTTCGACCACATGCGCCGCAGCGACGCCACGATTCAGGCGTTGCTCAAGGTTGCCAAGCACCCGATTTTGTCGGCCACATGGGATATCGAACCAGCTAGCAGCGAGGAGTTTGACCAGTACGTCGCCCGGTTCCTGCGCAGTGAGTTATTCGACCGCAATGTTGTCTGGTATCGCTTCCTGCGCGACGTGCTCGGCAAGCTGGACTTCGGTTTCAGCGTCTTCGAGAAGTCGTATGAACTGACCGAGTTTGAGGGTCAGCCCAGGGTTGGTATCGCTGAGCTGGGTTGGCGCAAGCAGTGGTCGATCCTGCGCTGGGAAACCGGCCAAGGCGACCCTGGCGTCACTCAACAGCTGCTTGGCGAGTTAGTTGACATCCCGCAAGAAAAACTGCTCGTATTTGTCAACGACCGCGAAGGGGATAACTACCAGGGAATCAGCTTATTGCGCTACGTCTACAAAGATTGGGACACCAAGAAGTACATTGAGAATCTTATGCGCGTGGTGGCAATGCGTTCGGCTGGCGTGCCGGTGTTTGAATATTTTGACGCTGCCGACAAAGTGCAGCAGGACAAGATTAAAGACATCCTCAGCAACTTCCGCGCCAATGAAAAACAGTACATCATGTATCCGTCGCAAGCAGGCAAGCTCGACTGGATGAAGATCGACACCAACATCCAAAGAGATCTGATCCCGATGCTTGAATACTTGCAGCACGAGATTGACAAGTCGATTTTAGCGCAGTTCCTAGACCTGGCCGGAAGCCGCTCAGGCGGCTCTGGTGGGAGCCGCGCACTGTCCGAGGATCACAGCCAGTTGTTTGAAAAAGCCCTTGAAGCCGTGGCCAATGAAATCGTTGACGAACTGAACTCGAACCTAATCCAGCAGTTGTGCGACCTGAACTGGTCTGAGATGCCGAACGGCTATCCGAAGCTGACCTACAGCAACATCGGCGACACTGACATGGATGCGGTCAGCAAGTCTATGAACGCCCTGGCTGCGGTTGACTTGCTCACGCCCGACCGCGACCTGGAGAACAACATCCGCGAGCGGCTTGACCTGCCGCCGCTGCCTGACGACATCTACGACAACTACGCCGACCGCACGACGGCCCAGACTCAGGCATACCCACTGACACAGCTCGGTCCTGGCCAGAATCCGGCTAACCCGCTGCCGACCGGCGAGCAAATCCAAAACCCCCCCACTGACCAGCTCGGCCACAACAAGCCCGGTACGAAACTACCGGGTGATGAGAGCAATCGTGTTACCCGTACCAACATGAAGCGGGACCGCGCTAACCAGCCGACCCCTGAAGCCAACAGTTACCGATTGCCGAGGTGGACAAGTAGCCCCAGTACGACCGCGGCCGAGGAGCTTCGCGACTATCGGAATAGTCTAATCGCTGCGGTGATGCGTGATGAAGGCGATTGAGCGTGAGCTTGAGCTAACGACGCGTGCCCTTTTAGCCGCCAACCAGGCTGCCGGCGAAGACTGGGCAGCTGAGTACGCTCGTGCGCCCAAGCAGCATGCTGAGCTAATCAAGCTAACGGCCAAGATGCACCGGCAGGTGTTTACCTACCTCCGCGAGCTAGCCAAGCAAGCACCGCAGTTCGTTAACTGGTTCGAGTATCACAGCGCCGTCTTCGAGCAGCAGCGGCAGATGTCGGTGGTGTCTTCGGAAGTCGAAGCTTACAACGTGAACGTCGTAGTCAAGAACGATAACGTCAGCCAGAGCGACCAGCAGTTTATCAAGGTGGTATTCGATACGGTGGCGGCCACGATCGCAACCGGAGCTGAATCTATGGTGGTCGAGCATGGCAGACCACCTATCGGCCTGACTACCACGAGCGTGACTATCCAGAACCTGACGACCGAGCAGCTAGCCAACTTGGTGGGCATGAAGGTAGTTGACAAAAACAAGCCGACCGAACATGTTATCCCAAACCCCAATCCGGCCTACAACATTGACGAGACAACACGCACCCGGATCGCCAACAGCATCAAGACCAGCATCCGCTTAGGTGAAAACCAAGAGCAAGCGGTCAAGCGTTTGCAACAAGTTATAGCCGATCCGGCCAGAGCCGACATGATTGCCTATACCGAAACCGTGCGCGCCTATGCTACCGGGAGGGCTACCTATGCACAGCAATCTGGAGCCGTGGCGAAGCACTGGTATGACAGTAACGCGATCGATATTTGCAGCGATAACACCGCCGAAGGCTGGATACCAATGGGCGCTGATTTCGTAAGTGGTGACCCGAACGAACCCGCGCATCCGAACTGTCTAATCGAGGGCACTGTAGTTAGTGCTACTGCTATCCAGGCAACGAGCAAACGCTTCTATGAGGGCCGAGTCGTGACCATCACTACGGCCAGAGGCAACAAGCTTACCGTCACCCCGAATCACCCAGTACTGACCTCTAGTGGCTGGATTGTCGCGAGTAAGCTCCAAGAAGGAGACAATTTGGCAAGCTGCATCAATCCTCAGGGGGTAACGTCGGTTATCAGTCCAAATAACTACAACACGCCATCCTTGATCGAAGAAGTAGTTGAATCGTTCGAGAGCGCGTTCGCGGTGTCTACCGTAACTGTGCCAACCACCACCAAAGATTTCCACGGCGACGGAATCGACGGCCAGGTCGCAGTTATAAATACCAATCGCTTTCTGAGGGGTAATACACCATCCAAGCTCATGCAACCAGACACGCAGCAACATCTCGGCCGGACTTACATGAAGCTGCTTTGCCTCTCTCGTCTTAGCTCGTTTCAGCTTAGCCTCAATCGTATCGTGACAGCCGCGTCGAGCTTGATGCGCAGCATGTACCCACAAACGGCGCTGTTCGGGCGTTCGACGGGCAATCATCTGTCTGTTGGCATCAGTCATGGTCCTAACTTTGACGCCACGCTCGATGAGGAGCTTTTTGATAACCTCACGGGAACAGCGACGCTCTCGCGCCAGCTTGAGGAGAGGTTCCCCGGCAATATAGCGCCTGATAAGATCGTCAGCGTTGTCGAGGAAAATTTTAGCGGGCATGTTTATAACTTAGAGACAAGTACAGGCTGGTACATCGCCAATAGCATTATTACACATAACTGTAGGTGCCTGACAGTTTACTCCTACGACCAGTCCGACCTAGCCGACGCCGGTATCACGGACGTGAGCGAGGAAGCGGCCTAACTTTCTACAGTTGGCTTTTTTACAACACGCGACTTATTGACCGCAAAACCGTAGTACTCTGCCACCAACTTGGCTATCAAGCCCTTACGCTTCGGATCGTTCTTCCACTCTTTGTACACCTGATTATCAAGCGAAAAAGTAATGCTTGCCATGACTAAATATTATACGTACTAACAATACGTGTAAAGTATACTTGTAAAGAACACGTATCCATGGTCTAGTATTGACATTAAAATTTGTGTTCGGCATTATTGAGCTTAACCATGCTACCGCAAAAAGAAACAAGTGTGCAAGGAGCGGTTTGGACTACCGCATATGTTGACTCGTTGCCAGACTCCAGCTTTGCTTTCGTAGACGGCAAGACCCGCAAACTTCCCTACAAAGATGCCAGCGGCACCGTAGACCTACCGCACACCCGCAACGCGCTAGCTCGCTTGAGCCAGACGCAGGGTATCCCCGCCGATGAAAAAGAGAAGGTGCGCACCAAGCTACAAAACGCACTCAAGAACGCTAAAGCAGCTGATGACATGGTGTTGCGCACCACCAACGCTATCAAAGCTGATGCTGGCACGACTGACTTGCCAACCCGTGTACACCTCTTGCGCGAGGGCGAGTTTAACACCCAGAAGTACGGCGAAGTGCCGATCGCGGCCAGCAACCTATACGAGATGAAGTTCAACTTTGACCGCGGCGTCGGCATGGCTAACGAAGGCGAAACCGGCATCCCGATCGACTTTGCCCACCAGTCCCACCTGAACGCGGCCGGTTGGATTCGCGGCCTGGAGGTCGTGCAAGCCGATGACGGTACTGAGTTATGGGGCACTAACGTCGAGTGGTCTGACTCAGGCAAGCAGGCGCTGGCTGGCAAAGAATATAAGTGTTTAAGCTCGGACTTCTATCCTGAAGCCTTTGGAGAGTGGGTTGATCCCGAAAGCGGCATCACGGCTAAGAACGTGATTGTCGGTGCGGCATTAACCAACCGTCCAATGTTTACCGGCAACAAGCCGGTGATTGCATCAGATGGCGAGGCCGAGGCAACCGGCGTGAAGACGGTGATTTATATCAACGCTAGTGAAAGTAAAAAAAAGGAGAACAGCATGAATTTAGACGAACTGCGCGTGAAAGCGTTAGACGATCTGAAGCCAGCAGAAGCTATGGAACTAGCTTTGCACGCGAGCGAGCTGTCCGAGGACGAGCGCAAGAAGTTCGGTCTGGAGGCAGCTGTTACTACTACGTCCGACGAGGACAAAGCCAAGGAAGAGGAAGAGGCCAAGAAAGCTGCTGCCCTCAAGGCGGCAGAGGAAGCCAAAGACAAGGGCGTCCAGGGCGCTGAACTCAAAGCGGCAAACGACAAGATTGCCGAACTGACTGCTGCTGTCGAGAAACTGAGCGGAGTCCAGAAAGCGAGCGAGCACAACAAGGTTCAAAAAGAAGTTGAAGCCCACGCCGCTCGTGGCGCTATCAAGCCAGACCAGATTGAGACCTATGTAACCGCTATCGAAGCTGCCGATGAGAAGACGGCTACAGCGTTGAGAGCCAGTTTGGCCGCACTCGCTGACAACCCGCTGATCGGCAGGAAGTTCGGTAGCGAAAAAACCGAAGGGAGCGCCGAGTTGGACGTTGAAGCCGAAATCCAGAAGAAGGTAAACGAGCGCGTTGCCGCCGCCGAGGCGAAGGGCGAAAAGCTGACGGTATTCCAAGCTCGACGCGAGATTTTGAACGCTGACCACGAGCTTGCCGGCCGCGCACGAACTGCTGCGCAGGCTGCGATGGGGTCATTCAACCCGTTCAAAGATAACTGGGAAGGTGCTGCGGGTTTGCAGGGCGTCAACCCAGAGGTGGCAAAGTAATAGGAAAGTAAGGGAGATACACATATATGGCAACTACATGGCGAGAAGGTTCTGCCCGTGCGACGTTCACTACTGGAGCGGACTTCACATCGGGTGGCACCGTAACACAGCCGACTTTGCAGGGTGTCAAACTCGATAGCAATGGCAATATCGTGGCGTGCAGCGCAGCCACCGACGCCATGATCGGCGTCATCACCACTAACCCGATTGGTGGCTCTGGCGACACCGCGAGCGTGTTGCTGGTTAACCAGCAAGGCACGGGCAAGGTCGCTTCTGGAGCTGCAATTAGCCGCGGCGCACTTCTATCGATGGATTCAACCGGACGGGCTGTGACCGCCACGCAGACATCTGCTGGTTCACAACCGACGAACTGGGTGTTTGGTCGAGCACTCACGGCTGCAAGCGCTGCTGGCCAGGTCGTCGAATACGAAAGCATGTACTTCCTCTACTAGAGGACAAATAAACATTAACGAAGGGAACTGAATAAATTATGGATGGCCAGATTTATATACCTCAAGCGCTGACCAACATGAGCCAGCAGTACCGCAACCCTGATGACGTATGGCTTCAGGATGCGCTAGCACCAGTGCTCATGGTCGAACGCAAGACGGGAAAATACTTATACTACACGAAGTCTAACTTACGAAAGCCGACGAGTACGCTGCGTACCGGCAAGGACAAGACTGCCGAAACCGACATGAACGCGGAGTGGAAAAGCTACAACACGCTCGAAGAACACGCGCTCAAGATC
>Ga0335069_10007913_pt1 | contig 15271 bp, 14 predicted proteins | sample Lox_Sample_11_FD_206714 | JGI IMG/M metagenome (GOLD analysis project Ga0335069, IMG submission 206714) | Soil microbial communities from Loxahatchee National Wildlife Refuge, Florida, United States - Lox_Sample_1.1 | ecosystem: Environmental > Terrestrial > Soil > Wetlands | place: USA... | reverse complement strand
CCAAGCGAGGGGTTCTGCGCCGCCGCGGGTTCCTCGCCGACGCTGGCAATGATGGCCAGCGACGCGGCGAAGAGGGGGGCGTAGCGGCTCAGGCGCCGCAGGGTGGAAAGGATGGGCATTTCCCCTGGATATAAGCTTTGTATTAGCGAAGTCTAAACGCCGTCCATCTTACCCGCCAAAAGCTTGCGGCAACAACTTATCTTTGCTCTGCCGCCACGCCCTGCAGGATGGTTTGCGCCAGCAGGTGGCCCAGACAGTCATAGACCTGATCGGCGACCTTGCGGGCGACGCCGCCTGTTTCACCGGCGAAGTGAAACTGGTCGTTGTCGACCCAGTATCGCATCACGGCGTAGCGCGGAAACCGGCTGAGCCCCCGCGTGACCGCGACCTGGTCGATCGCCGCGATATAGGGGTCGAAGTTGATGATCTCAGCCGTGCCGCGGGAATACTGCGTGTCCATGAGGATGACGTCGATGCCCGCCGCGTCCAGCCGATCCACGCCGGCCATCAGCGCGTCGACGAATTCGTCCACGTCGGTGCCGCGCACCGCCTCGGCGGTGCCGGTCTCCCAGATCACCAGGGCGGGCTTCTCGGCCAGCACGTCGGAGTCCAGCCGCCCCAGCATCTGCTGCGCCGTCTGGCGGGCGATGCCGCGGTTGACCACCCGCACGTCGGCGCCCGGCAGTTCGGAGGCGAGCACGGCCTGCAGGCGCGCGGGCCAGGCGGCCTGCGAATCCGTAGCGCCAAGCCCGAGCGTGCTCGAGGAGCCCAAGGCGACGATCTTCAATCGATGCTCGGTTTTGAGCATCTGCCGGCTGTGCGGCAGCGGGCTTGCGTCGGGGATCAGATCGCCGGGCACCTCGCAGTGGGGCGGCAACGGGACGACCGGGTCGGCGCCCGCCGGATCCATCGCAGCTCCGGCGGCGAGCAGGATCAGCCCGGCGATCAGCGGTCGCCCGCGGATGATTGAGACCATCACTCCCCCCCTTGAATCGCCCGGCTGCCCGGCGCCGCTGCGGCCGCACCGCGCTCGCGCTCCGGCCGGGCGCGGTGCTTGGACCAGGACATGCCATACGCCGTGCCCACCATGACGAGGATTCCGCCCGCCGAGGCGATGATCTGCGCCGCGAGCCCGTTGCTGATCTCGGAGAGCAGGAAATGCGAGAGTACCGCCAGGAAGATGCCGAGGCAGAAAATGTGAAGCGAGTTCTGCCCGCACAGGATCACGGGCTCGGCCCAAGCCCTGCGGAACATGGGATGGTCCCGGCGGATCACGGTGACGGTGACATGCGCCAGTGCCAGGAAGTTGATCAGCCGCAGCGGCTCGAGATTGGTCTTGTCGCCGATCGTGTACAGCATGCGCAGCACGACATGCGGAAACTCGCCCGTGCGGATGTAGACGAACGTCATGGCCAGTTTGATCGCGACCGTCACCACGACGATGGTCGCCGACAGCCACAACAGGTGATGCCGCCGCTGCAAGGCCGGGAGCTGGATTCCGATGCGCCGCAGCGCCATCGCGGCACCGATCAGGAAGATGAACTGCCAGGCGAAAGGGTTGAAGTACCAGACGCCCTCGGGGAATTTGCGCAAATTGAAGTGCAAGGTCGCCGCCGCCACGTAGAGCACCGTGGACGCCGTCATGACCAGGACGGGCTGCGCCCGCAGTAGCGGCAGCACCAGCGCAAATCCGAGCAGGAGAACGATGTAGAGCGGCAGGATGTTCATGAACTCGGGCTGGAACTGCAACACCACGGCCTTGAGGACCGCGATGTACGGTTCCTGCAGGAATTCGGCCATCCCCATCTCGTCGAGGAACATGGGGTTGTTGAAGCGTGCCGCGGTGTAGGACACCTGCGCGATGAAGATCACGAACAGGAAGATATGGGCGACGTAAAGCGTCCAGCAGCGCTTCAGGATCTGCACCGCCGAGAACGTCGTCCCATAGCGGTTCATCAGGCCGCCGAAGACGAACGTCGCCGTGAACCCGGAGATGAATACGAACACTTCCGCCGCGTCGCAGAAGGCGACGTTGCTCAGCGTGAAGTAGGAGACGACGTTGTCCGGGATGTGGTCGAGGAAGATGAACAGCAGGCTGAGGCCGCGGAAGAAGTCCAGGCGGAGGTCGCGGTCCGTCGCGGCCACGATGGACTCTTAATCAGCCGCGCTCTTGCGCGCGAGCTGGCCCGCGAGGGTGGCCACATAGTCGGCCACGGTGGCGCCCTGGCGCCGGTTATCCGGGGTCTCGCGGCCCAGCGGTGAATCGGCCACCGTGCGAAACACGCGCGCGATCCCATCGAAGACCTGCGGCGAGAAGCCGGAGTCGGCGAAGGTCGACGCGATCTCTTCCATCTCCGCGACCCAGCGATAGGCCTTGGGCGGGACACGCGGCAGGTTGCGTTCGATATCGACCAGCACGTCGGGCCGGCTCATCGCCATCTCGGCCCTGAGCGCTCCCGACACGCCGAGCGTCTCGGCGCTCACGAGCGCCTGGGTGGCAAGCGCCATCATGCCTTTGGTCAGCGAGGCGTAGCACATCTTGAGCGCCGACGCGGCACCTGGAGGGCCGTCCACGGCACGGATGTCGAGGCCCGGCCGAGCCAGCCCGACGACCCGGGCGGCTTCCGGCCCGGACACGTAGAGGCGGGTCTTGCCCTCGCCGGGCTTGGGCGGCGGGCCGATGATGCCGCCATCCACGAACACCGCACCCGCGGCGCCAACGATGTCGCCGACCTCGCAGGTCGTGCGCGGGGAGATCGCGTTGCAGTCCACGTAGACGAGCGGCGCGGGTGCGGCGCGCAGCGCTGCGGCGATGCGGCGCCCGATCCCGAGGGCTTCCGCCGGCGGGCAGATCGACAGCAGGATATCGGCCGACCGGACCAGGGCGGGGTCGTCCGCGACCGGCTCGATGCCGGCGGCCTTGGCTCGCTGGGCGGTTTGCGGACTTCGCCCCGCCAGGTTGGTGATGACGCGCAAGCCGCCCTGGCGCAGCACCGCGCCAATGGCGTGGCCCATGTCTCCTGGCGCCAGAATGGCAACGGTTCCGAAGGTCATGCGGCTGCAGCCTCGCAAGCGAGATATCCGGCGATTGTCGCGCGTTTCGTGTACGCCGTCCATGTCGGAGGCAGGGGTATACTCGCTCCATGGACGACACGAGTCCCAGGACGCGGCGCGCGTGGCTCCGCCTGTTGCCGGCGGCGGTGATCGGCGCGATCGGCGCGGCCGTGCTCGCATTCGAGCTGTGGGGCGCTGCATGGCTGCTGCCAGTGCTGGCGAGCCATATCGAAGCGCAGAGTGGCCTGCGCCTTTCGGTCGCCGGGCCGGTCAAGCCGGATCTCGTCCCATCGCCCGGGCTGCATGCCGAAGGGGTGCAGCTGGCGCCGCGCGGGCCGGCAGCGCAGCCGCTCATCCAGGCGGAGACCGCCGACATCGAGCTGTCGTGGAGCGCGCTGCTGCGCGGCCGGATCGCGATCGCGCGGGTGCGCCTCCTGCACTCGCGGCTGCCGGCCGTGGCCGCGCTGCCGGCAAGCGACATCGACGTGACGATCGACGGGCCCGCGATTGCCCTCACGGCGACATCCGGCGACACCAGCCTGCGCGGCGAGGCGCATCGCGACGGCGACACGCTGGCCTTCGATCGCCTGGCGCTGCGCCGGGGCGATCTCATCTCGGCAGCCGGTGCCGGACGCCTGTCGCTACACGATCCGATCCGCCTCGTTTTCACCGCGGACCTGAGCGCTGCGGACCGTCCGGCGGGCGATCTCGCCGTGGCACTCGCCTATTCGGCCGATGGACTGGTGCTGGAGCGTGCCGCCTGGCACCGTCCCGACGGCCTTGACATCAACGTCTTTGGCCATGTCGCGCTCATCGAGGGCGCTCTCCGTTTCGAAGGCGGCGTCGACGCCGCATCGGACAGCGATCAGAGCTTCGATGCGTCGGCTGCGTTCGATGGCCGGTTCGGCACCGATGGCCTGAGTGCGAGTCTCAGTAACATCGACGTGCGCAGCGCAGGATCGCATCTGACCGGGGATGCACGGCTCCAGCCCGGCCGGCTCGCTGCGTCGCTGCAGGTCGACCGGTTGGATGTCGCGGCGTTGCGGCACTCGCCGTTGAGTCCGCTGGCGGCGGCGGCCGCCCCCTTGGCGTTCGATACGGATGCCGCTGTGCATCTCCGCGCCGACCAGCTCGTGTCGGGTGGCGCTAGCGTCGGCGAGGGAATCATCGTCGATGCCTCGCGCCATGCCGGCACGTTCGACCTGCATGAGCTCGCGGCGCGCTCGCTGTGGGGGGTGCCGCTGCGCGCCACCGGGCGCCTGGCCGTCGGCCCGGCTCCCGTCGCGGTGTTCGACGCGCTGCACTTGAACTATGGCGACGTCGAAGCGAATGGCCGTCTGACCTTGGATGCGACCGGCGTCAGGCCGCGCCTGACCGGCGAGCTCGCGACAGGCCCCTTGCAGCTCGACAAGCTGTTCGCAGGACCGCCACCGCCCCAACCCGAGCCGATGACGCGGAAGGCACTCGCCGCCGCCAAGGCCCGGCCGCCAAGCCCCGCGCCCGGCTGGTCGACCCAGCCCCTGGCCGTGCCCGTAGTGGTGCCGGTCGATGCCGACGTGGCGTTTGCCGCCCCCAGCCTCGCCTGGCGCGGATACCGGCTCGCCGACATCCGTGGCCGGCTGCAGGCGCAGGAGCACGCACTCGCCCTCAGCGACGTGACCGCGGGTGCCTATGGCGGACGCATCTCATTCAACGGCCGCATCGAGCAGGCGGATGTGCCGCATGTGACGATGGGCCTGGCGCTCGCCGGCGCCGATCTCGGCGCCGTGCTGGCGGATTTCGGCGTGCGCGACATGGCGGTGCACGGCGATCTCGGCGCCGAGCTCACCGCGGACGGCCGCAGCGCCGCAGATCTCGCCGCCACGCTCTCCGGTCGTGTGAGCCTGGGCAACGGAACCGGCGTGGTCACGGGCGTCGACCTCGCCGCCATCTCCGAGCGCCTGAAGCAGCGGCCGGCCCGGCCGACCGATGTCATTCAATTGGCGCGCGCGGCGAGCGGCGGCCGCACGCCGTTCTCGTCGTTGGCCGGTCATTTCCGCATCGACCGCGGCACGGCGCGCACCGACGATCTTCACCTGACGGCGGCGACCGCCGCGGCCCGCCTCAGCGGCAGCCTCGACCTGCCGCGCCAGACCCTGGATGTCGTGACTGAGTTTCAGCTGACCGATCCGGCCGGCGTGCCGCCGCTGATCGTCAAGCTGGATGGACCGTTCGCCGAGCCGCGTCGGGTGTTCGACATCAGCCGGCTGCAATCGTACCTCGTGCACCGCCGCGATTAGGGCGGTGCCGCGCACGCCGGCCCGATTCAGTGCGGGCCGCTGCCCTTGCTCATGGACGTCTGCTGGTCGGAGGAGGGCGGTGGCCCCTCGCTGACCGACAGACGCTGCTCGAGCTCGGCCAGCACGAACAGGCGCAAGGCACTCGACAGGTTGCCCTGCCGGCCGCCGGCCGGCTCCAAGGAATCGATCTCGGTCACGAGATCGTTGATCGATTTGCTTCGAGCGTGCGCGATTTCCTTCAGCCGCGTCCAGAACGGCTCCTCCAGCGACACGCTCGTGCGGTGGCCCGCGACGATGACGGAGCGCTTGGGAATGGCATCAGACATGGGCGACCACTCCTGCTAGTAGGCGTCGCGTGGTCCGAGCATGTCCGCTGGCTTGACCCAACGGTCGAAATCTTCCTCGCTGACGAGGTCGAGTTCCGCCGCCGCCTCTTTCAGAGTGAGGTCGTGGGCCAGGGCATGCTTGGCGATACGCGCCGCGTTGTCGTAACCAATGTGGGGATTGAGTGCCGCCACGAGCATCAGCGACCGCTCGACGTAGTACGCGGTCCGATCCTCGTTCGCGGTGATCCCGGCGACGCAGTGGTCGGCAAAACTCGCCGCTGCATCGCCGAGAAGCTGAATCGACTGCAGAAGATTGTAGATGATGACTGGCTTGAACACGTTGAGTTCGAGATGACCTGACGCCCCCGCAATGGTGATAGTCACGTGGTTGCCCATGACCTGCGCGCAGACCATCGTCAGCGCCTCGGCCTGGGTCGGATTTGCTTTTCCGGGCATGATCGACGAGCCCGGCTCGTTCTCCGGTATCGAAATCTCGCCGAGGCCGCAGCGCGGACCCGAGGCGAGAAGGCGGATGTCGTTCGCGATCTTGTTCAACGACGCAGCGACGGTGTTGAGCGCCCCGGAGCACTCGACGATCGAATCGTGCGCCGCGATCGCCTCGAATTTGTCGGTGGCAGGCATGAACGGCAGCCCCGTCAGCCGGGCCAGCTCCTGGGCGAAGCGCGCGGCAAAGCCGCGATGGGCGTTGAGCCCGGTGCCGACGGCCGTGCCGCCCTGCGCCACCGCATAAAGCCGCGGCAGGCTGCCCTCGACGCGGGCGATGCCGAGCTCGACCTGGCGGGCATAGGCGCCGAACTCCTGGCCCAGGGTGAGCGGTACCGCGTCCTGGAGATGGGTGCGGCCGATCTTGACCACGCCCTGCACGCGGCCGGCACGCTCCACCAGCGCCTCGTGCAGCCGGCGCAGGCCGGGCAGCAGCGCGTCCTGAATAGCCGCCACCGCCGCGATATGCATCGCGGTTGGAAAGCTGTCATTGGACGATTGGCACATGTTCACGTGGTCGTTCGGGTGCACGGGTGATCGACTACCCAACGGACTTCCAAGGATTTGGTTCGCGCGATTCGCGATCACCTCGTTCGCATTCATGTTCGTCTGGGTCCCGGACCCGGTCTGCCAGACAGGCAGGGGGAAATGGTCGGCGAGCTGGCCGTCGATGACCTCATCGCAGGCCCGGATGATCGCCTCGCCCAGGCGGGCCTCGAGCAGCCCGAGCGCCATGTTGGCCAGGGCTGCCGCCTTTTTCTGCACGCCGAAGGCGCGAATCAGGGCGGGGGGCATGCGCTCGGTGCCGATCCGGAACAGTTCGACGCTGCGCTGCGTCTGCGCACCCCAATACCGATCCTGGGGCACAGCGATGGGCCCCATGGAATCGTGCTCGATGCGGCTTCGTGGCGTACCGTTATCGGCCATGTACCGGCCCACCGGGTTACCCCGCCCTACCTGTCATCTAATAAGTGTAGGCGCGGATAAAAGGTTCGCGGCTATCAAAGCGGCGCGCGGTAATACAATATGTTACCAGTTTGTGGCCGGGAACGTAAGCCTGAGCCCTCGCGGGGGCCCTTTGGCTAGCGATTTACCAAGTCGCCCATCATGACGATGCGGACCGGCCCGCCGTTCTCGGCCCGCGCCGCCGCAAACTGCCCCTCGGACAAGGTGATGCGGTCGATCCGCCGCAGCACCCGGCCATCGGTCAATGGAACGGGGGTCCATACCGACATGCCAGGGATGTCCCGCGGCTGCCCCGAGAGCGCATTTGTCCGGGCGACAACCGTGGCCGAGGCGACCTCGCCCTCGAAGAAGCCGCGGTCGACCACCAGCCAAAGGCACCGTTCCAACTCGGCCGTGGAGGAGGGGATCGTCGACCGGCCCAGGACTTCGCTCGCGGAAAGCCCGTGGATGCTGCAGTAACTGGGCGAGGCCGCGCGGATGATGCGGTCTTCATCACAGAGGAAGGTGTAACCGACGCTGGCGTTGATCCAGTGCCTGAGCAGCACCTCCTCGCCCGGTTCGATCCGCCGCATCAGATCCCGCAGCCGCTGCTGCATGGCGAGATCCGGGCTTTGCCGGCCGCTTTCCCAGCGCGAGACGGTCGCCTGGTCGACCCCGATCAGCTCGGCCAGGGCCGCCTGTTTGAGCGCCCGCAGCCGGCGAAACCGCCGCAGCTGCGCTCCCCAATCCGCCAGTTCTTCGGCCGATATGCGCATATATGCGTCATAGCCCCTGTCCGGGCCGTCACCGTATCTTCGGTGCGCGCAGGTCTTCAAGGGTACGCAGACCCGCAAAGATGCGGGTGAAAGACAGGGGGCACCGACGATGTCGCAAAAGACCGTAAAGCCGCTCGGCTCTGACGCCCAGGACGCGGCGTGGGCGATCCATCACTGTCTCAAGTACATCTCGCAGGACGCGCTCGAGCTCGGCATGAGCCAGACCGCCAATCTGCTCGAGATGATCGCCCATCTGGCGGTCGACGAGGCCAAGACGCTGCGCTTCCGGCACTAAGCCCGGCGTCACCTATTCGATCTGGATGTGGGCCGACTTGATCACGTCGGCCCATTTGCCGATCTCGTTCTTGAGCAGCTTGGCCGCGTCGTCGGGCGTGCCGCCGAGCGGCTCGGCGCCGAGGTCGGTGAGCCGCGCCTCGATGTCGGGCTGCTTGAGCGCGGCATTGAGCTCGCGATTCAGCTTCGCGATCATCGGCTGCGGCGTTCCGGCCGGCGCCATGACGGCGAACCACGTGGACGCCTCGTAGCCGGGCACGCCTGCCTCCGATACGGTCGGCAGGTCCGGCACCTGCGGCGACCGTTTGGCTCCCGTCACGGCCAATGCGCGCAGCTTGCCCTCTTTGACGTGCGGCAGCGAGGTGATCATGAAGTCGAACATCATCGTCACCTGGCCGTTCATCACGTCGACGACGGCGAGCGGATTGCCGCGATAGGGGATGTGGACGATGTCGGCCCCGGTCATGCGCTTGAACAGCTCGCCCGCCAGATGGTTGGTGGCACCGACGCCGCCGGAGGCGTAGCTGAGCCGGCCGGGCTGGGCCTTGGCGAGTGCGACCAGCTCCTGCACCGAATGCGCCGGCACGGCGGTGTTGACCACCAGGATGTTCGGCGTCGTGGCGATGAGCGCCACCGGCGCGAAATCGCGTACGGGGTCCCAGGTCAGCTTCGAATAAAGGCTCGGCTGGCTGGCGAACGAGCTCGGCGTCATCAGGAACGTGTAGCCATCGGGTGGCGATTTGGCGACGAACTCGGTGCCGATATTGCCGCCGGCGCCCGGACGGTTGTCGACCACGATCGGCTGCGCCAGGTGTTGCGAGACCGTCTGCCCGAGCAGGCGCGCGAGCGTGTCGGCCGAGCCGCCGGCCGGGAAGGGGACGATCATGCGGATCGCATGGTCCGGCCAGTCCTGGGCGGCAGCGCCGCCGGTGATCGTGGTCGTCGTGGCGATGAAGGCGAGTGCCGCCGCGATTGCGGCGTGCCGTACGTACGAACGCATGCTTCCCCTGACTTGATCCCCGATTGTCGGGCCCCGATTCTTGGCGCGCGGAGTTTTGATTCCGCAACCGGCGCGTGTCAAGCGGCCGGCAAGGCCGGCACCGGCTGGGCCGCTCCGGGGAACGTCAACGTCACCCGCAGGCCCGGCGTGTTGTCCTCGAGGACCAGCGCTGCGTTGTGGAGCCGCGCCACCGCCGCGACGAGGCTGAGGCCGAGGCCGCTCCCGGGCGTCGTGCGGCTTGCATCGAGGCGGAAAAAACGCTCGAGGACCTTGTCGCGGTGCTCGGGCGGAACGCCCGGCCCGCTATCGCCAACCTGCAGGATCACCCGCTCGCCGGCGCTCCCGATCGCGATGTGGATGCGGCCGCCCTCGGGCGTGTACTTGATGGCGTTGTCGATCAAATTTGCGAGAGCCTGCGACAGGAGATGTCGATCGCCCTCGATCTGTGCCGGTCCGATGTCGGTCGTCAGCGTCTGGCGCTTCTCCTGCGCCACGGGCTCGTAGAGCTCGATGACATCTTGGGCGAGGGCCGCGAGGTCGAGCCTCGAGAATCCCGAGCGCGCCCGTCCGGATTCCGCCTCGGCGATGCGCAGGAGGGCGCTGAACGTTCCGAGCAGCGAATCCGCTTCTGCGATGCTGGCGTCGATCAGGCGGCGCTGCTCCTCGGGGGAGGCCGTCGCCATCCGCGCGGTCTCGAGCCGGTTCCGCAGCCGCGTCAGCGGGCTGCGCAGATCATGGGCGACCCCGTCCGTCACGTGGCGGATGCCCTCCATCAGCGCCTCGATGCGGTCGAGCATGGCGTTCAGGTTCTTCGCCAGCTCGTCGAAATCGTCGCCGGCGCCGCGCGTGGGCACGCGGCGGGCGAGGTCGCCGGCAATGATCTCGCCGGTCGTGCGGTTGATCGCTTCGATGCGCCGCAAGCTGCCGCGGCCCATCAGGATGCCGCCGACCAGGCCCAGGCAGAGGGTGATGGCGAGGCCCCAGCCGAGCGAGCGCAGGATGATGCGCTGGACCTGCTGCAGGGCGCGCGCGTCGCGCCCGACCAGCAGGTGGAACCCGCCGGCGAGCACGAAATGGCGGGCATGCGCGAGATAGGCCACCCCGGGCCGGCTGTTGCGGTCGCGCAGCTCGAATTCGATCCAGTGGTCCGGGCTTTCCGGCGCGTCCGGCCAGCGGTTGAGATTGCCGACGATCGGCAGATAGTTCGGATCGGCGAGGAGATAGACCTCGCTGCCGGACGGATCATGGTTGATGCGGTCCTGCAGGGATGCGGCCAGGCCCTGGATGCCGTTCTGGCGGTACTGCTCGGCCAAGCCGACGATCTCGGCGCCGATGGTCTCGTCCATCTGCCGGCCCATGTAGCCGGCGGTCGCCCAGTAGATGAAGCCGAACAGCAGGACGACAGAGCCGCCGAACAGCGCCAGATAGCCAAGCGCAAGCCGGAAGGTCGTGGTGCGGAAGATGCGGCTCTTCACGCCGCCCCAGTCTGAGAGGGGCCAGTCTGAGAGGGGCCAGTCTGAGAGGGGCCGGTCCGGGATGACTCCGTATCGCTCAGGCGCAGGCTGTATCCGGCGCCGCGGATGGTGTGGATCAAGGGCTTGTCGAACCCCTTGTCGATCTTCTGCCGCAGACGGCTGATATGCACGTCGATGACGTTGGTCTGCGGATCGAAATGATAGTCCCAGACGCCTTCGAGCAGCATGGTGCGCGTGACCACGTGGCCCGCGTGGCGCATCAGGAATTCGAGCAGCCGGAACTCGCGCGGCTGCAGGTCGATCGGCCGGCCGGCGCGACGGACGGTGTGCGCCAGAAGGTCCATCTCGAGGTCGCCAAGGCGGAGCACGGTTTCGCGTCCGCCGCCGTTGCCGCGGCGCAGCAGCGCCTCGAGCCGTGCGAGGAGCTCGGCGAATGAGAACGGCTTGGTCAGATAGTCGTCGCCGCCGGCGCGCAGGCCGCGAACGCGCTGGTCGACGTCGCCGAGCGCGCTCAGGATCAACACCGGCGTCCGATTGGAGGATTTGCGCAGCGTCTCGATGAGCACGAGCCCGTCAAGACCCGGCAGCATGCGGTCGACCACCAGCACGTCGTAGCTTTCGCCCATCGCCATGACCAGCCCGTCGGTGCCGGTCGACGCGTGATCGGCCACGTAGCCGCTTTCTTTCAGGCCTTTGACCAGGTAGCGGGCGACTTCGACGTCGTCCTCGATCACCAAAACGCGCATGGTGCGGGAGCCCGGGCTCTTGTCATGCTTCGAAGGGGCGTCGTGCCTCGAGGGCTGGGGAGCGGAGGCGGAAACGGAGGGCGTGTGCGTCATGATCGTACACCAGCCTGTATTCGACCGGCCATAGGCAAAGGCCGGCGGACCCCAGTGGAGGACCGCCGGCCTTTCATCGATCGCCCTCGCCTCGGCCCGGCGTCAGGAGGCTTCGACCGGCAAGGCGACGAAGCGCTCGTTCGAGCCGCGCTGGACGAGGAACAGCACCGCCTTGCGCTTGTCCTTCGTCGCGGTGCGCACTGCTTCGACGACGTCGCGCGGTCCCGCAACGGTCTTGTCGCCGACCTTCACGATGACGTCGCCGGGCGAGAAGCCCGCGTCGGCGGCCGGGCTGCCTGCCTTGACGCTCACGATGAGGGCGCCTTTGGCTTCATCGGGAAGGTCGAAGCGCTGGCGCGTCTGGCGGTTGATAGCCGCGAGCGAGAGCCCGAGCACGTTGGACGGCTTGGCGGTGGATTCATGGTCCTCGCCCTGCCTGGGCTGCGTCGAGGCGGTCTGCTCGGGCATCTTGCCCAGCGCCACCGGAACCTCGACCTGCTTGCCGTTGCGCCACACGCCGAGGTCGACCGTCTTGTTGGGGCCGGCCGCGGCGACCAGGCGGGCGAGGTCGCGGAATTCGTCGACCTTCTGGCCGCCGACGCTGCGGATCACGTCGCCCTGGTGGATTCCGGCCTTGGCCGCCGGACTGCCCTCGTTGACGCCGGCCACGAGGGCGCCTTTCGACTCGGAGAGGCCGAGGCTGTCGGCGAGGTCCTTGGTCAGCGGCTGAATGCTGACGCCGAGCCAGCCGCGGTCGATGTGGCCGCTCTTGCGCAGCTCCTCGACGATCGGCTTGGCGGCCGACGCCGGGATCGCGAAGCCGATGCCGACGCTGCCGCCGCTGGGCGAGTAGATCGCCGTGTTGATGCCGATGACCTGGCCGTCGGTGTTGAACGACGGGCCGCCCGAGTTGCCGCGGTTGATGGGCGCATCGACCTGGAGATAGTCGTCATACGGGCCGGACTGGATGTCGCGCCCGCGGGCGGAGATGATGCCCGCGGTCACCGATCCGCCGAGCCCGAAGGGGTTGCCGACGGCCAGCACCCAGTCGCCCACCCGGGTCTTGTTCGAATCGCCCCACTGCACGTAGGGGAAGGGGTCCTTGGCGTCGATCTTGAGGACGGCGATGTCGGTCTTGTCGTCGCGGCCGAGGATGTGGGCGCTCAGCTTGCGTCCGTCGGCGAGGGTCACCTGGATCTTGTCGGCATTCTGGATGACGTGGTTGTTGGTGACGACGATCCCGGTCGGATCGACGATGAAGCCCGACCCGAGGGCCATCGGCGTGCCCGAGCCGCTGTCGTCATCGTTGTCGTCGTTGTCGCCCTCGTCCCCGTTCGGCGCCGGATGGTTCTGGTTCTGATTGAAGAATCGGCGCAGGAAATCCTCGAACGGCGTGCCGCGCAGCTCAGGCGGGATCGGCACCTGCCCGCGGGCCCCGGGGCGCCCGGAGGTCTTGAGCGTGGTCGCGATATTGACCACCGCCGGCTTGACCTTGTCGACCAGGTCCGCGAAGCCGTCGGGCCCGGCGGCAAGGGCGAGCGGTGCCGTGAACAGGATTCCGAGCGTGGCGGCGGTGGCTGCGGCGGCGCTGCGCCAGCGGCTGGTCTTGGCCGGTATCGGACCGGCGATCTGGGCGCTCGGCCGGGCTTCGGCGGGCGTGTCGAACATGGTCGGGGCTCCCTGAGACAAATCGGGCGTGGCGGAGACGAAGATCTGGCACCTCATTTGGTCCGCCCGCTGCACTCTTTCCAGATATCCAGGGGCCTCTGACGGGCCTATGGCGGCATCATTAAACGTTCGTAATGTGGTGGCGGGGGGCGCCAGCCGGCGACCGATGGGCCAGGCTCCCGCTATAAGCATAGCTCTCATGCAGGGGTATGCGCCCGCCGAGGGGCTTCCATCGCGTACACTGCGGCCGCCCGAACATGCGACGATCATTTGAGGTTTGGACGTGAGTCAGACGACAGCAACCATGGACCGGACGCCGGTCGAGAAGACGACCGTGGCGATTCTTTTGGCCATGTCGGCGTCGCACATGGTGAACGACACCATCCAGTCGACCTTGCCGGCCCTCTTTCCGATGCTCAAAGAGAATTTCACGTTGAGCTTCACCCAGATCGGCCTGATCGCCCTCGTCTGGAACGTGATCGCTTCGCTGCTCCAGCCGGTGGTGGGGCTGTATACGGACCGGCGGCCGCAGACCTATGCGCTGCCGGTCGGCATGGCCGTCACCCTGTGCGGGCTGTTGCTGCTGGCCTATTCCCCCAACTACCCCACGATCCTGTGCGCGGCGGCGCTCATCGGCATGGGCTCTGCCGTCTTTCACCCCGAAGCGGCGCGCATTGCGCGGTTTGCCTCCGGGGGCCGGCACGGCCTGGCACAATCGCTGTTCCAGGTCGGCGGCGGCGTCGGCTCGGCGATCGGGCCGTTGCTCGCCGCTCTCATCGTGCTGCCGCGCGGCCAGGCGAGCGTGGCGTGGTTCTCGGTCCTGGCCCTGCTGGGCATGATCCTGCTGGCCAATGTCGGCGGCTGGTACAAGCGCAACCGCATCCGCCGGGCTGCATCGCGCACGAGCCCCGCCGACCACGCGCCCGCCGTGTCGCCGGCGGGCGTGCGGGTGGCGATCGCGGTGCTGCTCACTCTGACCTTCTCGAAGTATTTTTATCTGTCGAGCCTGACCAGCTATTACACGTTTTATCTCATCCACACGTTCGGGGTGTCGGTGCAGGGCGCGCAGATCTATCTGTTCGTGTTCCTGGCCTCGGTGGCGGCGGGGACCCTGGTCGGCGGGCCGGTCGGCGACCGCATCGGGCGCAAATACGTGATCTGGTGTTCGATCCTCGGCGTGCTGCCGTTCACCTTGCTGCTTCCGTATGCCGATCTCCCCTGGACGGTCGTGCTGAGTGTGGCAATCGGGCTCGTGATCTCGTCGGCCTTCTCGGCCATCGTCGTGTACGGGCAGGAGTTGCTGCCGGGCAAGGTCGGCATGATCAACGGCTTGTTCTTCGGGTTCGCGTTCGGCATCGGTGGCAGCGGGGCCGCCTTCCTCGGCTGGCTGGCCGATCAGACCAGCATCACCTTCGTCTATCGCGTGGTGGCGTTCCTGCCGGCCCTCGGGCTCTTGACCGTATTCCTCCCGAACATCGAACCGCGCGGCTGGGGTGCCCGCGTCCGCACCAGCGGCTAGAGGCGCTTTTTCTTTTTGGCCGCTTTCGCGGTCCGCGCCGCGGCGAGCGCGGCCGTCGCCCAGCGTACCATCTCCTCGGCGTCTTCGAGGATGTCGGGCGGGCATTCCATGTAGCCCGGGATCTCGACCTCGCGCTTCGGCCCGCGCATATAGCGGAACGGGCGCGATCCGGCGGCGGTGAAATCGGGCCGGTTGCGGTCATCGACGCGCAGATAGAGCGTGTCGCGCGAGATCAAGCCGAACATCGCACCCTGGCGGTAGAGCCCGTAGCTGCGGAACATGCGGCGCGCCGACACGCCGCCCCAGTCCCCGAGCAGGTCGAGGACGTGCGCCACGAACCCGTCCTGCATCGGGCCCGCGGTCAGCCCCGCCACTTCTCGAAGAAGTCGTTGCCCTTGTCGTCGACCACGAGGAACGCCGGGAAGTCGACGACCTCGATCCGCCACACCGCCTCCATGCCCATCTCGGGGAAGGCGACGACGTCGACCTTCTTGATGTGCTTGTCGGCAAGCAGGGCGCCTTCGCCGCCGATCGAGCACAGATAGAAGCCGCCGTGCTTCTTGCACGCGTCGGTGACGACCTTCGAGCGGTT